>Ga0302324_100002977_pt1 | contig 38361 bp, 38 predicted proteins | sample Palsa_T0_1_FD_201949 | JGI IMG/M metagenome (GOLD analysis project Ga0302324, IMG submission 201949) | Peat permafrost microbial communities from Stordalen Mire near Abisko, Sweden - Palsa_T0_1 | ecosystem: Environmental > Terrestrial > Soil > Palsa > Peat permafrost | place: Sweden: Abisko... | reverse complement strand
TACAACGTCGGTGGCTGGTACGACATTTTCGAGCAAGGCACGATCGACAGTTTCACGGCGTTGCAGACCGAGGGCGGCCCGAAAGCGCGCGGTAATCAAAAACTGCTGATGGGCGCTTTCGGCCACGGAGCGCTTAAGGGCGACCTGAAATATCCGGCCGACGCGGGAGAGCTCGCTGGCGGCGATACAATCCGCTGGTTCGACTACTGGCTCAAGGGTATCGACAACGGTGTAATGAAGGAACCGGCCGTTCGTTATTACGTCATGGGAGACACCTTCGACAAGTCCGCGCCCGGTAATACGTGGCGCACAGCCGCTAGCTGGCCGCCGCCTTCGACAGCGACCTCTTATTACCTGACGGAGTCGCATACGCTTTCATCCGCGAAACCCTCGGGCGCCGGAAAACTCTCCTACGTTTCCGACCCCAAAGATCCCGTTCCCGCGATCGGAGGCAATAACCTGATGATGGATCGTGGGCCCATGGATCAGCGTCCGGTCAGCAGCCGCGCCGACGTGCTCAAATTCGAGACCGAGCCGCTGAAGCAGCCGGTCGAAATCGTCGGTCCGATGTCGGCCGAGCTGGCAGTCTCCACCGACGCCGAGGATACCGATTTCATCGTCAAGCTGGTGGACGTCTATCCTAACGGCTACGAGGCGCTGGTGATGGACCAGGGTTCGAAGCTGCGCTACCAGGTCAAGAACGGCGGGCCGGCGCGCCCGGAGAAGAATAAGGTCTATCCGATCAAGGTCGATCTCTGGTCCACGTCTCTGGTCTTCAATGCCGGGCACAAGATCGAGGTGCTGGTGCAGAGCACGAATTCGCCGCGCTTCGACGTGCACTCGAACACTTGGGAGCCCGTCAAGAGTTACGATCAGGCGGTGAAGGCGACCAACACGGTAATGCTCGACGGTCGTTCGAAGATCGTGCTGCCGGTGACGAAGATTTATTCCGGCCAAGTCAGCCAGGCGGCGCGGTGAGAGCCTTTTCGGCAGCCTTAGCGTGTGAATGCGATATCCGGTGGCAGCACAGCGAAGCGACGTAATCATCGACGGTGGCGCTTGTGATCGCCCTGTCCGACTGACAGCCGCTCCAGGACGACAATAACCTCGGCGATCCGATCCCGTTATGCGCGGATCTAACAACGGGCAGCCAGCCGCCCCGTGACGATACGGCATAATCAAGCAATGCCGAGCCACCCTTCCCGATGAAAGTCGCCACCTACAACGTAAATTCCATCCGGCGGCGCCTTCCGATCGTGCTCGACTGGATCGCCGAGCACAAACCCGATGTGATGTGTTTGCAGGAAACCAAGATCCAGGACCAGGACTTTCCCGTCGATGCGATCCGCGAAGCGGGATACCACCCGTCCTTTCGCGGCATGAAGGCCTATAACGGAGTCGCGACGCTCACCCGCGGGGCGCCGGAAAAGGTGATTTACGGGCTTCACGAGGGGGCCGACAACGAAGACTTCCGTATGATCCAAACCGTCGTCGGCGGGGTGCCGATCCTCAATAGTTACGTTCCGCAGGGGTCTTCGATTTCTTCGGAGAAGTACGCGTTGAAGCTCGCCTGGTTTCGACGCCTGCGCGCATACTTTGAGAGCGCTTTGAGCCCCCATCAACCGGTGATCTGGCTTGGCGACCTCAATGTCGCCCCTGAGCCCATTGACGTTTACCACCCTGAAAAACGCGTGAACGACGTCGATTTTCACATCGACGCCCGGAATGCCTACAAAGAAACGGTTGCCTGGGGATTCGTTGACGTGTTTCGCAAACTTCACCCGGATGTCGTTCAGTATACGTATTGGGATTTCTTTCGCAATGCCTTCGAGCGCAATTTCGGCTGGCGCATCGACCATATCCTCGCTACCGGTGTGATGGCTGCACGCTGCCATACCGCCGAAGTCGATATTGCCCCGCGTAAAGTCGCTGCCGCTTCCGATCACACTATTGTTTGGGCCGAATTCGATTGAGGCGCCATGACCGCCGGGCCGACGCCTGAAGCTCCGCTCGGTCGCGCCCCGTGAAGCAGACGATGGCGTCGAACCCAGGCAGCATTTCCCGTTCGTAGCGGGCCCTGGCTTCTGGTTCGCGGCCAGGCAGACCTCGCTGCCACAAGGGATCGAATCGCAGCCGGTCGTCGACGTGAAATGCACCACCGCTCCGTTGGGAATCTTGGTCAGCTGGAGCCTCTCATTCAGTCGGGGTTAGTATGATCGGCTCATGAAAGATGCCCCTCCGATCACTCCTCAGAAGCTTCGCGTTCAAGTCGTTTAAGCAGCTTCTGCGCCTGCTCCTTGGATGTGTCGGTGACGTCATGCGCACTCGCTTTACCGACCTCTCTGAGATAGCGCTTGGCCTTGACTTTGTCATTTCGCCGGAGATAAATGTTCGCGATCTCTAGATTTGCATCGCCGTCGTTTAAATTCACCGCGCGCTCGAACCATGCGAGGGCTTGGTTCAGTTTTTTCTCGCCCTTGAGGAGACTACCGATATTGCTGGCGGCAGCGCGCTCACCTTGGCGATAGGCTCGTCGATACCAATAGAGAGCCCTCTCACGGTTCCGCTTCACTCCAATTCCAGCGCTGTAGAAGTTTCCGAGATTGATTTGCGAGGACGAATCGCCTCTTTTCGCGGCTGATAAAAACAGACGAAAGGCAGACGTCAAATCGCCGGCGCCCCCACGCGTCGGCTCTCCAACGAGCAGGTAGTCGCAACTCCACGGAGGAACGGGCCATTCGAGGTGCTCACCCTCCTCAACGGTTTTAAGCGGTGATGCTTCCGATGACGACGGCATAACCGCCTCCGGGTGACGATGTCGAGTTTACCCAAAACTACGCCCTAGCGGAAGTTAAGGACCCTCGCACCACCCCCGCGCTAAACTAACAGCAGCACCGGATGAAGATCTCGGCCGCGATCATCACCTACAACGAGGAACGCAACATCGCCCGAGCCATCGAGAGCTTGCGCTGTTGCGACGAAATCGTCGTGATCGATAGCGGGTCGAACGACCGCACCGTCGAACTGGCCACCAAACTCGGCGCGCGCGTCCTCGATCTGGCCTGGCGCGGCTATGCGGGTCAGAAGAACTACGCATCCGAGTGCTGCGAGAACGACTGGGTTCTCTCGCTCGACGCCGACGAAGCCTTGAGCGAAGCGCTCGAAGCCGAGATCTGGCAGATCAAGAAAAACGGCCCCGACTTTGACGCTTATACCATGCCGCGCATGGCGCAGTATTTAGGCCGCTGGATCTTGCATTCGGGTTGGTATCCGGACCGCAAAGTTCGCTTGTTCGATCGGCGGCGCGCCAAGTGGGTTGGAAGTTATGTGCACGAGTCGGTGGTGGTGGAGGGCAGCGTCGGGCGCCTCGAATCCAGCCTCCTGCACTTCACGTGCAGCTCGCTGTCCGAGCATCTGAGAACCATGGATCGTTACACCACGCTCGCGGCCGAGCAACTGGTCGATCAAAACGCGCAGATCGGCTGGCGCCACCTGGCGCTCGATCCGCCTTGGACTTTCTTCCGCACCTACGTCCTGGAACGCGGTTTTCTGGATGGAGCCGAGGGTCTCGCGATCGCGCACATGGGAGCCCTCTACAATTTCCTGAAATACGCCAAGGCCAAGAACATGAGTCCGCGAAGGTAGCTTTGCTGATTTTGCACATCGACGCCGGCGCCGAGATGCGCGGCGGGCAATGGCAAGCGCTATACCTGTTGCGCGGACTGGCAGCCGAAAGGATCGGCGTGCGGTTATTGGCGCCCGCGGAATCCCCTTTGCTCCAGGCCGCGCTGGCTCAGCAACTGGATGCCCGGCCGCTCGGCCTGCGCGCGCTCATGACCGCGACTTCCGGCGCGGATTTGATCCACGCGCACGACGCGCGCGCCCACAACTTCGCTCTGCTTACCGGCAAACCTTTGGTTGTATCGCGGCGAGTGGCATTCCCACCGGGTCACGGCCTGGCTTCGAGACGGAAATACCGGCGTGCGGCGCGGTTCATCGCAGTGTCGGAATACGTGCGGCGAACACTGCTCGACGCGGGCATTAGCGCCGATCGCATCGACGTGGTCCACGATGGCGTTCCCATCCCGCCCGCATTCAAAATGGAACCGCGAACGCGCGTCCTGGCGATCGATTCCAACGATCCCGGCAAAGGAAAAAGCATCATCGAACAGGCGGCTGCGCTGTGCGGTATTCCCATTTCGTTTTCCACGAACCTCACCCGCGACCTTCCGGAAGCCGCGCTATTCGTCTATATTTCAAGCTTGGAAGGCTTGGGATCTGCCGCACTGCTCGCCATGGCTTACGGTGTGCCGGTGATCGCGAGCAACGTCGGAGGGCTCCCGGAAATTGTGCACGACGGCGAGACTGGCTTGCTAACCTCGAACCAGCCGGCTGACATTGCACGGGCCATCGAGCGTTTGCTCGCGGATCGCCCACTGGCGGAACGTCTGTCCGCGCGCGCCCGCATTCGCGTGGAAAAGGAGTTTTCAGTCGACCGCATGATCCGCGAGACGCTGCGCGTTTATGAGAGAATTCTGGCTTGATTGAGGCATTGATAGCGGCCTTGTTAGGCCTTCTCATCGGCAGCTTTCTGAATGTCTGCATTTACCGGCTGCCGCGCGATCTTTCGGTGGTCGCGCCGCGTTCGTACTGCCCGCGCTGCAACGCGCCCGTCGCCTGGTTCGATAACATCCCGGTGGTAAGCTTTGTGGCGCTCGGCGGACGTTGCCGCAAGTGCCATGAGCGTATTCCCATTCGCTACCCGGTGGTCGAACTCGCGACCGCCGCTGCCTTCTTTTGCTCAGTCTTCTTTCTGGGCGTCAGCGCCGCAGCCGCGAAATTCTGCGTCTTCGGCGCGATCCAGATCACGCTGCTTTTCTCGGATCTCGAGGAACGAATCCTGCCAGATGAGTTTACGCTCGGCGGGGCCGCGGCCGGCGCGCTCCTAGCCGCTTTCGTTCCGATGGATGTCGGCTTGTATGGATTGCTGTTCCACTCGGTCCACCACTGGCGATTGAACTCGGTGGGCGAATCGATCTTTTCGGCGGGCGTTGCCGGCGGCATGTTGTGGCTGGTGGGAGCGATTTATGAAAAGCTGCGCCATCGCGAGGGCTTGGGGCTGGGCGACATAAAGATGATCGCGATGATCGGCGCTTTTCTTGGGTTACAAGCCGCGTTGTTGGTGGTGATCGTCGGATCGGTGGCGGGCTCGGTGGTGGGTCTGCTTTATATCTGGATCAAGCGCAAGGACATGGCCACCTATGAGTTGCCCTTCGGAACCTTCCTCGGACTGGCGGCGCTGATGGTCGGATTTGTCGCCAAGGTGTTCTTGCAAACGCGACTTTAGGGCCAACGGCGCGCCAAGGGTGTAACATAAAAACTTAGCTAAGAAATGAAAAGCCTGTTCGAGGTTCTCAAGCCAGGTAGCGAGGACTGGGTTCTGGCCAATGCAATCGACTCCGAGCGCCTGCCGGCCCACATCGCCATCATCATGGACGGTAATGGACGCTGGGCGCGGCGGCGCAGCCTGCCTCGCGCGGCGGGTCACAGAGCCGGCATCGAATCGGTCCGGACCGTGGTGGAAGCTTGCTCGCAAATGGGCATCCAAGCCCTGACCCTGTACGCGTTTTCGGTGGAAAACTGGAAGCGGCCCAGGGCGGAAGTGGACGTCCTGTGGCGCCTGCTGCGGGTATATCTGCGCCGCGAGCTTCCCGAGATCCTGCGCAACGGCGTTCGCTTCACGTGCATGGGCCGCTGGGATGGGTTGCCAGGGCACGTGAGGGAAGAACTCCAGACCGCCATTGACGCCACGGCGCACAATACCGGCATGCGGCTGAACGTCGCGCTCAACTACAGCGGCCGCGCGGAGCTGGTGGACGCCGTCAATGCGATCGTCGAAAATGCGCGCGCGGGCGGGCGGCTGGAAGACCTGGAGATCGATGAACAAACCATCGCCGCCCATCTTTACACCGCCGGCATGCACGATCCCGACTTGCTGATTCGAACTTCGGGCGAAATGCGCATCAGTAATTTCCTGCTCTGGCAAATCGCCTACGCGGAGCTCTACGTTACCGACACCCTGTGGCCCGACTTCGGCCGCGCCGATCTGCTGCATGCGATTCTGGAATACCAGAAGCGGGACCGGCGGTTTGGCGGCCTGAGCTTGGATGTCAAAGCGGCCAATCCGGTCGAATGGGTTGAGGCTGTCGGCGCGCTCGTTCGATGACGCGCCTTCTAACGGCGCTAGTCCTCATCCCGACCTTCCTATATCTCATTCTCTGGGCGCCCGGCTGGGCCTTTCTTGCGGCCACGGCCGTGGTGGGCATGCTCTGCTTTCGGGAATTCGCGGAACTCGCGTCGCTTCACCAGATCCCGAAGTCGGGAATTTTCGGCTATGCGGCGGGCGTGTTGGTATTGCTGCTTCCCGGCATGGATTCCTCGTTCCTGGTATTGATCGCGATTCTCGGCATGGCGCTGGCGTTGCGATCGCGAGACCTGACGGAAGATCTTCCGGCCGCGGCCGCACTCCTGCTCGGAGTGGTGTACGTTTTTGGATCGTTGCGCTGTGGAATCGAGCTCAGAGCGCGCGATCACTACTGGCTGTTCTTTGCGTTGTCGCTAAACTGGGCCGGCGACATCGCGGCGTTGTATGTCGGCAGGCTGATCGGCCGGCACAAGCTGGCCCCGCGCATCAGTCCCGCGAAATCTTGGGAAGGCGCCGCGGCGTCGGTAGCGGCGTCCATGATTTATGGAGCCCTGTGTCTTCCGCGCCTGCTGCCTTCGATACCGCTTATGGAGGGCCTGGCACTGACGGCGGTGGCGAACATTGCGGGCCAATTCGGCGATCTCTGTGAGTCGGCCTTCAAACGCGGCGCCGGAGTGAAGGACAGCGGCAACTTGCTGCCTGGTCACGGCGGCTGGTTGGATCGATTGGACAGCAGCCTATTCGCGCTCCCGGTGGTGTACTGGCTGGTAAACGCTTTGGTGCGGCCAAAGTGAACTCCGAACCAGGGGCGCGGAACACGCGACGCCTCGCGGCCCTGTACGCAGTGGCCCTATTCGTTCTTAACGCCGTCATCGCGCGGCGGCTGTTCGTCGCCGAATTCACTGGGCACATGAATTCGAACGAAGGGACATTCATCGCGATCAGCCGTTTCCTGGCGGAGAACTGGCCTCGCGCAGGGTGGTTCCCATACTGGTTCAACGGGCTGCCCTTCGACCACACGTATTCGCCCGGGCTTCAGGTTATAGATGCGGTATTTGCAAGAGTGGCGCACACGTCGACGGCCCTAGCCTTCCACGCCGTGCTCGCGTTCTTCTATTGCCTCGGCCCGGCCCTGTTGTTTCTTTTCGCGTGGCAAGTGTCGCGACGCGTGCACGCCAGCTTTCTTTGCGGGTTGTTGTACTCGCTGTTTTCTCCCTCCGTCATTTTTCCGGCGGTCCGCTGGGATCTCGGCGGATGGACGCTCGCGCGGCGTCTGCACATCCTGATCTTTTATGGTGAAGGCGCGCACAACATCGTTTTGAGCCTGTTGCCGCTGGCGATCCTGGCCGCGTATTTAGCCATTACGCGGCGGCGCTACGGGTGGTGCGTCGCCACGGGAGCCGTGCTGGGCTCGATGGTATTGATCAATGCGTTCGCAGCCTCGGACCTAGCCATCGCGCTGGCGATCCTGGCGGCAGCGCAGCCGCAGGGCGAGCGTCTTCGAAGCCTGGGGTTACTCGCGCTGATCGGCGTCGTGGCTTATGCGTGGATCTCGCCGCTGCTCACGCCAAGCCTGATTCAGACCATCCGCGCCGATTCGATGCTGGGCGGCGATTACCACTACACGCCGCGCGTAATCGGGACGGCGGTGGCGGTTCTGGCAGGCGCCGTGCTGGTGTGGATTTGGACGCGGCGGTTCTCGAATGTATTCGACCGTTTCGCGCCGATATTCGCCTACGTCTTTTTTATGATCCCGGCGCTGGCCTTTTTCTGGCACATCGCTCTCTTGCCGCAGCCGGAGCGATACCACGTGGAAATGGAGATGGGCGTTGCGATGGCGGTCATGTTCGGCTTTCGCCACATTCGGCTCCGCTCGAATCGATGGGCGCAAGCGGCCGCGCTGCTGCTGGCGGCGTTCCTGATTCGACAGGCGGCGGTTTATCTACGCTTTGCGCAAACGCTCGTACAGCCATTCGAAATCACCAGCACCATCGAATACAAAACCGCTCGCTGGATCGGCGGGCATCTGGCGGGCCTTCGCACTATGGTCTCGGGCGACGTCGGATTATGGTTCAACGTTTTCACGGACAATCCCCAGCTCAGTTCCGGGCACGATCCGTTTTCGCCGAACTGGATGATCGAGATCGCCGTGTATGCGATCTATTCGGGCCAGAATGCGGGTGCCCGAGATGCGCAGGTCTCCATCACCTGGCTAAAGGCGTTCGGCTGCCACGCCATCACCGTTCCGGGGCCCCATAGCCGCGAGTATTACAAGCCCTTCCGAAATCCGCTCAAGTTCGACGGCGTGCTTCCCGTGCTCTGGCGCGAGGAAGACGACACGATTTATAGCGTGCCCCAGCGTTCCTCGTCGCTGGCTCATGTGGTCCCAGCCGGCGCGGTAGTCCGGCGTCCGCCAATTCACGGGCTGGACATCGACGCTGTCACTCGCTTTGTGGCCGCGTTGGACGATCCCGCGCTCCCGGAAGCTCCGCTCAACTGGACGGACCCGTCACGCGCGCACATCGCGACGTCGGTGCATCCTGGACAAGCCGTCGCGGTGCAAGTGACCTACGATCCGGGTTGGGTTGCGATGGCGAACGGACGCCCTACGCCGATCGCTCGCGATGGCATCGGGCTGATGGCGCTGGAACCGGAATGCGACGGACCATGCGACATCGATCTGGTTTTCGACGGCGGCCGTGAGCGCAAGATCTGCCGCCTGGTGAGCCTGCTGACCCTGCTGGGGGTGCTGGCCGGAGCGGGTGTGTCGTGGGTCCGCCGCAAGGCATAATGAACTCAAGACGTCCATGTCATCCCCATCCAAGACCGATTTCGGACCCTTCAACTACGTGCGCCGCTGGGACGAGTGGCGGTCCGAACGAGGCTTTTGGCATAGCTTCGAGCTGCCGGACGGCAAACTGATCCGCGGCGCCAATCCGTTGGAGGGGCAGAAACGGCGACTGGCCCAATTCCCGATTCCCGACCGTCTGGACGGAAAGCGCGTGCTGGACATCGGCGCATGGGACGGCTGGTTCAGCTTCGAAATGGAACGTCGGGGCGCGGACGTGATGGCGATCGATTGTTGGGACAATCCACGCTTCCATGAGATCCACGAGATTCTTCGATCGCGAGTGGATTACCGCCAACTCGACGTCTACGAACTGACGCCGGAGCGGATCGGCCGATTCGACATCGTACTGTTTCTCGGCGTCCTCTATCACCTGAAGCATCCGCTGCTGGCGCTGGAGCGCGTGTGCGCGCTGACCACGGACTTGGCCGCGGTGGATTCGTTCATCCTGCGGGAGGAACACCGGCCAGGCACGGCGGTGGACCAGCGGCCTGTCATGGAATTCTACGAGACCGACGAGTTTGGCGGCCAGACCGACAACTGGGTTGGGCCGAGCCTGCCCTGCCTGCTCGCGTTTTGCCGGACCGCGGGATTCGCGCGAGTGGAATGGCGCAGCACGCTCGAGCACAGCGCGTGCATCGCCTGCCACCGGCGCTGGGAGGAACCGGAGACTGCCGGGGAACCGCCGGTTCTGAGGGACGTTTTCCACCACACGAATTTCGGAATCAATTTTCGGTCCGACGCCGACGATTATTTGGTGGTATCGTTCGAATCGCAAGCCAAGCGCCTGGGCATCGAGGACGTTAAACCGGAGGCCGGCGGCTTTGGCGTGCGCCCGATCGAGGTGGCGCGGCGCGATCAGCAGTGGCAGGCGAAATTTAAGCTCCCGCCCGGTCTCAAATCGGGCTGGCAGGACGTGACGGTTCGAACCGGCTCAAGCGGGCGAAGCGGAGCACTACGAATAGCAGTGGATATGCCGGCGCCGGCTGACACGCTAGTCGTCGGCTCCGTCTGCGACGGCAAGACCTGGAAACCGAACGAAATCGATCTTAACCAGGGCGATTCGATTGCGATCTGGATCGCGGGCCTTCCCGAAAACGCCGACAAGAACAACGTGCGCGCGTTTCTGGACGGGAAACGCATCGCGGTCCTCTACGTGGAACCACCCAAAGCGAAGGATGCGCGACAGGTGAACGCGGCTCTTCCGTCCGGCGTTCCTCCAGGCATGCGGGAAGTGACGGTGAGCTTGGGGACGGTGGTCAGCGACCCCGCGAGCGTGCGGGTAGTCGGTTAGCGCGCGCTAGTGGATGGTCCGCGTTTTGCGGTTCATGTAATCCATGAGCAAATACTGCCCAAGATTATACGGCGTCGTGAAATATGCCTTGCCGCGGCAAAGCTCAGTCACTTTTTGCACGAAGTTCACCAGCCCGAAATCGCTGGCGAGCATAAACGTGTTGATCAGGATGCCTTGCTTCTTGCAGCGGCTCACCTCCTCGAGCGTGCGGCTGATCACCAGCGGATCCAGACCAAACGCATTGCGGTACATGCGGCCGTCTTCAAGCGTTAAGGCTGAAGGCTTTCCGTCGGTAATCATGATGATCTGCTTCATGTCCTTCTTTTCCTGGTTCAGCAGACGCTGCGCCAGGATCAGACCGTCGCGCGTATTGGTGTAATACGGACCCACCTGGACGCGCGCCAGGTCGCTCAGCCGGAGTTCCTCGGCCGAGTCGTGGAACAGCACGCAGCGCAGACTGTCGCCGGGATATTGCGTGCGGATCAGGTGCGCCAACGCCAGCGCCACTTTCTTCGCGGGCGTAAAGCGATCTTCGCCGTAAAGGATCATGCTATGGCTGCAATCGAGCATCAGCACGGTTGCGCAGGAGCTTTGATATTCCGACTGATGAACGTGGAGATCGCTGTATTCGAGCTGGATGGGCACGCTGAGTCCCTCGCGCTGGATGGCCGAAAACAGCGTTTGGCTGATATCGAGATTCAGCGTATCGCCGAATTCGTAGGGTTTCGCGGCGCCACTGGTCTCGACGCCGGTGGCAAGATCGCGAGTGTCGTGCGCGCCGAAGCTCGACTTGCCGAGCGAGCCGAGCAGGTCCTTGAGCGTTTTGAATCCAAGAAAGTCGATGGATTTGTCCGTGATCTCGACGTTGATCTTCCGGTCGGCGTCGCCGGAGCCTGGTCCCGTCTGATCGGCGGATTGCTGATCGACATTAATGTAGCCTTCGTCCACCAGCTTCTGAACCAGCCGGTTCATCATCTCGTCCATCTGCTCGGGCGACATGTTTTCGAGCGCCTGTTGGATCCGCTGAGCTTGATCAGCGTCAAAGATCTCGCCCTGTTCGAGGGCGCGCTGGATGGCATTTTTCAGGTCTTCGAGCGAGTGCTGATTCCACTCGCTGAAGCCCATGTACTGATTCTGGAAGCCGCTCTGGAGGAAGAAATCGGACAAGGCCTTGAGGAGGTCCTCGGCGCTGAGACCGAAGTCGTCACCGGTGTAGCGCGAGTAGCTTATCCATTTCACTGGCAACTCTCCTTATTCAAAATCCTCAATTAAACTGGCGCTTGGGCGGTCTGCGGCCTTCCCCGCCCTCAGGCGGCGGTTCGCGCTTGCGTTCCCCGGCCGTGAATCCCACCTCTTCGTTGCGACTGATCCGGCGGTGAGCGTACAGGCCTTCCAGGATAAACTCTGCCGCAGAAGCCCGCACTGCGTCCGGATCGCCGGCCTTCAGGCCCAGCGCGGCGGTCTTATCCATCAGACCCTGGATCTTGGCGAGCTGCGCCACCAAGGCCGCCGAATCCACCGTCTCATCTAATTTGAGCGAGCCGCCGAGCTCGAACCATTGCACGATCTGAGAGACGTTGACGCCGTCGAAATAATTGCTGTAAACCTTGCCCACCGCCGCGCGGATCAGTTCGCGCGCGACGTTGTCGCCGCCTTTCAACTCGCCCTCATATTCCAGTTCCAGCTTGCCGGTGATAGAGGGCAGCGCGGCGTAAACGTCCAGGATGCGAGGCGCGGCGACGTTTTCGCCGGCCTTGAGCGCGCGCCGCTCGGCGTTCGAGATCACGTTCTCGAGCACCGAAATCGGGAGCCGCTGCGAGACGCCGGAACGTTTGTCCACCTTTTTGTCTTCGCGCGCCAGGAACGCCAACTGCTCCACTACTTCACGAATGTAGTTCGGCGATTCCAGGCGCAGAGGCGATTCGCGCTCGGTCCAGGATTCCTGTTTCGTGATCGCCAGGCCCTGTTCGATGGTCATCGGGTAATGCGTGCGAATCTCGCTGCCGATGCGATCCTTCAAAGGCGTGATGATCTTGCCGCGCGCGGTGTAATCCTCGGGATTGGCGGTGAACACCAGCAGTATGTCGAGCGGCAGGCGCACCGGATAGCCCTTGATCTGGACGTCGCCTTCCTGCATGATGTTGAACAATCCGACTTGAATCTTGCCGGCCAAGTCGGGCAGTTCGTTAATGGCGAAGATCCCGCGATTGGCGCGCGGCAGCAAGCCGTAGTGCACAGTGTGCTCGTTCGAAAGATCCTGACCGCTGCGGGCAGCCTTGATGGGATCGATGTCGCCGATCATGTCGGCAATGGTGACGTCGGGCGTGGCGAGCTTTTCCACATAGCGCGCTTCGCGATTGAGCCACGCGATGGGCGTTTCGTCTCCCTTGGCCTGGATCAGATCGCGGCAGCGCTTGCAAATGGGCCGGTACGGGTTATCGCGGATTTCGCAGCCGGCCACGTACGGGAGACGCTCGTCCAGCAACGAGGTGAGCATCCGTATGATGCGTGTCTTGGCTTGCCCGCGCAGGCCCAGCAGAATGAAGTTGTGGCGCGAAAGAACGGCGTTGACGATCTGCGGGATCACGGTGTCTTCGTATCCCACCACGCCGGGAAACAGATCCTCGCCGCGTTGGAGCTTGCAGATGAGATTCTGGCGCAGCTCTTCCTTCACGCTGCGTTCGGCCATTCGCTGTTCGGAAAACGGAGTGGATTTCAGAGCGCCTAGAGTAACAGATGATTCCGGCATAAGAAGACTCGGTATACCGCGATTCTAACAGCAAACGCTTCGGGGCATCTGATATGCTCAAATCCTCACGCCTCGGCCCCAAGTTCGCGCTGGGCTGAACACAGAAAACGAGATGACCACCGAACTGCCCGAAATGGATTTTCAGCGGTTCTGGCGGCGATTGCAACAACTCGGCCTGAACGCATATGAAGCGCGCTCGTACTTGGTCCTGATCGGTCACCCGCGCTTCAAGGCGCTGGAGCTGGCGGCCCGCGCGCATGTTCCGCGACAGAAAATCTACGAGGTGCTCGACAGCCTGGTGGAAAAAGGCTTCGCGCAGGTGGTGCAGGAGAAGACCAAGCTTTTTTCGGCCGTCGAACCGAGCCTGGCCGTGCCGAGCTACCTGGTGCGGCGCTCGCAAATACTTCAGCGAGAGCTGGGTGAGCAGAATCGGATGGCGGACACACTGGTGAGCGATCTGGCGGAGGCGTATTCGGAAGGTCAGGGCGAGCGCGGCACTCTGGATTACCTGCGCATCGTGAACGACCCGGCGCAAATCGCGGTTCAATATCGCCGAATGCTGTCGGACGTGCAGTCAGAATACTTGGAATTTTCCCGGCCGCCCTACGCCGTCGACCCCCTCGATGAACAACTGGTGAAGAAGGCGCGAGGGCGCGGCGTTACGTGCAGGCTGCTGATCGAATCGGGCACGCTCGACGATGGGCATCGGCAGCGGTTGGTGGAGTACTCGGTGAGCGGCGTGGAAGTGAGCCAGACCGATTCGCTTCCGATGAAGCTGGCGGTGTTCGACGGCGCGCGGGGATTGCTGGCGTTGCTGGATCCGGTGGTGACGCGCCCGACCTGGACGGCTGTGGTGTTCGAACATGCGGGGATGGGCGAGGCGATGAAGGGGCTGTTCGAGACTTATTGGCGGAACCGGGTGACGGAGCAGTTGTCGTTGGCCGGGGAGGAGCGGTTCAGAGAATGATGCGAAGCAGGGGCCTGCCCACGGTCAATCTGACGGAGCTGCTCCTTGCGCGCCCGGTCCAGACGAACTGGCTCACACACCAAACTCGCGCAAAACTTCCTTGTGCGATGTTCCAGGCCGAGTCTCTTTGCGGGCCGCATCTGCCTGGGCCCGCTCTTCCTCGGTTTCCGGCTCATCATCGAGCGGCGCGGCCAGAATCGAGTGCCGGACGGCTTCCAAATCAGGCATAACCTCAATGCTCAGTCGTGACTGTAAGTCTGAGTCCCCGACCCTACGCCGGCGCGACCGGTTCCCGCCTACACCGAATCTCGCGCACCGCGTAAATCCGGCGGCCCTGGCTTTCGAAATAGGTCCGCATCAGGACTTCGCCCAACAGGCCGGTGCTGAACATCATCAAGCCACCAAGCAGCAACAGACCGCCTGCCACCAGCAACGGGCCGTGCTCTTGCATCAGCGGGTGGCCCAGCAACCGACGAACCGCGAGCGTCCCGAGAATCGCTCCGCCGCAGAACAAGCCGATCAACCCCAGCCGTCCAAAAAAGTGCATCGGACGCGTGAAGTATTTGAGCAGGAACTTCACCGTCAGGATGTCGAACATCACATTGAACGTGCGGCCCAGACCATAATGCGAATCTCCCGCGAGGCGCGGCGTGTTGCGGATGGGAACTTCCGCGATCCGCGCTCCGTAAAAGCTCGCTAACGCCGGAATGAACCGATGCAGCTCGCCGTACAGATTAATCTCCTTGAGCACTTCCGAACGATACGCCTTGAATGTCGTCCCGAAATCCCGCAGCGCCACACCGGACGCCTTGGCCATCAGCCAATTCGCGATGCGCGACGGAATCTTGCGTGTCACGGCATTGTCGACGCGGTCCTTGCGCCAGCCACTGGCAATGTCGAAGCCCTCTTCGATCTTCGCCAGCAGCACGGGGATGTCCTCAGGCGCATGTTGCAGGTCGCCGTCCAGCGACACGATGACGTTGCCTTGCGCCTCGTCGAAACCCGCCGAAAGCGCCGCCGTTTGTCCGAAATTGCGCCGCAGCCGGACCACCTTCAGGTGCGCGTCGGTCTCCACCAGATTCGCGAGCAGATCGAAACTGCGATCCGTGGATGCGTCGTCCACCACAATAATCTCGTATTGTTTCTGGAGCGACTCCAGCACCGAGGTCAGCCGGTCATAAAGCGGGAGAATGGATGGCTCTTCGTTATGAATCGGAATGACGACCGATAACATGGCTTTGCCCTAGTTTACCAGCCCGCACAATCGAAGCGGTAACCTAATTCAATGCAAAACCGGCGGGTTGTTATCACCAGGCACGGCGGACCCGAAGTTCTTCAGCTCATCAAGGACAATCTGCCGGAACCGACGCCCGGCGAGGTCCGCGTGAAGATCCTCGCCACCGGCGTCGCGTTCGCGGACATGCTGATGCGGTTGGGACTTTATCGGCCTGTTCCACCGCTTCCGTTCTCGCCCGGATACGACATCGTCGGCGAAGTAAACGGCAAGCTCTTCGTCGCCCTCACGGTCACCGGCGGCTACGCCGAGTACATCAACCTGCCCGAATCGGAACTCGTGCCCGCGCCACCCGGCCTCGATCCCGCCGAGGTTGTGAGCCTGGTTTTGAACTACGTCACTGCTTACCAGCTTCTGCATCGGGCCGCGACCGTATCGCCCGGTGCGAAAGTGCTGGTGCGCGCCGCGGCCGGCGGGGTCGGGACGGCGCTCTTGCAATTGGGACGGATAGCGGGGCTGGAAATGTACGGCACCGCTTCGCCGCGTAAGCACGGAATCGTGGCGAGCTTCGGTGCCACGCCGCTGGATTACTCGGCTAAACTTCCGGAAGTGGATTTGGCGCTCGATCCGATCGGCGGCGCGAGCTGGCGGCGGTCCTTCCAAGCGCTGCGAAAAGGCGGTCAATTGGTGGTGTTCGGCATCTCCTCCGCGCTGGGTCCGCAAGGAGCGAACCGGATGAAGGCGGTCGGAAGCTTTCTGTTGCTGGGCCTGTTGAAAGCGATCCCGGATGGGAAGCCGAAGCATTTCTACGCAATCACCACGATGAAGAAGGAACATCCGGAGTGGTTTCGCGAAGACATGACAACTCTGCTGGAGATGCTGGCGGCGAAGCAGATCGCGCCGGTGATTGCCGAACGGCTGCCGCTGGCCGAGGCCGCGCGGGCGCATGAGCTCCTGCAGAGCGGCCAAACGATCGGGAAATTGGTGCTGCTTCCTCAGGATTGAGCCTAAACTTTGGCTCGATTCGCGTCGAATGTTGTATTGGGCTCGCGCATTGCGGCCGAGAGGACGAGCATTTGAATTTCAGGATTGCGATATTACTGTGCGGCATCGCGACTTTGGCGCTGGATGCTCAGATCCCCGCGCCGACGGTGCTCCAGAGGCCTCCGTTCAATCCCAAAGTGCCTCCCAGCGGCGCTCCGCGCACCAGCCTGATGATGCGTCGACCCAAGAAAAATCCTGGACTTGCGAACTCTTCGGGAGTTCGGCGGCTGCGCACCAAAGCCGAGCGGAAGGCGGACGCCAAGCAGGTCAAGGCTTTTCTCGCCAAACACCCGCAATTCTAATCGCCTGTTGAGTGCGCTTACTGCGACTCGGCATACACGCGCCGGACCGCGTTCGGAATCGCACCGGTGCTTTCCCAATCCGGATAGCTAGCCTTTAACTGCTCCGTCAGACGCTTCCCGGCTTCGTCCACCGGCAGGCCTTGCCGTTTCAGCTCCAGCGCGCGGGTCTGCAAGTCCACCAAAAACGCGCGTTCTTGAGCGATGAGCGAACCATCGCCGAGCGCGCCATGATCGGGCACGATGTAGCGCGGCTTGAGCGGCTCGATCTTGTCCAGGATTGCGATCCAACCTTTGGGGCTGGATTGCGCGTTGGGCATGTTGGGGACCAGCTTGTTCTCCACGATGTCGCCTGCCAGCAAAGCGCTATCCGGTTCCACGAAAATCAGCTCGTCGCCCGCGGTGTGCGCCGGTCCCAGCCACATCAGTCGCGCCGTTACTCCACCCAGATCGAGCTTCACTTCGCGGTCGAACACGATGTCCGGCGGACGCAGCTTCACACCCTGCAATTGTTCCCGGAAAAGCGCCGAACGGCTGCGGAACATCTCCATGAATTCGTCGCCGTGCTGCTCCATTTCTTCCTGCTGCACGGCCGGCCGAATCAGCACCGTGCGCAGGGGAAACGCCTGTTCGCCGCTGGCGTGCTCGGGATGAAAATGCGTCGTGGTCAGGTACAGGCCCGGGCCCTTGGCGAGCTTCTCAGCCTCGCGCACCACCACGGCTCCGTTTCGCGGTCCCATCCCCGTATCCACCACCAGCGTCGCGCGATTGCCGACGATGATGCCGATGTTGGGGAATCCGGTGATCGCATATACGTGCTCGGAGACGTGTGTCACCGAATTCTCCGGAACGCCCAGCGGCGCCGTAGTGGTCTGGGCCAGTCCGATCAAGCCGGACGTTATCAGCAACGATGAAATATGCTTAGCGATCATTCTATTAGAATAGTTACTTCGTGACTGAGCCACTGGATCCGATTCTAGCCGCGTTTTTCGAGACTGGCGCTTACCTGCGAGGCCATTTCCGGCTGACTAGCGGGCTGCACAGTCCGAAGTATTTGCAATGCGCGCTGGTGTTGCAACATCCCCGGCACGCGGAACATTTCGGACGCCTGCTCGCGGCTGAGTTTCGCCGCTTGGAACCAACTTTGAATGTGAGCGCGGTGGTGGCTCCCGCCCTCGGCGGCTTGATCATCGGACACGAAGTGGCGCGAGCGCTGGGTGCTCGATTTCTCTTCACCGAACGCGACGCATCCGGAAAAATGGTGCTCAGACGCGGGTTCTCCATTGAGCCGGGCGAAACGGCGGTTGTGATGGAGGACGAGGTCACCAGCGGCGGCAGCTCGCGCGAAGTGATCGAAATCCTGCAAGAGTTGGGCGCCCGGGTGATCGCGGCGGGTTCTATTATCGACCGAAGCGGAGGCGCGGCGGATCTGGGCGTCCCACGCGTGGCGCTGAAGACGCTGGAGGTTGTGGCCTACCCGCCGGATGATTGTCCGCTTTGCCGCGCGGGCAGTCCCGTGGTGAAACCAGGATCGCGGCCGGCACATGCGGCGAATTAAGGTCCAGCTTTCCTACGATGGAACGGATTACCACGGCTGGCAGGTGCAGCCCGGCTTGCCCACCGTCCAGGGCACGCTCGAAGCGGTGCTCGAGGATATCGAGAGCCGCCCCGTTTCAGTGGCTGGTTCGGGACGAACGGACGCGGGCGTTCATGCGCTCGCGCAAGTAGCGGCGTTCACCATCGAGAATCCCATTCCGGAGGAGAATTTGCGGAAGGCGATGAACCGCCTGCTTCCGCCCGATATTCGCGTGACGCGCGTGGAAGAAGCGCCGCTCGATTTCCACCCGCGCTTCGACGCCAAGGCGAAGACCTACGAATACCGCCTCCTTCGCGCTGAGATTTGCCCTCCGTTCGAGCGCCGCTACGTGTGCCATCACCCCTACCCGCTGCGTTTCGACGAAATGATCGAATTGGCGTCCCTGCTGGCCGGCGAGCACGACTTCACCGCTTTCGCCGCCACTGACGAACGCGACGAAGCGGGCACTTCGAAAGTGCGCACGATTTTCTGCTCCAGCCTGACCCTGGATGGCGATCGTTTACTTTACCGCGTCACCGGAAGCGGATTCCTGAAGCATATGGTTCGCAACATCGTGGGCGTGTTGCTCGAGATTGGAAAAGGCAACATCGATCGCAACGGGTTGCTCGCGCGCCTGGAGCCGGCTTGTAGCATTCCGGCCGGACCCACCGCCCCGGCGCGAGGCCTGTTCCTCGTTTCGGTGGACTACTAAAGGCTAAGACTTCGCGGGCTTGATCAGCCCGATCGTGTTCCCGTCCGGATCCGCGAACCATGCAAAGGTACCGGTAGGAATCGTGATCGGCCCCACTAGCTTCTTGCCGCCCAATTCGGTGGCCTGGTTGAGCGCGGCCTGCACGTCGTCGACATCCACGTAGAATATCGTGTAATGCTCCGGCTCGTGGCCCAGCGAGGTGATGTGGCCCGAGATGCCCTGACTCCCGGTCTGAATATTCGACGCGGGGCCGGCTTCGGTGATCTGCCAGCCAAACAGCTTTGAATAGAAATCGCCGGTCTTGGCGCGGTCGCGGCATCCGATTTCAAAATGAATCACTGGTCGTCCCATAGACTTCTCCCCCTTTTGACCGAGCAACTGTGGCGCCGCTGCCGCCAATATGAGTGCGGCGCGGCGAGTTAGCGTGTGTTTTGATTGATTGTCGTTCATTGGATCAAACGGCTACTTGCGGCAATCGTTTCGGCAATCCCGAGGCCTGCTCGAAGGCGTGGGCCATCTGCAGCAGACCCCAATCGTCATGATGCCGGCCGACAATCTGAATGCCCACCGGCAGCCCCTCCGGCGTGAATCCGGCCGGCACCGACATGGCCGGATTTCCGACCAACGAGATGTAATAACAAGATTTCATCCAGTCGATGTAGGTCGTCATCTTGACGCCCTCGATCTCCGTCGGGTACGGAGTCTTCACGTCGAACGGCGGCACTTGGTTGACCGGAAGAACGAAAAACTCGTAGCGCTCCATGAATTGACGCACGCGCTCATACAGTTCGCTGCGCTTCATCTCGGCGAGGCCGACGTCAGCGCCCGTCAGCTTCTGCCCGCGATCGATCTCGAACAGCACGGTGTCCTTGATCAGGTCGCGATGCTGGAGGCGGTCGGGATTGTTCACGGTTGCCATATACTGCCGCCAGAACCGCAGCGTCTTGAAGGTTTCGTCGGCGCCGGAAAAATCGGGTTCCGCTTCTTCGACAATGCATCCGAGCGATTCGAAGACGCGGCGCTGCGCGTTGACTACATCTTTGACGCGACGATCCACCGGCAGCCCGCCCAGATTCTTCCACCAGCCCACGCGAACGCCTTTGAAATCGCGCCCTAGCGGCGAGGCGAAACGGCTGCCCGGTTGTTCGATGGAGATAGGCGAGCGCGAATCGGGGCCCGCAATCGCGGCTAGGAAGAAAGCGACGTCCGCCACCGATCGCGCCATCGGTCCCTCGACTGCCAAAGGCGACCACGCCATGCCCGACGGCCAACTCGGCACGCGCCCCGGCGACGGCCGCATTCCGACGACATTGCAGAAATTCCCTGGATTCCGCAGCGACCCGCCTAAATCGCTGCCGTCGGCGATAGGTACCATACGGCAAGCCAGCGACACCGCCGCGCCTCCGCTGCTTCCTCCGCAAGTCTTGGTGGTGTCATATGGATTGAGCGTCGCGCCGAACACTTCATTGAACGTCTGCGATCCGGCGCCGAACTCCGGGGCATTCGTCTTGCCGAGCATGATCGCGCCCGCGTTGCGGATGCGTTCCACCAGCAGCGAATCGGCGGCCGGAACGAAATCCTTGTAAATGCGAGAGCCGAACGTAGTGCGCACGCCTTTGGTGGGTTGCAGATCCTTGTGCGCGATCGGGAGGCCATGCAACGGACCCGCGGGCTTACCCTGAGCCAGCGCCTGGTCGGCTAGCCGCGCCCGTTCTCTGGCCTGCTCGGCAACCAGCGTCACAATCGCGTTCACCTTGGGATTGACGCGCTCGATCTGCTCCAGATGCGCAGCCAGCACCTCGCGCGCGGAAAGATCCTTGGCGCGAAGACGGCGTGCCATCTCGACGGCGCTGAGCTGGCAGATGTCGGGGGTCGCCTGGAGCGCCGATGTCGCCGCCAATCCAGCCAAAGCCAATTTTCCTGCGTCTCGTCGGGTCACAGTAAGCTACCTGGTCGCGCTGGTCTCGGCGTCCTGCGCCTTGGGCAGCGGCTTGCGCGGGAGCATCTCGGGCCGGGTTGCGGCATCATAAACCACCGATGCGATCACGGCGGCGGCCTGCATCAGATCGGCCGCGATCGCGTGATCGTAATTGTCCATGTTGGAGTGATGCGTGACCGTCGAATAATCCAGCGGATCTTGAATGAACTGGAAGCCTGGCAGGCCGACGGCGTCGAAAGACAAGTGATCGGTACCGCCCGTATTCCGAATGCTCAGAGTGGTGACGCCCTGATCGCGGAACGGCGCGAGCCATTGCTCGAACAGCGGACGCATCGCGTCGTTGCCTTGCAGATAGACGCCTCTGATTTTTCCGCTGCCGTTGTCGAGATTGAAATAGCCGGAGAGCTTGGCGTGCGCGGCGGTGATCTTCATGGTCTTCGGATCGCCGAAATGTTCCTTCACGTAGGCTTTGGATCCCAGCAATCCTTGCTCCTCGCCGCTCCACAGCGCGATGCGAACGGTGCGGTCCATTTTCACGTTCAACGCCTTTAGGATTCGGACTACCTCGATCATGACCGCGCTGCCCGCGCCGTTGTCGGTGGCGCCGGTGCCGCTGTGCCAGGAATCGAAATGCGCGCCCACCATCACGATCTCGTCCTTCTTGCTGCCTCCCGGGATTTCGCCCACCAGGTTCGTCGCGTCGATCGGAGCGTCGGAAATGCGCGCCCTCAGCGTCACTCGCATTTCGACAGTCGTTTTGCCTGCGAGCAGGCGGGCGACGCGATTGTAATGCTCTGAGGTGACGACGAACGTCGGCGGAGCGAGCGGCTTCTTGCCGTCATAGGGACCGGCCGCTTCGGAGAACGTCAGGGCGTCGCGCGCTCGCTGATCGTCCTGAACCAGCGCAAGCACGCCTTCGTCGAGAAAGAACTGGGTGCGTTTCGCGGCTGCTTCTTCGCGGCGGGCGCGCAGCTCGTCTTGCAGCGACTGCGGGATGCTGGCATAGAGGCGCGCGCGTTCGGCCGGATCGTCGGGAACCACGAGATCCTTGGGATCGTACTGGACCTTCTCCGTCGGGTCCGGCGCAGCGGCCATGTCGTGCAATTCCGCCTCGGTGTAGCGGCGTAATTCAGGTTTCGATTCCTGCCCATCGATGTTGTGCAGCATTTCCGAGACGAACACTGCTTTGCCGCGCAGCTTGCCCTTGTACTTTTCGACGTATTGGTCCCACGCGGCCGCAGCAAGTTGCTGACGCCCGCCGGCGCGCGGCAACGGCGCCAGAATGGGTTCGCCCGCGACTTCGCCATTTACGGTTGACGACCACGCCAGGGGAAAGGCCGATAGCAGCGAGTATCGGGGCTGCGTCATCTCGAGCGCGAATTTTTCGAGCGACCAACCGCGCCCGAACGGTCCCCATTTTTCGGTATGAACGTTTTCGAGGCCGTACTCCTGCAACCGTTTGAGCGCCCAATCGGAGGCTTCCTTGAACTCCGGCGACGCAGTAAGGCGCGGGCCATAGCGGTCCGAGAGGTTTTCGAGCGTCACCATTACCTCGGAGCGCTCGAACGCCTCGGATTTGATTTGGTGGATGACGGCGAGGTCGGGCGCATCGGCGGCAACGGCCGCGGTCGCGAACGCTAGAGCAATAATGGTGGCGCGCATTGGTCCATTATGCCACCACGGAAGAGGCTGAATTCAGCGCCGATGGATCAGTCACCGGTAAGCCACCTCTAGCGGCGCTTCACCTTTCTTGCCGCCACCACCACTGCGCCGACGCCCAGCGCCACCAGGATCCCGAGACTAGGTTCAGGCGTGACTGCTATGGTGCAGTTGACCGCGAAAACAGGGACGCACGCCGCGGCGAGAAGCCCTGTCAAAAAGAAAAACGAACGACGATAGCTCATAAGCAATAGCTCCTTTTCAGTCGCCGGCGACCCTCGCAGACAGAGGTTCCGGCATAGTTACCTGTTCCGTGGCGTCTCGCCGAAAGGGCAGCGTCAAGAGGAACAGAAATCCAGCGCTCGCGGGGCTTTGAAGCCCCTTGAGACCCACTCGCATCCGCTCGAGTCCGGCTAATGGAGTTTCTACATAGGTCCCAAACAGGTGATCCCACCAAGGGAAGATTTCGCCGAGATTCGCGTTTTGGTCGCGTAGTTCGTCGGAATGATGGACGCGATGCATCTCGGGCGTAACAAAGATCATGCGAACCCCCTTTTCAATCCATGGAGGTAGTTTCGCGTTGGCGTGCGTGAAAAAGCCAAACAACATGCCGACTAACTGGGCAGCGAGGATCGCGGCCGGAGGCGCGGCGAGGATCACGATAGTTCCGGCCGTCACCGCTTGCACCAGGAGAGTTTCCAAGGGGTGGTTTCTAACTCCGGTGGACAGGTCGTAGTCGGGATCGGAATGATGCACCTGGTGCACTTTCCAAAGAAGGCGAACCGAGTGAGAGGCGTAATGCAGGCCGTATGACAGAAGATCGAGCAGGACGAGCGCGAGAATCCACTTCGCCGCCAAAGGAATCCAAGACCGGTTCAGGAGGCCGAATTTGTTATTAGCAGCCCCTGCCGCGACCGCAACTAGACTTGCGCGGAAAATGAGGGCTGTTATCACGGTGGACGTCGTCACCAGCAGCGCGTGATTGCGCCAGCGGCGCCCCAGTTGCGTGGACACGCTTCTCCATGGGCAATACATCTCCCACAACGCGACGCCCAAAAGCGCGGCCGAGAAGACGGCCCAGTAAGCGCTGGCTTCGATGCTGGCCCAGGACATAATTCAGCGGGAACAGCCTATCGGTCTTTGAGCTTCCTGACGCCCAACACCGCGGCTCCGACACCAAGCACGACAAGGATTCCGAGCTTGGGTTCCGGCGTAACGGTCGGGTTGCCTGCGAACGCCGTGGCACAGGCAGCGGTGAGACAGACTACCAAACCGAGCAACGAGCGATAGTGGCTCATAATAGCTAACTCCTTTTGGGTACAAACAAGAGTAAGAGCCGGTGGAGGCGGGGTCAAGGAAAAATTGGCTTCTCCGCGATGAATTCGTACTGGCGGTACTAGAGGTGGCCGACCGGGCGCTATTATCGATGGGAGACAGATGGAAGGAAAGACAATGGCTGGACACCAATTCCAGATTCGTCAGGCGAACAATTCCGATGTCGGCGAATTGCGCATTTTGATCGAGCGTTCCGTGCGCGATCTTCAGCGAAATGATTACACGCCCGCACAGATAGAGGGAGCGCTCGGGCATGCCCTTGGACTGGACACGCAGCTCATCGACGATGGAACGTACTTTGCGGCGATACCCGTCCCACAGCCCGATCTAATTGTCGGGTGCGGAGGCTGGAGTTATCGCAAGACTCTTTTTGGAAGCGACCACGGGCCGAATCGTGAGAGCGCTGTGCTTGATCCCGCCACGGAATCGGCAAAAATCCGAGCCATCTTCGTACATCCCGAGTGGGCTCGGCAAGGTCTGGGGACCCTGATCCTGAAACATTGCGAAGATGCGGCGCAACGAGCCGGGTTCCGTAGTTTCGAGATGGGCTCCACGCTGACGGGCGTGCCTCTTTACTCGCTCAAGGGTTACCAACGTCGCGAAAATGTGGCCATCCCGCTTCCGAATGGAGAGGTTCTTCCGATCATTCATATGGTAAAGACGCTCTGACGCCGGGTGGCAAGGGTAGAAAGAGCTTTTCCACAAAAGAGCTGCAATGGCCCATATCAGGGTAAGAAGTTCGCTCGCCGTAGGAATTCGCGGAAACGCGGATCGCCGCGCAGGGGATCGAAGAAGGGATGTACCTTTAACCACTGTATGATGTCCGATTGTTCCTCAACGGCGCGGGCTAGCCAGGTAAAAGCCTGCTCCGTGTCACCGATCGCCAGGTAGGCGTTCACAAACGCTGCCGTTGGGACGTAACCGGTTTGTCGCCGGCGATAAAGCTCGTCCAGAACCTGCAGCGCTTCCGCGCGGCGACCGCCGCGGGCGTAAGCACGCACCAGGAGGCCCAGCACACCCGAGCTGCGATGCGAAAGGGAGGCAGCCCTCTCCAGGATTTGGATCGCTTCACGAAAGTCTTCGGCGCCGTTGAGTGCAAAGCCCAGGTACCATAGAGCCTCCGGGTTGTCAGGTTGGATTGCCAACACATTTCGCAATTCCCCAACGGCCTCACCGTAGCGCCGGGCATAAAAGAGTATAAAACCGGCCTCTTCGCCCCGATACTCCAGCGGGTCGAGCTCCTGCGCCCGCCGAGCCGAAACCAAGGCTTCCTCAGTTCGCCCTTGAGATAGAAGCCAAAGACCCAAGCTGGAATGAGCGTCAGCATCGCTGGGGCTCAGTGCGAGGGCGCGCCTGTATTCGGCCTCCGCCTCCGCCCAGTGCCAATCTAGCCGCAGCGCTTCTCCAAGAAGTACGTGGGCCTCGGCCATCCCGGGATCCAATTCGATACACTTTCGGGCTGCCACGAGCGCCTTTAGACGAGCCTCGACAGGAGGTTGGCCGATCAGAACCGTCCTTAGAGAGATTTGAGTATCCGCCAAACCCGCATAGGCCGGTGCGAACGCGGCATCAGCATCAATCGCGGCCTGGAAGTAACGAAGAGCATGGTCGAGCCCCGCCGGGGTGTTCTTGTGGGACTCGAAACGGCCTTTCAGGTAGTTATCGTAAACAGCTGGTGGCACAGGGCGCGTGTTGATTCGTATGGCGCTGTCCGCTTCTACCGCTACCTGGATTTGACCTGCAATGGCTTGCGCCACGTCGTTCTGTAACGCCAACACGTCCCGCAGTTCGCGATCATAAGTGTCCGACCATATGTGCTCTTCCGTGTTGACCCGAAGCAACCGAATGCTGACACGAATTTTCTCTCCCGATCGCAGTACCGAGCCTTCTATGACTGCATCTACGTTGAGCTCCTTCCCAATCGTTGGCACGGACTTGCGCGTCGCCTTGAACTGCATCGCTGAAGTGCGCGAGATCACCCGCAGGCCGTGTATTGACGAAAGCCTTTCAATCAGCGCCTCCGTCATGCCATCGGACAGGTAGTCTTGCGCGGGATCGCCGGAGAAATTTTCCAGCGGAAGTACGGCCAGGGAGTGTATGCCCCCGTGGGCGCTCGGCGGTAGTGTCGAGGTTCGGTCGCGCACAAGCCATATCAATACAGCGGTCAGCGTCAATGCCAGTGTCGCTACTGCGGCGACGGTTCGCGGGGCTGCCGCACGTCGGGCGACCTCGAAACCGGCGCGCCCATCGGGAGCATCCGTTGTGTCCCCGCTAGTATCGGGCCCATTCGTTTCTCCTTCTACTCGGGTTACTGGCGCGATGAACCGATACCCGCGCCGGGGCAGTGTCTCGATAAATCGGCAATTGTCCTTTGAGTCACCCAAAGCTTCCCGGAGTCGATTGATTGCCGTGTTCAGACTGTTATCGAAATCAACAAAGGTGTCTGCGGGCCAGATTCGATTGCGCAACTGGTCTCGAGTCACCAATTGGCCCGCTTCTTCTAATAGGACCCGCAGTACCTGAAAAGGCTGGTCCTGGACTTTGATCCGCTCGCCGTTCTTGAGCAGTTCTCCCGCGCGCAGGTTCGCTTCAAATTCAGCGAAACGAACAACCCGTCCATTTGGTTGAGACATGCAAGGGTAAAAACAGGCTTAACGAAGTCTATCATTTCCCAAAATGTCTGACAGCTCAGAATTTAGGGTCCTCTTAAGCCGCTGCCAATAATCAACTTATTTGGTTAGAAACGATTTAGAACCGCTCAAGCCGCAGTCCATTGAGGCTCTTCGATCCTGAGCGCAAGCTCACTTCCAGCGCACACCTGGAGGTGATGCTTGAAGACATGGATTCTGGTCTTGGTGGCATTCGCACGACTCCCTGGAATCGCAAACGCAGAAATTGGAGGGGCTGTCCCAACCGGGGAGGATAAAGTCGCTAGCGATCTTGAGGACTACAGTGTAATCGGGGCTACGCCGGACCAGGAATCCGCGTTGCGCAAGGCCTTTGAGACCATGAACCCGGAGGTTTTGCCCTTACGAGTGGTATTTGTTCCACATTGGAAGTATCTGGACGATGCCAGAATCCTGCGGCTACACGTTCCTACCGGATACCTAAGCCAAATGTTCACGCATCTTCCAACGAGAACTGTGTATATCGATACCGCGCGTTACCAGGGTCAGGATTGGCTAGGTTATTGGATGGCTCATGAGCTTGGGCATTTGGCGAGCGGCAGCGTGCGCGAGGAAGACGCTGAGAAGATCGCTGCGAAATTCAGGAAGCGCCTGAAACGTTAGCGCTTAGAGCGCGTTCGATCCAAGTTGACGTCGTTAGCCTGGAGTTGTGCTGCCCGCGTTGTCCTAAACGGCTTTGCCGGCAGCGTCCTGCCCCGCTACATCTCCCGCCGATTCTCCAACGACTTCCCCATAGTCACTTCGTCGGCGAAATCCAGATCGCTCCCCACCGGAATGCCCATCGCAATTCGCGTCACCTTAACTCCCAGGGGTTTCATCAAGCGCGACAGATACACCGCCGTCGCTTCGCCTTCCACCGTCGGATTGGTCGCGATGATCAGCTCGCGCGCTTCACCCGCTTGCACACGTTCCAGCAAATTGGCGATCCGCAGTTGATCCGGACCGATGCCGCGCAACGGCGAAAGAGCGCCGTGCAATACGTGGTACAGTCCGTTGAACTGGCGCGTGGTTTCCACCGGCAGAATGTTGTGCGGCTCTTCCACCACGCAGATCACCGCATGGTCGCGATGCGGATCGCGGCAGAAGTTACATTGCTCGCCGTCGCTGATGTTGTTGCAAAGCTCGCAGATTCCGAGCTTGTCCTTGACGTCGGTCAGGGCCAACGCCAACCGCTCGGCATCCTCGCGCGAGTTGCGTAACACGTGAAACGCCAGCCGTTGCGCCGACTTTTGGCCGATCCCGGGCAAGCGCTTGAACTCCTGAATGAGGCGCGCGAGGGGTTCGGCGAAGTCAGGCATCGAGTCTTAGCTCAATAATGGGCCGGCTAAAACAGCCCCGGAGGCAGTCCCATGCCGCCCAGCAAGCCGCCCATTTTCTGTTGCGACTCATCGTCCACTTTTTTGGAAGCTTCGTTGAACGCGGCCATCACCATGTCCTGCAGCATCTCGACGTCGCCGGCCACTTCGGGATCGATCTTGACGGCGGTGACGTTCTTCTTGCCGTCCATCTTCACCACCACCATGCCCCCGCCCGCGGAGGCCTCCACGCGGATCAGCGCGATCTCCTCTTGCAGCTTCTTCTGCATCTGCTCGGCCTGCTTCATCATGGCCTGCATGTTACCGGGAAGTTTCATTGGATTATTCCTTCAGATTTCTCACCACGCGGACTTGTGCGTCCGGGAACATTTCCTGGAAGCGCTGCACTTCGGGATGCGTGAGCGCGCGCGCGGAGACGTCGTCCTGCGGCGGCTTGGCGACCGGAGCTGCCTTGGACGCCGGATCTCCCAGCGTGATTTTGACGCGCATCGGCCGTCCCGCGATTTTCTGCACCGCTTTCACAATATCCTTTTCGTTCATCGCCAGGGCGAACTCCTCGGGCGCTACGAAGCGCAGCTCGCCCCCAGCTTCGGTGACTTCGGAGTGCTCGACGGCGTCGGCCGTGAATTGCATTCCGAGTTCGAGCAGTGTAGCGTGCAGACGGTCGCGCCAGTCGCCATTCACCGGAAGCGGAGGCGCGGCGTGTGCGGGCTGGCTGGCCGATTGCGCGGGTGGCGCCGGCTTCTTAGCCGGTGCAGGCTTGACCGGCGTCGAACTACTCGGATTGCCAAGGTTCGCCAGCGCTTCCTCGATCGGCCAGAGCTTGCCCGCCTGCACCAGCCGCAGCAGGCCGATTTCCAGATGGAGGCGCGGCTGCAACGAGAATTGCATGTCCTTGAACAGGTCCAGCGTGAGCTGCAAGTAGCGCGTCAGGTCGTCTTCGGAGAATCCCGCCGCCACCGCCGCCAACCGCTCGTGTTCGCGCGGCGACGCTGCGATCAGACGCGTGCCCGCGCCCGCCACCTTCGTCACCAGCAGATTGCGGAAATAGCGCGCGAGTTCGCGGCAAAAGTGCTGCAGGTTGCGGCCGTTCTGCTCCAGCTCGAGCACGAGATCGAACATGCGGCGCGAGTCCTGCGCGCCCAGAGCCTGCGTAACCTGATCGAGCGAATCGATCGAAAACATCCCGAGCATGCCGCGGACTTCGACGGCATCCAGCTTCGCGCCGCAACAGGCGATGGCTTGATCGAGGGCCGATAAAGAATCGCGGACGCTTCCCTCGCCCGCCTGCGCGAGCACGCTGAGAACTTCGCGATCGGCTTCGATCCCTTCCTTGGCGCAGATCTCCTCCATCCGCTTCACCACCTCCTCGAATGCTACCGAGCGAAAACTGAAAAGCTGGCAGCGCGACGCGATGGTGGCGGGAATCTTGTGTGCCTCGGTGGTGCACAGCATGAAGACCACCCACTCGGGCGGTTCTTCCAGCGTCTTCAACAGCGCATTGAAGGCCTCATTGGTGATCTGGTGCGCTTCGTCGATGATGAAGACCTTGTAGCGGTCGCGCGCCGGGCGGTAGCGGATGTTCTCGCGCAGCTCCCGCATTTCGTTGATGCCGCGATTCGACGCCGCGTCGATCTCGATCACGTCCAGCGCGTTGCCGCCGGCGATTTCCAGGCAACTGGCGCACACTCCGCAAGGCGTCGGGGTGGGGCCTTGGATGCAGTTCAAACAGCGCGCCAGAATGCGGGCGACGGTGGTCTTGCCGGTTCCGCGCTGTCCGGAAAAGATGTAGCCGTGCGCGATCCGTTGCTGCGTGATGGCGTTCTCGAGCGTGGTTCGGACGTGCTCTTGCCCGATCAGCTCCGCGAAAGACTGGGGCCTGTATTTTCTGGCGATGACCTGGTACATGAAAGCGTGGACGGAGAATATGCCAGACCCCGGGTAATCCGCGGCACACGGGCTAAACCGCTACCGTTGCTTCCTTCCGGACCTGGCGGGGTTCACAGCCGACCGTTGCACGAAGCCCGGAGCCTGACAACCACCCATGCTAGCACGCGTCGGATGAACGGGAGTACGATGTTGGCAACGCGCTGGTCCGCTTACACTTGCAATTTCGGCCGCAACCCGTACAGCATTGCCCGCCCCAATGCAATATTTCCTCGCCGGTTTCGTCTACACGGAGCAGAGGATGAAGCGCCGGCGATGACCCGAGAGCGAGCGGAACAAGACCAGCGGCTCACATGGGCCTTCCAGAGCGGGCGGCGCCGTTTGCTCGCCTTCATCCGCGGGCGCATTCCGCCTGAAATCGACGCCGAGGATATTTTACAGGACGTCTTCTTTGAGCTTGTGGAAGCCTTCCGCCTGATGAAGCCCATAGCGCATGCGGGCGCGTGGATGATGCAGGTGGCACGGAACAGGATTACGGATTTGTTCCGGCGCGGCAAGAAGGAAGTGGTGGAAGACGGAGGCAGACGGATACTCGAAGATCTGCTGCCCTCGCCCGACGCCGGCCCGGACGCGCTCTACGCACGAGGGGTTTTGCTGGTCGAGATCGAAGCCGCGCTGGGCGAATTGCCTCCCAGCCAGCGCCACGTCTTTTTTGCGCACGAAATCGACGGGCGCAGCTTCGCCGAGATCTCGGAGGAAACCGGGGTGAGCGTCAACACACTGCTCTCGAGAAAACATTATGCCGTAAAGCGTCTGCGAAATCGTCTTCAGCACATCTACGACGAATTGGGTTACGAAAGGAGAAACAAATGAGGAAAATGAGGTTTGTTGGAGCTCCCTTTATCCTGTTTGGGATTGCATGGGTGGGAATAATGGGGCTCGTAACGGTCGGGCTATGGAATGCGCTTATGCCGACGATCCTCGGCCTTCGTGCTATCAGCTTCTGGCAGGCGCTGGGATTACTCTTGCTGAGCCGTGTGCTGTTCAGCAGGTTATGGGGCTGGGGCTCCGGAATGCGCAAAGCCCGCTTCGTACGGGGCTGGAAAGATCTGACGCCTGAGGAGCGCGAACGCTTCCGACGCGCCATGGAACCGCGGCGGCCCGGTAACCTAGGCGAGGGTCGGGATGCCGAGAACATCTGAAAGTCCGGCTCATAGTTTCATCGTTCCTTCAGCCACCGGCGTTACGTAGCCTCCGACGTCGATGCCGTCCGAGCCTTGCTCACCGCGGATATCGACATACAGGATGCTGCGGCGCCCCATCTTCGTTCCTTGCTCGCTGAAAAACCGCGTTCCAGATACGCCCGATACCAGGCTATGGCGCATCATGAATGCCGCCAGCGGTCCGGTCGCGCTGCCGGTGGCCGGGTCTTCCGCCACTCCGTGCTCGGGCGCGAACATGCGCGAGTAAGCTCCTTCCGGCGTCGGAGTAAAGACGAAAACGCAGATCGCCTCCGTCTGTCCGTCCTTGAGAGTGCGTAATCCCGCGAGATCGAGCCAAGCCCGATCCACGGCATCTTTGTCTCTTGCAGGGACGTAAATGTTCGGATTGCCCGCGCTCACCAGTTGCGGCGCGATATCGAGAAGATCGCCGGCATCCAGACCCAGAGCTTGCGCGCAAGCGCCACGGTCGAAGCAGGCGCCCCAACTGATCGGCGGCGTGGTCAGCCAGATCCGCGGCCGCTCGCCCGGCTCGACGCGAATCGCCACCGGCCCTACCTGCTCATCCAGCACGAATCGTTCGCGCCCCTTCGGTACGAGCCCTTCATCCAGCAGCACGAATGCCGTGCCGATGGTCGGATGTCCGGCGAACAGCATCTCACGGGTTGGCGTGAAAATCCGCACTCTCGCCAGACAGCCCTCGCGCGTGGGCGGCACAACGAAGGTAGTCTCCGACAGGTTCAGTTCCTTGGCGATCTTCTGCATCGTCTCGTCCTCGATGCCGGATGCGTCCGGAAACACCGCCAGCGCATTCCCTTCGAGCGCGTGCCGAGTAAAAACGTCCACCGCCCGATAGGGATGCCCGCCCACTACGTCACCTCCGCGATCAAATCGATCTCGACGCAGCAACCCAATGGAATCTGAGCGGCGCCGAACGCACTGCGGGCGTGCGATCCGGCGGGTCCCAACACTTGTTCAAGGAGTTCGGAAGCGCCGTTTGCCACCAGATGCTGCTCGGTGAATCCCGGCGCGCTGTTCACCAGAACCATCAGCTTCACGATGCGTTTGATCTGATTCAGGTCGCCTGTTGCGGCGTGCAAGGTGCCGAGCAGAGCGATCGCTACGGCTCTGGCGGCTTCCTTGCCTTCCGGAGTCGCGATGTCGGCGCCAAGCTGACCGGCCCAAGGCTTGCCGTCCTTCCTTGCGACATGCCCGGACACGAACAGCAGATTGCCCGTGCGAACGAACGGCACGTAAGCCGCCGCGGGTGTTGAAACCGGCGGAAGAGAAACGTTGAGAGCCTTCAGTTTTTCATATGCGGACATGAGAACCTCTTTCGACCGCGGTCGCCGCGGACTGAGTGAAATTTACAGCGGTAGTGTTTCCTCCACAGACCAGGACGCCCACGCGCTCGCCCCGTTCCGGCTGGTAGCCTCGCGATAGAAGCGCAGCGAAGGCCGCCGCGCCCCCCGGTTCGGCTGCCACGCGGAGAACGTTCCAGAGCGCTTGTTGGGCCCGCTCGATGGCCGCATCCGGGGCCAGCACCACGCGATCCACAAACTTCTGAGCCAGCGGGAACATCAATTCTCCGACGCGCCGCGGGGCGAGCGAATCGGCCGCGATGCCCCCCGCTTCGGAATCCACCGGATGGCCGGCCCGAAGCGCGTTCGTGAGCGTGGGCGCGGCTTCCGGCTCGACGCCGACAATCTTGATCTTGCCTGCGTACCAGGCCGCGATCCCGCCGATCAATCCGCCACCGCCCACCGCGACGAGCAAGGTATCGAGATTAGCATGTTGCTCCTCAAATTCCAGTCCGACGGTGCCCTGACCGAGCAACGTCTCCACCTGTTCGTAGGCGTGCACCGGCAACGCTCCGGTTCTTTCCACCCATTCTTCGCTCGCGGCCAGCGCATCGGCATACCTTTCGCCGATCACGGTAAGATCCGCGCCGTAGCGACGAATCCGTTCGATCTTGGCGGCGGAGGCGATGCTCGGCACAAATACCTTGGCGGGCTTCCCGAGCTTCATCGCCGCGTACGCCACGGCCACGCCATGATTGCCGCCGGAAGCCGCTACCACGCCCGCCGGCGGAACTCGCCGCGTCAGCAAGTTGGTGATGGCGCCCCGGGCCTTAAACGAACCCGTGTGCTGGAGCAGCTCCAATTTGAAAACGAGCTGGATCGAATCGAGATCGAAATCTTCTCCGGCCGTTTCGAGGATCGGCGTTCGCCGGATGTAGGGACGAATGAGATCGGCGGTGCGCTGGATGCCATCCCGGTCGATGCCGACGTCGCTCATAGCATTCATAGTATACTTAGTCAGTTGGCTAATTGTCTATATGTCCGCTGAACTTGTGCTTCGCGCGCTGGCCAGCGACAAGAGGCTGCAAATCCTCGAGTGGCTGAAGCGCCCGCGGGCGCATTTCCGTCCTCAAGTAGATGGCGATCTGGTGAGGGACGGCGTGTGCGGCGTGTTGATCGCCCGAAAATTGCGCGTGAGTCAGCCGACCGCCAGCGAACACCTGAACATTCTCGTGCGCGCCGGATTGATCCGCGGAAAGCGAATCAAGCAATGGACTTTTTACAAACGCGCCGAGCCTGAAATCAAGAACATCAAGAAGATGATTCTCGCCCGGATTTGAAAGGGCGAACGGAGGCAAGCGTGCCAGTGTCCTTACACAACGTGATGCGCTTCCTCGGACTCATGGACCGCGAACCCGAGAGCCGGCTCCAGGCCATCGCACAGCGGCGCGAAGGACTATCGGCGCTTTCCGACGATCAACTCAAATCCGCCGCCAGTGCCGCTCGTAACCACCCCGAAGTCAGCGAGATCTTCGCCCTAACCGCAGTCATCGCTCAGCGTGTGCTCGGATTACGAATGTTCGAAACGCAGATCCTGGGCGCGCTGGCGATGCATCGCGGACACATCGCCGAAATGCAGACCGGTGAAGGCAAGACACTCGCCGCGGTACCCGCCGTCATCTGGTACGCGCTAAAAGGGCGAGGCGTTCATGTGCTAACCGCCAACGATTATCTGGCCCGCCGTGACGCGCAATGGATGGGCGAAATCTACGATTGGTTCGGTTTAACGGTGGCACACCTTGCGCAGAACATGGCCGCCGAGCGCCGCCGAGCCGCATATCTGTGCGACGTAACCTACGCGACCGCCAACGAGGTGGGCTTCGACTACTTGCGCGACGGCCTGGCCCGCAGCCCGGATGAGATCGTCCAGCGGCCGTTTGCCTTCGCCGTCATCGACGAGGCAGACTCGATCCTGATCGACGAGGCTCGCATCCCGCTGGTGATCGCCGGGGGAGTGCCAGACGATCCCACACTCGCTTATCGCATCGATTCGGTGGTGCTGGCGCTGCGGCCGGGCGCGCATTACTTCCCCGATCAGTTCGCTCGCAACGTGCAGCTAACCGACGCCGGCATCCGTCGCGTGGAGGAAGCGCTCGGGTGCGGGAGCCTGTTCGAGGAACGAAACCTTCGCTTGCTCACGGCGGTGCAGGACGCACTGCATGCCCACACGCTACTGAAGTCCGGCGTGGATTACGTGGTGAAGCAAGGCTCCGTGGAACTGGTGGACGAGTTCAAGGGCCGCATCGCGCAAAACCGTCGTTGGCCGGCGGGCCTGCAATCCGCGATTGAAGCAAAGGAACGTGTGGCGCTAAAGACGCAAGGACGCATCCTCGGCTCGATCACGGTGCAGAACCTGGTCTCGCTCTACGAGCGGATCTGCGGCATGACAGGCACCGCCGCCACACAAGCCGGAGAGTTCTGGAAGGTGTACAAGCTGCCCGTCACCGTGATCCCCACCAATCGACTCGTGATTCGCCGCGACCTCGCCGACATCGTGTACGCGGACAAAGCTGCGCGCAACCGCGCGCTTCTGGAGGAAATTCGAAAAGTCCACCAAACCGGCCGTCCCGTTCTCGTGGGAACGGCGAGCGTGGCGGAGTCCGAAGCTTTGAGTCACCGCCTGGGAGCCATGGGTATAACGCATTCGATCCTCAACGCGCGAAACGACGAGGCCGAAGCGGAGATTATCGCGCAGGCGGGCACACTCAAAGCAGTGACGATCTCCACCAATATGGCCGGGCGGGGCACCGACATTCTGCTCGGGGGAAATCCGCCGCGAGATCGCGAGACGGTATTAGAACTGGGAGGACTGTACGTCATCGGCACAACCCGCCATGAGGCGCGGCGCATCGACCACCAATTCCGCGGCCGCGCAGGTCGCCAGGGCGACCCGGGCGCATCCCGATTCTTCATTAGCCTGGAAGACGATTTGCTCGTGCGTTTCGGCATCGCGGAGAATCCGGACATCGACAGCATCCAGAGGACCGCGGAAAGCCAGAATCTCGAAATCCGGGAGATGCTTTGGAAGTATGAATCCCTCATCGAACATCATCGCCGCGAGGTCCAAAGCTTGCGACGCGAGGTGTTGCTATCGCCATCCTGGAGCGTGGCTTCCATGCTGCCGGAGGAGCAATACGGTGACCTGCTGGGAGCGGCCGGCAAGGATGCCGTGGAAACCGCTGGTCGCCGCCTCGCGCTCGCGATCCTCGATGACTTGTGGGCCGACTACCTGGCGAATGTCGCCGAATTACGCGGCGGCATCCATTGGGTGTCATGGGGCGGCCGCGATCCGCTGCATGCCTTTCTCACCGGCGCCGAGGAGATCTACGATGATTTCCAGTTGCGCTTCCGGCAGGAAATTGCGGATGCATTTGCGGCGGCCGAAATTCGCAACGGAGAAATCCGGTTCCCTGACGAACAGAAGTTCGAACGCGGCGCCACCTGGACTTATTTGACCACCGACCAGCCGTTCGGGACCCTAGGCGAGCGCATCAGCAAAGGCCTTCGCCGCAGGTTTCGAAGGAGGTAGGTTTCGAACCCGATGTCTGCTGCAAGTATATTGGTGAAGCGCATGCACGGGATCGTGAAACACCGCTTGATGCTGGTCTACTTGTCTCTTCTCGGCAACGTCGTAATCTTCTTTCATAAGCCGCTATTCAGCTCGCAATACGTTTTCCCCTGGGATTTCCGCGGCGTTCAGCTTCCCCTGATCTCATTCCTGGCCGCCGAGCTGCACGAGAACCGCTTCGCCCTTTGGAATCCGTTCACCTATTGCGGATATCCGATCTTCGCCAACATACAAGCCTGCTTCTTTCACCCCTTCGTCCTGGCCGCCGCCTTTCTCAGCAGCCGAACGTCGCTCGATTCTCTTCCCCTGATGCTGGAGTGGATCGTGGTGTTGCAAGTCTGGTTCGCCGGGATCGCTTCGTATCATCTCTTCCGCGAGTTAGAAGCGGGGCCGGCCGCCGCATGGACGGGCGCGGCGATTTTCGAAACCGGGGGTTATTTCGCGTCCCGCGCGGAACATATCGACGCCATGATGGCGATGGCGTGGATGCCGCTAGCGTGGCTGGCGATTCTCAAGCTGCGGCAAACCTCGCGGTCGGGTTGGCTCGCGGTGTTAAGTTGCGCGCTCGGCATGTCCGTTTTGGGAGGGCTTCCACAAGCCACCCTGGCGGTGTTTGTATCCAGCGCCGTCTTGTCGCTGTTCCTGGTGGCGCTGCGGCTGTCTCGATTTCTAGTGGTCGCGTACACCGCATGCGGTTGCGTTCTCGGGATCGGCCTGGCTGCGGTCCAATTCATTCCGACGACGCAGTATACCCAATACAGCGTCGCGGGCAACCGGGGCGACTGGCTGGGTTCGGGTGGCGGGCTCTACTGGGAAAGTCTCGTCTCGCTGCTAGCGCCGAATCACTATCACATTTTCGATCTGGAGCGATTCAAGGGCCCCTGGGATCCCACCTTCCTTTATTTATATTGCAGCGTCGGCGGATTGCTCCTTGCGATTTTCGCGCTTGTCGGTCGGAAAAACCGCGCGACGGTCTTGCTGGCCGGCATGGGCCTGTTTGGATTGATCTGGATGCTCGGCGACAAGACTCCGTTGTGGCGCGCGGTATACCCCTGGTTACCCGAAAAGATCAGGATTGGAATTCACCCCGAGTACACTTACGGCATCTTTACGCTCGCGTTGGCGGGTCTGGCGGCGATGGGCCTGAACTCCCTGCGCGTCGGCAACGTGTGGCGCTGGCTGATCGGCATTGTAATCGCGATCGATCTATTTCTGGTCGGATCCGGGCGTCCGATGAATTCTGTATCGGTGAAGCAGGACCCCGGCGTCACGCGCCACGCTTTCGACGGAAGCGCCAGCCTACTCAGCGAAGTTCGCCGCTACGTGAATCAGGACTATCCGCCGTCGCGAATCGACACCGTGGACGCCAGCCTGGCCTGGGCTACCAGCGCGCCCTTGACTCGGATTCCCACGGCCACCGGCATCACCCCGATGGCGCCTGAAAACGCCATCCAGCTTCGTCTTTTTCTGCACGACGGAAATCGCGCGGGCTGGTATTATCCCGTCGAAAATCTGGATTCCCCGGTTCTCGATCTCATGAACGTGAGGTACCTGGTCGCCCGTGCCAAGGGAGCCGAGCGGCTGCTCTCGCACCCCCGCTTTCGGCATGTGGCCAGCCTTCCGGGGAACGAACTGTTCGAGAATCTCTCCGTGATGCCGCGCTTCTTTCTCGTGCGCCAAGTCAAGCCCACGACGTCGTTGGCCGAAGCGCGATCTCTAATTCAAAAACGTGAAATCGATTTTCGCCGAACCGCCATCGTCGACCGGGAACTCGCGCCTTTCCCGCCCGGCGATTCGGGCGGGGCGGACGAAATCAAGGTCCTGGCCTATCAACCCGCATCGCTGGAGTTGTCGATCCGAACCTCCGCCCCGGCGTTTCTCGTGCTTTCGGAAACCTATTATCCGGGATGGAAGGCCTGGCTCGACGGAAAACCGGAGCCGATCTATCCCACCGACATCGCGTTTCGAGGTCTGGTTGTGCCACCAGGCAATCACGATGTTCGGATGGAGTTCCGGCCGCCAATTCTCGCGATCTCGCTCGGCGTTTCCCTATGCACCGCGATTCTCTTAGTCATATTAGTTCTCTCTCGAACCAGACCGCTCGCCCAAACGACGGAATCGCGGAAACTGCAAGCTATCTGACGACGTACAATACTATTATCCCGGTTCCAGTGCTGGATTCCGCGCGACGGTCTGCCGATCTATTGAGGAGGACGACCCGCTTTAAGCGGTCGCCTTCGGGTCGATTGAATGGATACAACTGAAAACAAAAGGCTTTGGAGAGCGTGCAGGTTGCCTGCCGCACTCCTTGGCGCGCTTCTCGTTGTCGGCGTCGCGGGTGCGCAGTCGCGCGTGAGTTTGCAGCAGGCCGGCTCCCGTACTGGAAAAGACTTCACGCCGGTCTACGAAGACCGGGAAGTGGTAGTAAGCGGGCAGGTCAATTCGCCCCCCATTCTGGCCG
>Ga0302324_100002975_pt1 | contig 38401 bp, 38 predicted proteins | sample Palsa_T0_1_FD_201949 | JGI IMG/M metagenome (GOLD analysis project Ga0302324, IMG submission 201949) | Peat permafrost microbial communities from Stordalen Mire near Abisko, Sweden - Palsa_T0_1 | ecosystem: Environmental > Terrestrial > Soil > Palsa > Peat permafrost | place: Sweden: Abisko... | reverse complement strand
AGGAGGAGCCGACTGGTTGTGGCGGAGGGCGGCAGCTCTCAATGGATGGCACGAGCCGTGTGACGGGAGACTGTCATGCACGGTTCTGTGAGCGGCTCGGGGTGAAATTCCCCGGGCCGACTCGGCGACGGCCAGTTACGGCCATCCCTACCGTAACCAGCGTGCACACTCGTGTGTTACGCGACATGTTTCGCTGCTTCGTAGCGCGATTTCCGCTTCAGAGCCGCGAACCCCCCAAAATTGTTAAGCACCCGTGACAGACTTGGTCCGTATGAAATTGTTTGCGCCTATTGGAAGAGAAATCCGTCGTGCAGGACGTTCGGGACAAGCAAGCGGATCCAGCACGATTTTGCGCCACCCTCCAGCACTCAACCGAAAGCATCGAAGCCACTCGGCGACTTCAGCGACTAAGACCCTGGCAGAATCACAGGGGCGCGCGATGCGCCCCTGCGAGTCAGGAAAAGCAACGAACCACTCTCCTTGCCGCCGCGCTCAGGCCAGGTCGAAGCGATCAAGGTTCATAACTTTGTCCCACGCAGCCACAAAGTCACGCACGAACGCCTGCTCGGAGTCGCTGCAGGCATAGACTTCCGCGAGAGCGCGGAGCTGGGAGTTCGAACCGAAGACGAGATCGGCCACAGTGCCGGTCCACTTGAGTTCGTCCGTCGCCCGATCGCGCCCCTCCAACACGCCCACCGATGTGGCGGACTTCAGCCACTTCGTGTTCATGTCGAGCAGGTTAACGAAGAAATCATTCGTCAATGTTTCGGGCCGCTGGGTGAAGACACCGTGTTTGGACTGCCCGAAGTTTGCACTCAGGGCGCGCAGGCCACCAACCAGGACCGTCATCTCGGGAGCGGTCAGGGTCAGCAGGTTCGCCCGATCCACCAAAAGCTCAGCCGCCGACCCCTCATGTCCCTTCCGGAGGTAGTTGCGGAACCCGTCCGCGACCGGCTCCAGTACGGCGAACGAATGCATATCGGTCTGCTCCTGCGTGGCGTCCGTCCGCCCTGGGGAGAAGGGAACCTTCACGTCGTGGCCGGCCTTCTTCGCCGCGGCTTCCACGGCTGCGCAACCGCCCAGAACGATCACGTCGGCCAGCGAGACCTTCTTTGCTTTTCCATTGGACTGCGGGCCACCGGACAGCGCGCCGTTGAAATCCTTCTGGATCCCTTCCAGCGTTTGAAGAACCTTCGCCAATTCGACTGGTTGATTCACTTCCCAATCCTTTTGCGGCGCAAGGCGAATGCGCGCCCCGTTGGCCCCGCCGCGCTTGTCACTGCCACGGAACGTTGCGGCCGACTCCCAGGCCGTCGCGACCAGTTGGGAGATGGAAAGTCTGGATGCCAGGATCTTGGCCTTCAGAGCGGAAATTTCTTCCTCCCCGATCAATTCATGGTCCACTGCGGGAACTGGGTCCTGCCACAGCAAGGACTCCGCGGGAACGAGCGGGCCAAGGTAGCGCGAAACAGGCCCCATGTCGCGATGCGTCAGCTTGAACCAAGCCTTGGCGAACGCGTCCGCTAATTCCTGGGGGTTCTCGTGGAAGTGCTTCGAAATCCTCGCGTAGCTCTGGTCCATTTTCAGCGCGAGGTCCGTCGTGAACATCATCGGTGCGTGCTTTTTCGACGGATCGTGGGCATCCGGCACAATGCCGGCGGCAGCCCCGTTTTTGGGAGTCCATTGGTGAGCGCCGGCGGGACTCTTCGTAAGTTCCCACTCATAGCCGAACAGATTCTCGAAGTAGTTGTTGTCCCACTTCACCGGGTTGGTGGTCCATGCGCCTTCCAACCCGCTGGTGATGGCGTCGGCGCCTTTGCCGCTGCCGAAGGTATTTATCCAGCCGAAGCCTTGATCTTCGAGATTGGCGCCCTCGGGTTCGGGACCCATATACGTGCTCGGTTCGGCAGCGCCGTGGGCTTTGCCGAACGTGTGGCCTCCGGCGATGAGAGCCACCGTCTCCTCGTCATTCATCGCCATTCGGGCGAATGTCTCTCGGATGTCCCTGGCCGCGGCCAGCGGATCCGGTTTGCCGTTGGGTCCTTCCGGATTCACGTAGATCAGGCCCATTTGAACGGCGCCGAGCGGATTATCCAACTGGCGGTCGCCGCGGTAGCGTTCGTCTCCCAGCCACTTGCCCTCGGGCCCCCAATAGACCTCTTCCGGCTCCCATATGTCTTCGCGCCCACCGCCGAAACCGAAGGTCTTGAACCCCATGGACTCCAGCGCAACGTTACCGGTGAGGATCATCAGGTCGGCCCAGGAGAGTTTCCGTCCGTACTTTTGCTTGATCGGCCAAAGCAACCGGCGCGCTTTGTCGAGACTCACATTGTCCGGCCAGCTATTGAGGGGCGCAAAGCGCTGCGCTCCGGAGCCCGCGCCCCCTCGGCCGTCGGCGATACGGTAGGTGCCCGCGCTATGCCACGCCATACGGATGAACAACGGCCCATAGTGGCCGTAGTCCGCCGGCCACCAATCCTGCGATGTCGTCATCAAGGCATGCAGGTCCCCGATTACGGCATTCAAGTCAAGGCTTTTGAACTCCTCGGCGTAATTGAACGCCTCGCCCATTGGGTCGGCCAGCGGGGAGTGTTGGTGCAAGACCTTCACGTTCAGTTGATTGGGCCACCAGTCTGCGTTTGTCCAGGTCCCAGTGATGGCGTGTTTGCGAGCACCGCCCGAAAAGGGGCACTTGCTCTCGGTTGACGAGTCTTGCTCGTGATTATCGGGGACAGGCTCCCCCACTGCGATTTCGAATTGTTTCTCCATATATTCCTCTTTCTTCGAATCGGTTAAAAAATCTGCGACGGCCGGCCCGACATTTATCCGGGATCCACACGCCTGCGAAACCTAACGGGAAGCATGCCGCGGAGCGCATTTCGCGCAGATCCCGCGGAAAATGAGTTCGCATTCGCGAAGAATCCGCTTACCGAGGGAGCCGGTGGCAGGCCTGGGCACGTCGTACCATTCCATATCCTCAACATTGCCGCAGCGGTCGCAGATGAAGTGGTGATGCAGCACGCCCTTCGCATCGAATCGCGCGCCGCGTCCTTCCACGGCCACTTCACGCACCAAACCCGCCTGCACCAAGTCCCGTAGATTGTTATAAGTCGTGGCTCTCGAAGATCGCGGATCCACGCGATTCACGGCTTCGAAGATTTCCGCAGCCGTGGGATGCCGGTTGTGTCCCATCAAGAATGCCATCACGGCGTATCGTTGCGGAGTGCACCGCAACCCCCTGCCTTCCAAGGACCGTTTGATCGCCTCGGCGTCCATGAAGCACTTAGATTATATCTAATCTGATACTTTGTCAAGACTTGCGCCTTGGGTCCCCTTGGGTCCCGCGCCTTCATCTGGCGGTCACGCTGCCCACCCCGCTGTTTACCGGCGCAATCCAACAACTTACGCGCTCCCCCCGCAAATCGCCTGCGGCCGCCTGCTACCCTCGTACCGAAGCGTCGCACCCCGCTTCAAGTCCCCAATCCCCAAAATGCGTCACCAAACACAAAAATACCCCTGATGCGCAACCCGGCCGCTCACGGGTTCCCGCACCTTTCGCCAAAAATTCGCCCAATTCTCAAAAGTCCCCCCGCCCCCTGATACGCTCGTACCAAAGCGTCCCACGCGCTGCTACCGTTCACTTGGTCCCCCGCGCCCGCCAATCCCTAACCCCTAACCCCCAATCCCCATCTCGACGCCACCCGCGACACCACACCCTCCCTCCCCCGCGGCCCGCCTATTACGCTCGTACCAAAGCGTCCCACGCGCCGCTACTGTTCACCTCGGCCCCCCGCCCCCGCCAATCCCTAACCCCTAACCCCTAACCCCCAATCCCGAGTGGTTTAATAAAGGTATCGAGCAGCGCAGCCCAAGCCGGAGCCTATGAGAATACTGGTTGTCGAAGATGAAAAACGGATTCAGGACTTCTTGTCCCGCGGCTTGGAAAGCGCGGGTTACGCGGTAGACGTCGCCGGCAACGGCGCCATCGCGGTCGATCTCGTCCACGGCGCCGACTACGATCTCATCATTCTCGATTTAATGCTCCCCGACATGGACGGTCTCACGGTTCTGCAAAAGATTCGCAATCGCAAGTCCAGCCCGCCGGTCCTGATCCTGAGCGCCCGCGACGCCGTGGACGATCGCGTGAAAGGCCTGGAGCTGGGCGCCGACGATTATCTGGTCAAGCCTTTCGCATTCGTCGAACTTCTGGCCCGCGTACGGGCCCGCTTGCGCCGCGGCCAGCCCATGCCCGAACGCCTGCAGGTGGGCGACCTGCTGCTCGATTGCATCCGCCGCAAAGTCACGCGCTCCAACGAAAACATCGAGCTGGCGCCCAAGGAATTCAGCATTCTCGAATACCTGATGCGCAATCGCGGACGCCCGCTCAGCCGCACCATGATCGTCGAGCACGTCTGGGACATGGACTACGACGGCCTCACCAACATCGTCGATGTCTACATCCGCCACCTGCGCAGCAAGATCGACGACAAATTTACCGCCAAAATGATCCACACCGTGCGCGGCATCGGCTACATGCTGGACACTCCGGAGAAGGCCGTAGAAACGCAGGTTGAGCAGGTCACATGATCGGGCGCGCCGCATGATCACGCCTGGCAAAGCTCTCGGCTGGACGCGCGGGCTCCGCTTTCGCCTGGCCTTGAGCTACGTCATCTTTTTCAGCATTCTGCTGCTGTTGCTTGGCATGCTGTTTCGTCAGGTCTTGAGCGGCACTTTTCAAAATCAGATGGAAAGCGTGCTGGACGAAGAATGGGGCGCGGCCAAAGGTTATTTACGCACCGGCCCCGAGGGACCGGATTGGGTTTTCGACGAGAAAGATCCCGACGAAAGCTTCACCGTCCGCCGCGTGCAGCGCGTTTACATGCTGGCCGATACCCAAGGTCACCCGCTCCAGCATTCGGAAATCTACGATTCCCTCGGCATCGATCCGCCGTCTGAGATTCGCTCCATTCTGCAGTCCGGCAAGCCCGCCATTCGCGTGCGCACCGATCCCACCGGCCTTCCTTATATGATCCGCTCCGGCCTGTGGGTGGATCACGACGGCCACAAGTATTACCTGGCCATCGGCCGCGCTCTGGATTACAACGATAAGGTGATCAAAAGTTTCACCTGGGATTATTTCGCCTGGGTGCCGCTGGTCATCGTGCTGAGCGGCCTGCTGGGATGGTTTCTGGCCGGCCGCGCGCTGGAGCCTGTAAATTCGGTGGCCGACGCCGCGCAGCGCATCACGCATTCCAATCTCGACGTGCAGATTCCCGCGCGCGGCGCCGGCGACGAGCTGGATCGGCTGATCGAAGCGTTCAACCACATGATGACGCGCCTGAATCGTTCCTTCGAGCAGATTCGCCAGTTCTCCACCGACGTTTCGCATGAGCTGCGCACGCCATTGACCGTGGTTCGCGGGCAGTTGGAAGTGGCGCTTTTCACCGCCCAGACCGTCGATCAACATCGCGACGCCATGGCCGACGCTCTGGAAGGCGTGGAGCGCCTCTCCAATATCGTTCGCGCGCTTTTGATGCTTTCGCAGGCCGAGTCCGGGCAACTGGCGCTGCAAAAAACCGAGATGAATCTCGCCGAGTTGGTCGGCGACCTGGTGGATCAGCATCAGATCCCTGCCGAAGCGGAAGGCGTCCGCCTTTCGGCGGCACTTCCGGCCAATTGTCCGGTAAGCGCGGATCGAATTCAGATCGAGCGCCTAGTGTCGAATTTATTGGGCAACGCCATCAAATATACGCCCGCGGGGGGCCTGGTGAGCGTCAGTCTGATTCCCGGCTTCGATCACGTCAAGTTGATTGTGGAAGACACCGGGGTCGGAATATCGCCCAGCCATTTGCCGCACATTTTCGACCGCTTCTATCGCGTGCCCTCGGCGGACGCCGAGAAGGGCCTCGGTCTCGGCCTCAGCTTCGTCGCTTGGATCGCCAAAGCGCATGGCGGAAGCGTTACCGTGGAAAGCGCGCTGAAGGAAGGTACGCGCTTCATCGTGCTGCTGCCGGCCGGCCATTTTGTGGCGGTTCCACTCGAGGCTACCGCCGTGCCCGTGCCGGAGCGGGTACACTGAAGAGACACATGGCGAATCTCGAGATCACCTCCCGCGAGAACGAAGGCGTCAAAATCCTCGACCTCAGCGGGAAACTGGCAGTTGGCGGAGCTTCCGATCTGCGCGAAAGAGTCACTGCGGAAACGGCTGCCGGCAGCTTACGGCAACTTTTGAACCTGAAGGACGTCGAGTACATCGATAGTACCGGCCTCGGCACCATGGTGATTTGTCATATGGCGTTGCAAAAAGCCGGCGGCTCGCTGAAATTGGTAAATCTCAATCGCCGCAACCTGGAGTTGGTGCTGCTCACCAAGCTCTCCACCGTTTTTCAGATCTTCAACGATGAGCAGGAAGCCATCAACAGCTTCTTCCCCGATCGCGAGATTAAACATTTCGACATTCTTGCCTTCGTCCAGCAGCAGAAGGAAGGCGCCTAGCAGCATGCTAAGAAAGGGCGCCGCTCAGAACGTCACTTACCGAGCCGCGACCGTGAGGGAGCCGGTCCTAAGAGGAGTCCGCTAGCCTCCGGTATGTTTGGGCGCCGTAAGAAAGTGCTGGTCGAAGCGGGAGCGAAAGCTCCAACGTTTCAACTCGCCGGCTTGGATGGTTCTAAGCGAACGCTCGAAGATATCCTCGCCCACGGCCCCGCGCTGCTGGCCTTTTACAAAATCAGTTGCCCGGTCTGTCAGATGACTGCTCCCTACTTGGAGCGGTTGGCCGCAAACCAGGCCATTCAAGTGATCGGGATCTCGCAGGACGAGGCGGGCGCAACGCGCGGCTTTATGGAGCGCTTCGGCGTCACCTTCACCACGCTGCTGGATTTATCGAGCGAAGATTATCCCGCCAGTAACGCTTACGGCATCGCCTCGGTTCCATCGCTGTTTCTGGTCGAGCCGGACGGCGCCATCGCGCGCTGCTTCAGCGGCTTCTCCAAGCGCGATTTCGAAGAAATCGGCGCGCGGGCCGGCGTTTCGCCCTTCGGCCCGGACGATCGCGTGCCCGAATGGAAAGCTGGTTGAGGCTCCAAAAACTAGGGTCCGGTCGGACCTGGACGCAAGCGACCTGCGATAATGAAAATTCCTCATGGCATCTAAACTCTCCGAAGCATTCGGTTCCGCCGCGGCCATCGCCAAGGGCATGTCCATCACTTTTGGCGAGATGCTGAATCCCACCATTACCGAGGATTATCCCGACACCGCTCCCAAGTTTCAGGAGCGGTATCGCGGCGTGCATGTGCTGCAGCGCGACGAAAACGGTCTCGAAAAGTGCGTGGCCTGCTTCCTGTGCGCCGCCGCCTGCCCGGCCGACTGCATCTACATCGAAGCCGCCGAAAATACCGATAAGCTGCGCATCAGCGGCGGCGAGCGCTACGCGCAGGTCTACAATATCGATTATTCGCGCTGCATCTTCTGCGGTTACTGCGTGGAAGCCTGTCCGACGGATGCCATCACGCACGGCCATGGTTTTGAGATCGCCAGTTACAACGTTTCCACGCTGATCTACCGCAAAGAGAACATGCTCGCGCCCATCCCAGCCGGCGCGCATTTCCCGCTGAAGGCTGAAACCGAAGAATCCCCGTCGTCCCACTAACGGTCGCGCCCGGTGACATAGCGCCCTTGATCGGAACGCCCGCCGAATGAGGATCTTTCTGCTTGGCGCCGAAGCCAGGCGCTCTCTCGGATTTACAATTGGCCGACGCGGCGCGGAGCTTAGTTAGTACATGGCGGCATGAGTGTCGGAGGCAGAATTGGACCGGGAAATATCCAGCGAGCTGGCAAGCGCCGGCGCAGTGATCGACGCGCGAATCCTCATCTATCCAAAAGCGCGTGAATTGACATGGGACCGCACCAGGATCGTTCAACCGCTCCAGGGCTCCGGCAAGCTGATGATTGTCCCCAGCAGCATGCGGTTTTCGGGGATACAGGCCAGTCCCGCTTGCAGAAACCGATTTATTCCCAAGTTATCCCAATCCCACCTGGCGGCGCTGGCGCCGATGTTCGTTCGGCAGTTATGAAGAATTCAGCGATCTCAGGCGACTTCGCAAACCAAGCGCTCGGATGGAGGCCGGATCAAGCCTCCCTGCTCGAAGAAGTAGATTCCAACGTGGCGAAATGGATCGGTCCGGCTCGGCGCTAATTCTTCAAAATCTCAATCAGCCGCGTCCGGTCCGCAGCGGACATTCCGGAATTCTTCGCGATGTCCCCGCGCGTTTCCAGCCTTCTCCGGTAGCGGCCGAAATATTCCTCTATGTCGCCGCCATATTGGAAGCTGTACATGATGTCGTCGAAAACCGGGGTGTGCGCGAGGCCCAGCGCGTGCCCCGATTCATGCAGGCAGGTCAGGTAAACGATGGCGTCGCGCAGCAGCCGGTCGCCATTCACGGGCATCGGAGACGGCCGCACGTAAACTTCCGCACCAAGGTGTCCGTCGATGGCCATGGGCCGCGTCTCGCCGTACATGCCTTGCTCGGCCGAGGCCCAGTACAAACGAATGCGCGCGTGGTCGCGATCCTTTATGCGCGTGAATTCCAGCTCGCCGCCGGATGCCCTCTGCCACGCTTCGAAAGCCCACTGCGCCAACTGCGGATCGTCGGCCTGGCACAGCGACGACGGATCCGTGCAAGGTTGAACCCAATAGGTGTACTTCTGTGTCGCGGCGTTTAAGCCAACAACCAATAGGCCAAAAGCCAACAGCCGTGGGCCTGTCATCTTCTTTCTGCCAGGCGATCTTCGGCCAGCATTTTGAGCTGCGCCTCCAGTTGCTCGATGCGCCTGGTGAGATCGTCGATCAATTGACCCTCTGGATCGGGCAGCGTGCCGTGTTCCAGATAATCGCCGTCTGCGGTGTCCACGCGTGTTCGCACCACCCGTCCCGGAACGCCCACTACCGTGGAATGATCCGGAACCGATCGAATCACCACGGATCCGGCGCCGATCTTGGTGTGGTCGCCGATCGTAATGTTGCCCAGGATCTTTGCACCGGTGCCGATGACGACGTTGTTTCCGATGGTCGGGTGGCGCTTGCCTTTTTCCTTGCCTGTTCCACCCAACGTCACGCCTTGGTACAGCAGTACGTCATCGCCGATTTCGGTGGTCTCGCCGATCACCACGCCCATGCCGTGATCGATGAAGCATCGTCTTCCGATGCTAGCGCCGGGATGGATTTCGATTCCCGTGACGCTTCGATTGAACTGCGAAACAATGCGCGCCAGCAGTGGGAAGCCCGAAGTGAAGATACGGTGCGCCGCGCGATGCAGCAGGATAGAGTGAAAGCCGGGGTAACAGAAGAAAATCTCCAGCGCGCTCTTGGCGGCCGGATCGCCGTGGAAAACGGTGTCGATCTGTTCCCGTATGGCCTGAAACATACTGCTTTACTTCGATTATCTCACCGGCATAATCGATGCACCTTAATGCAGCGATTCGAGCATTTTGTCGAACGCCGCCTCATTCGCGGCCACGGTTTTGGCCGGGCCCGTAAACTTAAAGAAAATCGAACCTTGCGGCCCTTCCATGATCGCGCCCAGCAGCCGATAACCGGGCATCGCAGGACCCGGCTGTGCCGTTGGGCCGCCCATTCCGGTATACGCGCCCGATACATCCACCGTAGTCACCGGCAAGCCGTGGATGGTTCTTTTAGCAATTTTGGCAGCTTCCTTCGACGCCTTTCCATCGGCTTGCAGAAACTGGCCGATCCAGCGGTCCAGGTTAGCTTCGACACTCCCGCCCTGGCCCACGCCAAAGAAATAGATGCCGCACTCGGCGCCCGGCGTCACGGTGTAAGTGGCCAGACGCATGGGCCGCTGCGCTTCCGCCTTCCAACTAGCCGGCGTGGTCCAACTGACTCCCGCTCCCGAATCGGCGGCAAGCCACATCGCGGCAAGAAGCAATACCAAAATAATCCGGCGCATATGGCATCAGTATGGCACGCGAGCCGTCTTCCGGATCAGGTAGCAGTTCCGCTACCGCCAGGTAGCGGGATCGTACCCCAGCCAAGAGGCCAGCGGCTACAAGTCATTGAATCGGCTTCAACTTTTGGCTGGCATCGCAGGTGCAATCTTCGGCTCCCGATAGGAGGCACTAAAAGCAAATGAAAGTTCAATCGATGATTGCGGCGTTTGTGATGGCGGTAAGCCCGGTGATTGAGGCCTGGCAAGGGCAAACCCCGCAGACCTATAAGGGTGCGCCGTTGCCAAACGATCCGGCCGATTGCGTCGTTCAACTCGCCGAAAAGCTGTGGGGCCCGATGCTGTCGCGGCGAGGTAGTCGGCATCGGCCGGTGTTATTTCCTCGTTCTGCTTCAGCCACGCCAAAGAATTCTTCAGGCGGCTGGCCGCCCCTCTTTTTAGTCGGTGGGCGTTGGTCGGCGGTTTCCGGACGGGCTCCCCAGTCGCCCAGTTCGGAATGGTCAATCACTCGGAAGCGGGGGAGCCGGCGGATTGGGTTATATTGTCTCTGAAGCATGGCCAGTCATGTTGGCCGGTTTCGGGCTCACCTGGGAAAAGGGGTTACAGATTCATTTACGGCTCGTTCGCGTTTATTTGAATTGGACAGCACCATGAATAGCAAACGCTCTGAAATTGACGATTTCGGTGAATTCGTCAAGCGCCAACAAGCAGGCTCGGCGGAAGCGGAGCGGACTGATTGGGCGGCTGAGCGCGACGAGTGGCTGGGCCGTCTGAAGGAGCTGTACGACCAAACGGAGTCGTTTCTCACTGACTATATTAAGAGCGCCGAGATCAAGATAAATTACCGCGATATCGAGCTGAACGAAGAGAACATCGGCTCGTATACTACGCGCCAGATGGTCCTCAAAATCGGCCGTCAGGAAATCACCATGACGCCCATCGGAACGTTGTTCCTTTACACCAAAGGCCGCGTTGATGTTGTGGGGCCAGCGGGACGGACGCACCTCCTTTTGGTCGACAGGGAGGCGTCGGGTCCGCCGCGCAAGGTGACTATCAGCATTGGGAAACCCGAGTCGCCTGCCGCGCAAGGCGCGCCAAAGAGAATCAAGTGGGCCTGGAAAATAGCGACGAGGCCACCCTCCATCCAGTACATCGAGCTAACGCAGCAATCTTTTTTCCAGGCACTCATGGAGGTTGCAAATGGCTGACCGGGTGAGTTTTTCCGGCGACCAACTCGGGCTTGCTGAGATCGCCGCACACCATCAGGATTTGGAATCTTCGCTCACGCTCTATTTTAGCGCCGATTCTCCGAAGTACTTCGCCCGCTTTGTCGGATATGCGGCTTCGAGGTGACGGACGAGTTGGGTCGGCGGCTGGATGAGGCGGACCTGACTTCTTCCCTAACCATTCTGGCCTCCATCGAAGCGGCGTTTCGCATTGATTACCTGCAGCGCTGCTACGGGCGCAAAAAGGACGCAGTCTCGCGCGCCTTGCGAAACATCTATAAGGCTAAGCAGCACAATGCCGCGCTCGAGGAAGATATATTCCAGGCATTCCAGGCCTGGGTAGAGAATTCCTCCGGGACACGGTCGATCATTGGCGATCTGCGCGGCGCGTTCAGGTTCCGTCATTGGCTGGCGCATGGACGCTATTGGACGCCCAAACTGGGACGGCGCTATGACTTCAGCGACATTTTCGCACTCGCCGACCTGACCTTGCGAAGCTTTCCGTTCGGCGAATGAGGCAAGCGGGACCAGTGGGCGTTGGTTCGGTGGTTACCGGACAAGGCTCCATTGCTGTCAACCAAACCGGCGCTGCTATGATAAATTCGATGCGGCTCGGTTGGCTCTTCCTGGCAGCGTTTCTCGCTGGTTGTTCCTCTTCCCCCTCGCCAGACAAGCAGGCTAAGGCTGCGCCCGCGGTTCCGGCGCACTTTACGGCCAGCAACACCTCCAACGCAATCGCCAAGTACATCGAGATGGTCGGTTTTCGGGTCACAGAGAGAAGTCCGGGGCATCTGATCGTCCAGTTCGGCGTGGTCAATCACTCGGAGGCCGACGTCGGCGACGTCAAGATGCTGGTCAAACTGGGCACCACCGCGGCCAAGCCCGGCGATCCGCCGCTCATCACGTTTCCCGCGCAGGTTTCCAATCTCGGCCCCAGCGAATTGAAGGACGTCAGCGTGGAAGTACCCACCAAGATGCGCGTCTACGAACTCCCGGATTGGCAATTCCTGAAGGTGGACTTCGAGATCACCGAACCAAAGGGATAAAGATCGATAGAACATGTTTCGCATTGCCTCATCGATTGTGGCGAAACACATCCGCCCCCGATCCGCATCTAACCTGAGAGCGTTGTTTTCCAACAAAAGCGGGATTTGCAACAATGGTATGCGGCCTGCAGCTCAAGGCTGCGCCGCCCGCGTCCCGAAACCTGGATTTTAAGACCGCTGGATTTCAACGCCACCCAAAGGCTAAGGAGCTTCCGTGATTTCTAAGAGTACCCACAGCGTGCGATATCTTGTGCCGCTGCTGTTCGTTTCGGGGTTGATCTCGGTGCTGAGCGCCGCGCCTCGCCTGAATCTGATTCAAACTTCTCTCACCGTTTCCGTGCCGGTTGGAACAAACGGTCCCACATATAGTCTGGACACATTCAACATTGGCGACAGTACGTTGAATCTGACCGCCTCTTCTTCCGTTCCGTGGCTGGTTCCCACCGTCGGGACATCGCAGGTGTGCGGATTGCGGGGCGGATGTTATCCGGTGGCCATCGCGTTTCAAACCTCTTCGCTGGCCGCGGGCACATATAACGGAATCATCACCCTGTCGGACCCCAACGCGATCGACTCGCCCCAATACATTTACGTCACCGCGCAAGTGGGCGGAGACGTTCCGGGCAATCTGGTGTTCTATCTGGCGCCCGGAGGCACTACGTCCGCGACCTTCAGCACCAACGGAAGCATTAAGGCGACCGTCTCCGGAGCTTCGTGGTTGACAACCTCGACCTCGGCGAACGCCGGCAGTGGCGATTTTGTCACTACCGTAACGGCCACCGCGGGCAGCAGCATGGCCGCGACGGCTTACAACGGGACTATCACGATCGCCGGATCGTCCTTTGCATCCGACAACAAGCAGATTTCGGTCTCGTTGAATGTCACTACTCAGCCCATCGCTGAAGGCAGCAGCAGTTCGCTTTCCTTCAACATCGCGCAAGGGGCGCAGCCGCAAATCATGAACGTGGCAGTCACAAATCCCGGGCAAGGGACGCTCACGGTTTCGGGCGTCACAGCGACGGCTGCCAGCAGTGGAACCTGGCTCACTGCGGCCACCGTCAGCGGAGGCGTAACCGTTACTGCCAATCCAAGCGGGCTTTCGCCCGATACCTACACCGGCACGGTGACCGTCGCGAGCAACGGAGTCAACGGAAATATCGTAATTCCGGTGCAGCTCGTGGTCGCCGCGCAAGGTCCGCCCATCGCGTCAGCCGGGGGCGCCGTCAACAACGGGAGCTTCGCCAGCGGAGAGCCTCTGGCACAAGGCGACATCGTGGCGGTATTCGGCAGTCAGTTCGACTTCGATGCGCCGCAGGGCGCCATCATCCTGCCCCTGGTGACCACAATGGACGGAATCCAGGTGTTGGTGAACGGGAAAGCCGCGCCGGTTTATTACGTTTCTTCCAGTCAGATTAATTTCGAGATTCCCATCGACGCGGCCACCGGCGATGGAACCATCCAGGTGGTGCGCAATGGCACGGCGGGAAATCTGATCTATGTGGACATCAACGCTCAAGTGCCGCGCTTCATCCTGTATGGAAATTACGGCATCATGACTACTCCGGCGGGCGCATTGACTGGCATTCCATCCAGTCCGGTGAAGGTTGGAGACACGGTTGTGATCTACGCCCTGGGCCTTGGGCCCACTTCGCCAGCAGTTCCTTCCGGGACCGCGTCGCCCGTCAGTCCATTGGCCTATGTGCTGGGGACCACGCAAGTCTGCTTTGGCGTGGAGACGCCGTTCTATCAAGCGCCCTGCGCCACGCCGGCTTTCACCGGCCTCACGCCGAATTACGTGGGGCTCTATCAGATCGACGTCACCATTCCGGCGGGCATTCAAAGCGGCAACAATACGATGACGCTTTTGCTGGTGGACAATGTGGAGAGCACTCCCGTGCAACTCGCGGTGCAATGACGGATCGCCTCTACTATCACGACAGCTACCTCACCGAATTCCGGGCTCGCGTGGTCGGCGTGAGCCCGGATGCCGCGAGCCCGGATCGGCAACGCATCTATCTGGATCGCACGGCCTTCTATCCCACCTCCGGCGGCCAGCCTTTCGACACCGGGCGCTTGTGTGGATTGAGAGTCGTCGAGGTGATCGACGAGGGGGAGCGCATCGCGCATGTTCTGGACGGGACCCTCGGGCAGACCGAGGTGGATGGCCGGATTGATGTGAATCGCCGCTTCGATCATATGCAGCAGCATACCGGCCAGCATTTGCTCTCAGCCGTGCTGACGGAAATGTTCGACGCGCCCACCGTCAGTTTTCATCTGGGCGCGGAATCTTGCACTATCGATGTCACCGGCGCGCTGCAGCCTGCGCAGCTTCGGGAAGCCGAGCGCCGCGCCAATCAGGTGGTTTTCGAGAATCGGCCAGTGACCGTCAGCTTCCAGCAATCGTCGGAAGACCTCGGGTTGCGCAAACCCACCGAGCGCGAGGGCGAGGTGCGCATCGTTTCCATCCAGGATCTGGACCGCAGCGCTTGCGGCGGCACGCACGTTCGAGCCACGGGCGAAATTGGTCCCATCTTTCTTCGCAAGCTGGACCGTATCCGGGGTAATTTGCGGATTGAATTTCTGTGCGGCGGCCGGGCCGTAGCGCGCGCCCGCGCCGATTTCGAAGCGCTCTCGCAAATCGCGCGCATCTTTTCGGCGTCTTTGGATGACGCGCCGGCCATGGTGGAAGCGCAGCGCGAAAAACTGCAGGAGACAGATCGAATTCGAAAGCGCCAGGCCGGCGAATTGGCCCAGGCCAGCGGCCGCGAATTGTTTGCCAACGCGCCGCTTGGAGCGGACGGCATTCGGCGAGTGCTGCGGCGCGTGGAATCGCTCACGGAGGAATCGCGAGCCGAAGCGCAAAGCTTTACGTCCGCGGGACCGGCGATTTTTCTGACTGTGGCCGAAAATCCGCCTTCGGTTTTGCTGGCGGCTTCGAAAGACAGCGGAGTTCACGCCGGGGAACTGCTCAAACGCACTTTAGCCGAAGCGGACGGACGCGGCGGCGGCAATGCGGCGCTGGCTCAAGGGAGCGTTCCGTCCAAGGAGGCTCTCGGCCAATTGGTCCAAGCCCTGACCGGCCAGTTGAAGATCCACGATTGAGACTCGGGCATGCCAATTGAGTTACAACGGCACACAAATTTTTACAGCGATTGTTGACGCTCCGGAGCACTATTTCGTGTTGTAATCGATGAGGAGTTGGTTTGGCCAGATCCCAACGCGCCGATTTTAGCTAACTGATGCGTTAACCAGGTTGACCTTTCGCGCGTCAATCTTTTCAAGAGGCGTTGTTGGGCCTCCTATGCGATCCATGAAAATAAAAACGACCCTTCTTGTTGCGCTGCTCTTTGTGCTTACCTTCGGCGCCTGCGCTTGGCAACTTTCCGCTCAGCCCGCTTTTGACTCCAGCGGCGACGGTCAATTGAACGGCGCCTACTATGTGCGGCAGGTGTTTTATTTTGTATCCGACGATGCCGGCGATTTAGGCGAGGCCATGAACGTTCAGGGCGAAATTACCTTCGACGGCAACGGATCCTATACCTTTAGCGGATCGTTCCTGGATAGCTCCACCAATTCCACCACTCCGGTGACCGTTTCCAACGCCACCGGCACTTATGTTATTTCCGCCAGCGGCGAGGGCACCATCAGCGCGATCAATCCCAATTATCCGAGCGATCAGATTATAGGTTTGGTGGCCCACGGAGTTTTCATCGGCAGCAGCACGGAGAACGGCAACGGTTATAACGATCTGTTTATCGCCGCGCCCATCGGCTCGACGCCGGCCACGAATGCGACGCTGAACGGCGGCTACTCCATTGCATACTTCGACCCTACATTTGCCAGCGCATCGGGATCCGTCGGAGGGGACGCGCTCTTGACCATGACAGCCGATGGCGCGGGTAACATCGGAACGGTGAACGTAACCGGTTATACCGGAACCAACACGGCAGCCAGCACGCAGACGCTCAACGGAGTGACTTACTCTTTTGTCAACGGCGGCGCACAGATGAACTTCGGAGGCTCGTCCAGCGGTCTCATTTACGGAACGGAAGTGCTATATACCACGCCGGACGGGAACTTCGTCTTTGGCGGTTCCGCGAATGGCTTCGACATATTCGCCGGAGTGCGCGCGGCCACCAGCGACCCTTCGAATTACAACGGCCTCTATTACCAAGCTGGGCTGGATCTGGTTGAATCCACCGCGAGCGAGGGCTACACGCTGCTATTCAGCTACTTTGGGTCGCTGCAAGCCTTTTCCAACAGCACGTATCCGGACACGATTATCGGCCACGAAAGGGACAATTCGATCTTAGAATATAGCGGATCGAGCGATTTGACTTACTACGATGCGTACACGCTGAACGGGGACGGCAGCTCCGACGACGCCACTTTTGGACAGCATTACATCAGCAGCGCGGACGGGACCATTCGCATCGGATATGGCCTTCCGAACGCCTCAACGGGAGCGGACACGCTGGGCATCAACGTCGCATTCCTGGGTGGGCCTGTGGTAAACAGCTCCGGCAGCGTCTATCTGAGTCCGGTAGGAGTAGGCAACGCGGCCAGCTCCGCGCCGTTCACTGCGTTTCTGTCTCCGGGCGAATTTCTCACCTTAGTCGGCACCGGGCTAGCTTCCACCACGAGCAGCATAAGTGCGCCGTTCCCCACAAACTTAAGCGGCGTGCAGGTGTTGATCAACCAAGTGCCGGCGCCGATTTACTACGTGAGTCCCACGCAGCTTAATGTGGTGGTTCCTTACATCACTACCCCGGAATCGGTGGCGCAGATTCAGGTGATCAACAACGACGTGGATTCCAACGTGGTCACGCAATTTACGGGAATGACTTCGGCGGGCGCCTTCACTGTGCCCTTCGGCGGCATCGGCGATGTAGCCGCTAGGCATCCCGACAATTCTGTAATCACTGAGTCCAGCCCGGCGCAAATTGGTGAGACCGTGGCGGTTTATCTATCCGGGATGGGCGCTGTGAGCCCACCTGTCGACGATGGAGCGCTCGCGCCGAGCAGCCCGCTCAGCTACACCACAGCCACTCCGACGGTTTACCTGACTGACCAGGACGGCAACTCTACGCCGGCAATCACGCCTGCTTTCTATGGCCTCGCTCCAGGACTAACCGGGCTGTATCAGCTCAACTTCGCGATCCCAACCGGATTGGTAGCCGGTGACGCATCGCTGGAGATCCAGGAGCCGGATTCGGATAACATCGAGGCGCTGCTTCCGCTCGCCAGCACCACTTTTTCGGCTCGCCCGAAATCGGACGGCAAGTTGCCTCGCTTGCGCCGGCATCGGCTGCCGGCCGGGCAGATCCGGTTCCCCGTGCGGAAGCAGTCGACCTCGCAGTAAATTACGGAGTGGAGTTGGCGCGCTTGCGCCTGATTCCTAGCGCGCCCAGCATCAGCGTCCCGAAGAAGCCGCGCCGGCGCTGGTCCAGGAACATCCAGGACAGCAGCCGCACGGCTACCGGCGCCCGGAAGTTTGGATCGGCTTCCCGCCGCCGTTCCAGAATCCCAGCCGGCGTCTCGCGCGGCTTTTGCCGAAAATCGTCCAGCATCGCGGTTTGATGCACGCAGGATACGGTGCAGAATGGGGCGCAGGCTTTGGGACGCGCAGCCTCCCTGCGCAGATCTTCCACGGTGTATTTCTCCAGCGGAATCCCCGGCCTGCCGCGCTGCTGCGAGCAATAATGCGCAGCCCGTCTTCGCAGATATACAGGAACCGTCCGCCTGCGCGGCAATGCCAGGCATTTGGCAGACCTCGGCTGATACCTTGCTGAAAGCTGTCGAAATGCGCGAATGACAAGAGCGAATCCTTGCGATCGAGAAGCTGTTGATACACGTCCCGATGAGCGTCGCCCAGCCGTGTCAACTGGCCGGAACGATCATGCAGAATGCCCACCGTGCTGGTGAATCCGAGCGACCGCGCGCGTCGGGAAACTGCCAGCGCGTCCTCCGGATTCCGGATGCCCGCGCCCAGCACGGAATTGATGGTGACCCCGAATTCGGCGCTTTCCGCCAGCCATGCCAGCTTCAGGTCCAGCACCTGCAGGCTCTTCTTTGAAACTTCGTCCGGCCGTGCGTTGTCGATGCTGATCTGCAGGTAGTCCACCCCGGCGCGATTCAGCTTTTCGATCCGCTCCCCAGTCAGCAGCAACCCGTTGGTAATCAGGGTGGCGATGGCGCCGCGCTCGCGAATCCGAGCGATAATCGCGTCCAGATCGGGGTGCAGCGTCGGCTCCCCGCCGCTCAGCGTGATGATGGTGGTTCCAAGATCGGCCAGCCGGTCAATCCGTCCCAGCATCGTTTGGAGCGGCACCGGATCGGACGTTTTGTCGTATTCGTTGCAATAGCCGCAGTCCAAATTGCAACGCCGAATGGGCACGATTTGCGCCAGGACGGGCAAACATCCGAGACTCCCGGATCTTGCGTCCCACTTCCCTGGTAATTTTCCGATACCGCATCAGCTAGTACGTATTGTGACGGAGGCCGGAGAATTTCAGTAACACAATTTTCCTCGCGCCGTCTAAAGATTCAGCAATTTAGCGTCGATCTCAGAGACAGGAGTTGGAAGGCTGTGTCGAAACCGGCTCCCTTACGGTCGCGGCTCTGTAACGCGCGGAATCTTCTGAGCCGCGCGCGTGAGCAAGCGGTCTTTTCGGACTTTCGACACAGGTGCAAAATAAGGCGAGACACATGATGTTTCAAGGACGGTCCGTAATTTCCGCCGTGTGGGGAGTGGTTCCGGCTCCCGCTTCACGCCAACTGGCAAGCCCACCCGTCTGGAGCGTGCTTCGCTTCTTCCGCCGCCGAACGCAGCCGCCGCGTCTGCCGGTGACTAACCGCGTGCCCAAGGCCGTCGACGAAACAAACCGATCATAGCGAAAGCGAGGCCCGCAAGCGGAAGGGCGCTCGGCTCAGGAACGCTTGCTATGCCCGCGGGGCCGGTCGACGGGTCCGTCAGAACGAACGCGCTGAGTTGGCCGTTATAGAGACCCACTCCGGTAATCTGCCCTGAGTCATTGATTGCATAGGCTTGCAGCAACTCCCACCCGAAATTGTTTGGAAGGAGCGAATTTAAACTGAGCATGCTGCCGTTATCATAGAGGAAGGCGCTTTGCCCGCCGTCCGCCAGCCAACTGTAGCCAACGATTTCGCCGCTGTCGTTGACGCCATAGGCGTAGCTGCTTCCGCCGCCCAGCGTTCCCAGGTTCGTCATCGTGCCGCCAATCTCCGAGAACGCGTTCTGGTAACCGTCAGAGAGGCTGGCAAACCCTACTACCTCGCCGCTGCCATTCACACCATTGGCCTGGCTGCTGCTTCCCCCGAAAGTGCCCAGCACGGTTGTGCTGCCATCCGGGTTCCAAACGATCCCGCGAAACGATCCGTTCGATAATTGCCCGTCGCCCACCACCGTTCCGCCGCTGTTAATCCCGTAAGCCGCGCTCCAATTTATGCCCGTCGGAGTCGCAAGATTTTCGAGTTGGCCGTTGACTACCGAGAATGCCTCGCCATTTCCGCCTACCACTTCTCCCACGGCATTGATCGCCATCGCATACGATCCCGCCCCAAGAACCGTGGTGCCCGATGCGCTCCAGATGGTGGCGTGCGCCTGCCCGCTCGCGTCGTAGGTGGTCCCCACCACCGTTCCCGCGTCGTTGATCCCATAAGCGTATGATTCATAAGGTCCCGAAGACAGCGCTTGCAAACCGGTGGGTGTTGAGACGAACGCCTGCTGGCCGCCCGAGGGATTCTGAGCCCACCCGGCCACTGTGCCGGAGTTGTTGATGGCGTAGCCGGTGGCCGAGCCATCGATCCCGCCGAGATCGGCTGCGGTATAGATCGGATTCGCTGCGGCAGCGGCAGCGAAAATCAGCAAAAAAACGACGTTTTTCACGGAAAACACCTCGAGAAATTCTGGAGACGAAACAATTGTCACACGGGGCGCAACGATTGGGGGATCACCAAAATGGCTCGATTTAAAGCATACTCGCTCCCGTACGAGTTTGCTATACCCCACGTATTATACGGGGAGTGCTAAGCGGTGATACGGCGCTGGCGGTCCCTGGCAAAACCGGCTCCCTCGGCCCTCCAAGGCATCACGGTGATGGCTCTGTAAGGTGATGAGTCTACTGCCGCGCGTCAACAAGCCCCAGATGATCCTTTGGCTCACGACCACGGTATATAAGGGGTCGCGCGGCGCTGTAACGCGGAATCAAACAGGCGCAAGAACGGAGATAAGCCGGTTGCCGACCCGCCCTCAGGCCGGAGATTAGCGATCTTACAATATCGGGGATAGCGCCAACAGAATTTGTGCTAAAATTCATGCGCGGTACGGATCGTACCTGAATCTGTCATCCGCTCAGCACTCTGGCGCTGGGAGCCGCACGCAGCGGCCATCACGATCATCAAGGAGGCACCAATTATGGATTCCACCAGACGCAGCATACTGGCAACGGGCGCCGCGGCGACGGCGATGGCCGCAGCGCCGAGCTTGTTTGCTCAGCAGACCAGGCAAGGAGGAGGCGCCATCCCCTTTTACGAAAAAGGCGCCGTTCGCATCCACTTTGAGGAGGCCGGTTCCGGCTACCCGTTGCTGCTCATCGCCGGCGGAGGACTGAATTCGGCGATCTCCGGCTTGACCAGCGGCAGTCCTTTCAACCCGATCGAGGAGTTCAAGGGAGAGTACCGCTGCATCGCTTCGGACCTGCGCAACGCCAATACCGGCCAGTCCTCCGGCCCGCTCGAAATCGACCGGCCGTGGGATGCATATACCGACGACCATCTCGGTCTGATGGATCACCTGGGCATCCAGAAGTTCATGGTGCTGGGCTTCTGCATCGGCGGCCCCTTCATCTGGAACCTCTTGCGGCGGGCGCCGGATCGGATTGTCGCAGCCGTGCTGGCGCAGCCCAGCGGGTTCCGTCCGGAGATGCCCGACCTTTTCTACCAAAACAATATAACGGGTTGGGGTCCGGAATTGGTCAAGCGCCGGCCCGACCTGACGATGGAGACGATCGATAAATTTCTGACCAGGATGTACCGCACCCACCCCGACTTCGTCTTCACCGCTACGCGCGATTTCGTCCGCAATTGCCAGACGCCCGTCCTCATCCTTCCGGATGATATCCCGGCGCATCCCTACGCGGTCGCCATGGAGGCGGCGATGCTCGCGCCCAATGCCGAAGTGAGCATTTTCCCGTGGAAAGAGCCCAAGGAGCGCATTCCGCTGGCGGTGCGCCAGGTACGTTCCTTCCTCCGGGCACATCGCCCTGTTTCTGTTTAGACTGTGCCCATGCGGCGCGCCTGTTGCGCCGCCCCTTGGTCGCGCCTGGAATCAAGAAACCGCGCGACCGTCTTACCGCGTTGCCTGCCTGTGCGGCTGCGGCTATGTAACGCGCGCAATCTACTGAGCCGCGCGCGTGAGCAAGCGGTCTTTTCGGACCTTAGACACAGGCCGGTATAGCTCGCCGGAAGCCCCAAAGGCCGTCGCGTAAACGGAGATTAAATCGCCGCCAGTGCATTCTGGAGCTTGACGCCATCGGGGACGCCCCAGCCGGTCACCGCGTCGAAGCCCACACCGGCTTTGTATCCCTTGCCCGGTTTGGGGTTCGAGGCATTGTCCCCGGTTGTGATATCGCGCGAGCACTTCTTGCCGATGGGCTGACCGCCGCTGCCGTTCCGATACAGCAGCGGAGTGAGGAACCGCTGCTGCTTTGCGGCAGGCAAGTTTCCATTAATGCGCGCGATGAGCGCGGCCCACAATGGTGTTGAGGCGCTGGTGCCCCCGTTCGGCTGGTCTTTGCCGACGATGATGAGATCGTATCCGGGATCTCCCGCCAGGGCGGATATGTCCGGCGTCACCCGGCCGTCAATGCTGCCGGGATTGAGCGATTTGACACTCACGTTCTGCCACGGCGGCCGTTGGAAATGCATGCTGACGCCGCCGCCGCTCGAACCACCACCGTGTTTGGTCCTGCGGCCCGGGGTTTCCCACCAGGTAACCTCCTTCACTCTGGCGCCGGAGCCTACCAACATCGTTCCGCCAACCCCTAGTGCAAAAGGACTGGAGCTTGGAAAATCGACGTGCGCCATGCCGTCGTCCAACTGGTCGCCCGAGCCGTCGTCGCCAGAGGAGACGCAAACCGTAATCCCCAGCAGGCGGGCAGCGTTCAAGCGATCGTCGATGGCGTCAATCGCGCCCTTCGACCAACCCGTATCCTCCTCGGCCAATCCCCAACTCACCGACAGCACGGCCGGCTTGTCGGCAACCACCCTGTCGAGCAGATTCACCCAACCACCTTGATCGAAGGCGGAAAAGTAGACCGAAATTTGAGCCTTGGGACATAATCCCGCGGCGATCTCCACATCCATCATGACTTCGATGCTGTCGTCAAGCTCAGACTTGCGAAGCTTGGGAGGAAGCGCAAGAATTTGCTGCAGCGTGTACGCCGGCGCATCCACCGCGATCGCTTGAACGTCGGGTACAGGCCGCTGAAACTTGTTGCAGTAAGCCGTCAGGTCGTCGGCAAAGTAGCCGCCGCCGAATTCGGCGATGGCTATACTCTGGCCCGCGGCATCGCCGGGCGGGAAATTGTAGCGCTGTTCCAGGTCCGCCGGCCCTAGAGGCGCGAGCGCCGGCGAAACTCCGGCCGGGGCGCGCGCCTTGCGACGCGCCATTTTCCGTTCATCCAAGCCGAAGACTCCGTCGACCAATCCTTTTAGTTCTACCGGGATGTAAATCGGTCCCTCTCGCCCCCGATACTCGCCCTGGGCAGGCGATCGCATCATCGCTAAGTGGGGTTTGAATGCGGCTTCCAGCGCGGCAGCCGTTCCGCTGACGCGCATGCTCTGCGTTCCGAGCAGGACTTCGTCCACTTTGAGACCGAACTTCTTAAGCACCTTTGCAACCTTGTCTGCGTCCGACTTCTTGGCGCCGAACTTTTCGGCCAGCTCTTTGGACGTGAAGGTTTGGCCACTGTACTCGGCCGGGCCGGGCATCTTCGGGCCTACCAGCCCGAGCGTGACGTCGATCTTTTCCTTCGGGTCCACTGGCCCAATGCGCTTGGCGAGGGGATCTTTGGGCCGTCTACTTCCGGGCAAAATAACGTGAGTTTTGCTTGCCATGACTGGGGTTCCTGTGTTTGATGCCAAAAAAGACAGGCGCGTTCAGTACACGTTATCACAAACGCGAAGGACGATTCGACCTTTATGGGGAGAACTTACGGAGAATATACGATGCCGGATTTTGCGGAACGCCGCGTGTAAAAGCGCTCCATCGTTCGCTCGAAGATGATTCGCTCGAAGATGGACGGACATGCCAGGAGCTGCGATCCCGCGGCTCCTGGCCCCGGAACTGCTGTCTGGAAATGCTCGCGCACCGCCGGACTGAACCCGCTCCGCGTTCTCGCGGCGTACATCATCCGAGTGCCTGACTCGCATCGTGGCCCAAGCGCCGCAGCGTCGCCCAGGCACATACCGGCTGTCGTCGCAGCGGACTTATTTCGGCTGGCTCGTCCTTTCGGCCGCTTCGTCTGCCTTGTCTTCGCGACGGGCGCCCGCGAGAATGTCCGTCAAGCCGTAGTTCCCCTCATGGCAGGCGTACTCGTAGATAGCCTTCTTGGACGGGCGCAGAGGGATCATCGCAGTCCACGGTTTAGTCCACGCGCCCGGATCGTCGATCGTCAGTTGCCACTGAAGAGTATCGGGGCCAGTGCGCGTGAACCTCTCGACGACATGCAGCTTCTCGGTCGAAACGTTCCTGAACACGCCCGGTTTGTAGTTAGTCGAATCCACGACGAGCGTATCGCCTTCCCAATGCCCGCGCGCGTCACCCGTCCAGGTCTGGATATTCGGCGCCAGATGCGGACGCCCGTCAATTGGAATTACTTGGGCATCGTGAATCATCTCCCTCAAGATAACCACGGAGGTGGACGTCTGTACAATCTGATAGTAGCTCTGGTATCCGGCGACCAGTTGCGGCGAGCCATACGTAATACAGCGTTCGCTCAAGGATCGATCCTCGGGGCCAGACGGACGGCCCCCCGTCGCAGCCAGCGCGGCGCGCTGCTTCTGTTCGGCCTGCGGTGTCATCGGCGGCAGCCGCCCGTCGGACGGGTCCATAATCAGCGAGGTTCGATTATCCCAATCCCTGGCCACCGTCCAAACCGAGCTGTAGTCGCCGGTCTGTCCGTCAACGCTTTTGAAACCCGATTTGGATCCTTCGACATTCGCCAGCACGCTCTCAAAAACAGTGTCGCCGAAAGCGGCGTCTGAATTGCCGTTGTCGAAGAGCTCAGCCGCCTTCTTTTTGAGCGCCGCCACTTCCTCTTCTGTCAAAAACGCTCGCCCCAACAGCACTTTTGGCCGCTCCAGCGGCGTCGCGCTGTTGTTAGCCCAGACTCCCTGAAGATCCGGCTGGCCATCCACAGTCCGTGGCGCCGTCCAGGTCTGGGCCGCGGTTTTGGCTGGTTTGGCGTTGAGCGATTGAGCGATGGTATGTCGCGGGGCCAGCGATACAGCAATTGCTACCGCGACTAACAAATTGAGACTTCGAGAACGCATTTTCGCCTCCATTGTCGTTAGCAAGTATATACGCTTAAGATCTGATTGGGTAGCCTAGCCGAACTGATAATGTCTCCGCCTGGGAGGCTCTGGAAGGGACAATTGGAGCGCACACTCAACGAACAGCGCTCGGTGGGACACGGTGGGACACGCGTTCTCTCCTCAGAATTGCCAGAGTAGTGGTAATCTGTTTCGACGAGCCATGGAACTGCCGAGGCTCCGACCCTTAAATCCGTTAGGAGGCTGTGTCGAAAGTAAAAGACCGCTTGCTCACCCGCGCGGCTCAGTAGATTCATCGCGTTACAGAGCCGCGACCGTAAGGGAGCCGGTTTCGACACAGGCTGTTAGGAGGCGATCTTGGCTGTATCCATCTTCCACATTGGGCTCCCGCTGGATCATCCATCGATCCCGTTAGCGGATCGGCCAAAGCTCGCGAAAAGGTTGAGCGACCTGCGGGAACGGATGACACGCGCTGGCTACAAGTACGAAATCGCCCACGCCTCGCCCGAGACCGGCCTCGATGGCTTCAAACATCAATTAAGAACTCAACCTTGCGATGGCGTTCTGATCGGAGGCGGCGTAGTGGGCGATCTCGCGATGAGTTACTTCATGGAGCAAATCGTGGACGTAACTCATGAAGTGGTCCCTAAAGCGAAAATCATGTTTTACAACCACTCAGTCGATGTAAGCGCAATTGTTGAGCGCTGGTTTGGATCCCGGTCTAACTGAAGGCCTGTTATTTCACAAAAGGCCCAATTTGCAACGCCGCTTTCGCCCCTTCTCTCCCGTGTGACGTTACCGCCGAACCCTGCTACAAGGCTACGATGAAAGGAGGTTTATGAGCATGGCAAATTTTGATTGGTCCCAATGTCCCGCCGTCGAAAGCGTGCCGGACAGGCTCAGCGGCGCATGGGTGCTGAAGGATACGCGCATGCCCGTCGCTGCGATCTTCGAGAACCTTGAAGCAGGTTCCGATATCGACGAGATCGTTGAGCAGTTTCATGTCAGGCGGGAGCGGGTTGAAACCGTGCTTGAACTTGCGGCCCCGCGGCCTTGACACCCCGCCTGTTCACGGCGGCGCATGTGTCGCCCCTGATGCGCGTCCTCCTTGACCACAACATTCCGAGCGGCGCGGCGCGGGCGTTTGTTGCTCCTGAAGTCACCGAGGCCATACAACGCGGATGGGAAAGAATTTCAAACGGGGCGCTTATCGTCACGGCGGAAAAGCGCATACGCTACCAGCAGAATTTGACAGGCCGTCGAATTGCGGTTGTCGTTATCGGCAATCCGACATGGCGCGTTTTACGAAAGTATCTTGATCGGGTAACAGAGGCGGTGAACGCGGCGACACCAGGCAGTTATGCCGAGGTAGAAATTCCCTTCAAGTGAGGCCGTCTCAAATAGGATCCTTTGTGGGACGTGGCGGAAAGGTTACGTTTCGTGTCACACAAAACCGGCGCTGCGCCCCAGTTGGGCGAGCGGTAGCCGGCGAGTGCCTTTGCGAAATCGCCAATATGACACCCGCTACCAACACGTAAGCTCCAGCAAGCCACAGGATTAAGAATAGAATCCAATGTATTTCCTGCTTTGATTTTTGAAACCATGCCGCTATTCCCCCAACCGAAAAAAACAACACAAACCAACAGAATCACCATCACCCATACTATGTCTGACGAACTGGAAGACGGAGATAGCTTTTCTAAAAAACGGGCAAATAAAACCAACGAACAAAAAACGCCGACGACAAAGAGGATTATCGGTATTGCGAGTCTGGCGAGTTGGAGTGGCAGTGGGAGTGGGTGGGCGCCCATTTTTTCCTTCGATTTGCCATTCCGGTTGCTCGCTTTTCTCAGGCACCTGACATTATACAAATTCAACGATGCGGCATTGTGTGGCGTTTCACAAAGGGTTCTTTGTGCGACGTGTCAATCGCGTCCTTTGTGCGACGTGTCAATCGCGTCCTTTGTGCGACGTGTCAATCGCAATGACATGGGCAGAGCACGGGCGTATAATCGGGCGTCACGATAACCTTGAAGGGAGGGCCTGACCATGAACCTTGAAATTCACAATCCGGAACTGGTGCAGCGCGTGACCGCGCAAATTCAGAGTGGGCATTTCCACGATGTGGACGAACTCATTGAAAAGGCCCTTGACGCGCTCGATGTACAGGCAGCCACCGCGCCGCCGACGGCAACGGGTGCGGTTGTTCTGGCCGCGTTGCAGGCACGGCCTTATCCGGATATTGATCTAACCCCGCCGCGTGTAAGCCTCGCCGATGTGCGGGATGTCGTTCTTTGACGGTGTGGCTGCTGGATACCAACACCCTGTCCGAACGGCGAAAGCCAAAGCCGGAACCGAGAGTGGCCGCCTTCTATGACGCGCAACCGCTGAACGCGCTGTACATCAGCATGGTCAGCATAGCCGAAATCCGCTCCGGTTTTCAACTTCAGCAAGATGTGACGCGCCGCGCCGCATTGAATGAGTGGCTGACCGTGACCCCGCGGCCCGCATTCGTGGGGCGAATTTTGCCGGTAACGGAAGATATACTGCTCACATGGCGGACGTTGATGGAAGAAGGACGAAAGATCGGCCTTACCTATTCACACCCCGACCTTTTGCTTGCGGCGACCGCCCTTCACCATGGGGCTTACGGTCGTCACACGCGACCGGAGCGATTTTGACAAGGCACGAGTGCCGGTTTTCAACCCGTGGGAGCAGTAGTTTTCAACTTCGACGAAAATGCTTATTTTTGAAAGCGTCAGTCTCGAAAATATACGGAGATTGGCACCTGCGCATTCATAGCAACGGTTCCTTAACATCCCAGGGGTTACAGGGATCAATAGGGCGTCCCAGCCGTGGATCCCGACAGCCAGCGCAGTTGCAAAACTCTGTCGCAGAGGTTGAGCAACTTTTTTTCGGCCAGGTCCCAGATGGTCCGATCCTGCGGCGCCACAGAAGCGAGAAGTCGCCATTTCGCTGACTGAGAGCCTGCCTGGGGCATCCCCGCTCAGTGAGAATGCGCAAGTGAAAATCCGGACAACCGGCAAGCGATAAAATTGGAATGCCGATGACCACCTTCCGCGTCGCGCTCGCCAACATCCGCTTCCCAGCTACTCCCGACGACTCCGTCACCTTGGCCGAAGACGCCATCGCCCAAGCGTCCATCGCGCGCGCGGACATTGTCTGTTTCCCCGAGTGCTACGTTCCCGGCTATCGTGCCAAGGACAAGGCCGTCCCGCCGCCCGACCCTGTGTTCCTCGCCCGCGCGTGGTCCAGCATCGCCGCAGCCGCCCGGAAGGCCAACGTCGCGGTGGTTCTCGGAACCGAACGCGTCGCCGACCTTGCCTTGTTAGCCACGGCGCTGGTCGTCAATCGCGATGGAACCATCGCCGGTTTCCAGGACAAAGTCCAGCTCGACCCTTCCGAGGAAGGCACCTATTCATTCGGCTCCGGCCGGCGCATTTTCCAAACCGGCTCGCTGACTTTCGGCGTCGCGATCTGCCATGAGGGTTGGCGCTATCCGGAAACGGTGCGCTGGGCCGCGCGGCGAGGCGCGCACATCGTGTTTCATCCGCATTTCCACGAAGCTGAACCCGGCGGTTACGCGCCCACCACTTTCGCCGATCCCGCGAACACGTTCCATGAAAAAGCGGTCCTCTGCCGCGCCGCGGAGAACACCTGCTATCTCGCCACGGTAAACGTTGCGAGCACCGGCTCGCCCACCACCTCCGCGGTTGTCAATCCCGACGGCACGCTCCTCTGCTACCAACCCTACGGCCGGGCCGGCCTGCTCATCGCGGACATCGATACCGCGCGGGCTACAGGCCTCCTCGCGGCGCGTCATAAAATCGATCCTTAGTATCCTGATCCTTGTTCAATCTCCCCAACCTGTTCACGCTGGCGCGCCTGATTCTCGCGCCTTTTATCGCCGCCGACATTCTGCACAATCGTTATGGCCGCGCCATCGTCGTACTGTTCGCAGCCGGGTTCACCGACGTGATGGATGGCTTTTTGGCCCGGCGCCTCCAGGCATCCACGCCGGCCGGCGCGTACTTCGATCCCATCGCCGACAAAATTTTATTGAGCGTGATTTACATTTCACTCGGGGCCGCCGGCGCCATCCCGTGGTGGATGGTGGCCGTCGTCTTCGGCCGCGACGTCCTCATCCTCGCCATGGCGGCTTACGTCTTGCTCTTCACCCCCCTGCGCAGATTTCCGCCGTCCGTGTGGGGCAAGATCAGCACTTTCTTTCAGATCGCGGCCGCTCTAGTAGTAATGGGAGTTAACGCGGGCATCCCGGCTCCAGTCACCCTGGCCCTTTGTTTAATGCTGTTTGGAACCATTGTCAGCGGCCTGCATTATGCCTGGAGAGGCGTAGTATTGTTACGGCAAACCGCTCATTGACGTGCGCCCTGCGCCGGAGTAGTCTGAAAGAGTGCCAGCGCCAATTACGCGTTATCGAGTGCCCGTCCAGTATTTTTGGATTGGCCTGACGGCACTGGCGCTCACCGGCTTTTTTTTCTGGTTCGCGTGGCAATGGCCGCTCTGTTGGATCGCCACCGGCCTCTTCCTGGCCATCGCAGTCATCGTGCTCTATCTGGCCTCGCGTCCCTCTGTAGAAATTTATGAGAGCCACGTTAAGATCGGAAATCATGCCATTCCGTGGCGTCACATCCGGCGGTTGGATCGCAGCGCGAATCTTCCTCTCATGGTGCGGCTCACGTTAGCCGACAAAAAGCGCATCCTGGTCATTTATCCCGGCGATCCGAACGCTTCCAGCGGGTTGCTGCGCAGCTTGCGACGCCACGCCCGCGAAGCTTTGATCGACGGCGTGCCTTACCGCCAGTTCTGGGGCGAAGCCACTGTGGGCGCGATCGCCAAAAAACAGTTGGCGCCGCCGCGCTATCCGCTCCTGCTTCCCGACGATGAAGCGGAAGTGGAGCGCATGTTCCAGCGGCTGAAGTCGGTTGGCCATCTGGATCAGAAGACCTCCTCTGAGGACAAGTAGACCTGGCGGCCATCGTCTTTTTCGATGGCTGATCGCCGCGATTCTCATCGCACTGGTTGCGGCTTTCACCTCCTCTCTATGGCTGGCTGCGGTCGGCCGATACCTGGTACGCGCCGGACCGCCCGCCCCTGCCGACGTCATCGTCGTGCTGGCGGGCGACTTCTCCGGCAACCGCATTCTCACCGCCGCCGATCTGGTCCGGCGCGGATTTGCGCCCAAAGCCTTGGTCAGTGGTCCCTCAGGCGCATACGGACTCCACGAAACCGATCTCGCCATCCCCTTCGCTGTCCATCACGGATATCCGGAGTCTTACTTTATCGCCTTGCCGAACGATGGCCGGTCCACGCGCGAAGAAGCTACCGACGTTCTTGGCGCGCTGGGTAAACTGCGCGCGCGCCGCATCGATATCGTGACCAGCGACTATCACACCCGCCGCGCCGACAATATTTATCGCGCCCTGGCTCCCAAATTTGCCCCCGGCCTCGAAATCCACATGGTGGCCGCGCCCGACCTTTACTTCTCGCCCGATGGCTGGTGGAAGAACCGCGACGGCCGCAAGACTTTTCTGCTGGAATGGATGAAGACAGTGGCAACCTGGTTCGGGATGTAAGTTTTAGATGAACACCAAAGAAATTGTAAAGTCGGTGTGGCCTTATCTCTGGAAGTATCGCCGCGAGATGGCCCTCGGAATGGGCGCGCTCTTGCTCACCGACCTCATGAAGGCCGCCCTGCCGTTGGCCATCCGAGCCGGTATCGACTCGCTGATGAAAGGTTTTCGCCTCTCGCTGGTCTTTGAGTTCGCCGCGCTGGTAGTGTTGCTCTCCGTGGTCAAGGGGATTTTCCAATACTGGATGCGAGTCATCCTGATTGGGCTCTCGCGCGACATCGAATTCGACCTGCGGAACGATCTGTTCTCCCACATCGTCACGCTCTCGCAGGATTTCTTCGCGAAATACCGCACCGGCGATATCATGGCGCGCGCCACCAACGACCTGAACGCGGTTCGCATGATGCTGGGACCGGGCATCATGTACTTCACCGAGACCTTCTTCACCGCCCTCTTTCTGATCGCGGTGATGTGGCGCGTGGATTGGCGTCTCACCCTGTTCTGTCTCATTCCCGCGCCCCTGATTAGTGTGGCTGTGATCCTCTTCGGCCGCCGCATCCACGACCGTTTTCAAACCATCCAGAAGATGTTTGCCGACATCAGCAGCCGCGTCCAGGAGAATCTCTCCGGCGTGCGCGTGATTCGCGCCTACGCGCAGGAGGAGCCGGAGATCCGCAAGTTCGAGCTGCTCAACCAGGATTACGTGGCGCAGAACATCGGGCTTGCCAGGCTTTCGGCGCTCTTCATGCCGTTGCTGCAGGCTTTGATCGGCATTGGATTCCTGATCGTGCTGCTGGCCGGCGGCTATCAATTGCTCGCGCACCGCATCTCGCTCGGCAGCTTCGTGATGTTCAACACTTACGTGGGCGTGCTGGTCTGGCCCATGATCGCGCTGGGATGGGTGGTGAATCTGATGCAGCGCGGCACCGCTTCGTGGAGCCGAATCATGGAGCTGATGCACGAAAAGCCGGGCATTGTGTCGACACTGTCCGCGCGGCCTTCGCGAGTTCGCGGCGAACTGCGATTTGAGAATGTGGAGGTGAAGTATCCGGCCGGCTATGCGCTCAAGAACATCAGCCTCGAAATTCCCGCCGGCGAGACCGTCGCCATCGTCGGCCACACCGGCAGCGGCAAAAGCACGCTGGTCAGCCTGATCCCGCGTCTCATGGATCCCACGCGCGGAACCGTGTTTCTGGATGGCCGGAACCTGCGCGATTTCGATCCTGAATGGCTGCGCCGGCAGATCGGTTTCGTCCCGCAGGAGACGTTCCTGTTCAGCGCCACGCTGGGCGAAAACATTGCCTGGGGCGTGGATAACGCCACCCAGGACGACATCGCGCGCGCCGCTGAATTGGCGGGTCTCGCGCCCGATATCGCCAGTTTCCCGGCGGGTTACGGCACCATCATCGGCGAGCGAGGCATCACGCTGTCCGGAGGCCAGAAGCAGCGCGTGGCTATCGCGCGCGCCGTCCTGCGCAACCCCAAGATCCTGATCCTCGACGATGCGCTCGCGAGCGTCGACACCCTCACGGAAGAGCGTATTCTCCAGGGCCTCGCCGACGTAATGCGCGGCCGGACGACGATACTGATCTCGCACCGCGTGTCCACCGTCCAGAACGCCAGCCGGATCTTTGTCATCGAGCACGGCGAAGTGGCCGAGCAAGGCGCTCACACCGAGCTGATCCGAGGCGGCGGATATTACGCCGATCTTTATCAAAAGCAGTTGCTGGAAGAAGAACTCGAAACCATCTAATTTTGTGGCGCACGCACTCGTTCGTGCAGCGTTCAAACTCGTGTGAACGGCTGTATGTTACAGTGACGATTGTATGCGTATTTTGGGCGTCATCGTGGTTGCGATCTCTTCGATTCTCAGCGTCGGATGCACTTCGGATGGGGTCATGCTGCAGCCTCCCGTGCAAGGCGAGTGGTCGAACTTTCACAACGACAAGAAGCAGGTCAGCACCGACGCGCGCGAGCCGGCCGAGAAGCCGCCCGCCGAGAAGTAGCCGCAGGCATGTAGTAAAATTCGGCCGAAGTCCGTCAACTTATTACGGGAGGTCTTTCGGCCAACATGACCGGACAAATAATCACCGCTACCTTGATCGTCTGCGCCACGCTGCCTGCAGTTGGACTGCTGGCGCAAAATCCGCCTCAAACTTCTCCAGGAAACATGGGAATTACCGGGATTCCTGCGCCGCGCGGCGTCTATTATCATGCCGCCAACGATTGGGTGGCGCTGTCGTCCACGGTTCTTATGCCCTTCTGGGAAGGACGGCCCGCGGCGCTGGAAATCCTCAATGTCGGGTCGGACCACGCAATCGCCCAATTGCCCGGATCGCATGCCGGCGTGCAGATCGCAAATGACGCGCGCCCGACCCTCTATCTGCATGGCATCAATCCGACGGACTTGTACCTGGTTCGGGCTACATCGAAAGCGGACTACCGCGAGCTGCGGATGCCCGTCAGCAGACATTTCCGGGAGTGGGCGCATTTCCGGGCCAAAGACCTGACGGCCGTGGAGATACAGGCTGTAAATGGCGATATTGTGGCAATCAAACCTGGCGCCGATCTGAAGCCGGGCGAATACGCCGTCGCAACGGCCTTCGAACCGGGCGCTCAATGGGTCCGGTTAGGCTTCGATTTCGGAATCGTGGGAGGCGGTGCCGGACAGTAAGGCGAGAATCCGCGCGGCTCAAAGGCACCTCAACTGGAGGGCGGCGTGAACAGAAGCGACTTTCAGGAATTGGCCGAGCTTCATCTTCTGCATGCGAAAGCTTTGTTGGACGCCGAGCTTTACTCGGGCGCGTACTATATCTGTGGTTACGTCATCGAGTGCGCGTTGAAAGCTTGTATCTGTAAGAAGACGAATCAGTTCGATTTCTATCCGTCGCCGGATGAGTCGAGAGCCGCGTGGTCCCACGATTTCGAGAGGCTAATCAAAGTGGCGAAGCTTGAGGAAGAGTTTGACGCCGCTCGCGCGGGAGATCCGGAACTGGAGGTAAACTGGGATAACGTGGTCAAAAGTTGGTCGCCCGATAGCCGATACGAGCAGCGTACTCAGCGGGAGGCGCGAGATCTCCAAGCGGCAAGTCGCCGATCCGGACCACGGGGTGTTCTCATGCTTAAAACGGTTCTGGTAGAAACCGATATTCAGGACGGGGAACGCGTAATAGCTGCCCTGGAAAAATCCGGCCTCAATATCACTGCCGCCTTTTGGTCTCCCTCGGAGGACCAGGACGATTGGTTCCTGGTTGCCGTTTCCTCCGATGTCCCCGAAAGAGGAGGGACCGAAGTATACAAACAAGCGCATGCGGTTCTAGACAATCTTGAGATCGGCTCCGCCAGGTCTCATCGCTCTTGGTGGGATCGAATCAAGATCCTCAGCCCGTCGACCCTGATATACCGCCGACTGAAGCAGCGCGCAGGAACGGGTGACAGACCCGTGCGACCCGGCTGGGAGCTGGACAGCTACATCTACAAGCTGACGTAGCTCAATACTTCGGGACGCTCGGGTCTACCTTATCGCTCCACGCCAGAATCCCGCCCTTCATATTCCGGACCTTCTTAAACCCGGCCTGCTTCAGGAAATCCACCGCTTTGGCGCTACGCATTCCGCTCTTGCAGTGCGCGACGATTTCGTCCGCCGAGTTTAGCTCGTTCACGCGCTTCGGCAGATCGCCCAGCGGAATCAGCTTGGCCTGCGGAATATTGCAGATCTGATATTCGTGCGGCTCGCGCACGTCGATCAGAACAAACCGGTCGCCCCGGTCAATCTTGGACTTTACTTCCAGGGGGTCGATGTCGCCGTCATTGCTCGCCTGCATGGGCGCCTCCTGATGCTGCTGATTTGGGATGCCGCAAAATTCCTGATAATCGATGAGCTTGGTAATAGTCGGATGATCGCCGCACACCGGGCACTCGGGATTGCGGCGCAGCTTCAACTCGCGGAACCGCATCGCCAGCGCGTCGTACAGCACCAACCGGCCGATCAGCGGCTCGCCAATCCCCAGAATCAGCTTCACGGTTTCGGTGGCCTGAATCAATCCAACGGTTCCCGGCAGAATGCCGAGCACACCGCCTTCGGCGCAGCTTGGAACCAAGCCGGGAGGCGGCGGCTCCGGATACAGGCAGCGATAGCAAGGCCCGCCGGGATAGGCGAAAATCGTGGCTTGGCCCTCGAAGCGGAAGATCGATCCATAAACGTTCGGTTTCTTCAGCAGAACGCAGGCGTCGTTCACCAGATAGCGCGTCGGGAAATTATCGGTTCCATCCACGACGATGTCGTAGTCTTTCAAAATGTCCAGCGCGTTTTCGCTGGTTAACGCCACCTCGTGCCGGTCAATCTCGACATAGGGATTGATGTCGAGCATCGTCTCGGCCGCCGAGTCCAGCTTCTTCCTGCCGACGTCTTTGGTCCCGTGGATCACCTGGCGCTGCAGGTTGGTGAAATCCACCACGTCGAAATCCACCAGTCCGATGCGTCCGATCCCCGCGGCCGCGAGATACATGCCGAGCGGCGCGCCCAGTCCGCCGGTGCCGATCAACGCAACCTTCGCGGCTTTCAGCTTCAACTGGCCTTCCATGCCGACTTCGGGCATGATCAGGTGCCGGCTATAGCGCAGGATTTCGTCTTTCGACAACGTGGCCGGCGGCGCAGGCGGAGCAGCCACTCCAGCCGATCCGCCGGCGATGCTCGGCACGATGGACACCGTATCGCCATCGGTCAGCGGCGTCGCCTCTTTGTTCAGGTAGCGGATATCTTCATCGTTCACGTAAACGTTCACGAAGCTGCGCAGCTTGCCTTCATCGTTGTATAAGTGCCGGCGCAGATCCGCGTACTCGCTGGTGAGCGACTTCAACACCTCTCCAACCGTGGAGCCGGTGAGCTGCACCGAGTCCTTTTTGTCCGCAAATTGGCGCAGCGGAGTGGGAATCAGAATCTTAGCCATAGATCAGTTCTTCCTTGGGAGCTGCCGTCTGGTCGAAATCCGGACGGTAGCTATTGGCGTGGTCGAAACGCCCCTTCTTTATCGATAGTACGACGTATGAGAACCAGGGGCACGAATGCTCCAGGTCGCGTTTGGAAAAATACGCGTCGCAATCGGGATGCGAGTGAAACACGCCCAGCACGTCCAGGCCTTTTTCGCGCGACGCGCGATCCACCCGATGCAGATCTTTGGGATCGATCACAAAAAAATCCTCCTGCGGGCCGGTGTAGGAGTTCGGCAACGGAACGGCTTCCTGCACCACGCTGCCGGAGCCAATCATCAGGCCGCAGCCTTCCTTGGGAAACGTGCTTTCGACATGGGAAACCATTTTCTCCCAGGCCGGTTTCTCGATTTTAATCATTCCAGAACGGCTCGCTGAGATATTTGTACGCCCCGTCGCAAAGCACCGTGACGATCACGCCCGGTTGGCCGTGTTCCGCCAGCCTGCGCGCTATTTTTGTGGCCGCGACTAAATTTGCACCGGAAGAAATGCCCACCAGCAGCGCTTCTTCGCGCGCCAACCGGCGGCACATCGCATACGCGTCCTCGGTCTCGATCCAGATATTTTCATCCGCCAGAGCCGGGTCGTAAATGCCGGGAACAATCGCGGTCGGCATGTGCTTCAAGCCTTCCAGGCCATGAAACCCGGTAGAAGGCTGCGCCGAAATGCACTGGATGCCGGGGACCTCTTCGCGCAAACGGCGGGTGTTGCCCATGAAGGTCCCGCTGGTGCCCATAGCCGCCACAAAATGCGTGATCCGGCCATCCGTCTGCGCCAGGATTTCGAGCGCCGTTCCATTGTAGTGGGCTTTCCAGTTGGCGGGGTTATTGTATTGATCCGGATAGAAATAGCGATCGGGATTCTCCTTGTAGATCTGCTGGCACAGCCGGATGGCGCCGTCCGATCCCTCGCCAGGGTCGCTGAAAACCATTTCCGCGCCGTACGCTTTCAGCACGTGTTTGCGCTCCATGGAGGCGTTTTTCGGCAGGCAAAGCTTCACTTTGTAGCCCAAGTACGCGCCAATCATGGCATAAGCGATTCCAGTGTTGCCGCTAGTGGCGTCTAAAATGACCTTATCGGGCGTTAACTGGCCCTTAAGCTCGCCTTCCCGCACCATATTGAGCCCGGCGCGGTCCTTCACCGACCCTCCGGGATTGAAGAATTCGGCTTTGCCGAAGATCTCGACGCCGCGGAAATCCCGCGCGATGCGCTCCAGCCGGATTAACGGCGTGTTTCCAATGAGTTGCAACAAATCCCGGGCTACTAGCCGGGAATCCGGGCTGGCACTGGTGGCGACGGAGGTAGACATCTTGCTGAGCCTACTGATTTTAACAGGCTACTAGCGTTGGATGCTGGAGGCGAGCTTTGGTCGCTCGTTTTTGGCGATCAGCGGAGTCAACGGCGCGCAAGGTCCTTGAAGATTTGGACCGCCAGCGCGCTGGTGCACTTGTAGGATGCCGCCTTTGACCCTGGAACATATGCGACGACCGTGCCGTAGAACCGGTCGCCGATCTTGAAGACGAAAGTCGCCGTCCGGCTGACGGCTTTGTCGCCAATCACATGGCCGTTGGCCGAAAAGCTCTCCAGACGATTGTCGCCCGTACCGGTTTCGCCGCCTACCGGCAGGGCGATGGCTCCGCGCGCGCGGCGTCCGGTTCCGTTCTCGACGACGCCGATCAGTTGTTGCCGCACCAAAGCCGCTATCTCCGGCACGATGATTTGCTCGCCGGGGGTGGTTTGGTGGGCCATTACGGTCTCCGTGGGAGTGCCCGCTCCGAAGTGCAGACGCTCAATCCGGATGCTGGGATTGCGGACGCCATTGTTGACCAGAATGCCCATCAAATCGGCCAACGCGGCCGGCGTGTCACCGGAAACTCCGATTGTCGTGGCGTAGGAAGGCACCAGCGAATCGAACGGATAACCTTGCCGCTTCCAGGCCTTATAGATCTCCCGAAAGGCGTCCTGCTCGGTGAGCGTGCGAATCCCGGCGAAGCTGATCGCTCCGCGCCGCGATCTCGGCGACGTTGGACCTGTCCATCCCGTATTTCTCGAACAGCTCAGCCGGATCGTTCTTGCCGGTCAGAACACCGGAGGGGAAGTGCTTCTTCATGAAAGCTGTGAATTGATCCAGTCCGGCTTTCGGCCGTATCGAACGATAAATCACGGCGGCGCGCAACGGCGTCAAATGCACATCTTGAGCGATACTTGGCTTAGAAACGCGAGAGGTAGAATTCGCCTTCCTCGTCCGCGAATCGGGCCAGATATTTTGGCGCGCGGGATTGTCCCAGTCCTCCAGCACACCAGGCGTGGCGCCGGGCACGCGGTATCGATAGTAGTTCACCATATCACGCATCAATCGGATGAATACCAGATTCACGGAATTCTGAAAGCCGGCGGCTACGGTGAGATTTTGATAGTTTTCGGACTTCTCAAAATTTGCGAACACATGCGCGCCGCCGCCGGTGTAGAACGCCTCGCCCGTATTGCCCAATACTTCCACTCAACCGCCGCTTGCGGCATCGCACTTTCACCGCGGTCCTGCGCGTTACTGAGATACTGGATCGCCCAGGCGCTTAGGTGGAGCGCTCTTATCGGCGTATTGTTTATGCAGCAACGCCTAGATTTCCAGAGAGTTAATAATGGTCCGAAGCTTGGCGTGGAGCCTGGTTCCAGACGCGTGTTTTGATTGATGTTGAGCGGCTGATTCAAATTGTCGGTCTGGACGCGCAGGGAAATTGACGCCCTTCCAGCAATTGATATTGAGTTAGATTGGCCGCGGCTGCCTGTTTGGGATCGGCAATCTGCTCGAAAAATCTCGTGATGCCCCGCTGAGTCGCTGTGTTGGGAGCTTGTTCTCGACCTAGTCCTTAATTGCATTACTACATTTATGTATTAAAATGTTTGGAGGATGCCCAGACACGCGCCTGTATTGGAATGTTCCGCCGAAGACAAAGCAAGTTTGATCGCAATCAGCAAGAGCCGGGCAG
>Ga0302324_100002974_pt1 | contig 38406 bp, 22 predicted proteins | sample Palsa_T0_1_FD_201949 | JGI IMG/M metagenome (GOLD analysis project Ga0302324, IMG submission 201949) | Peat permafrost microbial communities from Stordalen Mire near Abisko, Sweden - Palsa_T0_1 | ecosystem: Environmental > Terrestrial > Soil > Palsa > Peat permafrost | place: Sweden: Abisko... | reverse complement strand
ACGCGTCGATTCAATTCTTCGCTCCATGACTCTCGAGGAGAAGATCAAACTGCTCGGCGGAACCGAGGGACTGAACACTTCGCCGATCCCCCGCATTGGGCTTCCCGCCCTCCGTATGTCGGACGGACCGCTCGGCGTCCATGACTACGGCCCGACCGAGGCTTACCCGGCGGGCATTGCGCTGGCTGCTTCCTGGGACACTGCACTGGCGCGGCGCGTGGGGGAAAGCATGGGCGATGACGCCCGCGCGCGCGGGGTCCATTTCATCCTTGGGCCCGGTCTTAATATCTACCGCGCTCCCATGGCTGGCCGTAACTTCGAATATCTTGGAGAGGACCCTTATCTCGCTTCCCGTATCGCAGTCCAGCTGGTCGAGGGCATTCAGGACCGGGAAGTGATCGCAACCGTCAAACACTTCGCCGGTAATAACGAGGAATACGATCGCCAGAAGATCAGTTCCGACATTGATGAGAGGACCCTGCGCGAGATTTATCTGCCCGCTTTTGAAGCCGCGGTAAAGGAAGCGAAGGCCGGTGCGATCATGGACGCCTACAACCTGGTCAATGGCGTTTACATGACGGCGAACAATCATCTGAACAACGAAATCGTGAAGCAGGAGTGGGGCTTTGACGGCATCATCATGTCGGACTGGACAGCCACTCACGACGGCATCGCCGCCGCCAATGGCGGGTTGGACTTGGAAATGCCGTCTGCCGTTTATATGACTCCGCAAGTTCTTCTTCCGGCGATTAAGAGCGGCCAAGTTTCCATGGCAACCATCGACGACAAGGTGCGGCGAATTCTGCGCAAAGCGATTCAGTTCGGGTTTCTCGACCGCGGGCAGATGGATACCAGCGTTCCTCTTTACAACCAGCACAGCCGGGAAGTGGCGCTCGAGGAATCGCGGGGAAGCATGGTCTTGTTGAAAAATGAAAGTCACCTCCTTCCCCTCGACAAGAACAAAATCAAAACCATCGCAGTCATTGGACCGGAAGCGTATCCAGCAGTGGTTGGGGGAGGCGGCAGTTCGTCGGTCGCGCCTTTCAGCGCCGTCAGCTATCTGGAAGGCATCAGCAACTATCTGGGCACAAGAGTTCGCGTGTTAGGCGCCCCCGAGGACGTGACCGTCGATGACGTCGACCGAACAAACTTCCTGACTTCGCCCGGCGGACCCAGAGGGCTTACAGCGGAGTACTTTGACAACCACGAACTCCAGGGGACTCCCACTCTGACTCGCACGGACACCACGATCGATTTCAACTGGGGCGAAGGAAGTTACTCCGACACCGGCGACCCCGATCACTTCTCCGCACGCTGGACCGGATATTTCGTTCCGGATGTAAGCGCCGACTATAAGTTCTACCTTTCGCCGAACGACGGCGCGCGGCTCTATGTAAACGATACGCTGGTGCTCGACGACACTGGCACTCATACGACAACGCTTAAGTTCTACACCGCCTCTCTGCAGGAAAAAGTGCCTTACAAGATCCGCCTGGAGTATTTTAAGAACGCGCGTACCGCGGCAGTTCGCTTCGGGATTGTTGCTGCGAAACGGCCGACTCTCGCAGGGTCTGGCGGCAAGCCCATGGGAGTAACTGCAAACGAGGCAGCGGCCCAGGCGGATGCTGTCATCCTCTGTGTCGGATTTGGTCCATGGCTGGAAGGAGAAGCCTCGGATCGCAGCTTCCGCCTCCCCGGCGATCAAGACGACCTGATCCGGCGGATCGCCGCCATCAACAAGCATGTGATTGTTGTCGTAACCGCGGGCGGCAATGTCGATATGGCCGATTGGATCGACAAGGTGCCGGGCCTGATTCACGCGTGGTATCCCGGAGAAGAAGGCGGCCTGGCGCTGGCGCAGTTGCTCTTTGGTGATTTCAGTCCATCAGCTAAATTGCCCGTTTCCTTCGAGCGGCGGTGGGAAGACAATGCCGTCTTTCACAGTTACTATCCGAAAAACGGCGAGCGGCGCGTTGAATATAAGGAAGGCGTCTTTCTCGGCTATCGTCACTTCGACCACTCCGCTGTCAAGCCGCTTTTTCCCTTTGGCTACGGATTGTCCTACACAACTTTTAGGTACGACAATCTCAATGTGACTCCGGCTTCAGGCGATCTAAGTGCTCCAGTCACGATTTCTTTCGATGTGACCAATACAGGCACCGTGGCAGGATCGGAAGTCGCCGAGTTGTACGTGGGCGACTCGCACGCCGCCGTTCCACGCCCGGTCAAGGAACTCAAGGGCTTTTCCAAGATTCCGCTCCAGCCGGGCGAGACCAGGCGGGTCACGCTCAATCTCGATCGCAGGGCCTTTTCTTTTTATGACGTCAGCACGCCGGGTTGGGAATCAAAGCCCGGAACTTTCTCCATTCTGGTTGGCGGTTCGTCAGACCAGATTGAATTGCGGGGAAGCTTCGCACTCAAACCATGAGGACCAAGTCAAAGAAGACGCCAAAATCATCAACGCGCCGCCAAGCCACCACCAAGTTGAGCAAGGTCTCCGTGACTCGCTCGGCATCGGACGGCAAATGCGCCCCGGTCTGGCTGGCAAAGTGCAAACAACGCGGCTTGACCACCTCGCTCGATGCCAACTGGGACCCAGACAACCGTTGGGAAGCAGTATTGGATCTGTTGCCCCACGTCGACGTTTTTTTTTGCCAAACCCTCCCCGGTGGTCATGAAGCGCGGGGAAACAGGAACACTAGCGTTTCAAGACAACCGAACCTGGGAGCTTCAATCGACCGAAACTACCGGACTGCCGAGCCGAATCGGGATGGCGTTGGAGCTGGAGATAACTTTGACGCTCGCCTTCTTCGTTCATGGCTCTTCGGCGGGGACGTCGAAGCTTGCCTGCTTTGGGGTCACCGGTGCGCCGTTAGCAGTCTCGAACATCAGGGAGGCACGCGCGGTCAACTCCGGGAATGCATGGTCAGGCCGAGGACGAACAATCGGCCACGATCAGACAGGACAGAAGATAGATGACTACAAAGCTCTTCGAAGACATCATGAACGAACCTGCCCGGCTCCTTGAGTCTCTGGCTTACACAATGCGCGCGGGCAAACCAGCTTTGCAGCGAGCAGCCGGCATCCTCAGGCGATCGGCTCCTATCTACGTTGTCGGCATCGGAAGCAGTTGGCATGCCGGAATGGCCTTAGAATTTTTGTTCCGTTCCCAGGGACGCCCCGCGGTTTTGTTGGATGCTTCAGAGTTTCTCCATTTCACCGAGATTCCGGCAGGCGCAACGTTGATCGTGCTGTCGCGCAGCGGCCAGAGCATCGAGATCGTCCAATTATTGACGAAATATCGGTCGTCAGGCGTAACCATCATCGGGATTACGAACACGCCTGATAGTCCACTCGCCTTACATGCCCATGTCGTTCTCAATCTGGCGACAAGCTTTGACCACCAAGTGTCGATTTCCATGTATTCGGCCCTGGCAATGACGGGGGCTCTGCTGGCGTGCGAAACGAATTCAACCCTGGATGAAGGCCTGACCGCCGAACTGGAACGATCTTTGACCGGGACCGCTTCCGCAATTTCGTCTTGGCGGCAACAGATCGAAACCAGTGACTGGCTGACCAAGGATGCTCCAACCTATTTCCTGGCGCGCGGCGGAAGCGTTGCGAGTTGCTATGAGGCCCGACTGCTGTGGGAAGAGGCTGCCAAGGCTCCGGCATCGGCGCTGACGACCGGCGGCTTTCGCCATGGCCCGCAGGAGATGGTTGACTCGAATTTGCGAATCGGGTTGTGGATTGATGGCGAGAAGATGCGCACTCAGGATCTGGCGTTGGCCAATGATCTCCGTGATTACGGGGCTAAGGTACTTTTGATTGGGCAGGATCTTGATCGATCTGCCACAGACCTGGTGCTGAATCTTCCCGCCATTCCGCCTAGGTGGCAATTTCTGATTGACATTGTCCCCATACAGATTGCCGCCGAACGTTTGGCCGAGCGGCACGGCCAAGACTGTGATTCGTTTCGTATCTGCTCTTATATTGTCGAAGAAGAAGGTGGGCTGATTTCACGCTCCTCGCACCCGGCAGGCTACAAAAGTAAGGAAGTCGCGGGATGAAAATCCCTGCATGGTTCCCACTGGCGGTTTCGGTCCCGGTGTGTTGGGGCGTCTGGGGAGCTCTGACAGAGATTCCTGAAAAATGGATCGTTCCTCCCTTTCCTCCAACACTAGGGTATGCCGTGTGGTCTCTCACCATGCTGCCGTTCGCCATCTTCGCCTTGCATAAGGTTGGCTGGAAATTGGAACTCGGCCGACGGCCTTTGATGTACGGATGCGCGGTGGGTTTCTCGGGCGCTCTGGGGCAGCTCATTCTTTTTTGGGTGCTGAAGGAAGGCCCCGCTTACATTATTTTCCCGATCGTTTGCCTGTCGCCGGTCGTGACGGTGATTCTTTCAGCCATCCTCCTGAAGGAAAGAACCTTTGCCATGGCCGTGGCGGGTATTGTTCTTTCGGTCCCGGCAATCTTTTTTCTTTCCTTGCAGGAGGCGAGCAACAGCCCCGTCCAGGGTTACCGCTGGCTGGTGGCCACGATTGCCATATTCCTGATGTGGGGCCTGCAAGCGTACTTCATGAAATCATCCGCCGGTTGCATCACTAGCGAAGGCTTGTTCTTCTACATGACGGTGACCGGGATTCTCCTAAGCCCGGCGGCGCTGGTGATGACAGACTTCTCGGCACCGATCAACTGGGGACTGCGTGGCCCCTATCTGACGGCGCTGATTCAATCCTGCAACGCTCTCGGCTGCCTGCTCTTTGTGTACGCGGTTCGCTACGGCAAGGCGATCATTGTTGTGCCCATGGTGAATGGGTTGTTTCCCCTGGTGACCATTGTTCTATCGCTCGTGCTCTATCGCCGCGTGCCCACGGAATACAACTTCATTGGCATGGTCCTGGCCCTGGTGGCGATTTTCCTGATGGCGTTTGATGAGGTCCGTCATACGCCGGACGCGGCTAAGGCCGATCCTGTTCCGGTCGATATTCGCCCATGAACCGTCGCCGATCGAACTACAGCGGAACTTGATCCCTTGGCCCTCTAACGTGCAGCAGGAGAAAAGGAAGGGAGAGGGCCTCCAACTTCCTTAGACGGTTCTCCGCTCAGCGTGAATTCCAGCACCGACGCGCTTTTCACTTGCTCCCAGTCAAGCCAATAGCTTCGGAGCGGTTTTCCGTCCAGCGCCACGCTTTGGATATAGCTCTTCTCGGGTGCGCCTTGCGCGCGAATGCGCAGCTCGTGCCCACCAAGTTTCAGAGTGACGTTCGGGAATGTGGGCGTGTTGAGGGTAAGACCACCTACTCCTGGAATCTCGGGGTAGAGTCCAAGATATGCGAAGACCGCCCAGGACGACGTTGCGCCCAGGTCATCATTGCCCGGCAGACCGCCCGCAGAGTCCGTGAACAAGTCATGCAGGGTCTTGCTCACGACTTCCTGGGTACGCCAGGGGTGTCCAGTCCAATTGTAAATCCACGGATTGCCGAAACTCGGTTCGTTGCTGATGAAAAAATGGGCAGTGTATCCGCTGCCTGTCCACTTTCCGTACTCGCTGAAGTACTCGTCAAGTCTGGCTCTGGCTGCCTCCGGACCACCCAGGCTCTGGATCACGCCCGGCAAATCATACGGAACCATCCAAGTGTATTGGGCCGCATTGCCTTCGACAAAGCCGTCCGTCTTGGCGGGTGAGAAATCGGGCAGAAACTTCCCTTCGCCGTCGCGAGCCCGGATATATTTTGTCTCCGGATCAAAAAGATTTCGCCAATATGCCGAGCGCAACAAAAATCGCCGTGCCGTCGTCGTGTCACCCAGAGCTTTGGCCAACTGCGAAATCGCAAAATCCGCGCTAGTATCTTCGAGTGTGACCGAAGCCGCCCCGGTGCTCCAGGCTGCTTCCGGTCGCTGCGCCACGTATCCTTTCTTGAGATAGTCTTCCAATCCAGGGCGCTCGGCATATAAACGAACGTGCGCCTTCTGATCATCCGCCCCTTTGAGCATGGCGGCCAATGCCGCTCGCGCATCGAAATCGCGAGCGCCAAATGCATACATACTCGCCAGAATCGGATCCGAGGGATCGCCCACCATGACGCTACTCTCATCGTTGGCCACCGGCCATATCGGCAATCCTCCGCCCTGCTCCGCGTCGGCCACCAAGGACTGCGCCATGTCGCTTGCCAGCTTCGGGAATAGCATGGCGATCAACTGCACCTGGCAACGATAAATGTCCCAGCCAGAGAAGTTGGCGTACTGCAACCCTTCTCTTCTACGATGGATTTTGTTGTCGAAACCCATATAGTCGCCGTTGACGTCGCTAAAGACGGACGGGTGCAAGAATGAGTGGTAGAGAGCCGTATAGAAGATCCGGCGCTGCGCTTCCGTGCCGCCCTCGACCCGGGCGTGCCCGAGCGCCTCGTTCCATTCTTCTCGGGCATCCTTGCGAACCTTCCCAAAATCCCACCCCGGAATTTCCTGGCGCAGGTTCAGGATGGCATTGGGGACGCTCACGTACGAAATCCCCACCTTCAGATGAACCGTTCGCACCGCCGGTGAAAAGGTCAGGTACCCGCCAGCGCGCGGCCCACTTTCCGCTCCGCCTCCTGGCTTCACCTTCAACTCATCGAAAGTCCCGGTTGATACCGGTTCCTGGTCCACCTCCAGCGCAAAGAAAACGCGGTAGTGGTTTTCGTTTCCACAAAACTCGTCGCTCTCCACCGATCCAGTCACGGTCCGCTTTCGCACATGGATTTCTGTCTGGTTGACGCGTGTCAGATTCCGGCTGAGATCGATCAGTATGCTGCGCGCTTCTTTCGAGTCCGGGGAGTCCGGAAAACTAAATTCCGCGATCCCGGAATGGACCGCCGCCGCCAGTTGTGCCCTGATCCCGGTTGCGAGTTTCACCCCGTAATATCCCGGCTGTGCGACCTGGTCCTCAGGTTGATAGGTAGCCTGGTAGGGCAGCGAATGCCATGGTGGCGGAACCTGCACTCCGCCGAGAATCGGAAGGATCGGAACATCCCCATAAACGCTGCACCCGGGCCCGCTCAGATGCGTCAGGCTGAAGCCACGCGTCGCCGTGCCTTCGAAGCGGTAAAACGTCCCGTCGGATCGGTCAGGACTCCAATAAAGCATTCCGAAGGGTCGCACCGCTCCGGGCAGCGTGTTGCCGTTGTCCTCGATCCAACTGGTCGAGGTGCCGATAAACGAGTTGACCTGCGAAGCCAGGTCGCCCTTGGACTGTGCGCTCGCCGCCACGCAAAGCAGCAAATAACAAATTAGAGCGATTCTCATAAGCCGTTTTCGAGGACCTCACCGGACACTTTGAGCAACACCGAACCATGCGGGGGAATCTCGACCGAATAGCCGTCCGTGAATACGCCGAGATCTTTCCGGGACCACAGATCGCGGACGCGGGCATTCGGCCTGAGCCGAAGATCGCTCCAGCGAACGGAAGCGATAGCTTTCTTAGAAGCCAGGTTCAGTAATAAAACCGCCTTCGTTCCGCCGCATCCGCCGCTCAATGGCTTTTCCCAGACTTCGACTCCGTCTTTGTGGTCCCCAGTTCGGATCGGCCCTGCTCCCAGCGCGTCTTGGTCAACCGCAATGACTTCGGGGTTGATCAAGATCGCGTGGGTCTCCCAATCCATCTGGGTAAGATCGGTTCCGACCAACAGCGGCGCCGCCGATATGGCCCACATGGAAAAATGGGAACGGGCTTCGATCGGTGTGATGCCCGCGTTTCCCACTTCGAGCATATCGGGATCGTTCCAGCTATCGGGACCGTTGACGGCGGCGTGTTGCGCGTTGGACTTGAAGTTGCGAACGATGTCATCCCAATTCACGTGGTTTTTTTGATAACTGATGTCCTCATCCGTCCTCCACAACTGGCCCACACCTTTCGCCCACTCCCAGGGCGCTTCTTTGCCCCAGGAACATATGTACAAGAGCATGGGGCGCCCCGTCCGGCGAATGCCAGCGGCCATGCGCCCGTATAACTCCTTGCCGGAGTGGTCGTCCGGCTTGTTGCAGAAATCGACTTCAATCAGGTCCATGCCCCACGAGGCGAACGTCGCTGCATCTTGATCTTCGTGGTTGTAACTGCCCTGGTATTTCGGCTTCGAAAAGCAGGTAAACGGCCCGACATCTGTGTAAATGCCAGCCTTCAAACCACGGGAGTGGAGGTAGTCCGCAAGAGTTTTTATGCCGTGGGGAAAGCGTTTGGCATCCACGACCAGATTGCCCATGATGTTTCGATTGGGAGCAATGCATTCTTGGATGATCAAATATTTGTAACCCAAGTCGCGCATCCCGGTGGCCACCAGGGCGTCCGCCTGGGCACGGATCGTTTGCTCGTCGTAATCGCAAAAAAAACGATTCCAATTTGCCCACCCCATGGGCGGAGCAGGAGCGAGCACGGTTCGGGTCTCCACCGCGATTTCTGCGGTGGCGGGAATTGCCGCCGTATTCGCCACCAGAAGAAAGGCAATCATGAGAACCGTCGAGCCCACCAAGGCGGCGGGGCTTCGCGTTTCTTCATGCGGTGTTGGTTTCCATTGACCGGTCATTCCGCAACCCAACCGTCGCCGAGAACGTTTCACTTGTTGGATTCAACCGAATCGACCGCCAACATGACTTCAATGGCTTCACGCAGGGCGTGCGGCTCGAATACTTTTTTCCAGTCGGGACGAATGATTTCCTTCATTCCCCATTCAATGGCAATCTTGGCGGCGTCGGAAAACGGCGATTTTTCGGCGCCGAAGGCGATCGCCATTGCAATCCGGGCATGCCCCGCCATGAACGCCATTGCCGCTTCCGGGGGCACACCCTTAGCAACCGCTGCATCGAGCGATGCCTTCATCAAACACGCAGCCGTCGCAACCACAATTTCCGACATCGCCGGCTCCAGCAAGGCGAACTGCTCCGGCGTTACTCGATGTGCCTTCTCTACCGGCGCGAACATGGCTTTGCAGATTTCCGCTCCCTCCTGAAAACGCGCTTCCGAGCCATAGATCAGGGATATGATGATGTCCTGCACCGCAATTCCACCAAAATAATCGCGACGCTGTTCGGCGGTGGCCTGCTCGGTGAAAAACGCGGGGTGGCAGGGATGCGTGATCATAAAAGTCAAACTTCCGGGGCTGGGCAGTTCGTTCACATAGGCGGCAGCCGCATCCAGCATGATCAATGTCGCATCGCTTTTCGTTTGCGGGGCCAATTCGCGGGCGATGCGGCCGATCAAGGCATCGGGCACGGCCATGACCACAAAATCGGCTTCCGGAAGGGCCGACTCAGCGGGCCTGACTTCGAAACCGTTCCGCTCCAATTGTTGCGCTCGCGCGTCATTGCTTTCGCAGAGCAGCACGCGATACCGGGAATCTTTCCCGATCTTCTCTGCCGCCCGTGCTCCCATCTTCCCACCCGCCCCAACGATTACAACGGTACGCTGCATAGCGCTATCCTTCCGTCTTGAATTCAGTCGGTCTCGGTTCTTAGTTCACAATGTAATGACGCAAATAACGAATGCTTTCCTCGGCCCACAACTGCTCGAGCGCGGTGGTCGTCTGAATGTCAGCTTGCTCGGGAGGCCAGAGTTCCAGAATTGCGCTGGGATCCGCCTTGGCGGATTTCAACTCGCGCAGAATCCAGGGTAGGTCCATCTGACCTTGGCCGGCAGGCGTTCCTTCCACGATGAAACCCATGCGGTGCCAGGCGCGGCGCACCACGAAATCCTTTATGTGGAAACCCACGGTGTGCCTGGCCAGCGTCTTCACCACCTGTTGTGTACCCTCGGGTATGGCCAGGGAATTCGCCGTATCCAAGGTGACGCCGAGCCAGGGGCTCGCGAGGACATCGAGCGCGCCCGCGAGATCTTGCGCGGGGATGTTGCCATTCTCAAGCGCCAGGCGAATGCGGCGCCGATCCAACTCCGGAACGACCTCCCGCAGACATTCCTGAAGCTCCGCGCGATCAGGAACCTTGCCGCTCGACAGCTCCGGAACGGTTCTCACCATCCCGCAGCCCAGGCGCGCGGCCAGCGCAAGCTGACGGTGAAGATGCTGGACATCGATTCCACGGGTACCCACCTCCAATTCAATTTGCATGCGGCGCGCGTGATCGGAAACTTCCAGAAGTCGAGCTTCGCTGAGTCCGTCAAGCGCGAGGTTCGGGCCAAACTGCACGACATGGACCCCTAAGTCGCGCGCTTTCGACAGCAACCCGAGCGCATCCATAGGAGTGGCAGGTTGCGCGCCAGCAAATCCGATCGACCACATGTAGGTATACGTTCCAATTCCGAGTTTCATGACGGTAAACTCAAGCGCGGTCGAGCCTCATCATCGACAGAGGGCGAAGCTGGACATCCGTGCCTTTCTCTTCGAGCGCGACAACTTCTCCCGCCGCCGTGCGATATGCCTCTGGAGAATTCATCGCCCACTCCGCAGTTTTCTCGTCCAACACTTTCGCCCGGAAGGTTCTCCCCTGGGAATTTGGCAGCAGCCGGACGGTCTGCGCTTCCGAAGTTAAATTGGCCAACATGATCCGCAGACCACCGTTCTTGCTCAGGGCGAATGCCAGCGCCTTGAGCGGATGGGAGGAGGAACAGTTCACCACTCTGCCTCCCTGAAATTCCCCGACATCTGCGAACACGTGATACAACGGAAACACCGAACCGGCTGACGAGGGAAATTTTGCCGGGAGCAGCGAACCCTCTTCGGTTTCCATCACGCCACCCCACCCGACTGTCTCGTAAAAGGTGGTGCTATCAATCTCCGCCACGGCCAGGTTTCGAAGACTGCCCATCGTCCACACCGCCCCGAGCAGGGACATCTGGCGGGGATCGACGTGATACGGCAGTTCGCCCTCAGCGACGGGCCGTTCGATGCTGGTCGCGTCAGTATTAAAGCGGGGTTTCAAGGTGACTGGGGAAACCGCCAGCGGTAGATCGCGGGTAAACTGGCGGGCGCTTTCGACCATGGACTCCTGGGCCTGAAGATTTTCAATGAGGTTGGCGTGATCCGAAGCGTGAACTTGAGGGTTGAGGGAATAGCTCACTACGTCGATTCCGAAAATTGGCGGTCGGGAGCGGTTCAGTTCCGCGAAATAGGCATCCGTGCCGCCTCCGAACCTTGCCGAGGGCTTGTAATCGGAAAGGCCCGACCTTGCCATATCCAGCCATTTCCGCTTGCTTGACCTCTCGGCGACGTGGAAAACCAACCAGGTGTCCACGGCCGGGCGGAGGCGATCGAGCGCCGTCCGCAACGAACTGATTTCTTCCTGCGCATCGTCGCTGAGGAACAGCGCCACTTCAAGGGGTACGCCCAAAGAAAACGCGCCCTCTGTGGCGCGCCGCAACTGGACTTCGTAGCCGGCATCGAACAGTATCAAATTCACGCGCAGATGCGAGAGATGAAGCGCCCGCAAGCGGTCGAGGGATCGATGGCCGAGCACTCGCTCCGCTCGCGGAATCGCCAATCCGATCCGGGGAAGAGCGCAATCTTTTTCGCTCAGCCGAATTACGACCGGCCCATCTGCAGGAGGGGCAGTAACAGCGGAAGTATCACCCTGAACCGTCAAAGTGACTGCTTGCGAGAAACGACTCCCGGCCTCGATTTCGGAGGGAAAAGGGAGTTTCAGGGGCGGACAATAAGTCTTGTAGGAAGCATCACTCCAGTTCCGCTGATCTTCCATCTCGTAGCTGCTGCCTTCCAAGCGCAGATCAGCCCGGACGCCCGGAAACACTTCATGAGAGATGGCGCGAATCCTCGAAAATACCGTTCCAGGTGAAATATGCAGGGGGAATTCGCCCGCAACGCGATCTCCATCGACGGTCTCGACCGAGCACGATGAACCAGCCCATTCGACACAGGGATGGAGCACGCAGAAGCCGATTCGATTTTGCCAAAACGCGGACCTGGCGCATCCTTCCATCGTGAAGGCAATGGTCCCGTTGCTCTGGCCGGTCACCGAGCCCTGCCAACAGAAGTCGATTTCATCCTTCTTGCTCTCCACATCGAAAAGCAATTCGAACGATTCCCGATCGATGGTTTTCTTAACCTCGAGCAGGGACGAGGGTACGGTTCGCCAGTTGCGATCCCGAACCGCCACATAGACACGACGCAGGATTTCGCGGCTCCCGAGGCGAATGTAGCGAATTTCCCCCGCAACGAAGCTTAGAGAGAGCGGCCCAGCTCTCAGCGGGACGGACTCGGGCAGGGGTGCCTCGGAACCGTAGTACAAGATGTTTCGGCCGAGCGTCACCCGCGCCTCCAGAAAGCGTGATCAAACGAAAGGCAAGAGCCATCAAAGTTGTTCCCGCGGCCAGAGCTGAACCCTGCCCTTCGGGTGGTCATAATTGTTCAGACCACGACCGCTTTCCCGCTGGCGGCGGACTCGTAGGATGCGAACACGAGCCGAACTGTCTTCAGGTTGTCCTCTCCACTGGTCTCTACCGATCCGCCATGCAAGCCCTGGAGCAGATTTGCCTGACAGGCAACGATGCTGGAATGAACAACCTGATAGGCGGGATCCGCCCAGGAATAATTCGGTGGCGGATAGCGCTTGGCGACGGTGCCGTGCGCTGTCGTCACCTTTATCCAATAATCCGCGGTCAACTCCAGCGATCCTTTGTCCGCTTCCACGAACGCCAGAGTCTGCGGAAAACACTCGCGCTCCAGCGGATTCCCGGCGTATGCCATCTCTACCAGCACCGTCGTCTCGCCGCCCATTCTCAGGATCACGGTCGCCACATCCTCGCCCTTGATGTCAGGATGGGCTCTGTGAGTCTGGCAATAGAGCCGGTCCGCTTCACCGAAGAAGAAGCGGGCAACATCCAGGATGTGGCTGCCCAGATCCATCAGAATGAACTGCTCCAGATCTCCCAGGAAGGGCTGGTTGCGAAAAACGGGAAAGCCCGAAATCATGTCGATGCGGGCTCGAAAGGGCTGGCCGATTTCGCCGCTCTGCAACACTCTCTTGAGTTCGCGCAACGGAGTCTGCCATCGCCAGTTTTCATTGATCATCAGCGGTACGCCAATCTCCTGGCAGGTTTGCACCATTTCTTCCGCGATTCGCAGAGTGGGCGCCATGGGCTTCTGGCAGATCACCGGTAACTTCCGGGCCGCCGCCATCTTCATAAAGCTCTCGTGATGTTCCACGTCGGTGACAATATCGACGAAGTCCAGCTTCTCCTTTTGCAACAATTCTTCCGGGTTGTCGTAGATCGAGGGAACGTCAAACTCGCGAGCGAGGGCTTCGGCCTTGGAAAGAGTTCGGTTGTAGAGGGCAACGCAGTCCGCGCCAGCGAGTTCGCGCCAACCGGCAAGCTGATATCTCGCCCAGAAGCCTGCCCCGAACATCGCGAACCTCAGTCTGGCCATAGCGCTCCAGGTTTCGCCGCCATCAATTAACTTGGTCCCGATCCAAACTCGTGATGGGGCAGCCCGGAGCGACTTGCCGCGTGCAGATTGGCCGCCATGTAGTAGAAAACTAGTGGATTGCCCCGATGCATTTCTATAACAAAGATGGCAGGCACTCTAAGAAAAACATCCAGCCCATGGCCGGGTCCCGGTCTTCGGCCGGTGAGATGCAAAGCGGGCAAAGAACCGGGGGGAGAGGACGCCTGGTCTCGCCCTAGATTGGGCGACTGGGGACAGCTTTCGCGTCTAGGATCGATGTGCCGTGAAGGGCGGACTGACCCTTCCGGGACAATTCCTGTGCCTGGTTTCTATACTGCATCGGAGTCAATTGCGTATGCCTGCGGAAGATAAGACCAAAATAGCTTTGGTCGCAAAATCCGACCTCCATGCCCACCTCGGCGATCGACTTGTTGGTGGACGACAGCAATTCCTGCGCTTTTGCAATGCGAAAATGATTCAAGTACAAAACAAAAGACTGACCCGTCAACTGCCTAAACGCCCGTCGGAAATGAGATGGACTCATGTTCACCGTCTTGGCCGCATCAGCGGGCGCGATCGGATCGGAGTAGCAGCTGTCGAGAAACCTGAAAAGCGGTTTAAACCGTTCGAGGGCACGCTGCCTGCGATCGGCCTTCGCCGGCATCCTGCGATACGCGGAGTAGTGATTCAACAGCAGCACGAGAATCATCCTGACGTAGGTCTTCACACACAATCGCGCCCGATCCGAGTTTGCCGGCAGTTCCTTTCGAATGCGGTCAATGAGACCGCGGATCTCGGCGGGTACGCCGGTGCTGGCTGGAATCAGGTGCGGGAAATCGGGATCGTAGGACTGGAAGGGCGATAAATACTCCGATTCGTCAATCGGAACCGAAGAGGAACAGATGAGGTCGGGATGAAAGAACAGCGATTCCACACTCACCCTAAGACTTGAATGCTCCGTCACTCGATGATACTTGGATCCCCCGATCACGAAGAGGTCGCCTTTGTTCTCGGTCACAAATTGGTCCTGCACCTGCCAGACGAGTTCCCCCGCGTTCAAGTGGACGATTTCAAGGTAGTCGTGGCGGTTCATCCGGAAAGGCTGGAGCCCACTGAGCAGGTGGTGAACGACGTCGATCGGAAACCCAGGGTCGAAAGGCCAGACGTGCACTCCGTCGGCATTGACCTGCGAGTCCAGGACCAGGTAATCCCGCTGCGGCTGTTCTTTACCGCCGATGACCAGGCCGCTCGGAAGCAGGCGTGTCTTGTTCTTATCTGGTTTCGACTGTCCCAACGACGATGTGGGCATAAAAGACGATGTGGGCATAAAAAGAGTCTGACAAATGCTATCTTGGCCCTTTTCTCTCCTCAACGTGGAGGCTCATAGCGTTGTTTTTGTCAGAAAGATGCAACTCGTTTCTTACAGAAGACGCTCACGGCAAAGCGTATTCTAACCGGCACTGGCGCTGACGGTGCCGCACCTCGAAAACCCGATGGTGCATTGTTAGGCGGAGGCGGGTTATTGTCAACTCGATTTTTACCCCATTCCGGGCATTGGATCGCAGTTGCCCCGGTGGCTTCCGGGCGGTTTGCGATCCGATCCGCCACGATCGAGGTTTCAAGATGCCGTCGTTCCCATCTCGTTCGTATCTAGCGATGATCGGACTGGTTCTACCGCTGCTGGCAATGCCGCCGGTTTCCTCGACCCAAGCCCAGCCAAAGCAAGCATCACCTGCAAAGCACCGGCGCGTTCCCATCATCGACGTCACCGACCTGTACCAGCCGTTTCAGGACCCGGGCGACAATTTTGACCTGGTCACAGCCTACGCGCTTCCCGAAGTTGATTTGAAAGCGGTCATCCTCGATCCTCACGATCCTTTCCGCAAGGCAGTGTCCGATCATCCCATTCTGCATGACTCTGACAAGAATGGGCCGCGCGATCCCGGATTCATCTCCGTTCTCCAGCTCAATTACATTTTCAACCGGAACGTGCCTTTCGCCGCTGGTCCCTTCACCATGATGAAAACTCCCGAGGATAAAATGCTGGATGTCCCGGGATTCCAGCAGGGAGTCGAGCTGATTCTGAAGGTCTTGAAAGAAAGCCCAGAGCCTGTGACCATCCTTTCCTTCGGCTCAGCCCGTCCGATTGCGGTCGCGTACAATCGCGATCCGCAATTGTTCCACCGCAAGCTGAGAAGGATCCTGCTTTCGGCTGGGTCTTCTTCTCCCGGTTATCTGGAATGGAATATCGCATTGGACCCCAACGCGGCCGTGCGATTGCTTCGGTCCAATTTGCCCGTCGATATTTATCCCTGCGCGACCAAGGATGGGCCATTTTCCTATGAACCGCACAACTCCTACTGGAAGCTTCCCGACCTGCATTTTGTGGAGCAGATGGATCCGCAACTGCGGCGCTATCTCGATTACGCACTCGGCCGCGTTTGCCGCTGCGATTTCTTGCGCGCGATGGATGAAGACTCTTCCGGAGAAAATACGGCGCTTCATTCCCATCCGCATCACGTTTGGGAAACTGCGCTTTGGATGGAGGTGTCAAATCGTCGACTTGTGCGTCATCGGGATGGTAGCTTTGGCATCGTCGCGGCCGATCGCATTTTGCCAACAGACGTCGAAATGGTGAACCGGTTGCAAACCGTGACCTTGAATGTGTCCAATGACGGATCATTCACATTCACTCCCGTCGCCACCAAGAGTAATTTTCGACTCTACGATAGGGGTGACCCGAAACTTAATGAAAAGGCCTTGCAACAGGCATTGCCCAAAATGTATCTGTCGTTTCATCCCTAGGTGATTGGCGATGTTCATAGTGAAAGGTCACATTGGAAGTGCGAACAGCCCGCAGCAAGAAATAAGGAGACCGACGGCCCGATATCATCGATTAGCTTTGATCATGGCGACTGTCCTCGCCGCACTCCCAATGTTTGCCGCAGAACCGATTGCGATCGCCAAGTTCGGGTGGACGATCTCCGCGGATGAGTCGCTCGAGCAAATCACCGTTTCACACGACGGCCTGGGCATCATACTGCGAAACGTCCAGCTGAATCTTCACTCCGGAAACACGCTAATTCCGGCGCGAGTATGGACGATCGAAAAAAAAAACGGAGAGAAGCAGTTGTCGGTTAAGGCGCGTAACCCGAGGATGTTGTGGAGTTTTGATCTGCACCCCGATGAGTTGCGCATTTCAAGTACGTCCGCAGACGCAGTCGCCACCGGCCAGGCGCCGGCTGCCGCGCAGCGCCTCGTCGCCCGATTGCTCGATCGCCAAGGAATCCCGGTCGATTGGGTTGGGACAGGCGAAGTAGCCGTCACTTATGGCGGCAGTTACACTCATAATCCGTCCTTCTTACCGAGACGCAATCCTGAGTGTGCCTACTTTTCCCTTGGACAGGTTTCGGCTGCCGGATTTCATAGTCTTTTTGATCGCCCGGCCGATATCGCAATCGATTTTGCGGAAGACGCCACCTTGACGCGAGGTAAGCAGACTCTGGATGTGCTTGACGTAGCTATACCCGTCCCTGGCAATACTGTCGTGCGACTTATCCCCGACTATTTCACCAGGATCCTCGGTCTGCCGTTCTATGTTCCATTCGACGACTCGCACTTTCCTGCCGCCCCTATGGTCTGGTCGAGTTGGACGAGCTATTACGAGAAAGTGACCGAACAGGATGTAGTCCGCAATACGGACTGGATCGCCGGTCACTTGCGTCCTTATGGATTCCAATACGTGCAATTGGATGACGGTTACGACCGTGGAGCCAGCGGCCAGCATTTCTGGATTTCGAACTGGGACCAGCAGAAATTTCCTCACGGACCGGGTTGGCTAGCTAGCTACATCCGCTCCAAAGGCCTGCGTCCCGGGATATGGCTGGTTCCTAACTCCTATGCCGGAGCCGTTACTCAACATCCAGAATGGTACCTTCATTACAAGGACGGCAAGACTGTCCTCGACTACAACACGCCGGCACTCGACTCGACCAATCCCGCGGTTCTGGACTTCTTGCAGAAAGAAATGAAAACTCTGGATGATTGGGGCTTTGAGTACTTCAAGTTTGACGGTGAGCACGCAGTGCCCAAGTATGTGCCCGGAGTGGACCTTGACCGGCTTTACGATAAGTCAGTCGATCCTCTGCCGGCCTATCGTAATCGTCTGAGCCTGATTCGCAAAACGATTGGCCCCGATCGCTTCATTGAAGGCGACCTCGCCGGCACTCCGTTAAATGGCATCGGCTACATCAACTCTTACTTCAATGGCCACGATCTCTATGACAACTGGCAGGGCATGTATTCATTCTTCAGTTCCATTAACGCAAATGGATTTTTGAATCATATCGTCGTATACACCATGCCTGGGGAAGGAATGGCTGTCGAACCTGAGGTGAGCGTTGAGGAAGGCGCGACGACCAGGAATCCAAGAGTTCTCGAAACCGAGCGCGAGCGCGAATTTCCGCTAACCGGGTTTGGAACCACGCTGGCCGAGGCCCGCACTGTCGTCAGCTTCGCGGCAATCACCGGTGTTGCCTACTCATTAGCCAGTGTAATGCCAGATCTCCCCGACGAGAGAGTGGACCTGCTTCGGAAGACGCTGCCCACATTGCCCATCTTCCCCATCGATTTATTTAGCCGCGGCGCCGACATGGACTGGGACAAGTTCAAGCACATTACTCCTGACGATTACATCCATAACTACCCGGAGATACTGGACCTCAAAGTTAACGCGCCCTCCGGCACTTATGATGTCGTGGCCATGACGAATTGGCGGAGTTGGCAAGAAACGCGAGAAATTTCTTTTCCTGAAAAACTGGGCCTTGACGCTGGCATAGCGTACGTTGTTTTTGATTTCTGGAACCAGCAGATCTACGGAGTATTCAAAGACCACCTAAAGGTCGACATCGCACCCCACGATACGCGTGTCTTTCAACTTCATCCGATCTCAAACCGGCCCCAGCTGATCGGAAATTCTCGTCACATTAGCGGAGCTTATTCGATCCAGTCCCAGCACTGGGACAGTGTGACCAAGATGCTTGCGGGGTCGTCTCAGGCGGTGCCTGGTGATTCGTGTACCTTGTGGATCTATGTTCCCGAAGGGCAGATCGCCTCACAAGTGCGGGCGTCGACCAGCGGGAACAAGTCTGTATCAGTGGAACACCTGCAGCAGGGAAACTCACTCAGCGTCACTTTCGAGGGACAACTGGAACCGGTGGATTGGCAAGTGTCTTTCGTGGACCAGAAACAATAACTTAATCGCGCGCCTTACTCCCCGACTCCGTGCCTAGGATGGCGAAGCGTGTTCAACTTTTTCAAACGTTGCAACCGACGAGGCAGACTTATGCGTTTGCGGCTCCTGATGTCGAGAAATCGATTGGTGCTGACGCGCTCCCGGCTAGCAATCGCAGCGCTTGCGCTGTTGTCCATCGGCGCGCTGGCCCAGGCGTTAGGGTCCACCCACCGATCGGCAGAAACTCGATCGGCGAAAACTGCGTCGCCAGCAAGGCAAGTTTCCGTTACGCCTCCGCCGATGGGTTGGTCTTCGTGGAATAGCTTTTCGAACACCATCGATTCCACAATCGTGATGCAGCAAACCAGGGCTCTCGTTTCATCGGGACTGAAAGATGCCGGCTATCGGTATATCAACATCGATGAAGGCTGGTGGCTCGGAAAGCGCGATGCGGACGGAAACATCGTCGTCGACCCCAACCAGTGGCCCGCTCTCGAGGAGGGCGAAGCATCCGGCGACATGGCCAACATCGTGCGTTTCATACACCACGCCGGCCTGAAAGCGGGCATATACACCGACGCCGGCGAGTCAGGCTGCGGCTTTTACGGGCCCGATCTCGGCCCGCCCATGCCGCACACGGGCAGCGAAGGACACTACGATCAGGATTTTTTGCAGTTCGCAAACTGGGGATTCGACTACGTCAAGGTAGATTGGTGCGGGGGCAGTCACGAGAATCTGGATCCGGCGCTACGGTATGCGGAAATCGCCCGCGCCATCGATCGAGCCGAGAAAATCAGCGGACATTCCCTTTACTTTTCGATCTGTAACTGGGGCGGCGACAGTCCTTGGACCTGGGCGCCCGGCATCGCCGGCGTCACTGCGGATATCTGGCGGACGAGTGGCGATATCGTTGCCCCGATCGTCGCCCACACGCCGAATCGCTCTCGGCGCGCAACCTTCGCCGGAGTGCTCATCAACTTCGATCAAGGCGTTCACCCTCAAGCGCAGCACACAGGTTATTACAATGACCCGGACATGATGGTGCTAGGTATGCCCGGTTTATCGGCGGCTCAGAATCGCGTCCACATGAGCCTCTGGGCCATCTCGGGAGCCCCCCTGATTGTGGGAGCGGATTTGACCACCCTCGACGAGTCGACCCGCGCCATCCTCACGAACCGCGATGTGGTCGCCGTCGATCAGGATTCTCTCGGCCTGCAGGCGATCAAAGTTGACGAACCTCAGCGGGGCATCCAAGTGTGGACCAAGCCGTTGGCAGCGGCCCAGACGCATGCAGTGTTATTGCTAAACCGAACCACGGCTGCGGCGCCGATTTCCGCGCGCTGGAATGCAATCGGCCTTGATCCGGCATCGCCCGCCACGGTCAAGGATGCGTGGTCCGGCCGGGAATTGGGATCGTACACGTCCGCCTACAGGACCGCAGTTCCTGCCGGCGATGCGATCTTCCTGATCATTCGCGGCACCGACCGAGCCCCTGCGCGCTACGAAGCTGCGGCCTCCACCAACCAGTTGGCTGGCGGAGCCACACAGCAGCTCTGTAAATCCTGCGTGAGCGGCCGGAGCGTAAAGCTGAGCGGCGAAGGATCACTGACTTTTCACGTTCGACCAATCGGTCAATCCACTTTCATCCAGATCCTTTACCTCAACCCGGGCAATACTCCAGTCATCGCGCAGCTGAAAGCAGATGGGCAACTTCCGACAAATATCCTGTTCCTGCCCACCGGCCCAGAAGACGACCTCGGCGCGATCACGATCGAGGTCGAGGCCTCGCAATCCGGACGGTTGCGTACGCTCTCTTTCTCCGCTTCGTCCGCCAAAGGGCTATCTCTTGACTCTGTCTCCGTTCTCTACGCCGCCCACTGATCTTCTCTAACAACTCACTCCCTCTTTTCTGATAAAACTAGCATTCGCTGGCCGCCGGGAGCGGTCGGACGTTTGTAGACCCAGGGCTGTTTCATTTTCAACAAATCATATATGCCATTTCATATGTGATAGTTACAGCATTCGGCTCGCTGGCAGGCGACAGCTGTGGAGCAACAATGAGACTTGAAGTTGAATCGTTCTTCGTGTTAAATGATACAGCTGTCGGCGAGCAGAACTTTCCGGTGAGGAGCCCTTTGCTTGGCATCCACGTCCCACCACCCAAACGGTATTCCAATTCATGCGCTGCGATGGGAAGATGACCGCTCGGTCGTAAGAGCGCAGATCAAAGGGGATGGCTCCCACATCTGGCCGTTCGATCCCACCTTCCCGATTGACGTCCGTTGCCTCACATTTGCGGCAGACCTTGACAGACCACTTACTCGACATGATTACTTTGAATTGCTTTATGTGTATTCCGGCAAGGCCCTTTACCAGTTCGAGGACCGCGAGGTCCTAGCCGAAGAGCATGATCTCATCGTAATCAATGGATCGATCTACCATCGCTTGAGCAAAGTGCTGACCAGCCCGTTCAAGGCGGTGGTCTTCTATTTCTTGCCCGACGTTCTTCGCGCCAAGGGAAGCACCGGAGAAGATGTCCAGTACTTGATGCCGTTTCTGCTCCAGGACGCTCAATTCCCCCACGTCATTTCCCGCCGAACCGGCATTCCGGCGCAGGTCATCAGTCTCATCGACAAAATTCAAAACGAATTGTCCGCCCTCACTGAGCGCAGCCGGCTTGCGGCTCGAACCTATTTGACAATGATTCTGGTGCTTCTGATTAATCACTACGATAGTCATCTTGCTCTGGCCACGGTTTTCGATCGCAGGCGCAGGGCCTTCGATCGGCTTCGGCCCCTGTTCGACTATCTCGAGGTGCACTATCCCGAGGCTATCTCGTTGTCAAAGGCCACTGAAATCGTGGGCATGAGCAAAGCTCACTTCATGCGCTCGTTCAAGCAGGTCACTGGTCATTCCTTTGATACCTATCTGAATCATTTTCGAATTGCCAAGGCTCAGGTCCTACTGGCTTCGACCGACAAACCAATCTCCGAGGTCAGCCGGAATGTTGGGTTTTGCGATCAGAGCTATTTCGGGCTGGTTTTCCGAAGGTTGATCCAAGTGACGCCCAGAGAATACCGAAAAATTCTGCCGGATGGGTGAGCTTGGCAGCGTTTGTCGTGGGAGGTGCTCTGCGAACGACCGCCCGATTGTGCCCTCAGCAATGACAGGCCAAAAATGACAGACCAAAAATGACTGCCCCCAGAATCCTCCAGAGCGCGCTTCTGGCCTTGACCGTGTCTTTGCTGGCAGCGCAATCCGGGCCGCAGTCGTCGGGGACTTCCGCTCAGAAGCAGGTCTCCGCTCCCTGGTTCACCGACATTGCCGGAAGGTCGACTTTTGCCTACTGGACGAACAATGACCTCAGCATAAGGAAATACTTTCTCCAACCAATTTGTGGCGGCGTTGCGATTCTCGACTATGACAACGACGGCAAGATGGACATTTTCTTTACCAACGGCGCAAAACTGCCCGAAGTCAAAAAAGCTGACCGGTCTTTCTACAGCTGTCTGTTGCGCAACAAAGGAGATGGCACGTTCGAGGACGTCACCGAAAAGGCGGGCCTGAGTGGCGCGAATCTCGGATACAGCATGGGCGTCGCGGCCGGGGACTATGACAACGACGGTCATGAGGATCTCTTTATCTGCAACGCCGGCCGGGACGCTCTCTATCACAACAACGGCGACGGAACCTTCACCGACGTGACCGAAGGATCGGGGCTCGATCACAAACCGGCGAACGTCTTGAGCATAGGCGCGGCGTGGTTTGATTATGACAACGATGGTTTATTGGATCTGATCGTCTCCACCTACACGGAATGGACTCCGGCCACCGACCGCCGCTGCCAGATGGGTGACAAGGAAATCTACTGCGCTCCCATGAATTACAGGAGCGTGGCCCAGAGGCTGTACCACAATCTGGGTCATGGAAAGTTCGAGGATGTGACCGATCGATCGGGGATCGGACACGCGCTCGGCAAAGGCATGGGAATTTCGATCGCAGACTATAACGGCGATGGATGGATGGATATTTTCATCGCCAACGACACCGAACGGAATTTTCTATTCATCAACCAGGGCGATGGCACGTTCAAAGAACAAGGACTGCTCTACGGGGTTGCCTACAACGAACTGGGGGCGACGGTCTCCGGCATGGGCAGCGACGCCAAGGATTTCGATAACGACGGCATGGTCGATATCGTTTACAACGACCTGGGCGGCCAGGTCTGGGGTATGTTCCGGAACGCAGGGGGACATTCTTTCGACGATGTAACCCGTCCAACCCATCTCCAGGCGTTGAGCCTGCCCTACGCCGGTTGGAGCATGGGATTCATCGACTATGACAATGACGGATGGAAGGATCTGTACTCCGCCAACGGTGATGTGGACAATTTTGCCCCGAATTCCAAACAGCACGATACGATGTTCCGGAACATCGACGGCAAGTCTTTTGTGGATGTCAGCGAGCAGATGGGACCGGCCTTCGCCATCGAGGGATATCAACGAGGCTCCGCCTTTGGAGATTTGAATAACGATGGATTTCTGGACATCGTGGTGACTTCCCTCGGAGAAAAACCCCGTATCCTGATGAATCATGCACTGAACGGAAATCATTGGCTGCTCTTCGATCTAAGGGGACATCGCAGCAACCGCGACGGCATCGGGGCGCGGATTGAAGTTGTTACCGGCTCGGGGCGCGCTCTCTACAATCACGCCACCACCAGTGTCGGCTTCATGTCTTCCAGTGACCGTCGCGTCCACTTCGGACTGGGCACGGAGAAGTCCATCAAGAGCGTAGAAATCCGCTGGCCGAGCGGCATCGTACAGACGCTCGGTCCGATGGCGGTCGACCAGATTGCCAGAATTGAAGAGCCTGTCGGCAGAGAGACCGATTCCGTGACGAAATCCCCGGCGCCGCAATGACAACACTTTCCCAAGGAAAATAGCGACGATTATGCCCGGCCGGATCATGCGACGCCGCGAGTTCATGAAGTCGGCTGCAACCCTGTCCCTGGCCGCTGCGAGTTGTCCCAGCCGGGCGCTGAAGGCCATGGTTGACGGCGCAAGATCCACCATCTCATTTGAAAATGTCATCGCGTCGTCGGGCATTGCGTTCATCCTCGACAACGGCACGCAGCCGAAAAAATATCAGCCGGAAACCATGACGGGCGGTGTCGCCGTCTTCGACTACAACAACGACGGTCTTCTCGATCTCTACTTCACCAATGGCGCTCACCTGCCCGACGTGAACAAGTCCGATTCGAGGTTCCACAACCGACTCTATCGCAACAATGGCGACGGCTCGTTTACCGATGTCACCGAGCGCGCGGGTGTGGCAGGGTCTCGTTATGCCATTGGAGTTGCGGTCGCCGATTATGACAATGACGGGTACCAGGATCTTCTGGTCACCGGCGCCAATGGCTACCAGCTATTCCACAACAATGGAAACAGTACGTTTACCGACGTCACGGCTCACGCCGGACTTGCGCACACTCATCCGGAACTGGCAGATGCTTTCTCGGCAGCCGCTGGATGGTTTGACTATGACAACGATGGGCACCTTGATCTGATCATCATCAATTACGTGAAATGGTCGATCGCCACCGAGCCTGACTGCGTCTCCAACGGCATTCGTGCCTATTGCTCGCCCGACAGCTATGCCGGACTGCCCAACCTGCTGTATCACAACAATGGCGACGGCACTTTCACCGACGTTTCCGAGTCTTCCGGAATATTCAAACACGTGGGAAAAGGAATGGGCGTGGCTTTCGCCGATTATGACAACGATGGGTTTGCCGATATCTTCGTCTCCAACGATACCTTCCGCAACTTCCTGTTTCACAACAATGGCAACGGCACCTTCACGGAGGTCGGGTTGCTGAGCGGCGTTGCCTATCCCGAAAACGGCAAGAGTGTGGCGGGTATGGGCGTTGATTTTCGCGATATCGATAATGACGGCCTGCCCGACATCTTCGAGACCGCCATGTATAACGACAATTTTCTTTTGTTCAAGAACAGCGGCAAGGGTCAGTTCGATTACGCCTCCCTTACCTCCGGTATCGGAGCAGCCACCCGCCATCTTACCGCCTGGGGAACCGGCATCTTTGACTTTGATAATGATGGCTGGAAGGATGTGTTTACGGCCAACGCCGCGATCTTGGATAACTCCGAAGAAGTAAGCCACACGCCCTACCTGCTGCCCAACAGTTTGCTGCGAAACAATCGCGACGGAACCTTCACGGACGTGGCCAAGTTGGCCGGTGCGAGTTTTGGAGTACCGGCGGCCCATAGGGGAGCCGCGTTCGGTGATCTTAATAATGATGGCCGAATCGATATTGTCACGAACTGCCTCAACGGTCGACCCGAAATTCTGATGAATCGTTCCCTGAATTCGAATCATTGGTTGCTGATCCACTTGGTCGGAACCGTCAGCAATCGGGACGGCCTCGGTTCGCAGGTCAAAATCGTAACGTCGGGAGGTGTGCAATACAATCACGCAACCACCAGCGTAGGGTATGGCTCTTCGAGCGATAAGCGCGTGCACTTCGGTCTTGGCGCCGCCACCCATGTGGATCAGATCGAAGTGACATGGCCGAGCGGAATCAAGCAAGTCGTTGCCAACGTTCCCGCGGACCAAATCCTGAGCTTGCGTGAACCACCCCGCAAGTAGTTGCAGGATGCTTACGCATTCCCTCCTCAAATCCTGGCTCGTGGCCTACTTCTCCACTCCAAACTCCACTTCGTTGGCCCAGTGCTCCTGCCAGTCGTCATGAAAGGTGACACTGTTGTACTTCGAAACACTGCGTCCGGCGGCCAGTTCATGAGCGGCTCCCTGATTGTCGTTGATCCGACAGGAAAATTTCACCGTCTGACCCGCCTGAATTCGTTTGCGCACCGCCGGAATCTCGCTCCAGGGTACCGCCGCTTCTACGATGCGCGTATTGCCCTGACGCCGCATCGCCAGCTTGGCGTTCGCCACCGGGCCCCCGTCGATTGTGGCTTTCGGCTGCCGCGGAAAGAAGTGCTTGCGAGGTATCCCCGGAGCCAGCAGCCGCCACATCTCCGTACCTCCGCCGTACTGATCCGCGACCGGGTTGAGAGCGAACTCATAATCTGTGTCCCAATAGGTGATGAAACGCGGCATCACGCCGGGAGGCTTCCGAAGCCAGGGTTTGCGCTGAAGCACATTGAAAGCGATGAGCACATTATCGTGCTCGCCACTTCCCGACGGGATATCGAAATTTTTCTTATAGGAATAGTGCCGCACACCGGCCGGCCAAGTCAGAGCCTGACCGTCGCGTCCGGTGGCCTGGTCCGGATAAAAATAAGAGTCGTCGTCGCGCGCGGCAAAGCGAACCATGCCAGGGTCCGGCGTGCTGTCAGCGATCTTGGCAGCAAAATAGAGATAGTCATTGTCGTACGCCAGATAGGCGGTAGCCAGGCCATTGGGTACCGAGCGACCATAGTCTTTGAAAGGCAGCCAAGCCTCTTCCGTCAGGTTGGGGCCAAAAGCGATCCCGGGCACCACCTGGGGGAGCACGCCCTGCCAGTCGTCGAGATCGCCGTCAATCTTGATCGTCCGGCGCGCAATATAGTTCACGCGTACACCTTCTTCGTGGACTATCTTTCCGTCATCCCCGGAGAACTCCGCCGACAACCGATACATATTGCTGGCGGCTGCTTTGCCACGGGTGACAGGAAAGGCAAATTCCCGAGTTTCATTTGCCTTTAGAGCTACCGCCGCACTGGAGGGGCGAAAACTGAGATTTTCGACTCGTGCTTCGAGGCGTCCACGAACGGCGCGGTTTAACACATTGGTGAGAGTCAGCTTTAGAACCGGATGTTGTGCGATCGGAACCGTCAGATCGTGGGCGACAATTTCAACCGGGCTGTAACCATCGCTTCGCCCGGCGCGAATGGCGGCGAGCAGCCTGCGGAACGATCCGGGCGCGCCATTCGTCCGTAGAAAGTAGCCGCGACCATTCAGAGGTATGGTGATTGCATCGTTTTTCGTGGGCACTGGATTGCCGTAGAAGTCATACGACTGGAACCCGTTCCCGGGCTGCGCTTGAATGGTGAGGTGAGCGTCGCTGCTGACTTCGATGGAGCGGAACAGTGTCCGCTCCGGATCATAGAGTTTCCGCAGGTCGCCCACGATCACCACGGTGCCGTCATCGGGGTTGGCATGCCCAGTTCCTGCGCCCTCCAGGCCATCAAAAACAAATACCCAGGGTAGGCCATTCTGAAAAAGCAACCGGCGGAACGATCGCTGTCCGATGAATTTCTGCGTGGCGGCCACCGCCGCCGCTGGGGACCACGCCTGCACCAGAGGATAGACGCGGTCCCCTAACTTTATGTTCTTGCTTTGATATACGTTGCCATCGAAGATTCCGGCGGTGCGACTTTGCCCCTGAGCCCGCATGGAAGCAATCACTGCCGCCACGCGATCCTCTGAGTTCGCCAACCAACTCTCGGTATCCCAGACGCGCACCGGCCCATACTGTCCCGTGCGATGCATCCATTCCGGAACCAACGAAGGGTCGGCCGCCAGAGCCTGGTAATGGATGCTCACAAAATCCAGCCATTTCAAGAAGTGGTCCGATCCATCCGGAAAAAGCTTGTCGCGGGTGTTGGAGGAAGAACAAGCACCGCCAATCAGTACTTCGACGCCGGCTTGTTTTCGCGCTGCCTCAACTCCCTCGGCCATGTGGGTGAAGATGTCCCGGTAACGCGGAATGTCCGCGCCCCAACCGGAGATCGAGACGGCCTCCCAGGGCTCATTCCACAGTTCTACCGCATTGAGATTGCCTTTCGGCCAGCCATAGCGGGAAGCAATCTGCTGCACCCACTGCTGAAAATCATCGTCGTAGGCGGGCAACCAGGCTCGATCATCCTTGGTATCGAGCATTCGGTTGTTGCCGTCGAGCCACGGACGCGGACGCCCAAGCGGCTGATCGCCCCATCCGTCGCCATCCCCAAGCGTCAGCATCACGGTGACATCGTGCTTCCGGGCCCAGTTCAGATAACGGTCAAGGCGAGACATATTTTGTTCATAATCCGGCTCGCTCTTGGCTTCGTAAGCTCCTCCCATGCGCGCCCCTTGGATGCCAAGCTTCTGGAACAAGACAAACACTCCTTCGTTCATAAACTCGTCCCACGTCAGGTCAAGGGCGTAAGTGGGAAATTGCACGCGGCCCTCGTCCGGTCGAACCGTCCGAACCACAGCGGCCGCAAACGCCCGCCCGTGTCCTTCAATCTCCGCAATCAAGGCATACCCGCCGAAGCGTTCAGGAATCCGGGGATGAATCGTGATGTCCTGTGACCCCGACGCCGGCAGGTCGATCTCGATCGGAGTGGATCCGCCTTCTGCGATCTTGAACACGTGCGGGACCCAAACGTCTCCCGGTGGAACGCTGGTGCCGTAGCTCACAACCTCCACGGTTCCACTCGACTTGAGCTCGGACTGGGTTCGGTTGGTGAAATGCAATGTGACGGTGAATTGTTCTCCCGGCCAGAGGACGTTCGCCATGGTGCCGGCGCCCGCTTCCACCGCGATTTCTTCGACCTTATAACTGGACGCCTGCTGCGCCTTTTCAAGACCGAAGACCTCCGCGTACCCTGGCATGTCGGACCCGGTCTTCATTTGTGCCCCGCACAGAGTGCCAAGCAATAGGGCGCAGATCAGGCTGGTCATTCCCGTCGCAGTCAGGCAACGTCGCTGCTCAACCGGTGATAAACCGTACCAACACTTGCGCGCGAATCGCAACCAGCACCTCCGATATTCTTGCGAGCTGAATCCGGTCGATTTTTACTTGGGGGTATCGCTGTTGCCGAGCATCTCCTGCTGCAGCCGCAAGGCATCGGGATCGTTCGGCTGGATGGCCAGAGCGCGACGAAGTTCCCGCTGCGCCTGGGCCGTATCGCCTTGGCGCACGAGAACGCTCGCCAGCATCAGGATCAGCTGAGTATCCTTTGTGTCCCTGGCGGAACGCAGCGTACGCAGAGATTCTTCTGGCTTCGATTCGTTTAAATATTCGCTGGCCAGAGCCTTGCGCGCCTCATCGAGCGACGGGTCAATTTGCAGCGCCTGCTTCAACTCAGTCACCGCCTCGGGTCCCCGGTTCATCTGCAGCAGCAGCACTCCGAGCGCTGCGTGCCCGTCCCCCGATACCGGTTGAAATGACAGATACTTCCGCAAGGCAGTTTCGGCGTCGGCAAGCCGGCCCGTCTGGCTGTAACTCATACCTAGGCCAAAGTAGGCCTCATAAAACGTCGGCACCTTCTTGATCAACTCTTCGTAAGGTGGAATCGCTTCGCTGAATTTCCCCTGGCGCAGGGCGCCTTCGGCAATCCCCAGCAAGCGTCGCACCTCGCGTCCGAACGCAGACCGGTCCTGTTCCTCATCCACAAGTTTCTGCGCCAGTTCTGCATACTTCTGCGCCTTTTCGGCATCCTGCTGCTTGCGATAGATGTCGATCAGCAACAACGGCCCCTGTTTATCGTGGGGCCCAAGTTCGAAGGCACGGAGCGCGTCCGCTTCCGCGTGCTTGTAATCCTCGATAGCGACATAAGCCCGCGCCCGATTGTAGAGGGCCACGGCGGAGCCAGGATTGTAAGACAAGGCGCGAGTGGTGGCGGCGATGCTCTCCTTCGCGCGCCCTTGACTGAGTAAGTATCGTCCATACATGTACTGCACGCCGCCTCGGTCCCTCCGAGCTTCGGGCGTATGCGGCGGCGGTTCCGTCATCTGAATGGCTTTGGCAAAAGCCTCTTTCGCTGCCGGGTTGTCTCCCGCTTGCGAATAGGCGTTGGCCAGAGACGCGACCACCAGTGGATCGTGCGGAAGCAGCCGCGACGCCTTCTTGTAGGCCTCAATGGCGTCCTTGGCAGTGGTGTGGTCCAGATAAATATCGCCGAGCGATTTCCAGGCTCGGCCAGCATTCGGCGACAGCTTGACCACCTGCTCCATTTCGCTTTGGGCCAGGAGAAAGTCGTTGCTGGTGCTGAGCGTGATCACGGCGTAGATTTCATGGGCGCGAGCGGCGTCAGGATGATCGCGCACGTAGCTCTGGAGCTCAAGCGCCGCGTCGAAGGGCTGCCCGATCTTAACCAATGCTTCCGCGTGTGCGACCTCGGCGTCGGTGGAATCGGGGGCGTGCTGGTGGGCGATTCGAAACTCTCGTTCCGCCGCCGTCCAGTGCTTGTTCTGCGCCAGCCGCATGCCTTGTTGCAGATGATCGACGGCGCTAAGCCCAGCCCGCGGTGCCGGCTTTTGTGCCAGCACCGGCATGCATAGCGGCACAAGCATCGCCAACAGGAAACCAGCCGCATTCGTATCAGAAGTCCGCCAACCGCTCTTCATTATTCTTACGATTGTCGCAAAAAAAGAGAGGGAGCGGACGACGCTCCCTTGGCCAACCAGTCAGAGCATCTCGTCAAAAGACGAACCGTCCGGAAATCTGAATGTTCCGCTCGGTGTTTGCGACGCAGGCGTTGTTGCTGGAGCAGTTCGTAATCATTCCGAATGTCGTGTCGGTCGCGTTGTTATCATAGTTGCCCAGACCCGGATGATTGAAGATATTCTGCCCTTCCAGACGCAACTGAAAATACCGGCTCCCTTCTTTACTCACCGGAAAACTCTTCAGAATCGCAATATCCGTGGTCCAATCGCTGGGATTGCGAAGGAAGCCAAGGTTCGGCGGTACAGTCGTGCCGAGGGTAAAGTTCTGCGCATTTCCGCCGTTGGCGAGCGCACTACCGTTGATAGCCGTCGGCTGGTTCTTGGGGATGTTGGAACTGCACGGTAGAGCGCAGAGCGTCGACCGCGGATCACCCGCTCCTGAACCTACCAGATCATGCAATGTCTTACCCGGAGCCAAATTGCCCAATGTATAGTAAACATCAATACCCTGGTCCGCATTTGTATTATTGAAGTTAATGGCGAACGGCGTGCCGCTGTGCCAACCGGACGTGCCCGAAATTTCCCAGCCTCCAGCCGCGTATTCGAGCAGGTTCGATGCCAAGTCATGCGGCGAGTTCATCCAGCGCCGTCCGCGCCCGAATGGCAACTGATAGTTGTAGAAGACGATGAGTCGGTGCGTCTCATCGGCTGCGGCCAGACCATATACACTCTGTGGGCTATTCACCGACTGGAACGTCTTACCATTGGAACCCGCGGAAAACGAGTTTGGGGTCGAGGATTCATTGGGACCCCCGACGTCGTCGAGAGCCTTGGACACGGTGTAGTTGAGCAAGAGTTGAAGCCCGTTCGATAAGCGCTTCTGAATTCGGAAATTCCCGCTTTCATAGTGGCTTGTCCCGATGTTCGAGTCTTCGAGATTCACCGGGCCGAAGTACGGATATTTGTACTCCAGGAACGCCAAGGGCTGAATGGGACCAGTCGGCCCGGTAACCGCACCGGTTTCAGGAATCTGGCCAGCCGTGGGCGACGGAACCTGGGTGTTCGTATAGAGGCTCTGGTTGGCAGGGACGTACAGGTTCTTGGGAAATTGACTGGGGTATCCGATACCTTGGAGATCGTTGCTGTTGTTACCGGAGTACGTCGCTTCCACAAGCCAGTTGCGCGGCAGTTGCCGCTGGATTCCAAAGCTCCAATCGTATTCGTGCGGCATGTGCGAATTGATGTTGACCCCACCGGAACCGCCGCCGGGGATGGCCGTTTGCACATTCGCTAACTGGCTGTTATGCCCGAAGGTCGTCAGTTGCCACGAGGGCACAGGAAATGCGTTCGCGATCGTTTGAAAGCCAGGCCCATATTCGTAGTTGGTGACTTGCAAAGGTCCTCCGCTTTCGCTGCTTGCCGTATTCGCATAGGCAACTCCTGGAGTGTCACCGTAGTTGGTTATGTTGTTTCCGATTGGCAGGTAGAAAATTCCGAAGGAGCCTCGCACCACGGTGTTACGCTCCAGCTGATAGGCGAAGCCCAAGCGCGGCGCAAAGTTCCAAGGATGATAAAAAGTAGCGGTTCGGGCGCGGTGCTCGGGCGATCCTACAAACACGATCGCTCCCGGATCAAACGCGCCATGCGCGGCCCATTCCGGAGTCTGCACGGCGCTGGCCTGGGCTGGAGTCAGTCCGGCCCCTGGCTGCCCGCATGTGCCCGTCGTCAAGGCTGCAGTAAAGTTGTAGCAGGAGTTGACCGTAAACGGAGACGGAGCCTGCGGATCCCAGACTGAGAGATTGTTGTGACGCTCGGTAACCGGAGTTTGCATCTCCCAGCGAACGCCGAGGTTCAAGGTTAGTTTCTTGTTGACCTTGAGGTCGTCTTGCAGATACGTGGCATAGTAATTCGTAGCCATAGCCCGCGAGGTTGCCGCTGTGGCATGGCTCCAAGAGTCAAGTCCCCACAAGAACGTACCCATGTTATTGGCGTCGTCCAAGCTGTTTCCCCAGATGTTTCCGTCATCGGCGACGTTCAGGAAACTTCCCGCGCCGGTGATATAGAACCCATCTCCGAATGGGCTTGAACCGGCTGCTTGGCTGAAGTTGTCGTAATACCTCCGGCCGTCATAGCCGAACTTCAAGGTGTGGCGATTCAAGATTTTTGTGAGCGAGGCGGCATACGAAAAATTCGTAGTGTAGAGCGCATTTTTTGAAGGCCCATTGAGGTTGCCGCTTCCGAGAGTGTTGCCCGTGGTTTCGGCATCGGTGCCACGGACCTGCCCGATGCTCAAAAGAGTGTTGCCCATAATATCGGTTACGCTCGGACCAAATCCCCAGCCGGCCGTGCTCGAAGCCGCACCCTTGATCGTGCCTCCAAAGTTCGCCGGACTGTAGTTGCCGCCAGTGTTCAAATCGAGGATCAGGGTAGGAGAGATTGTGTAATCGTAGTGCAGAGAGGCCCCAAACCCGCCCTTCAAATTAGCCGTAGAGACCGCAAAGTTAGGGTAGGAAGGGGCAGAAATTTTAGTCTGGTCGTTATGCACAAAGCGGCCATAGATGCGCTGCTTGTCGTTGATGACGTGGTCCACTCGCACATCCCAGGTATTCTGATTCGTTCTCTGTGGCTGCCGATACTCGTAATTGCCGCCGACCGGTCCGTACAAAGGACTGATATTCGCGTGCGGCATCAGCGAGATGTAATGCAAGATGGGAACACTGAGTTGGCTTATGGGGACATATTGGCCGCATAGTCCCGTGGTTGCACTGCAACCCCCGTCAGGCGGACGATTTCCATTTGCATCAGGGGCTACAAAAGGGTTGCCCAGCGCGACATAGGGATAGGCAGTCTGGTGGCAGTTTCCCTGCGAATCTACCGTGGCACACGCATTGTAGACGGAAGTCCCGATATCGCTTAAGTTGGCGCACCCTCCCGCGGTGCCATCCGGGCAGGGGGTCGGTGTCTTGATGGTATTGTTGTTGAACGGATCTGGAATCGAATTCCGCTCTATCTCAGTAATCGTGTCGGTAATGCTGGAATTGCCCGACTGGCTGAAGCGTACCCACTCGGCGTTGGCAAACCAGAAAGTTTTATTCCTGCCGTTGTAAAGGTGGGGGAGTATGACCGGCCCACCCACGGCAAAACCAAAATCATTCTGCCGAAAGTTCGACTTGGAGCAGGCGCTCTTAATGCCATCGGCACATTGGTTGTCGTTCCCCCAGTTATTGGCATTCAGGAATGCGTCCTTGTGATATTCGAACAACTGTCCGTGGAAGGCGTTCGCGCCCGACTTGGTGGAGACCTCGACCACTCCGCCCGAGATTCGGCCGTATTCGGACGAAATGCCGTTGGTGATTACTTTGAATTCCTGAACGTCGTCCTCGGTTGGAGTTGCGTTCACCACATTATGGACGAACCCGCCGGTGGCCGGCACTCCGTCGACCAGATAGTCGATGCCTGCTGCTCTTCCCCCGTTGATGCGCGTATCCGCCGGTCCATTGTAAATCCCGCCATTCACGCCCAATTGCGCGCCGCTGGCACGGTCTCCCGTGCCCTGGACGTTCCCCGCTAGAATCAAAAGCTTAAACGGATCGCGATCGATGTTGACCAGGGTCTGGATCATGCTCTCGGTGATCACTTCGCCGGTCTGTGCATCTTCGGTGCGCAATTGCGGCGCTTCCGTCGTCACGGTAACCGTCTCGTTGAAGCTTCCGAGTTGCAAACTGAAGTCGAGACCGATATGGTCTTCGACCTGCACCAGAATATCGGGTCGAAGAATCTTCTTAAAACTGTTGGCGGATACTTCCACGGCATAGGTTCCGGGAATCAGATTCGGCAATTCGTAAATGCCGATAGAGTTCGTGGCCGCCACGGTGCGCACCTGGGTCGCCAGATCGACAGCGGCGACACGAGCGTTCGGAACGGCGGCGCCCGACGGATCCGTTACGTGTCCCGTAATGGTTCCCGTTCCCTCTTGGGCGAAAGTTAGAGAGGCGGCGAGACAAAGCGATAGAAGAACGACAATTAACCACGTGAGGCGAACATTCATTGGGCTCTCCGGGGCAACTTCTTGGTTTCGACCGGATTTCCTAACAGAGGCTCGAAACGGACCAAACCTCTTCATCACTGCGGGATAGTACTTTCAGATGAGTCTTGAATCTGTAACAATCACGGAAAAGTTTCTGACAAAAGGATCGCATCGGGCCGGTCTGTTAACTGGATGAATACACCCCATCGCCGTCCAAGCTGGAAACCGTCTCCCTGGAGGAGTTGATGAGCAAGAATCAAAAGACGCTTGCCGACCTGGTGTAGGATCCATCGCGCAAGCCGGCTCCTGACGCCGCATGGTAGTTTTCGGCGAAGCCACTTCTTGCCGCCATCCCGCAGTAGCGGAGCTTGAGTTGGCGAGCGAATTCGATTTCTCCCGGGGACTCCAGGCCATCGACGATCATCCATGTCGATGGCGCCTGGATCGGTCCACGCCAGTATCGGTCGGGTGACTATGGCAGCGGGGACGCTGTACGGGCCGTTCGCAGCAGGAGCTTCGCAACCTCTCGGTGGCCAAACCATTACCGCTCAGGAATTGTCCCGGACGCTTCCGGTCCGCGATCATCTTCGAGCGCACGGATTCTGGAAGTTGCTTTCCCGAAATGATCGGAAGGTAGAGTAAAAGACTGTCCGATTCGATAACGGCATGGTCCGGGGAACTCAGCGCAACGAAGTGATCGGCTCGCCGGCATTCGCATTGCGACTCCCTCCGTCACTCGGGCAACTTCAAGGTTCCCGTAATGGAGAACGTTGCATCCAACGTTGGCGCAACGGTTCCCGGCTGACCGCCACCCACCGTGATTCTGTAAGTTCCCGGCGCCACCACGCGATCGCCAGCTTCGTTCACCAGACTCAGGTCGCGTGGACCGAGCAAGAAGTGAACCTGTCTGGTTTCGTCCCTGGCAACGTGTATGCGTGTAAACCCGCGCAAGGCGCGGATCGGCGCTCCGGGCACAGATGGGAAAGCCAAATATAATTCCACCACCTCGTCCCCATCCCTGGCACCCCTGTTCCGCATCTCCACATCGACTTCCATGGATTCGCCGGCATTCAGGCCAGCAGCCGAGAGCTTCAGATTGCCATAGCCAAACTTCGAATAGCTCAACCCATATCCGAACGGATAGAGCGGCTCTCCCTTGAAGTAGCGGTAGGTCCGGTTGGCCATGGAATAATCTTCGAACGGCGGTAGTTGTTGGACGTTTTTGTAGAAAGTAACGGGCAGGCGTCCCGCTGGATTATTCACTCCCGCCAATGTTTCGCCCACCGCGGTTCCGCCTTCCTCGCCGGGATACCATGCCTCCAAAATCGCATTGGCGTTCTGGTTGGCCCAGTTCACGGCCAAGGCGCTTCCATTCATCAAAACCACGACGAGCGGCTTGCCGGTGGCTTTGAGCGCGCTTAATAAGTCCTGCTCGGGCTGGGGCAAATCGAGACTGGTGCGGTCTCCGCCTTTGAACCCTGGCAGGTCTACGTCCATTTCCTCACCTTCAAGGTCCGAGGTAATGCCGACTACCGCGATCACGATGTCGGCTTTTTGGGCGGACGCCACAGCTCCTTGCAACGGATCGCCGTGTGGAACTTGCCAGATAAGCTGCGCCGAGGCGCCTCCGCTGCCTTGAAAATATTCCAGCTTCAACGCGTACTTGTGGCCGGCTTCCAGCTTCACCTCGGCGACTTGCTGCGATGGCGGGTGGTTGGTCCAATCTTCCACCAGCAGTTTGCCATCCAGCCATAAGCGGTATCCATCGTCCGCGTTAACACCGAGCTGAAACCTTCCCGATTCTTTCGGAGTTAGAAAGCCGGTCCAGCGGACCGAGAAGTCATTGGGGCCAAGTCCGGGAACTGGGTTCTTCCCGCTGAAATCGAAGTCGATGCTGGGGTCCGTTCTGCTAGCGACGGGAGTGCCTTCGAGTTCCCTGCCCTGAAAATATTCTCCCGTCAGGCCCCCCTCACCGCTCGCGGTGGAAAGTGCCGAAGCGGGCACGGGAGCTTCGCCGCGGCGCAAGAATAGGGTGCCCGGTTCAAACGTCACAAGGGAATTGGCAAATTGTTTTTGGATGCCCTCGAAAATTGTGGTGGCGTGAGACGGCGTGCCATGGTAGTTCCCTTCGAGCACAGGGACCTGGTCCCCCAAGGGACCGATCACCGCAATATTCTTGGGGGCAACGCTCAAGGGAAGGATGCCGTCGTTTCTTAGCAGCACAATGCTCTCGCGGGCGGTGGCGAGCGCAAGCTGGCGGTGTCGTTCCGAATCATTCTCGGAGTAGGAAATCTGCGCGTAGGGCACCATCTCCGGCGGATCGAACATGCCTAGCAGGAAGCGGGCGTGGAAGAGTCGGCGTAGGACAATGTCCATATCTTTTTCGCTGAGCAGTCCCTGCCTGACGGCGTCGAGGTACTTCACGTAGTCGGAGTTATCGGTAATTTTGTCGGTGTAATCGACGCACTCGTTGTCCATGCCCATCTTGAGGGAAATGGCGGCGGCTTCCTCTTTTGTTTTTGCGTAGTGGTGGCCATCCCAGATGTTCGTCACTGCGCCACAGTCTGACACGACGAAGCCGTCGAATCGCCAAGCCCCACGCAGCTCGTCCCGAAGGAGAAAATTGTTGGCGCAGGCGGGTTCCCCGTTGATGCTGTTGTAGGCGCACATGGTCGAGGCGGCGTGCCCCTCCACGATGGTGGCGCGGAAGGCGGGCAGGTAGGTGTCTTCCTCGTCGTGCTTGGAGATGGACACATCGAACGTGTGGCGCAGGGGCTCAGGTCCGCTGTGGACTGCGAAGTGCTTGGGCGTGGACACGACACGAAGATATTTCGGATCGTCGCCCTGGAGTCCGGTGACAAAGGCAACGCCCATGTGGGCCGTGAGAAACGGATCTTCGCCGTAGGTCTCCTGGCCGCGGCCCCAGCGCGGGTCGCGAAAGATGTTGATGTTGGGCGACCAGAAGGTGAGCCCCTCGAAAATGTCGCGGCGGCCCCGGCGAAGGGCTTCGTGGTGCTTGGCGCGAGCTTCGATACCGATGACAGTGGCCACGTCATGGAGCAGCGGGGCGTCCCAGGTTGCGGCGAGCCCGATGGCTTGCGGGAAGACCGTAGCAGTTCCCGCAAAGCCGACACCGTGAAGAGCTTCGCTCCAATAGTCATAGGCCGGAACCTCGAGGCGTGGAATCGCGCGGGCCTGGTTCACGAGCTGCGAGGCTTTTTCTTCCAGCGTCATTCGCGATACCAGATCATCCACACGCTGGTCAATCGGCAATTGTGGATTCAGATAAGGCACAGTCGAATCCGGGGCGGCGGTCGCTTGCTGCGCGGCCCCGCCGACCGGTGAAAACATCGCGCCCACGGTGAAAATCAAAGGTAGGCAACAGCGCCACATCTTTTCTTGCAGGACCAATGTCCGTCTCCACGTATTGATATTTGCAGCTTACTGCAAGGCTGAATCGTGTCCGAGTGGATTGCCGAGCCGACCCCTAAAATAACACCATCGATGAGGTGAACCGATACGCCTCCTCCCCGATCGTCTCCCACGGTGTGCTAAACTCGGCGGCGAAACGCCGCGCTCACATTGGATATGTTGAAGTTCAAGTCGAATTCGATATCTGGAGCGGAGGCGAAGAATACCGTCGATCGACCTCTGCGAAGTGTTCGAATTCATTCCGCCTGTCTGTTTTGCCTGGGCGGCTTTCTTGTCTTTGTTCTGCACCGGTCACGATTGGGATGGGTTCTTTGCGGGAGCGGCTTGCTTTTGCTGGTTGCCGGTCATTTGCACCCTCCCCTTTCTCGTGCCTTTGAAAAACTAAACGGGAAAATATCAACCCGAGTGGCTTCCGTCCTCGCTTGGATCGTGCTTGCTCCCTTCTACCTACTGTTTTTCTCGGCTGGACACGCAGCGCTGGCTCTGCGCGGCCGAGACCCGCTGCGCTTGAAGTTTCCCTCCGATGCATCTACCGACTGGCTCCCGGTGTCATCGGCCACTGGCGATGGCAACGAAACCTACAAGTCTCCCTACTGACCGATGAACATCCTGGGGATCAGCGCCTTCTATCACGATGCCGCCGCCGCGCTCGTTCGCGATGGTGAGATCGTGGCCGCCGCTCAGGAAGAACGCTTCACCAGAATCAAGCACGATGCAAGCTTTCCCTCGAACGCGATCCGATATTGTCTTTCGGAAGCTGCGGAGAACGGGAAACTTCGCTGCGACGCGGTTGCGTTTTATGACAAACCGCTCACCAAGCTTTCTAGAATTCTGACCACCCATCTGGCCATTGCTCCCCGAGGACTGAAACCGTTTGTGGCGGCCATGCCGGTTTGGATGAAGCAAAAACTGTGGATTCCGCT
>Ga0302324_100002973_pt1 | contig 38408 bp, 30 predicted proteins | sample Palsa_T0_1_FD_201949 | JGI IMG/M metagenome (GOLD analysis project Ga0302324, IMG submission 201949) | Peat permafrost microbial communities from Stordalen Mire near Abisko, Sweden - Palsa_T0_1 | ecosystem: Environmental > Terrestrial > Soil > Palsa > Peat permafrost | place: Sweden: Abisko... | reverse complement strand
TTGTTCCAGTGCGTATTGCAGAACGGGCAGGCGGAGTACTGGAGCACCCACCAAGTGGCTTACGGCGGCAATACCTACGCGCCGCGGGTGATGAAGCACAACGTGTTCGCCGTGCAGACATCGTCGGATCAAGGCGTGGATGCGATTCCACGCGTCTCGCTCTCGATGGCGAACGCCGATTCGTACTTCTCGGAGCTGGAACGATCGGTAGGTTGGAAGGGCGCTACCTTGACGGTGACGTTCCTGTTTTACAATGTGCTCGAAGGCGCGCCAACCTCGGATGCGGCAGTTTTGTTTCAGGGCATTGTTAACCCGCCGGACCAGAGCACCGAATCGCTGTTTCAACTTTCGGCCGTTAACTGGATGAACATGCAAAGCGTGCTGTTGCCGCCTGTCCGGATCCAACGGCGCTGTCCCTGGCTATTTCCATCCACCCCACAGCAGAGGCAGGAAGCCGTGAGCGGGGGCGCCAGCGGGTCATACTCGTTGTTCTACTCCTGCGGATATTCACCCGACCAGGCCAGTGGCGTGGGCTCCATGGTGGGCGGCGCGCCGTACACATCGTGCGCCTACACCCGCACGGACTGCGAAGCGCGCGGAATGTTCTCCGGGCCGAACCGGTTCGGCGGGCTGGAGTTCGTGCCTTCGTCGATTCAGGTTCGGAGTTACGGCAATGCGTGGCAGTACGCGCCCGTGGAGGATAATCTCGCAGTCTACAATGACTTTGTCCCGTTGTTATACGGCACGGCCTGGTATTACCCGCCCATCGTATTTACGCGGAATGACGGAAACCTGACGTTCATGGAAGTACTGCTGGGGATGGGCCCCATCCAGGACGTGCAAATGGTGCTGGTAAACCAGATCGCGATTCCCGTCGGGCAATCCGGCCGAAACATGACGTCGACGGGCTGGTATAACGTGATCAGCCTGGGCGGCCGGAACGGCGCGTTCGACCCTAATTTTGCAGACGCGGCCGGCAACCCGGCAGGCGACCCTTACGGCAGCATGGCCTACTTGTCGATCGCGGTACCGAATCAGATCAGCAATGGCCAATCGCTGCCGACCGTGCAAGTCCTGGCGGATGGCCTGCAACTGCCGATCTATGGGACTGATGGGACATACCAGAACACCGAGTTCACCGCCAATCCCGTGTGGATACTGCTGGATATTCTGCAACGCAGCGGGTGGGGGACCGAGAACATCGATCTGACGACATTCGCCGCTGCGGCGGCATATTGCGACCAACAGATTCAGACGCAGGATCTGAACGGGAACAATATCATGATCCCGCGTTTTCAGTGCAACCTGTGTTTGCAATTTCGCCGCAACGCGGCGGACACGATCCGGGGAATCCGCAACGCAGCCAGGCTGTTGTTCACATACAGCGTAGGCGGACTGCTGCAGTTACAGGTGGAAAACTCGATTGCTCTGCAGCAGCCGACTCTGCCGGCTTGGAGCAACAGCACGGAGCCGCTGAATGGCGGCTGGCCGGCATATGAGTTCAGCGACGGATCGACCGGCGTCGCGAACATCTTGCGCAAGAGTAACGGAGAGCCGAGCGTACAGGTGTCTTCCCGAAGCATCGCAGACACGCCCAACCAAATCACTGTGGAGTTTCAAGACGCGTTTAACTCTTACCAGCAGGACAGCCTGCTCACGGTGGATGTCGAAGATGTCCAGCTTACCGGCCAGGTGATCACTACCACGCTCATGGCGCTGGGGATTCCGAACTACGACCAGGCCGCGCGGATCTCTCAATTCACGCTGGACAAGGCGGTCGGCGGGAACACCTACATCACGTTCGATACCAGCGTAAAGGCGCTGGGCTTGCGGCCGGGCGACATCATCACCGTCACTTACCTGAAAGAAGGGTTTGAACGCCAACCTTTTCGCATCGCCAGGATCGCGCCCGGGGTTAATTATAGGATCACCACGATCACGGCGCAGGTTGAACAGGACGAATGGTACGAGGATACAAACGGCCAGATACCCGGGGGCACGGGCGCCTCTCTTCAGCCCAATGCCGGCGTCGGCGTGCCACGCCCGCTGCTCGGCAATATCATCGATTCGGACGGCAATCCGGAATACCAGATCACCGAAAGTTCTGCCGACTCCAGCGATGGCGGCGTAGATGAAGAACTTACGGTCGGTTTTTTGGCGCCGTCGACAATTGCGACAGGCGGGCCGGGCATACCGCTGGTGAGCTTGGCGGCCACGATCGGCGCGGGCGGGACGCTGGCAGGCAACCAGACGCTGTACTACGCAGTGAGTGCGCTGAATTCGGCTGGAAGCGAGAGCGCTCTTTCGTTCGTGATACTTGCCGGCATCCCCCCCGGGTCGAACACGAACAGCGTAACGCTGACGGGCCTGAGCTTCGACGCCAACACCGTGAGCTTCAACGCATACCGGGGGCCCAATCCACAACAGTTGGGCCGAATCGCTTCGAGTCAGGCGCTTAGCGCGAGCTTCACCGATACGGGATTGCCGGACCAAGTATTTGCGCCGCCGGACCCGAATTTCGATCACGCGAACTTTTATTGGCGGACCGAGCTGCAACCCCCAATCGCCGCTACCATCTCGACGACGAATACGGTTGGCAACAGCACTGCCGAGATGGGCGGCGCCACCTATAACGGCGCCATAGTCCGGATTGAGAGCGGGACCGGCGCGGACCAGGAGTACACGATTGCATCGAACACCGCCACCACGCTAACTCTGACACAACCATGGGCCGTGCAACCGGACGCAACCAGCCTCTTCGTGGTGGCGGAGGCTGCATGGCATTTCGCGGCCACCGCGAAGTCCAGCCCCGTAGAGTTCGAGATTCCGAACGAAACGGGTGTTACTCTGCACATACAAGGCAGGGGAGCGAACGTGAACAATTTGGAAGGCCCCCCGTTGCTATCCACGCTGACCCGCTGGACGATAGGCGGAGGAGGCTCCGGTGATACGGCGCCGCCGCCGCAGCCGGTCTTTGGGCTGGGCACCTCCCCACTTCAAAGCGGCACGGTCCAACTGAGTGGAGTGTCCTTCCCGACGCTTACCAACACTTACAGCGTGACGGCAGGCACGCTGACGATGCACTACTGGAACGAACTGCTGGGGAACACTCCATACGCGCTGGCCGCCGGGATCGCGGCGACCGACACCGTCCTGAATTTAACGCCGGCCGGCACCGCGATGGCAACCTCATTCGTACAGGTCGAGGAGGAAGTGATGCAAGTGGTGGCAGTCGCAAATGGCGGCCTGCAATATCAGGTGACCCGCGGCATGCACGGCACCACCGCGGCGCCGCATGCGGCACAAGTTGCGTTGTATCAATTATCGAGCACAGTCGCGGTGGCGCCCTTCCCCCTGGCGTTTTTTGGCAGCCCACTTAGTGGCAACTGGAGCTATCCAATCTCGTTGCCGAACACGAAAGTGGCCAGCGCGGAATTGTTCGTGACGAATTCGAGAGGCAACAGCCCGATTGGCGCGATCAACCTCACCCAATCCGTGGATTACGGCTTGCGGACGCTCTCCGGCGGACAGTACTCGTTCCAAGTGCAGGGGTTTCTGGCGGTGGACAGCAATCCCGCGCCGAACGTAGTTGTTGAGGCGGCGCACGCGGTGCAAGATGTCTATGCGGTAGTGAAGCAGGCCCCCGCCGGCGGCGTTGTACAGATCGCTCTGAGCCAGAATGGGTCCCCCTACTGCACTCTTACAATTCCCGACGGGAGCACGATTTCACAGGATGTGGACGGCTTCGGGATGCCTCTACTGGCACAGGCGCAGCTCAGTATCGCGATTACCGAGGTGGGACAAACAAGCCCCGGCTCGGACCTGACGGTAATCCTGCGCATGTGACCGGACGGCCAAACGCATGACCACGCTTCAAATACTGACTCCCAACCAAGATTTGCAATGCTACTTCTACCAGCCCTCGGCAGTGGCGGCGCTAAGCACCACGAGTCCGGGCGGATTCACTGTCTCCGGTAGCTGGCGTACGCAATCGGACTGGGTCGTCGTCGAATGGAACCGCGACAATGTATTCGAGCATCCGGTATTCCGCTATCTGCCGGACAGCGATTTGAGCGGGCTGCAGCTTTCCTACGAAGAAACCCGCACTAACTGCATTGCGATCGATTCGGTGCTGTATCCGACCGTGGACTGGCCCTATCTCCGCGTGTGGGCCGATCCGGGAACCGGCGAACAACTTTACACAATTCCGTTGCTGGGCCATGCGGCGCCGGTGGCGGGAACTTATGCATCCGCATCGGCGACCTTCGAGTTGCAAGGCGCGGCAACCGGAGGCGACTATATCGAACTGGCGTGGGACCAGGAGCACTACACCTACCAGCTTTACGGCGCCGATACGCTGGCATCGGCCGCGGCCGCGCTGGCCAACAGCATCAACACGTTTTCCCAAACCATGCAGGCTGCCGCGAACGGCGGAGCGATCACACTCACGCTCGCCAACAGCGGCACGGGAGCGAATGGCAATCGGATCGGCGTATATGGGAACGTCTATAGCGATCCGCCCAACACGCCGACGGAGAGCTGGCTGCCGGCCTCGAAACTGCTAAGCGGCGGCGTATCGCCGAGCCAGTGGCAGGTCAGTCTGGATTTCAGCTCCATCAGCGGGCTGGACGATACGGGCGCCACGGTGCCCGTGCCCATGAATGCAGTGCGCAAAATGCGTTGGACGTGGGCCGCCGACCTGCAAACCGGCAATTTCACGCGTAGCGAGTTCGCCGTTACGGTATCGAACTGGACGGTTAACGGATCGAATCGCACGTACCAAGTGGCGGGCTTCGGAAGCTGGCGGGTGGAAGACGATGACAGTTCCATCGGCTACACGGGTCAGTGGACCAGTGAGATCGGCAATTACTCCGGTGGCTCGATCGGTTATGCAACCACGCCGGGGGCGAGCGTAAGCTATTCGTATCAGTCGCCGCAGAATCATATTCTGAACCTCGGTACGCGAAGAATTCCATCGGCCGCGCAGTTATCCGTGCAGGTGGATCAAACGCCAGTGCAGGTTTTGGACGTGGCGCTTCCGGGCGAAGACGTCCTGGTGCGGTGGCCCCTGGGAACCATGTCCGCGGCAACTCAGCACATTGTGACGGTGACTCATACGGGAGCTTTGGGAGATCCGTTCTACTTCGACTTTCTGGAAATCGCGATTCCGTCAACCAATCTTCCGACCTTCATCCCCGACCCGCAGACGACTCTGGCGACCGACTGGGACACGTTGCATTCGCAGGCTCTGGCGCCGGAACGGACCGCGTGGTTGATCCAAGCCCTGGGATTCACGGGCAGAAGCAATCATTATGCCGGCGCGCTGTGGTTCTACGAGCTGACGTGTGTGGGACAACAGTACGCGACGGGGACGATCGGTTTTTCGGGCGCGTCGACATTCGGAGACACCACCCAAATATCGCTGGGGCCCACTGTGTTCACGCACCTAAACCTGATCGGCGACACACCCTCGAGCCTGGCACAGGCGTTCGCGCTGCTGGTCAACGAAGGGGCCACGGGCGTGTGGGCGCAGGCGAACGGCGGGGCGCTCACGATCACGGCGCGCATCATGGGCAACGCGGGCAATGGACTGACGCTTGCCGCCACTGCCGGCGGAAGTGCGACTTTGCAGGTGCAGACCAGCGGTGCGCTGGCTGGCGGCGTTGATGGCGACTGGCTTACGGATTTGACCGCCACCCCGCCAATCAATCGAGCCGCGCGCGACTGGAGCCTGAGCTTCTACAAGGCGCTCAATGGCTATGGCATCGAGGTGACGGCTTCGTTTAGCACGGAATTGGGAAACGGGGATGCGTCGGCGGCCGCCGGTATCGCGCAGTGCTACCCGGACGGCAGCCCCTGCCGGGTGAACACACCGGCGTTGCAGACGAATTTCTCGCCAACCAGCTTGGCGTATTGGCAGCAAGTGTATCTCGCTATGGCAACTGTGATGGCCGGAGCAGGCGTGCAGCCGTATTTGCAATTCGGCGAGGTGCAGTGGTGGTACTTCTGTCCGCCAACCGATCCGGCTAACGGCAATTGGACGCCGATCGCCAACGGCGGCATGCCCTTCTACGACGCTTATGCCACGGCCACGTTTCAAACGGAACACGGGCGGCCCATGCATATGTTTACGGACCCCAGCAACGACCCCACGCCCTACCCGCAGGAATCCGCGTTCCTGCCCGGTCTGATCGGCCAGTTCACCGCTGCGATCATGGCCTTCGTGCGGCAGACTTACCCGAATGCGCGGTTTGAAGTGCTCTATCCGCCGGATACGAACAACGCTCCGCTCACCAGCGTGATCAACCTGCCATCCCAGTGGTCGCCCGCGAATCTGAATTGCTTCAAGACGGAGAATTTCACTTACACGGGCGATTGCGATCTGAACGCGGCTGTCACCGCGATCGAGCTGCCGATGCAATTGGGCTTCGCGCCGGCGAATAGCGCGCACCTGGTTGGTATCGGAAACTATATGACGCCGTGGGCGAAGGAGTGCCGTATTGCAAAAGGCCTGCAGTTGGGGTCCGTGGTGCTGTTCGCACTGGACCAATGCTGCTTGATCGGGTACGGTTTGCCGTTATCGCCGTGGCCCGGACTCAGCCTGTTTATGGGAGGTTGAGTCAGATACTGCCCTTCAACCCCAGGTCATCGGCACGTTCCTGCATGGCGTTCACGCAAAAAGCGATGTGTTCGTCGAGTTCCACGCCCAATTCGCGCGCGCCATTGACAATGTCGTCGCGGTTTACGGAACGCGCGAACGCCTTGTCTTTCATCTTTTTGCGCACAGAGGCCGCATCCACTTCGAATACGCTGCGGTGCGGCTTCACGTAAGAAACCGCGGTGATGAAGCCCGCCAGTTCGTCGCAGGCAAACAGCGCTTTCTCCAACGGAGACTCCCGCGGCACGCCCGTAAAATCGGCATGCGAAAGGATGGCACGGCGGATTTCCTCGCTCACGCCGCGCTCCGCCAAAATTGGCTCTCCCTTCGTGGGGTGGTCCGGGAGTACCGGGTGAATCTCCCAGTCGAAATCATGCAGCAGCGCGGTGACGGACCATTTCTGCTCGTCCTCGCCGAGTTTGCGGGCATACGCGGTAACGCAAGCTTCCACCGCCAGCGCGTGCTTGCGCAGGCTTTCGGATTTCGTGAATTCGTGCAGGATCTCCAGGGCTTGTTGGCGGGTCATTCCAACCATGATAAACCTTGAACGGCGTTTGCAGGGGTCAAGCAGGCGCTGCACAATTTGTCGCCGGTGCTGTTTCTGGCGTGCGCTTCAGCCTGGCGGCCATCGCGCAGCTGTTCTGTTCCGCGCAGAACTCCTCGATCCGCGCGGAGATCGGCGGCGTATTGCCGGTTACCTGCGGCATGGCGCGCATGACGTTGCCCGGCGCCACCCAGGCGATGGATCGCGGCGACCTGCCGACCGTCCTGCTGAGATCTCGCGTATAATACAAAAATGGGTGGTAGTACAAGGCGGAAAGATCCCGCTCCCGTTGCTCTTGGGCGCAAAGGCGGAAAGCACGTGACGCCGTCGTAGCGCGTCGCGCCAAAACAAGAGCCCAAGGACGCGGCGACCATGCGGTGGATCAGGGGACAAACTCGAGTATGGGGACGCTCAATGGATCTGCTCTGCCTGCCATTGGAGACACTTCCGACCACGCAGCTCTCATGCTGCTGGGGCGCATTAGAGCCACGAACGACCCGACTGAAATTCGAAACCTTTCCGATCGTCTTGAGCGTGTGATCTTCCATAAACAATACAAGAGCGCCAAATCCTAGAATAAGCGTTGTCCGGTTCATCGCCGCACGTTCCAGCGTTTGCATAGGAGCGGAGCGCACTGGCTCGAATCGGACCCTGACGTGCCGAGTGGCGAATGGTACAAACGTTTCAAGACCGGCACCCTTGCTGGCTGCGGCGACACGCCGTCGACATTCCTCTCGCCTGGCATGGCTGCAAGAGGTGAAGAGCTTAAGTAACCCCACGCGCCGTTTGCCTGGCCGGTTTTCAATGGACGGGAACGCCGCCCCCCCGAGGCCAACGGGCTTCGGCCGCAGTATAATGAATAAAAGATCGTGAGTCCGCGAAGGAGCGAACAACACCCATGAGTTTCTTTGACAAGTTGCGCACCCAAAAACTGCTGTCTTTCACCCTGATCCTTTTCACGCTGGCCATCGGCATCGTTATCGGCACCCTGGTCAACACCGGCGCGAAAGCCGCCAAGGACAATACGGCCGCGCCCGGGGCCACCCCCCTCGTCATTCCCAATCCCGTCCAACTGCAGAACTCCTTTGCCACCATCGCCAAGCAAGTGGAGCCCTCCGTGGTCAATATCTCGACCACCTATCTGCCCAAAGCGCCGGCCCCGGGGCGCAATCGCCGCCGTGCGGTTCCCCAGCCACAGCCCGATCAGGGCGACGAGGAGGATCAACCCGACCAGGGCCAGGGCGATCAGGGCAATCAGGGCAACATGGAAGATTTCTTCCAGCGCTTCTTCAGCAATCCGTTTGGCGGCAACATGCCGCAAATGCAGCACCAGACCAACGCGCTGGGTTCCGGCGTAGTGGTGGACAAGGCCGGCTACATCCTGACCAACCATCACGTGGTGGATAAAGCGGACCGCATTCAAGTCAAGTTCGTGGGCGAGAACACCGAGTATGACGCCAAGGTAATCGGCGTGGATGCCGCTACCGATCTGGCGGTGATTCACGTGGAGGGCAAGCGCAACCTCGTGCCCGCCCGCATCGGCAATTCCGACGCCGTCCAAGTGGGCGATTGGGCCATGGCCATCGGCTCGCCGTTCGGCTTTCAGGCCACCGTCACGCTGGGCATTATCAGCGCCAAGGAGCGCGAGGTCGATCCCGGCCAGCAATTCCAGCATTTTCTGCAGACCGACGCGGCCATCAATCCCGGCAATAGCGGCGGTCCGCTGCTGAATATCAATGGCGAAGTGATCGGCATCAATACGGCCATCGCGTCGCGCTCGGGCGGTTATCAAGGCATCGGTTTCGCCTTGCCCATGAACGAGGCGGTGAAGGTCTATAACGACATCATCAAGAACGGCAAAGTGGTGCGCGGCTCCATCGGCATCAAGTTCGCCCGCGCGGACGACCCCAAGGGCGAGGCGCTGCTGAAAGCCAATGGCGCGAGCGAGGGCGTGTTCGTGCTGGAAGTGCCCGACGGCGGTCCGGCGGACAAAGCCGGTCTCAAAGTGGAAGACATCATCGTGTCGGTAAACGGCAAACCCATTCACAATGGCGAGGAGTTGGTGGAACGCGTCACCAGCACTCCCATCGGCAACACCCTGACCATCGGCGTTTTGCGAGATCGCAAGAAGATGGATTTCCAGGTGGTGGTGGCCGATCTGGCGAAGGTCTTCCCGGATCAGTTCGGAAACGGCAAGGAGGAATCGGCCGGCCCCGCGGAAAGCGCGCAGGCGCTGTTCGGTATCGGCATCGAAAACCTCACGGATGCGCGCCGCGAAAATATGGGCATCAAGCAGCACGGCGTGCTGGTCGGGTCGGTCGAGCCGAGTTCGTTCGCGGAGGATATCGGGATGCGGAAGGGGGACGTGATCGTGGAGATCAACCGGCAACCCATGCACTCCACCGACGACGTCAAGAAAATCCAGCAGACGTTGAAGCCGGGCGATGCGGTGGCCTTCCGCATCCTGCGGCAATCCGGCCGCACCGAATGGACCCCGGCGTTCCTGGCCGGTACTCTGCCCAACCATCCGTAGCGGGAGAACCATTGCACTTGAGAAAAGCCATCGCGATAGTGGCCGCCTTGCTCGCCTGCGCGGCGGGTTTGCAGGCGGTCACCACTCCGCCGCCGAAGAAAAAATCGACGCAGAACAAGACCGCGCCGGCGCACACCAAGCGCAAGCCCGTGACGCACCCGGCGAAGAAGGCTCCGGTGCGATCTGCATGGCATCCCGGACAAACCGCGCCCACGCCCGAACGCTACAAGGAAATCCAGGAGGCCTTGGCCAAGAAGGGCTATCTGCACGTCGAGGCTTCGGGCGTCTGGAATCAGGATTCCGCCGACGCGCTGCGGCGCTTTCAGCAGGATCAAAATTTGCAGGCCAGCGGCAAGCTGGATTCGCTTTCGATCATCGCCCTAGGCCTTGGCCCGAAGTATTAAACTGGAATCTATGATGTCCACCTTTGTGGCCGAGCACCAAACGGTTCTGAAGGATGTGCGGAGGCATTTCGTGCTGCCGGCAGACTCGTCCGTCGCGACGTTTTTGACCGCCCATCCGGCCCTCGCTCAAATCCTCTTGGAAGCGGCTCCCCAGCTACGAGCGGCCTTCGGCGCCGAAACACTCGTCAATCTGCGAGTGCCGATTGACGATTCGGGCTCGCAGAGCCTTTATGCTGTCGTCATGTGGCCCGGCCAGGTCCGGGACGTGCGGGACGATTTGGCGAGATTCGACGACGCATGGTGGATCGCGCGCTCACGGCAGGCGTCGGGATATCTCACTTTTACTTACGAGTTGGTGTGATTGGATCGATGCCGTTCGATTGGTCGGAATATCTCAAGTTGGCAGAGGAATTGGCAGACCGAAGGGATGAGGCATCGCTTCGCAGCGCCCTTAGCCGCGCTTACTACCTATGCTTATCATCTGGCGCTGAAAAGAGCCCAGGATAACGATTTCCAAGCCCTGTCCGGCGAGGAAACGCACGCGCAGTTATGGCGGGTTTTCAGCACAAACCCGGAACCCGCTTGCAGGAAGTTGGCGGAAATAGCCGTTCGGCTTAAAGAAAAGCGGGAGCGTGCCGACTACAACTCCTTCTATGTTCGCCTGCAGGAGGAGGTCCCGGATGTGCTGGCGGATGCGGGGGAGTTCGCGGCCCGCATGGGCAGCCTTCCTGCACGTCATCCCAACCCCAAGAGCCAGCGCCGCTGATTGACGTGGCGGAAAAGCGGGTCCAGGGGGACCCGCGCGAACCAGGGAGGCCCGTCCCACCGCGCGCCTGCTAGAATGTGAGAAGTCCCCATGGCGCTCGACTCCATCAAAGGCTCCCTGCGTGAAAAAGGCGTCCGCCTCACCCGCCAGCGGCAGATCCTCCTCGAGTTGATCGACCAGACCGGACAACATCTGGACGCCGAGCGCCTTTTCCAACTGGCCAAGGAAAAAGATCCCAAGCTCAACCGCGTGACGGTTTACCGCACGCTGAAAATGCTCAAGGCCGGCGGCATGGTGGATGAGTTGGATCTCATGCACCACGAAGGCGACCAGCACTATTACGAAACCCGCCTGAAGCAGGAGCACGCGCACGTGGTTTGCCTGCGCTGCGGCAAGGTCGAAGAGTTTTTCGGCGAGCCCCTGCAACGCTTGCGCAAGCAGATCGAAAGCCACTTCGGATTTCAAATTCTGGTGGCCCGTACCGAGGTGGGCGGATACTGCGCGCATTGCCAGTCCTTGCGCGCGCTGGAACTGGACCGGGCGCGGCAGAACGGGATTCCGGACGCGCCTTTAGCCGGCGGGGCGCACGCGGGCACGGACGCGCCGCATCGGCCCCGCGCCAAGCGCACCTCCGCCTGATGGACACCACTACGGCCGAGTTCGCCCCTTCGGCGTCCGTAATCGTCGTCGATCCCAGCGGCCACCGCTCCCGCGTGGACCTCGCGCCGCTGCCTTTTAAAATCGGCCGCCAGGCCGACAACGATTTGATCCTGCGCGATAGCCGCGCCTCGCGCGAGCACGCCCGCATCGTGCGGCAGGATGGGGAATACAAGATCGAGGACGCCGGCAGCCGGCATGGCGTCTATGTCAACGGCCAGCGCGTGGAAAGCCATGCGCTGCGCAACTCCGACCGCATCGAGTTCGGATTTCCGGATTCCTATCAGCTCATCTTCGCCATGGACGGCGCGGAGTTGAATCGCCTGATCGACCAATTCGGCGCGCACGAGAAATCCGGACCGGTGAGCGGCGTGCCCGGCGCGGGCGCCAACCTGGCCAAACTGCGCGCCATTCTGGAGGTGGCGCGCAGCCTGCAAACCGGCTTGTCTCTTCAGGACGTGCTCAATTCCGTGGTGGATGCGGCGTTGGCTATCACCGGCGCCGAGCGGGGTTTCCTGCTGCTGCGCGCCGGCGGCGAGTTGGAGACGCGCGTAGCCCGCAATCGCCAGGGCGCCACGCTTCCGGCCAGCGATCTGCGCGTTCCCCGCCGCGTCATCAAGCGCGCGCTCGAACAGCGCCGCGACCTGCTCTCCATGAACTTCGATCCGCAGGGCACCGGCGAGTTCCGGCCGGAGCGCAGCGTCGTGGACCTGGAGCTGCGTAGCGTGATCTCCGTACCGCTGGTGCGCGTGAGCAAGGTGCGCGGCGACGCCACCAACGTCTTCTCCACCGCCGAAGAGACGGCCGGCGTGCTCTACATGGATTCCCGCCTGGCTGCGGCCGATCTGGCGGGCGGCAATCGCGAGCTGCTGCAAACCCTCGCCATCGAAGCCTCCACTATTCTGGAAAACGCCCGCCTGCTCGAGGAAGAACGCATCAAGCAGCGCATCGAGGAGGAGCTGGATGTGGCGCGTACCATCCAGCAGGGTCTGCTGCCGCGCCGCCTGCCCGCCGAAGGCTGGTTCCGCGCCTGCGGCAGCAGCGTGGCTTCGCACCAGGTGGGCGGCGATTATTACGACGTAATTCCCGCCGGTCCAAACGCCTGGACGGCCGTGGTCGCGGATGTTTCCGGCAAGGGGGTCAGCTCCGCGCTGCTGGCATCCTTGCTGCAAGGCGCGTTCCTGGCGGCGAGCCATGGCGATACGGCGCTCGACAAGCGCCTGGAACGCATCAATGAATTCTTGAACGAGCGCACCGCCGGCGAGAAGTACGCCACGGTTTTCTATTGCCTGCTGGAGCGCGGCGGTCTGCTGCATTACGTGAATGCCGGCCACTGCCCGCCGCTCCTCGTGCGGCAGGCGGGCGGCATCGAGTCACTGGCCGCCACCGGCCCGCCCGTCGGGTTGATCGAGTGCGCGGAGTTCGGTGTCGGCCAAACCACGCTGGCCGCGGGCGACAAGATCGTAGTCTACTCGGACGGCGTCACGGAAGCGCAAAACCTGCAAGCCGAGTTCTTCGGCCGGCAGAAACTGCGGCAGGTGGTCTCGGAGCATCACGCGGATGCATGCCAGGCGCTACACGATGCGGTGCAGTGTGCCGTCGCCGCGTTTACGGAGAGCGCCCCGCAGGCCGACGACATCACGCTGGTGGTGATAGAGTATCGTGGGGATTAGTAGGGCGGCGCCATGCGCCGCCACGTGGGGCTTCTAACCCCACAATATGGCCATTTTGCGGGCAGGATGGCATCATGCGGGCCGATTACCAATCGGCCCCGGCGAACTGCGCAGGCAGGATTACCACCCCGCAAACCGCCTACAGAATCGACCGCACCGTCCCGCCATCCACGTGCAAAGCCGCCCCATTCGTCGCCGACGACAGCGGACTCGCCACAAAAACCACCAGCGCCGCGACCTCCTCCGCCGTCGCAAAGCGCTGAATGATGGAGCTCGGGCGGATGGTCCGGAAGAACTCCTTCTCGAAATCCGCGGTGGTGATCTCTCTCGTCTTGGCGATATCCGCGACGAATTTCTCTACGCCTTCCGAGCGCGTAGGCCCCGGCAAAATCGCGTTCACCGTCACACCCGTCCCGGCCGTCGTTTCCGCCAGGCCGCGCGACAAAGCCAACTGCATCGTTTTAGTCACGCCGTAGTGGATCATTTCCACCGGAATGTTCACCGCCGATTCGCTGGAGATGAAAATGATGCGTCCCCACCCGGCAGCCTTCATCTTCGGCAGCCAAAAGCGGCTCAACCGCACGCCGCTCATGAAATTGGTTTCGATAATGGCCTGCCAGTCGGCGTCGGTGATGTCTGCGAAGGGCTTGACTTCATAAGTGCCCAGGTTGTTGATCAGGATGTCCAAATCCGGGAACCGCTCGTATGCGGCGCGCGCTTCATCGGCCCGCGAAAGATCCGCGGCGAAGCCCTCCAGCCGCGCAGTGGGATATTCGCGGCGAATCGCCTCGCAAGCCGGAGCCACGCGCGCTTCCGTGCGCCCATTCACCACGACCCGCGCGCCCTCGGCGGCGAGTCCCTTGGCGATCGCGAGACCGATGCCGGCCGTGGAGCCGGTCACCAGCGCGAGCTTGCCTTCCAGTTGCAGGTTCATAGTAATGGAAACCGCTCTCCCCATCGGCCCGCGAACACAAACTGGCCCAACGTACGCCGCGGCTTGCGCTGGTTCCGCTTCCGCAGTTCCTCCGGCGCACCCTGCTCGTCGCCCAGGTAACCCACTCCGAGAGCCGCCACCGCCTCGTGCGACTCCGGAATCGCATACAGTTCGCGCGCCTTGGCCGGATCGAAGCCGGCCATGCCATGCGCCAGAATTCCCAACGAGGCGGCCTGCAGCATCAGAAAGCCGGTCGCGATTCCCGTGTCGTGAAAGGCGTGCCGGTTGACATTGCCGTTGTCGAAATGCAGTTTGGCCACCGTGATCATCAGCACCGGGACATGCCGCGCCCACGAAATATTAGCGGGCACCAGGCAGCTCAGCATGCGCGCGAATTCCTCCGGCTCCTCTTTGCGCGCGACCAGGAAACTCCAGGGTTGCGCATTGCTGCTGGAGGGCGCCCAACGGGCCGCTTCCAGGATGCTGAAAAGCTTTTCCGGTTCCACCGTTTGCGGCGAGTAAATAGCCGGACTCCAACGGCTGCGAATCACATCCAAAATGGGATGATCGACGTTCAGGTGCGGCGTAGCGGTTTCTGGCATCTACGGGTTCGATGCGGGCAACGCCCGGCCGGATGCGCCGCGCGGCCGTTTATCCTCCGGCGGTGTGCAGAACCAGCGTCGCGGTAATCGGCTTCCCTTGCGTGGCGGGAGCCTCCGACCCTACCAGCCATACATTCGCCGGCGCGGTCACCACGCCACTGAAAAGAATGTCGGCCCAGAAGTTCCCAGGCTTGGGACTGGGGCTCGGCGCCAGGCTCCAGCTCGTGCCGTCCCAATGCAGCACCAGCGTCATCTGATTCTCCGAGCCGCTGGCCGCGAAGTAGGAGCCAAAGGCCCAAACATCGTTCGGCGCAACAGCCGTCACACCCAATAGCCGGTTCGATTGATACTGGCTGTTCGGCCCTACATTCGGGCTGGGTATCACGGTCCAGCTCGTGCCGTCGTAGTGCTCGATGAGCGTCTTCGTAGGGACGTCATAATGGTTCGGCGGAGGCTTTAGGCTGGCCGTCGAATAGCCCACAGCCCATACGTCGTTGGCCGCCAGAGCCGCCACTCCGCCCAGGCTGTTAGGCCCGGACCCCACGTTGGGCGTCCGCACCAGCGCCCAATTCGTCCCATCGAAGTGCTCGGAAAAAGTCACGTTGCCGCTGTAGCCCACCGCCCAGATGTCGTTGGGCGCGTCGGCCGAGACCGCCCGGAAAAAGCCGCGGAACGCGCCGGTCTTGGCGGTCCAGGCGGCGCCGTCCCAGTGCTCGTAAAGAGCTTCGAGAGACTCGTTGTTCACCAGCATGGTACCCAGCGCCCAGATGTCGTTCGCCGAAGCCGCCGTCATGCCGTAGATCGAGGGTTGCCGGCCGGCGCCAAAGGTTGGCCCTGGAAACACACTCCACGCCGTGCCGTCCCAACGTTCGATCACCTGGTTCGGACTGGCGGTCCCGATACCCACGATCCCGGCTGCCCATGCTTCGGTGGGCGAAATGTCCACCACGCCATCTAGATAGCTGGTGTTGTCGCCGGCGATAGTGGGCGTGGCGAAAGCCGTCCAGCGGGCGCCGTCGAAATGAATGGCTGTCTGGCCTACCGCCCAGATATCGGAGGGCGACGAGGCCGCCGCGGCCAGCAGGCCATTGTTGCGCGGCCCGTGATGGCCGTTGGGCGTGGGCGCCACCTGAAAGATGGATTGTGCGTGCGCCGCGGACGTTACCATCCACGCCAGCGCCAGGAGGCCGGAGTAAGTAACTTTCATAGCTTCCTCGAGTATAAGTCCGTTTCAAACTGGAGGGCGGGCTTTAGCCGGCGCGGGGATTTATCCCGGCTGCAAGCGCCCCTGCTCGCGGTCTCCGGCCGCCCGTAAACCACGGCCCGATTGCGGCTTGCAGGCATGCGCCGGCAGGGGGGCGGCTTGACAAGCAAAAGCGGTCATGCCTATAATGGTGAACGTCTGAGCGCTTCTGCCCACTCGCGGGTCCTCTGAACCAAGTCAGGCGATCTGGTTTCATACGTCTTATGTCTGCCCGACAACCGGGGAGGTTGCTATGTTCGATGCGCGCCGGAAGTCTAACGTAATCAGGCACACACCTACGCCGGCTCTCCTCAGCGTTGCGTCTGTCTTCGGTCCGGCAGTGGCATCGGCAGTGAGATCGCGACAGACTACAGGCACAGTCGAATGACAGTCATCACAGTGAAACTTACCCCGGAAGAGCTTGATCTGCTAACTGCTTTGGCATCGGATCAGCTATTCCGCAGACAGTACATCGATCCCCGGTTGCCCGGCTACAAATCCAATCCCGCCGAAGTCAGGCAGGGGAAGGAACTGGTGGAACGCCTGCGCCAGATGGGGGATCGGGCCAAGGGCGCACCGGTTGCGAGACGAAATGGAGCGACTGCGTGAGCCGCCGCTCGACGGTCGCGCCGTAGGAAGGCCATGGGATGCCCTTTGAACAGGTGACTCCGCGGCCGTTCCTTCCGGGGCCTATCCATGCCTACGCGCCCATGGCGTCCGGGGTCTATGGAATCTCCAATGCCCGCGAATGGATATACATCGGCGAAACCGACGACATTCAAAGCGCACTCCTGGCACATTTGAGCGAGTATGAATCGCCGCTCATGCGCAGCAAGCCCGCCGGATTTGTGTTCGAGGTTTGCGACCGCGCGCGGCGGCCGGTTCGCCAGGGCCGTTTGGTCGGCGAGTACGCGCCCACTTGCAACCCGGCCGCGCCGAGGCGTCCATGACGCCCGCCGCCGGTTCGGCCCGAGAGTCGAGTGGAACTTCCGGAAGGAGCACAAAAATGCAGTTCGTTCTGACGGGCTTCACCCAGGATCTGGGATGCCGTGTGTTTGCTTTTGAAGGCATCGCCGCGGATCGCATGCGGACGGCATTCACGGTTAGGGCCGACTTGGCTCTGATCCGCAGATACGGCATCCAGATACAGGAACTGCCCCTGTTGTGCCGGGGCCTTCTGGACCGCCGCGACGAAGCCAGCGAGACGCAGGCCTTGACCTTCACCGAGGACGAGATGCGTACTTGGGCCACCGCCCGCGCAGCCGCCAAGGATGAGGCTGCGCACCGCCGAAAACCACCCCGCCGGCCTCCCACCGAGAACTTGGGAGCGGCTTGGCGTGTTCCCCAACTGTAGCCCAAAATGTTGTCTCCACAATGTCCCCATTGCCGGTCCTTGGAGTTTAGAGGCGTAGGCGTCCGAAACGCCCTGGAAAAAGCTCTGCACTGGATTCTCTTGCCCTATCGCTGCGGTCTTTGCGGCCACCACTTCTTCCTGTTCCGATGGTGCGCCCCCGCCGGCGGCACCGCGTAGGGCGGCAGTAGGTGGCTCCATGCGCCGCCACCGGCCCTTCACAGCCTAACTGAACTGCGGGCGCAAACTTGGGGATACGGGTGTATGCGCCCGCCAGGTGTAACGGAGTTATTTGTACAGACGCACCATCCCGCCGAATGGTTAGCACCCGATCTGAGAAATCCGGTGCGCGGTTGTGCATGAATGCCCGCGCAGGCAGGCCGAAGCCTGTGCTACCACTAGATTCTGGTCCCCGGCCAGTTTCGTGACACAATCGTGACCCAGTCCTACTTGGGATTTCGCCTCATCCTGGTGGCCCTGCTCATCGGGTTGAACGGCTTCTTCGCCGCCGCCGAAGTGGCCTTGCTCTCCGTGCGCGGCTCGCGCCTTCGCCAGCTCGCCGAGGAAGGCCAGTCCGGCGCGCAGGCCGCGCTCAACCTCCTCGCCAATCCCGCACGCCTGCTCTCCGTGACCCAGGTCGGCGTCACCCTCAGCAGCCTGGGACTCGGATGGGCCGGCGAAGAAACCGTCTTCCGCATCATCCAGTCGCTGTTCCATCCGGACTGGGGTCCAACCGCGGCCGCCATCGTCCACGGCGCCAGCCTGCTGCTGGCGTTTCTGTCCATCAGCTACCTGCATGTCGTCGTCGGCGAGGTCGTTCCTAAGAATCTGGCCATCGCCACCGCCGACCGTTTGGCCGTCACCATGGCGCCCGCGCTGCAGCTCTTCTACCGCATCTCCATGCCCTTCGTGCTGGTGATGGAGAAATCCAGCGGGGCAATTACGAAAGCGTTGCGCATCGGCGGACATCACCGTTCCGGAGGCCATTCAGCCGAGGAGTTGAAGCTCATCGTCACCTCCAGCCGTGGCCTCGGCTACTTGCCCGAGGCGCAGGAGGATATGATCCACCGCGTGCTGGATCTGAGCGAGCTTTCCGTGCGCGAGATCATGGTGCCGCGCAACGATATCGTATCCGTTCCCGTGGAAGCTACGCTCGACCAGGTGCTGCACGCCATGATCGAGCACCGCCACTCGCGCCTGCCGGTCTACGAGGAAAAGCCCGAACAGATTATCGGCCTGCTACACTACAAGGATCTGCTCCCGGTGTGGGAGGAGCGCCGCGAGGCCATCCGCGTGGGCCGCCCCAGCCGCGCGTTCCGCATCCGCCGCCTGCTGCGCAAGCATCTGGTGGTCCCCGAAACCAAGCCGGTCGGGCAAATGCTCGCCGAGTTCCAGCAAGGCCGCTCCCACATGGCCATGGTGGTGGACGAGTTCGGCACCATCGCCGGGCTGCTCACCGTGGAGGACGTGCTGGAGCAGATCGTCGGCCCCATTCAGGACGAGTACGACGAGCAGATCCAGGCGGCCGCCGCCGGACCCGCCGGCGCCGCACCGCGCGAAGTGGAGCTCGACGGCGCCACTCGCATTCGCGACCTCGAAACCGAGTACGGCATCGACATCCCCCCCGAAGCCGGCTTCGAGACGCTCGCGGGATTCCTGCTCTACCGCCTGGGCTACATCCCGCATGCCGGCGAACACGTGGATCATGACGGGCGGCGGTACACCGTCCTCGAGATGGAGCGCAATCGCATTGCGCGCGTACGTGTGGAGCGCCTCGCCGCGCCGCCCGCTGCTCCGGCAGGTTAGGTTGAGGGAATCGCGAACCAGGAGGCCTGTCCTACGAAGCCAACGCGGCCGGCTCAAAGTACCGCTGCGCCAGCTCCGGCTTGGCAATCACCGCCTTCCGCCAGCACGACCGCGCCTCGAACTCGTTGCCCAGCGTCATCAGCGCGTGCCCCAAATTCAACAGCGCTTCGCCGAATCCCGGATCGGTCTTGAGCGCCTCCTTGTAAAGCACCGCCGCGTCCGCCACTTCGCCCCGCCGCTGGCAGATCAGGCCGGCGTTGTACAGCAGTTCCGGGGAACGCTCGCCCGAATCCAGCAATTGGCGGTAGATTTCGAAGGCCTTGTCGTAGTCCTTGTTCTCGAGCGACAACGCCGCCAAACCGCGCAACGCTTCCTTGGAATCGGCGCCGGAGGCGGTCAGTTCCTGGAAGCAGGTGCGGGCGGCGTCCTTGTCGCCCGCGCGCCAGTGCGCGATGCCCAGATTCAGGCGGGCTTCCGGCCAGTTCGGGCGCTTCGCCAGGCAGGATTGGAACGCTTGGATACTGCCCGGATAGTCGGCCCGTTCCAGGCGCAGGTGGCCGATGCGGAAAGCCGCGTCGTCGGAATCGGCCGAGTCTTCCGGCACTTGCGCATAAAGCTTCTCGGCGGCTTGGGTGTCGCCCAATTGCTCATGCACCAGTCCCAGGTTCCAGTGTACGCCGGGCAGTTTCGGATCGATTTCGAGGGCCCGCTGGTAAGCCGCGCGGGCGCCCTTCAGATCGCCCTGTTCCTGCAGCGCGACACCCAGATTCAAGTGCGCCTGCGGCGAATCGGGCTGCACCCGGGTGGCGCGCGCATAGGCTTCCGAAGCGTTCGGCAGATCGCCGGCTTTGTGGCAAGCCACACCCAGGTTGAACCAGTTCTCGAAGACCTGCGGCGCCAGCTCGGCCAGCTTGCGGGAATAATCGGCGGCCGCCTTGTGGTCGCCGGCGGCGAAGGCCGCGCCGGCCAGACCTTCCAGCGCGATCCGGGATTTGGGCTGCGCTTCCGCCAGCCGCTGCGCGTACTTGCGCACTTGCTCATAATCCTGATTTCCCAGCGAGAGCGATACCAGGTTGCTGAGCGCTTCCTCGGAATGCGGATTGCGATTCAGGATACGTTTGTATAGCTCCACCGCCTCGCTGCTGCGATCGCGTTTCTGGAGCGCGACGGCTTTGCCGAAGAGGGCTTCGTCGTGATCCGGATGGTGCGCCAGGAAGCGGTCGTAGGCGTCCAGGGCCTCGTTATGCAGGCCCACCTGCACCAGGCACGCGCCTAAGGCGAGATGCGCTTCGGAGCGCGCCGGGTCGTTGGAGATGGCCTTGCGGAAGGAAGCCGCGGCCGCATCCCAACGCTCGATGCGTCCCAGGCATACGCCGGCATTGAAGTGCGCGGTGGGATGCAAGGGCTGCAGCAAGGCCGCATGCCCGTAGCTCTGCGAGGCGGGCCCGTATTCCTGCATTTCGTATTGCAACTGGCCCAGCGCGAAATACAAAGCCGGATGGCGTTCGCCGCCATCGAGGGCGCGGACCAATTCCTGGGCCGCGTCATCCAGCTTCCCATCCAGATGCAGCGACGCGGCTTTCGACAGCACGCGGCCGATGCGCGTTTCCTGCGCGGTATTGACGGCGATTTCCGCGCCGCCGGGGCCGGAGGCCGCATTCACGTCCGTAGTTCCCGCATTCCGGTAATCCATTGCTTGTGTCTCCTTTTCTGCTGCGTTTTGGCTGCCCTTTCCGGACAGCAAACCGCAAATCCTGCCTAATATGTCGCCATGGCTTTCGAGTTTCACCCAGTAAACGCGGGCGCGCTCGCCGGTTTCGCTGAAGAATCCGACGCCGCCGGTTTTGAGCCGGTCTTCGGTCCAGAAGTCGGCCTCCTGGCCCTCGATGTAGGCGCGGTACCGGTTGCCCTTCACATCCACCGTTACGCGGTAGGGCGTGTTCGCGTGGATCATCATGCGCAGAGGCGTGAGTACGCGGGCGCCCTTGCTGCCCTCGATCACGGGATAACGGACCATGGCGACGATCGGCCGCGGGCCCGGTTCGAGGACGGTGAACTTCAAGGCATAGTAGTTGTCGGCATCGTGCGCGCGGACCACCCAATCGACGCTCTTGCTTTCGATCTGCGCCATGAACTCGAACCGATAATCGGAAAGCGGCACGGAAGGCCGATAGAGCGCCAATTGTCCGGGATGGATAAAGCCGTCGGTGCTGTACGACCAACTCTTGGGCCACTTGGCCTGCACGCCTTTCCATTGATTCAAGCCGGCGCGAAAATCGTCCGCGAAGTCGCGCGTGGCACGTTGGGACATCCATTGGCGGATGGACATGCCGCGCCAGGGAAGAGATCCCGCGAAACCCTTGGGAGCGACTTGCGGACGCAACACGCCGGCGAGCAGCAAAGCGGCCGCCGCCGCGCCTACAAACTGCCATTTGAGCTTTCTTGCAGGCGCCGCGTCCGCGCGCGGGAAAGCGCGCAGGTTGCTTTTGCGTGGCCGCTGGTCTTCGAGGTCCAGGCCAAAGGCGCCACGTTCGGGGCGCACCAGGTCGTTGAACTTCGCTCTGACCGGATCCATCCGGAATTCCGGATTGTACATGCGGGCCACGCGCAAGGTCCACAGCACGGCGCAAGAGCGCACGGCGCGGCCCGCTTCGGGCGGCAGCGCCTGGCTCGGTCCCGCGATCGCGCCGGCAGCCGCCGGCAAACAGTCGATCCGGGGCAATGCGACATCCGGCAACGGAACCAGGGGATGGTCCTGGGCGGCCAACCTTGCGGCGCCCCATGACGGTGCGGCTGTGGGGGACGTTGCGGGCTTCCGAGGGAGGGTCGCGGAACCCGTTTCCGGAAGCCCGGCGCCAGGTAATGCCGACAATTCATGCCGCACGGGGATGGTTTCAATATGTGCAGGCGCAGCCGCTCCGGCGGAGCTGGGATTCCGATTGCCGGCGGCCTCCTGGAGGGATCCCGGAGGCTCGACCCACCCAGCGAGCGCGCCGATGTGAACGGCGTTGCACTCGACCGCCAGGCAGGCGTGGCTGCCAATCGAACCCAGCGGGTTGCCGCTCACATCGATGCGGGCAGCCTGCCACGCGGGCGATGCAACCTGAACGCCGGCCGGTTGCAGATCCGCAGTTGGCGCCATCGGCGCCAGAGCGAGGGGCCCCAGATCGGGCTGCGGTAGCGGTTCCGGCAGGCTGAATGTCTGCTCCACGCGGCGACTTCCGCTTGCGAGGATTGGTACTTGGCGGCTGGCGGGACTTGGAAGGTCCGCCGGTTGCGGAGCCTGCGCCTGAATGAGGGGAAACTCCGCCGGCGGTTTAGGCAGAACGACTCCGACATTACTATTGCGTGTCCCGAGCGGCGCGAACGCCACGGGAATCCCGTTGTCGAATGCGGGCTGCAGTTCGCCCGAAACCGGCACCGGTCCAGCCTCCAAGGGCTGCGGCTTAGAGGCGATTTGGGCGTGCGAAAGGCTGACTTGCATCGCGGATTGCGGTGCGGGCGCGGCAGGTCCGCGAACCGCCGTGCCGCACGGTAACGTGATGGCCGGGGCGATGGCAGGAGGCACGGGTCCAATTGCAGCCGGATCGCCGGACGCCGGCATGGCCGCTTGCAGTGGGGTAGAAAACGGCTGCGCGTGGAGCAGCGAGTTGCTGCGGGCGGCTTCGGGCAGCGAGACCGTGGCGGGCAGCGATAGGGCCGGTTTGCAAATTCGCGGCGCGGCCGCCGACGGGCGAGCGGCGCTCTTCGCGGCCACCAGAGCAGTTGGCGCGGCGCCCGCCGAGACGCATTCCAGGGGCAGAAAGCTTATAGAGAACGATGCCGTCCGGGCTGGCGTTGCATCGGGCGATGACGAAGGAAGCGTGAAGTCCTGCCACGCCAGCCGCGTGGGGATGGCCGAAAAGGTTGGCCCGAGAATCCAGCCCGAGCGCTCCGCGAAAACGCCGGCAGCCTTGGCCTGCAAGGCGGGCCGGAAATCGTCAGCCGGGGGCTTCGGCAATCCGTCGAGCGCCGCGCGCGGGGCCGGACCGGCGGCGGGCGCCGTCCGCTCCATGAAATCCCCCAGCCGCACGGGCGCCGGCGCCGGGGCTAACGCCTCGTAAAGCTGCTGGCGGTAGCGTTCGCGAAACTGGCGGCGATGCGCATCGCTGCAGAACTCCAGGTCGCGGAGCTGCCGGATCGGACCGATACCTTTACTGCAATACAGACACTGCACGCGCTGCTATGCCTCCGACTATGTCTCAGTTATTATATGCGCACTATCCGCCGGGAGCAAAGCAAAATCTTGTTAGTTTATGAAAGTTAGTGAATACTCGCCGATTTACTACTGGTATGGGGTGTTATCTTCGGTTAATACTATGAACCGAAGATAGCGGTACATGCCACGCCATTCGCGATCCGTCTGCCGCACGGGCCTTCGCGGGCTGTTAACTATGCGCAACTTTTGCGCATCAACCAAAGTGCAATTGTCAGCCACTCGGATGGCCGACTATGATTAATGCAGAAATGAAGGTCCAAACCAATTCCTCTTCACGAGAACGCGGCCACGCCATGCTGGAAGCGGCGTTGCTGCTGCCCTGGGTGTTGTTTCTTTTCGTCGGCGCCTTCGACCTCGGTTTTTATAACTATGCGTTGATCAGCACCGAAAATGCCGCGCGCGTGGCGGCTTGGTACACATCGCAAACCGCAACTACGTCGACAGACGCCACTACCGCCTGCACGTACGCGCTCGCGGAACTCTCTTCAATGCCCAATGTGGGCACGACCGTCACGACGTGCAGCGCGTCGCCCGTGGTGGTCACGGCCACCCAGGTGACCGGCGCCGATGGAGCGCTGGCCAGCCAGGTGAGCGTATCTTATACGAGCCCGATGTTGATTCCCATCCCCGCCACCTTGCCGGGGCAATATACGTTCGACCGGGTTGTCCAGATGAGGCTGGTAACGCAATGAAAAGACGACGCAGTTCTAGCGGCAGTACGGTCCTGGAATTCGCCCTGGCGGGCATCCCCATGATGCTGACATTCATGTCCATCGTCCAGATGGGCCTCGCCATGTGGACTTATCAGACGCTGGCCTACGGCGCCAAGGAACTCAACCGTTACGTCGCGGTGCACGGCACGCACTGCGGAAGCGGCACCAACAACTGCAAGCTGACGGTGGGCAATGTGGCGACGGCGGCGGAGGCTTTCGCCATCGGCCTAAGCCCCAGCACCTTGAATTTGACGTTAACCTCGCCAAGCACCAGCTATACCTGCAATCCGGTGACGAGTTGTACGTCCAACAGCAACCCCTGGCCGCCGTCGGCCGACAGCACGGTGGGCACCACGATTCAGGTGAAGCTGCAATACCAGGTCAGCCCCGGGTTCACCATGGTGTGGGGGGGAGCCAAAGCAGCCAGTTATGGAAGTTACAACCTGGGGGCCTATTCCAAACAGCGAGTCTTATTCTGAGGTAGTCATGCCATCAAAACGCGAGCGCGAACGAGGCCAGGTACTGCCGCTGGCCACCCTATTGATTATCCTTCTGCTGTCCATGGTTGGTTTCAGCATGGAGACCGGTTTGGCATTCTATACGCGCCAGACGGCGCACGCCGCCGCGGAGTCCGCCGCTATGGCGACGGTGCTGGCGGCCATGTCCAGCGTCAGTGGAAGCTCCGTTACGTGCAGCGGATCGGGCACCAGTGGGACACAGTGCTCGAGTACCGCCGTCACGTGCGCTGCCTCGCCTAATAGCCCGCCCAAAACCAACATCGATAACGGTTGTCTCTTCGCGAAGCAGAATGGCTTCACGGTGGGAGGTTCCACTGTGGTCAAGATTACCGCGGACAATACCAGCGCAGCGCCGGGGAATCCGAATGTGGCGGTGCTGTACTGGGCGCAGGCTGCGGTCACCACCCGCCAGTTGCAACTGTTCTCGTCCCTGTTCAGCAGTTCGGGTATGTTTACGGGCGCGAACGCCGTCGCCGCGATCGTATCGAACGGCACGCCTTCCGGCTGCATATACGTGCTGAACGCGACCGCCCAAAGGGCCATGGACGTGGAGGGATCGGAAGTCCAGACAACCTGCGGAATTTATATCAATTCGAGCAATTCCGTGGCGTTGTATATCGGCGGCAATCCGCCCGGAGGGGCCGGCACCCCCGCCATATCGGCCAGCGCCATCTCGATCGTCGGAAACTATCAGAACGGCGGACAAGGCACCCTCGTTCCCACGCCGCAAACGGGAACCACGGCCGTCGCCGACCCGCTGGCCAGCCTGGCGGAGCCCACGGCGGGATCCTGCAGCGCCACCAACTACAACTGGAGCCAGGGCACTACCACGCTTTCTCCAGGCACGTATTGCGGCGGCATCCACATCAGCGGCGGGAATGTGACTTTTTCCGCCGGACAGTACATCATGCTGGGCGGCGGGCTCACCATCGATAGCGCCAGCACCACGGTCACCGGCTCGGGCGTTTCGTTCTACAACACATCCGGGAGCGGCTACTCCTACGGCACGCTGACCATCAGCGGGCAGCCCAACGTGACTTTCAGCGCGCCCACTTCCGGCACGTACGAGGGTATATTCTGGTTCACCGACCGCTCCCAGACTTCCACCAACCAAAACCAGATCAACGGCGCGACCACGGCCACCATCCAGGGCACTATCTATATGCCGACGGTTCCGCTGCTATACACCGGAGAAAGCTCTACGGGAACCTACACGGGGTTGGTAGTGAACACTTTGGAGATCAACGGTTCTACAAACTTCAAACAAGATCCCACCGGCCAGTACACCGGACTTAGCGGCGGGGGGGCGGCGGCTTACTTGATCCAGTAACTGCGCTGCGCCGCCGTCGCCAAAAGTTAGCAAACAAACGCTAAGTGTTGACATCCATCCGGGCCTGACTTACTATAGTGCGCATGATCCGTTCCAGCGCGCTGTTTACAATTACTCTTACTCCGTTCATCTTACAAGCCGCCAAGCCTGAGGCTGTAACCGCCCCTGCCTTGACGGAGAGCCTTCACAACCTGCCGCTGGCCTTCGAGCGTAACAGCGGCCAGGCCCCGGCCACCGCGGATTTCCTGGCTCGCGGCGCGGGCTACGGGGTGGCGCTCTACCGCGGCAATGCGCATATTTCGCTGCACGGCGCGGAAACCTCCGGGCCGGTGGCTATCGACCTTCGGCTCGCCGGGGCGCGCCGCAATCCCAAAGCCGCCGGCCGCCAAGCCCTGCCCGGCAAGGTAAACTACTTTATCGGGAACGATCCTTCCCGCTGGCGGACGGACATCGCCACCTTTGGCCGCGTGGAATATAGCGGCGTTTATCCGGGCGTGGATTTGGCATATTACGGCCGTCAAGGGCGGCTGGAGTACGATTTCATCGTGGCGCCCGGCGGCGATCCTTCCGCCATCCGCCTAGGTATCGAAGGCGCGCGGCGCATCCGCATCGGCGCGGGCGGCGACTTGGTGCTGGAGACCGGCGGCGCGCCTATCCGCTTCCGGAAGCCGGTCACGTATCAAACCATCGGCGGCACACGGCGGTTGGTGAGAAGCGAGTATAGACTGGCCGGGGCGCGCCAAGTGGCATTCTCGCTGGGCGCCTACGACAGGCGTTACCCGTTGGTGATCGATCCGTCCCTGGCTTACTCGACTTATCTTGGCGGATCGGGTTTCGATTACGGCACGGCGATAGCCGTGAGTTCCCATGGGAACGCTTTTGTAACCGGATATACCTCGTCATTGGATTTTCCCACCGTCAACGCGGAACAAGCCTATTTCACGAGCTACTCGGGTATCTTCGTGGCCGAACTCGCCGCCAACGGCGAAAGTTTGGTCTATGCCACCTACCTGGGAGGATCCGACTACGACTACCCGTATTCCATCGCGGTGGATTCCACCGGCGCCGCGTACTTGACGGGGCTGACGGAATCGTCGGATTTCCCGATGATGAACGCGTTGTATGGTTCCTTGAACGGACCCGAGGACGCTTTCGTCACCAAGTTCGGACCGGCCGGAAACACGCTGACGTATTCGACATATCTGGGAGGATCCGGCTCCGACTACGCGCTCGGCATCGCGGTGGATTCCAGCCAAAATGCATACGTCGCCGGCACCACCGAATCGATCGACTTCCCTACTACCTCCGGCGCGTATCAAACGACTGCCGGCGGTTCCTGTTCGTTTGTGGCAAAGATCGACGCGGCGGGCAGCGCGCTGAGTTGGGCCACCTACTTCGGCCAAAGCTGCAGCGCCGAAACCACGGCCATAGCGGTCGATTCACAACAAGCCGTCTACGTGACCGGCGCCGCTTTTCCGGGCCTGCCGGTAACTTCCGGAGCGCCCCAACCGGCCTTCGGCGGCGGCGAACACGACGCCTTCATGGCCAAGCTCGATAACGCCGGCGCGAACCTGCTGTATTGCACTTATCTGGGCGGGAGCCAGAACGACTCCGGCACCAGTATCGCGGTCGACTCCAGCGGCGACGCCTATGCCACCGGCCTGACTCAATCCACCGATCTTCCGGTGACCGGGTCCGCTCTGCAAACCGTGTCCGGCGGCGGGTACGACGCTTTCGTCGCCGAGTTAAACAGCACCGGCACGGCATGGCAGTATCTGACTTACCTGGGCGGACAGCGCGACGATTACGGGTACGGCATCGCATTGGATTCTAGCGGCGACGCCTATATCGCGGGCTACACACTCTCGAACAACCTAAAAGTCGCCGAGCCGGTGCAACCCGGGCTCGCCGGGAACCAGCACGTCCTCTACAAAACTACCGCCAGCGGGAAGACCTGGAAGGCCTCCGATACCGGGCTGCCCTTCACGCCCATAGTGGTCGCTGTGGACCCGGCTTCGGATAGTCACTGGATAGCGGCCACTTCCGAAGGCTTGTATCAAAGCACGGATAGCGGCGCCGAGTGGCAGGCCACTAGCGACTTCATAGGCGCCAACATGTATGGCGTGGCATTCAGCCCGGCGGGCGGCACCGTCTACGCCAGTAACTTCACCCAGATCTATTCCAGCGCGGACAGCGGGAACACCTGGTCGTTCCAGGGCGTGGCGCCTTGCGCGGCGGCCAACCTGGCCGTCAGCCCCAGCAGCCCTACCACCCTGTATTTGGGTTACTCGTGCGGGGCGGAGAGTATCGATGGCGGGCAGACCTGGACGACCCTGAACGATTTGAACGGGCTTTTCTTTAACAGCATCGTCATCGATCCACAATCGCAGTCCACGATATACGCCGGGACGTCTTCCGGCTTGTACGGCAGCACGGACGGCGGCCAGAGCTGGTCGGCGCTGAATATCGCGGGGCTGCAGTACCCCAACGTAACTTCGGTAGCGATCGATCCCAAGGAGCCGGCGGACGTGTATACGGTGGCCAATGGCAGCGTCTATGCGAGCAAGAATTCGGGCGGCACCTGGACTCTGAAGTCCACCGGACTTACGGCTCACGTAAATTCTCTGGCAATGGCGCCCTCCAAGCCCGCCGTCTTATATGCGGGAACATCGGCGGGCATCTTCGTCAGCACCGACAGCGCCGCCAAATGGAAGGCCGCGGGTGAGACGATCGACTCCATCTCGCTGGTGGCTGCCGACGCCGTCGCCTCGGACACCGCTTACGCGGCCACATCGGTAAATCCGGATGCTTTCGTGGCGAAGATCAATCCGGCGGGTACGGCTTTGCTCTATTCGACTTTCTTGGGTGGGACCGGCCTGGACTACGCGCTGGGCATCGCATTCAACTCCAGCGGCAGCGCGTTCGTCACCGGGTCGGCTCAATCGCCGGACTTCCCAACCACCGCCGGGGCGTTCCAGAAAGCTACCGGCTTGTCGCGTACCACGGCATTTGTGTCGAGCATCAGCACCAAGACGCCCGCTTGCACCTATAATGCGTCTCCCGCTTCCGCGTTCTTCTATGCGTCCGGCGGCCCTGCGAACTTCAGCGTGGTTGCGCCCAGCGGTTGCAAGTGGACTCCCAGGGCGAGCGCTTCCTGGATCACAGTGACCAGCCATGGCGGACCGGGCGTCGGTTACCTAGCCATCAACGTGGCGGCCAACACGGGCGCAGCTCGCACCGGTTCGGTGGCCATCGGCACGGAAAGCCTCGCGATCTCGCAGGCGGCGGGGAGCTGCAGCTACTCCCTTTCGACCAACGGTCTCTCCTTTCCGCAAGCGGGCGGACCTCAGGACGTGAACGTCACCGCCGGCGGCGGTTGCGGCTGGGTGGTGACCGGTCTCCCGCTTTGGCTGACTGTGACTTCCGGCGCCAGCGGCACGGGCAACGGGACGGTGGTGCTCAGCGCTACACCCAACCCCTTCCCGGGACAGAGGGGCGGCTCCGCTACGATCGCCAATATGGCGGTGGGAGTTGGTGAGAGCGGCACGTCGCAATAACGCCTAAAATCATGCCTTCTCAGAAGAAATCGTGCGCGGATTCCGGCTCTGGCAGGCCGTAACACGGCGCCCCGATTCGCGCTCCACACCGCCAATGTTGGGCGCATGGCGCTTTTGCTAAACTAGTAACACTCGCTATTAAGGAGGCCCCGACATACGTGGCGGAGTCACCCACTTTTGCGGATTATGCGGATCGTTATCGGCGCTTCGTTGGTAATCTGGCCGGTTCCTCCGGCCAGGCCATGTCAATCGCGGTGGGGGGACAGTATGAGTCTTTCGGCATCCTGATGCGCGAAATCCTCATCCACGCCGGCCTTCGCGATTCCGGCTACCTCATCGACGTAGGCTGCGGATCGGGAAGATTGGCGCATGTGCTCTCGGTGGAGCGCTATCTTGGAACCGACGTCGTTCCGGAATTGCTGGCGCATGCGCGAACGCATTGCTCCAATTCCGCCTGGCGCTTCGAACTTGTGAACGATATTGCGATCCCCGAGTCCGACGGCGCGGCGGATATGATCTGCTTCTTTAGTCTGTTCACGCATCTGCTGCACGAAGACTCTTACCGCTACTTGCGGGAGGCGCATCGGGTTTTGAAGCCGGAAGGCAAGCTGGTGTTCAGCTTTCTGGAGTTCAAGATTCCCTCACACTGGGGTGTATTCGCCCGCATGATCGAGCACCGCGAAGGAGACCAGATCCACAACCAATTCATAAGCCGGGACGCCATTGCGTCCTGGTGCGGGCATCTGGGATTCTCGATTGAAGCAACTTATGATGGGGACACGCCGCACATCCCCCTCCAGCAACCGCTGACGCTCGATGACGGCCGGGTGGTGGAAGGCATGACGAGCCTCGGCCAATCGGTTTGTATCCTCCGCAAGTAGGATCAGGCGTGCCGACTCGCGGCACGTCGCAATAACGCCTAAAATCAAAGTTAGTGCCAACAACAAGTCTGGGACAAGCGCGCGAGTGGTTGCGGAGCGCGACAGCGGTGGCGGTGTTGACGGGGGCCGGAATCTCGGCGGAGAGCGGCGTCCCGACGTTTCGGGGGCCGGGCGGCTTGTGGAAGGATTACAAGCCGGAGGATCTGGCTACGCCGGAGGCTTTCGCGCGCGACCCGCAGCTGGTATGGGAGTGGTACAACTGGCGGCGGGAAACGATTCACAAGGCCAAGCCGAACTCCGGGCATGCCGCGCTGGTGCGCCTGGAAATTCAGAAGCCGCACTTCACCTTGATCACGCAGAATGTGGACGGCCTGCACGACATGGCCGGGAGCGGCCGGATGCTGAAACTGCATGGCGACATCTGGCGCATGCGCTGCACGGTCTGCGGGAGCAATTGGCCGGACCGCCGGGCGACGTTGCCCAAGCTGCCGCCGCACTGCGGATGCGGGGGCCTCGCGCGTCCCGGCGTGGTCTGGTTCGGTGAGCCATTGCCGGAAGGCATGATGCAGGAAGCCGAGCACGCCACGCTGGAGGCGCAGGTGCTGCTGGTGGTGGGAACCTCGGCGCAAGTCTATCCGGCGGCCAGCCTGATTCCTTTGGCGAAGCAAGCCGGAGCGCGGGTGATCCAGGTGAACCTGGAGCCTACGCCCTACTCGGAGATCGTGGATTGCGCGTTGGAGGGCGCGGCGGGCGAGATTTTGCCGCGACTGGTTGAGTAGGTGGTGCCACAAAGCGCTGTTAGTCGAGGTAGATGGCCGCCTTGCCGGTAACCTTCGTTTTGCCGATGGTTGTAGTGACCTCGATCGTGGCAGGACCGGTTTTGGCGCTGCTGTTGAAGACTACTCCAGTGGTTATGACTTGGATGGATTGCGACGGGATGCTGGGAAAGGAGTAGCCGTTCGAGAAAATCGCGACTTTGTCTTGGACCACGGTGATGGCGATATCGGCCGTGCCGGACGAAGTTGTGGTTTGAAACGTATAGAAAATCTCGGCGCAACCATCGCACAGGTGCGATACGACGGGTTGGGGCTGGGCGATGACGAGGCCACCCACGGCAACGCTTGAGCAATTGGGCCCGCCGCCGTAGCAGGGCCAGTCGCCGGGGTCCGGCGGATTCGGGCCTGTGCCCACGATCCCCTGAAACAAGCCTGGGGCCTTGGCATCGGGTGTCACATCGACCTGCCCGATCGTGTACATGCGCATCTCGGGGTTTAGACCGGATCGATCGGCGCTTTGCCCCAACGACGCCGGCTGGCTGCATACGAGAACTACGGCCACCAGGGCTGCAAATAGAGACATGGGAATCTTGGTCATCGCTTAGAACCTCTCTCCTTCATGGGTATCTCTCATTGGATCAACCTGACTGGGCATCCCCCAGTGGTGTAGTCCGTGGTCGCGGGGGTCGAAATATATGAACTTCCGGAAAAAGTCAGCGAGTATACGACCAAAGTCGAGACTTGGCCGCTGGTTCCACTGGAGCCGGAGTAGGCCAGGCTGCCCTTGGGGATGTACACGACTCCGTTGATTGTCTGATTGGATCCGCCAGACAAAGCCGAGGAGCTGGTATTGCTCCGATCCGGGTAGATCGCCACTCCGTTATATTTCTCCGTGGAAGAGAAATCCGAGGTGGGCGCGCTGATGTCGATACCCCCAGTGCCGCTCATGGAGATCCCGCCGCCGGACGCGTACAGGGTGACGCCGGACCCGGTAATGCTGGTGCTGCCGCTCATGTTAATACCGTGTTCGAGGATATACAAGCCGGGATTCAACGTCAGCGCCACGCTGCCGCTGACCGCGATCGCGCCGCAGTATACGCCTGGACTGAGCGTTTGGGACCCGGAGCCGCTGAGCGTGACTCCATTGCTGGTGCACGACCCGATAGTGGGGGGCTGCATGCTGGCGAAGGGATCCGTCGCGGCGGTCACTCCCAGATTGGGCGACGGTGAGATCGTGGCGCCGCCGCTGGCCAGCCAATCTCCGACGATATTGACCGAGGCCCCGTTGGTAGCCTCAATTTCCGCCGATCCGCCCATCAGCACCGCCGCCGAGCTGCTGGAATTGATATAGATCCCGCACCCGCTCTTCAACAAGGCGCTGCCGCTATTGGCGACCGACGACCCAGTCGGTTCCATGACGTAGACACAGCCGCCGCCCGTGCTCGGAGTCATCGCGGCAATCGCGGAGGCACCTGTGTTCAGAAATCTATTGCCCAATATTGCCGAGAACAACTGCGTCTCGGTCTCAGTAACAGTGGCCTTGGCCCAGTACTTGGTGCTGACGCCGGTGAGGCTGGTGATGTTCCCCGACATGCTAACGGTTTGATTCCCGCCGTTGGCGAATCCATTCGATTTGGCGTACAGGCATCCGGCCTGCAGATTGTTGGGCGGCGGATCGGAAATGCTGGATGGGCAGGTTGTGGCGCTCTGGCAGGACCCCATTCGTCGCGCAAACCGGGTTACAGGGCGAAGACGCCACGGCATTGGCCACGGCAGCCAAGGCCGCCCCGTCGGCGGCCGCCTGGGCGGCCCGCTGCCGAAACTGCGCCCATCCGATGTCGACGACCAGTCCCAGTACGGCAAAAATGACCACGGAAGCCAGCGTTGTAATTGTAAGCGAATTCCGGGCATTTTGTCTCTCAGAACTGAATAGTTTGCTTGGAGTACGCCGGCAGGTTATAGGTGGCGAATTGCGTCGGACTGGTGCCTGGAAAGAACATCATCAAGGCGGACGAGAATGGGTAGGTAGCCGAGATGGACACGTTGGTACCCACTGCATTGTCCGGCGATGGAGGCCATACCGCGTTGTTGGTCAGGCAACTGCTGAGCGGGTTGCATGTTACGTTATTATTGCCGCTAGCGGAGATCAGCGACACATCCCACGAAGAAGGCACTAAGCCGACGCCGTTGTTCGCAATCACCGTGGCAATATTCGCAACGGTCGCCGTACAGGAGTTCCCGGTTGCGGCGCAATCCGCGCCGTGCACTATCGCGTAGCGAACACCCTGGTGGATGGCGAACGTCTGGTTGTGATACATCCACATGCCGCGCGACATCTCGACGGTGGAAATCAACGCGAAGATCAGCGGAATGCCGACCATGGTGAATTCGACTGTAACGCTGCCTCGCCGCCGTTTCATGGTTTATGACCCCACCATCATCGTAACCACGCGTGTGATCGTGGTTTGGCCCGGCAGCAATCCCGGAATCGGTATCAGATACGGGGTCTGATACGAGACGGTGACTTGCGATGCGTTGTTGCCGTCGGGACCCGTGACCAGCGCCGCAGTCACGGTGAGGGCACCGGTGCAGGTCGACTGGCCCGCCAGGTTGAAGGCGTCGGACATTTCGGCCAAGACGCGCGTGCAGGCGCCGGACGAGTCGGTAGCGGTGGAGGTGCCGCTGGAGGTGTAGAGGGCCGCCGCGCGCGCGGCATCCTGTGTCTTGATCAGCGCCCACGAGTAGAATCCCCAGTCGAAAGCTCCCACAAACGTGAAAAGCAGATACGGAAGAAAGAACGCGAACTCCATGACGGCGTGGCCGCGCCGGTTTTTCGAACTGCCGGTTCTCATACAGCTACTAGAGTCTTCCTCAACGGCTAACGTGTCAATACTACTATTGGGTGTTTTAGCAATGGTAAGCTTTGTTAGCGGTAGCTTAGCAGTGGCTGGGTCCCGCCGCATCACGGGCGAGCGGTACCGCGGCAGGACCGGGCCGCCGAAGCAGCCCGCGCCCACTGAGGCGGCCCGAGCGGGCAGCGATCGCCGTTTAGCATGGCGGCAGTTCCGGATAGGAACGCATAACAGTGAGAGGGCTGTTGCGGACGGCTTGATATTCAGTTTTCAAATAGCGAGGGCGACAGAGCCTCACGTGAGGATGGCCCGACGGTTCTAATTATGCCTCGGACCTACGGCGTGGCGGCGCATGGCGCCACCCTACGACATCAGCGTAGCATGGCAGTGACGAAAGTTCGGCGGTACAATTGCTCGGAGTTGTTTGTTTTCAATGGGCGGGCGATTTGTGAGACGCGTGATTGCCTGCGCCGGCAGGTGAGCCAATCATCGCGAGAGCCGGACGCTAATCTGCGTGGCGATGGTATTGAATGCCACCGCCAACTGCGAGGCATCCGGGGCTAACGCGAAATACCCGTGCGGCTGATTGATCTGCATCTGGTAGAACGTTTGTCCGACACCGGCTTGCCCGGCCAGGTTCGGATCGTTGGCGATCTTTTGCAAGAGCAGGGTATCGGGCATATCGTCGGGTGGTCCGTTGCCCATCAGCGCGATATCGTAGATGAAGGGGTGCAGCGTGGGGTCTGTGCGCACTTGCGTGGCTTCGTTGTCGACGGCATTGGTGGAAGCTATGACGATCTGCTGAGGAATGCTGACCGCTCCCACCGGGGTGAAGGCCGTCGTGTAGGGCCACGTTGCGCTATTCAATTGGCTGTAAGGTCCGGCGAGCGGGTTGCCGTAAAAGTCCGTGGTGGGCAGATTCGGAATATCACTGCGGACGCTTTGGAGATTGGGGCTATCGAATGAACACCCGCTGCTGCCGGCGAGGGGATGGCCGTCGTTGGGGAAGGTGATACCGGCGGTGGCGGCGTCCATCACGCCAGCGGTGTGTCCGCTCGTCACGGCGCCGCCGGCCCACTGCGCGATCACGCCAGGAGTATTTGCCGGCAGGCTGCAGCCGCTAGCGACACCCAGCCCAGGCAGGGAGTAGTCGGCGGTGACGCCGTTGGGCCGGCCGTCGGTCATGAACATGATCACGTTCATGCGGTTGGCGTCATTGACCCGCTTTAGTTCGCCGTACGCCGTGGCGATGGCCGCGGCCGACGAGGTATTTTCGTTGCAGGTAAGCTGCCCGATGAGGGACTGAATGGTGTCGCCGTTGGCATCCGGCGTGGTGAAGCTGGTGGTGGACGGGTAAATATAGACGGACGAGCCGAAGGCCACCAGACCGAGCTGGTCGCGTCCGGGAGCGAAGTAGTTCACAAAGGCGGCGGCATCGACTTTCATGAGAGCGCAGGCCGTCTGGCCCGTGCCGGCGACTACGCCGTTCATCGACGAAGAGCGGTCGAGCACCATCATCAATAGCACATCGCGGCGACCCGCCGTGCTGGTCACATTGATGTTGGAGACTTGCTGGTTCAGCACCCGCAGGAAATATAACGGCGCTTGAACCGTGGCGTTCACTGTGACCGACCGGTAATTGGCGGTGGAAACCGCGTCTATGGAGACGGCGGCGCTGGCTCCGGTGGTCTGCCAATACCCCGTGGGAAAGTTCCCGCCGAAGAAGTTCTGAGCTGTGCTGGCGGCGTTGGCTTCCTGGGCGGACTCATTGGCTCCCGTGCCCAGAGCCCGCGCGCCAGCCAAAGCGGCGGAGTCCGAGGCGGCTTGCAGTTTGGACCTGATCAGGTACAACGTGCTCACGTCGAATCCAAGCCCGACCAGCGGGAGTGTGATGACCAGTGTCAGCGTGGTGAGCACGACGGCGAAGCCTCGCGAGCGTTTGTTGCGACTGTTCTTGAGATTTTGCATGATAGCCTCCCCTTCGGTCTAAAATACGGCGCGATTAAACGCGCCCAGATTGGCGATGAACCCCACAACCCCAAGGTCCCGGAATGCGAAATCGCCCTCAGACATGTATGCGAGGCCGCCCGATGCGATGGCGATTACCGACGAGATATTGTCCGCCTGTGCCCCGGTGTCGGTCGTGTAGTTCTGCACATTTCCGGACGCGTCGATGGATGCGGGGTTCCCAAACGGACTGGTGTAGAGCGTATTGTTGCCAATCACAATCCGGGTCACCACGACTACGTGCCCAGCGTTGGTGCAACCGCAGGCGGAGGTCAGGCTCTCGAATGTGGAAAGCACCAACACGCCGTTGCCGGAGGCGCTACCGGTGACGTTGCCGCTGTTAGCCTGCAGGCTTAAGCCATTAGCCAGGTCGTTTGCGGCCAGATTCTGATTGGCCTGCTGCGAAAAGTCCACGCCCTTCGCCATCATATGGCCGACATCGCGGGTCAATTGATTCACTTGAAAGTTACGTACCAGGGCGATGCCGAGGGTGATCATGCCGAGTATCAGGGGCACGAAGAAGAAAGACGCGACCAATACGAACTCTATTTGAACATTCCCTTTTTCGTTGCGTGTGCGGCACATGGGTTGGGCTCCTCTGTTTCCGGACATATTCGGTATCCCTACGGGCACGTGGGCGGCGTGGGATTGGCGATCGGCGGGCAGCCGCCCAGGGGGCACGCTTCCATCACATCCGAGGAAATAGCGCCGATCGGGATGGGGCTGCCGCTCTTGAGAATGCCGACCGGAGTATAGGTATGGCCAACTATGGAAACTTCCACCAGGTCGCCTCCCGTGCCGCTATCGGGCTGGCCGGTAACCGGGTTGAAGTAACTGATGGAGATCTGGCAGGCTCCGTTGGCGCCGTTCAGCATCCCGAGCGCATTTTGCTGCACCACCTGTACGATCGAATCGTTCATATAGGATTGGCCCGACGCCAGCCGGTCTGTAACGGCGAATCGCACGCCCGCCTCCGCGGCACTTTGCAGAGTCGACTTGGTGAAGAGGGCGAGCGCCAGATCGATCAGTAGAAACAGAAGCCCAAACATCAGCAATATGATGGCAGTGGCTTCGATCAAGGATTGGCCACGCTGTAAGTCTTTTCGATTCCGTTTGGCGATTGCTTTCATTTGCGTCATCCTTGCCATGTGACTGAGTGTACCGGATATTTTTGACGGATGTAAATGATTCCGCGACACTTATGAGTCACATAAGCACTAAACGTACCTGCGGGGGCGGAAGTACCGAACTAACTATGGTTAGCGGGGCGGGCTAACGTTAGCAGGCCAGGAGCCAGGAGTCAGGAGCCAGGAGTCAGAATGCCGGAATGCGAAGCAATGGGCCGTTTTGCGCGTGGTTACCGGTAGTTAACTATCGCGGGCAGGGGCGGAAATTCGTACTGGTACCTCATTGGGTACAACAGATTTGGGTGGAGAGGAGGCGGCTGGCGGCGAAGAAATTTTCCTGGGAGAGCTGCTTATAAATCGACCCGGCGACGCCGGCGGCGATGGGGCCGTTGATGCGGAAGCCGCCGGTGAGCAGCACCACGACGACCAGTTGATTGCGCTCCACATCGTTGAAGGAGCCGAACCAACCCAGGTGATTGAGCGCGCGGGAATCGTGGCAGGTGCCGGTCTTGCCGAGGATGGGCTCGGTTTGATCGACCCCGGCGCGGTGGGCGGTGCCGAAATCCACTGCGCCGCGCATACCGACCTTGACGTCGTTAATCCAATTCGCGATATCCAGATGGCGTTTGACGCGGGGGACGAAATGGTCGATATCCTGCTGGCTCTTGGGATATTGGAGGTGGTAAAGGGTTCCGCCGTTGGCGATGGCGGAAACCAGGGCGGCGAGTTCCAAGGGAGTCAACTGGATGCCTTCGCCGTAGGCGGTCATCATGCCCACGCCGCCGTGTTCGGGCGGGGCTTCGGGCAGAGCGCCGGGGCGCTCACCGGGGATCTGCCAGCCAGCCTTGTCGCCGAGGCCGAAGAGGCGGGCGTAGTGCACCACGCGCTCGTAGCCCAGGCGGTTGCCCAGGATCTGGAAATAGGGATTATTGGAATGCGCGAGGGCGGTGGAGAGATCGAGGCTGGTGCGGCGCGTGAGTTGTACGGCGGTGTCGCGTTCGATCAGGCCTTCATTGAGGGCGGCGAAAGCGGTGACCAGCTTGATGGTGGAGCAGGGGGTAAAGCCGCTATCGAGGGCGGTTTTTTGATTGACGATGGTGAGGACGCGGCCGGTTTGGGGATCGACGACTACGACGGTGCCGTTGTAGGGTCCCAGGGCGTCTACGGCGGCGCGCCGGACTTCGAGATCGTCGCCATCTACGTTGTCTCCCGCAGTCG
>Ga0302324_100002972_pt1 | contig 38414 bp, 32 predicted proteins | sample Palsa_T0_1_FD_201949 | JGI IMG/M metagenome (GOLD analysis project Ga0302324, IMG submission 201949) | Peat permafrost microbial communities from Stordalen Mire near Abisko, Sweden - Palsa_T0_1 | ecosystem: Environmental > Terrestrial > Soil > Palsa > Peat permafrost | place: Sweden: Abisko... | reverse complement strand
TAGGGTGACCGACGACGGGTGGCGGCCTGGCCGGACAGGGCGTGCAAGCGGTCAGCTCCCCGGGACCACATGGGACCACCCGGCATCATGCCCCAGCCTTCACCGGGCCCGTAACCTCCGCCATTGACGATCTTTAGACCCGGTTTCGTCCGGGAGCAGCTCGCCGGGTGACCGCTCGCCCGGACACGTTCTTCGCCAGGCCCGGGCACCGGCCGCCGCCAGGGCTAAGGCCGCGGTCTGACGTGCCGACGAGGGCTGGCCACCCGCAGTCACGCTGCGAAGCTGGCTTCAGCCGTCCAGGCCATCCGGCTGCCAGCAACAGGCCATCCGGCTGCCAGCAAGAGGTGGCGGAGGCAGAGCCGGGCCCGGTGCGTGCCGGGCCGCGGATAGATACCGTGCTGGAGTGAGCATTCCGCGCGGGACCACCCTAGCCGGGCGGCTGGCATCGCTCGGCTTCGCCGACGCCGAATGGGCAGAACGCCTGATCACCGGCAGCCTGGCACTCGACATCCGGGGCGAGGACGGTGCGCTGGTCGAGGCGCTCGCGGCGGCCGCGGACCCTGATGCCGCCCTGGCGGGCCTGGCGCGGCTGGTGCCCGATGCCGGGCTGCGCGCCGCGCTGCGGGCCGATGCTGGCTTCCGGGTCCGTCTCACCGCGGTGCTCGGGGCCAGCGCGGCCCTCAGCGATCATCTCGCCCGGCATCCGGGCGACTGGCGGGTGCTTTGCGGGCCCGATGCGGTCATCGAACCCGGCCCTGGTGAACTGCGAGCCGCGTTGCTGGCGAGCGTCGGCGCGGACCCGGCCGATCCTGAGCCCGTGTCCGACCCGGCCCGGCTGCCGGGCAGGGACCCGGCGACCAGCCTGCGGGTCGCCTACCGGCGCGGTCTGCTCCGGGTGGCGGCGCGGGATCTCACCGGCGTCGTCACCCTCGACCAGGCGGCCGCTGAGCTGGCCGACCTGGCAGCGGCGGCGCTTGAGGCGGCCCTCGCGATCGCGCGGTCTGGCCTGCCGCCCGGCTCGGCGCCTGCCAGGCTCGCGGTGATCGCGATGGGCAAGTGCGGCGGCCGCGAGCTCAACTACGCCAGCGACGTCGACGTGATCTTCGTCGCCGAGCCGGCCGCCGCCACCGAGCCGGCCGCCGCGGACGCCTTGCGCACCGCCACGCGGCTGGCGGCGGGCATGATCCGGGTCTGCTCGCAGAGCACCCCCGAGGGCTCGCTGTTCCCCGTCGACGTGAACCTCCGGCCGGAGGGCCGCGACGGCCCGCTGGTCCGCACCCTGGCCAGCCACCGTGCCTACTACGAGCGATGGGCCAAGACCTGGGAGTTCCAGGCGCTGCTGAAGGCCAGGCCGGTCGCGGGTGACCCGGGGCTTGGCCGCGCCTACGTCGAGGTGATCGCCCCGATGGTCTGGCAGGCCGCGCAGCGCGAGAACTTCGTGCCGGACGTGCAGGCGATGCGCCGCCGGGTGCTCGCCGCGCTGCCCGCCGCCGAGGCAGGCCGCCAGCTCAAGCTCGGCCCCGGCGGCCTGCGCGACATCGAGTTCGCCGTCCAGCTCCTGCAGCTCGTGCACGGCCGCACGGATGAGACGCTGCGGGTCGGGGCGACGCTGCCCGGCCTGGCCGCGCTGGCGGCCGGCGGCTACGTGGGCCGCGAGGACGCGGCCAGCCTGGCGGCCGACTACCGGTTCCTGCGCAGGGTCGAGCACCTGCTCCAGCTCCGCTACCTGCGCCGTACGCACACCCTGCCCGAGGATCCCGCCGCGCTGCGCAGGCTCGGGCGCGCGCTGCACCTGGCCGAGGGAGCCGGGCGCAGGGCTGTCGGCGGCGAGCGCCCCGACCCGGCGGACGAGCTGATCGCACAATGGCGGCAACACGCCAGCCACGCCAGGCAGCTGCACGAGAAGCTGTTCTACCGGCCGCTGCTCGACGCCGTCGCGCGGCTGCCCGGCGACGCGATCAGGCTCACCCCCGACGCCGCCCGGGCACGGCTTGAGGCGCTCGGCTACGCCGATCCGGTCGGCGCACTGCGGCACATCGAGGAGCTGACCTCCGGCGTCTCGCGCAAGGCGGCGATCCAGCGCACGCTGCTCCCCGTCATGCTCGGCTGGTTCGCGGACGCGGCCGAACCGGACGCCGGGCTGCTCGCCTTCCGTCAGGTCAGCGAGGCGCTCGGCGACACTCCCTGGTACCTGAGGCTGCTGCGGGACGACACCAGCGTGGCGCAGCGGATGGCCAGGCTGCTGGCGTCAAGCCGGTACGCGACCGGCCTGCTGCTGCGCGCGCCGGAGTCGGTCGCGATGCTCGGCGACGACGCGCAGCTCGCCCCGCGGCCCCCGGCGGCGCTGCACGCCGAGGCCGCCGCGACGGTCGGCCGGCACGACGACGCGGCCGACGCGGTGGCGGCCGTGCTGGCGCTGCGCCGCCGGGAACTGCTGCGCACGGCCGCGGCCGACCTGCTTGGCCTGTCCGGCATCGAGGAGACCTGCGAGGCGCTGACGGTGGTCACCGCCGTCACCATCACGGCGGCGCTGACCGCGGCGATCAGGACGGCCGAGCGGGCGAACGGCCGGCTGCCGACCCGGATGTGCGTGGTAGCCATGGGCAGCCTCGGCGGGCACGAGAGCGGTTATGCGAGTGACGCCGACGTGATGTTCGTGCACGACCCGCTGCCCGGCGCGGACGAGGAGGCCGCTACCCGGGCGGCGCACGGCGTGGCCGAGGAGCTGCGTGGCCTGCTGGCCAGGCGCGGCCCGGACCCGGTGCTGATCATCGACCCGGGCCTGCGCCCGGAGGGACGCCAGGGGCCGCTGGTGCGGACCCTCGCCTCCTATCGCGCCTACTACCGGCGGTGGGCGCTCGCCTGGGAGAACCAGGCCCTGCTCCGGGCCGAGCCGGTGGCGGGCGATCCCGGCGTCGGAGGCTCCTTCACGGCGCTGGCCGACGAGTTCCGCTATCCGGCCGGGGGCATCGCCGAGGCTTCCGTTAGGGAGATCAGGCGAATAAAAGCCCGGATAGAGGCAGAACGGATTCCTCGTGGCATAGACCCCGGGCTGCACCTGAAGCTTGGCCCGGGGGGACTGGCGGACGTCGAGTGGGTGGTGCAGCTCATCCAGCTAAGGCACGCCGACACGGTGGCCGGGCTGCGCACCACGCGCACGCTGGCCGCGCTGGCCGCCGCGCAGCAGGCCGGGCTGATCGGGGCCGGCGACGCCCGAGCGCTGCGGTCGGCGTGGCTGCTCGCGGCAAGGATCAGGGACGCGGTGATGCTGGTGCGCGGCCGGGCATCGGACACGCTGCCCGTCAAGCTGGCGGAACTCGCCGCCGTGGCCAGGCTGCTGGGGTACCCGCCCGACGCGACGCAGGACCTTGTCCAGGACTACCGCCGCGGCGCCCGCCGTGCCCGGGCGGTGATGGAGCGGCTCTTCTACGGCTGACCCGCGCTGCGCCGTGCTGCGGCACCGCCCGGGCCTGGACTTAAAGCCCGCTTGAGCCCATACGCTCGTGGGAGTGCGGAAGCAGGATGGAGCGTGAGATGCGCGGCGGCCGGGTGCGGGGGTTGTGGGCGCCGCAGACGCGGGCACTGACCGCCGGGCTGGTCCTGACCGTCACTTTCGTCGCGTCGGAGGCCCTGGCGGTCGTGACGGTGATGCCCGTCGTCGCGCGTGACCTTGGCGGGTTCCGGCTGTACGGATGGGTGTTCAGCGCGTTCATGCTGGGCAGCGTGGTCGGCATCGTGGCGGCGGGCCGGGAGGCCGACCGGCGGGGTCCCGCGATCCCGTTCGTGGCCGGGCTCGTGCTGTTCGAGGCCGGGCTGGCTGTCGCCGGGCTGGCCCCGTCGATGACGGTGCTGGTGGCCGGGCGCGCGCTGCAGGGCATGGGCGCAGGCGCGGTGCCGGCGGTGGCCTACGCGTCGATCGGCCGCAGCCTGGCCGGCCCGCTTCGTGCCCGCATGATGGCGGTGCTGTCCACCGCCTGGGTCGCCCCTGGCCTGGTCGGCCCGGCCATCGCCGCTGAGGTCGCGCACGTCTTCGGATGGCGGTGGGTGTTCCTGGGGCTGCTGCCGGTAGTCGCGGTCACCGGACTGGTCGCCGTACCCGCCCTGATCCGGCTCGGCCCGCCGGGCTCGCGGGGCGAGGCGGAGCACCGGCTGACCGACGGCATCGCGGTGGCGGCCGGGGCTGCGATGATCCTGGCGGGTCTCACCTTGGTGGCCGGCTCGGGCGCCTTCCTGGCCGGCGGCGGCCTGATCGCGGCTGGCCTGGCCGTCGGGCTTGGATCGCTGCGCCGGCTCGTGCCGGCCGGCACCCTGACCGCACGCCGAGGGCTTCCGGCTACCATCCTGAGCCGGGGGCTGCTGACGTTCACGTTCTTCGGCGCAGACGCCTATGTGACCCTGTCGATCACGGCTGTGCGTCACCGCAGCCCGGTGGTGGCCGGCATCGCTGTCACGGGCGCCACGCTGGCCTGGACTGCTGGTGCCTGGCTGCAGGCCCAGCTGAGCGAGAGGTGGGAAGCGCGCCGCCTGGTGCGCACCGGGCTGGCGGTGGTGCTGGCCGGCATCGGCGGGATGATCCTGGTGCTGCAGCCGGGCGTGCCGGTGGCGGTCGGCCTGGCGGCCTGGACCGTCGCGGGCCTCGGCATGGGGCTGGCGTATGCGCCGATATCCCTGTTGATGCTGCGGGAGGCACCGCCCGGCCGGGAAGGGTGGGCGTCGGCGTCCCTGAACCTGGCCGACGTGCTCGGCACCGCGATCGGCGTCGGCGCGGGCGGCGCGGCCGTTACCGCTGCCACCGGCCGGAGCCTGTATCTGGGCGTCACGGCGGCATTCGTGATCGCGGCGGCGATGGGTGTCGCGGCGATGGTGCTCACCCGGCGGCTGCCGGCCGGCCCCACCACCGCGTTGCCGCGCCGGCCCGGCGGAGCCGATGCAGGGTCCAGCCCAGGCCCGCCGGGTCGAGCGGACGCGTCACGGCGGTGAACATCTCCGCGGCTGCTGCCGGTCGTTCCCGCGCCCGTTACTGCGCTGGGTAGGGCAGGAAGCACAGCCCGGCAAGATTTTCGATGCCGCCGCAGTCCTGGCCGCCGTTCTCGTTGTCGCTGGCGATCCACAGGCCCGCGCTTGTCACCAGCATGTCGTCCGCGCCGAGCCCACGCGCCTTGGTGGGGTTGAAGGTAAGGTCTCCCGTCGCGGGAGACAGCCCTTCCATGCCGGGAGCGGAGACCGCGGTGGACCCGGCCGCATCGCAGTCGTCCGGGTTCGTCGACCAGCGCTCGTGCCCGCCGAAGTAAGCGGTGCTGGCATCGGCCGCCGCCGAGAACAGCGAGTCGCAGCCGGTGTAGTTCACCCAGTTGTGCAGCACGTAGCCCGGCTGCCCGTCCGACTGGACCGGCGGGCTGACAGTGGCGGGGAAGGAGGCCGCTGCGTCGCACAGACCGGTCCGCGCGGTGGCCCCGATCGGGAAGCCGTTCGGGTGGTAGCCGGTGGTGGCGATGTAGATCGTCGAGTCGTCCGGCGACCAGGCAGCCGCCTGGATGTAGAACGGCTCGTTGGTGGCGCACTGGTAGGGATATCCGGTCGGGTCGGAGCTGCTGAGCTCGCCCATGCTGCCGTCCCACTCGGGCGAGGTCCAGCCGGTCACCGATGCCGGGGTGGTCGCCAGGTTGAGCATGAAGATCTGCTGCCGGGGCAGGCCGCCTGCCGAGGTGAAGTCGCCCATCACCAGGTCGAGCGTGCCGCCGTTGCTGAGCGCCTGGTTGTAGACCCGCGTCGCGTTGTTGGGCGCGTAGCTGTAGTTACCGGAGATGTCCAGGCTCACGAACCCGTCGTCCTTGCCGGTGGCCGGGTTCAGGCTGGTCATGTACGGGTCGGCGGTGCTGTTGTTGATCGAGGTGTAGTAGCCGCCTGCCAGGATGTGCCCGTCGACCCCGAGCAGCGTCGAGACCTGACCGTTCGCGCTGTGCCCGAACGCGGTCACCACGGCGCCCGCGACCGTATCGACCTCGGCGATGTTCTTCACCGTGGTGCCGTCGACGGTGCTGAACAGCCCGCCGATGTAGGCGTCGGCGCAGTTGGTGCCGTTGAAAGCGATCGAGTTCACGATCCCGCTGACGTCCGGGTTCCACGACGTCATCGTGTACGGCGACGCCGCGCTGAAGCTGAACGCGTTGTCGCGGGTGTACGTCGTGCTCCCCTGCTCGATTGTCGTGAAGGTGCCGACCGCGTACATCGTGGCGCCGCACTGCACGATCTGCCGGATCTGCTCGTTCGGGCTGCTATGAGGCGGCAGGTGCGGGGTCTTCTTCGCCGGCGTCGCAGACACCGGGCCGGCCGGAGCCGAAGTCGCGAACGACGGCGCCGCAACCCCCGCCACGCCGACAGCTATCGCGGCCGCCACTACGGCCCCGCGCCACAACCTAAGGTTTCCGTGCCGCATGGCAGCTACGAAGATTTGCGTGCCGCATGGCAGCTACGACGTGATCGGTCTCGCCGGGGGGCGGCCGCCAGGCGCCGGGTCTGGTCGGCGGCCGGCGTGCTCGTGCTGGCCTGCGTGCTGGGGTAGCTGGTGCTGGCGGTGCGATCACGGTCAGCGTCGAGGGCCGCGTAACTGCCCACGCCGAGCCGGGACCAGTAGCGGGCCAGGGCCACGATGGAGGCCGGCTGCAGGTACCTACGGACGGCCCTGGCCAGGTCCTGGACGTCGAAGCTGGCCACGTCCGGCCCGCCGGCCGGAACGAAGCTGGCCACGTCCGGCCCTCCGGCCGGAACCAGGATTCGTCCGAGCGTCTCCGCTATACCGTTTCTGATCATGTAGCCAGATTCCGGCGCAGCGGTAGCAGCATGGTTCGCAAACGATTGCAGTCCGGTAGCAGCCACGTCAGCCTGACAGATGCCTGCGTTCCGCCTGACGGATCGCTCGTCCGCCTGATGGATGTCTCCTTGGTATGCGCCCAGGCATACCAGACGCACATCCATCAGGCGGAACGCGCCAGGTGGTGCTCGGCAGTCGAAGGTCTCAGCAGTCGAAGTACAGCTCGAACTCGTGCGGGTGCGGGCGAAGCCGGATCGGGTCGATCTCGCTGGACCGCTTGTAGGAGAGCCACGTCTCGATCAGGTCCGGCGTGAACACGCCGCCTTCGAGCAGGTAGTCGTGATCGGCCTCAAGCGTGTCGAGCACCTTCTCCAGCGAGCCTGGCACCTGCGGGATGGCCATGGCCTCGTCCGGCGGCAGCTCGTACAGGTCCTTGTCCACGGGCTCGGGCGGCTCGATCTTGTTCTTGATCCCGTCCAGGCCGGCCATCAGCATCGCCGAGAAGGCCAGGTAAGGGTTGCAGGACGGGTCGGGCACCCGGAACTCCAGCCGCTTGGCCTTCGGGTTGGAGCCGGTGATCGGGATGCGTACGCAAGCGGAGCGGTTGCGCTGCGAGTACACGAGGTTGACCGGCGCCTCGTAGCCGGGCACCAGCCGGTGGTAGGAGTTCACCGTCGGGTTGGTGAACGCGAGCAGCGAGGGCGCGTGCTTGAGCAGGCCGCCGACGTAGTAGCGGCCGATGTCGGACAGCCCGGCGTAGCCGACCTCGTCGTAGAACAGCGGGCTGCCGTCTTTCCACAGGCTCTGGTGGCAGTGCATCCCGGAGCCGTTGTCGCCGAACAGGGGCTTCGGCATGAAGGTGACGGTCTTGCCCGCGGCCCTGGCGACGCTCTTCACCACGTACTTGTACAGCATCAGCTTGTCGGCCATCGCCCGCATGGTGTCGAACCTGACGTCGATCTCGGCCTGGCCCGCGGTGCCGACCTCGTGGTGCTGCATCTCGACGGTGACGCCGCACGCGATCAGCGCGTGCACCATCTCCGAGCGCAGGTCGGTGTAGTGGTCGGCCGGCGGGACGGGGAAGTAGCCGCCCTTGTAGCCGGGCTTGGCGGCGAGGTTGCCGCCCGGCTCCTCGCGGCCGGTGTTCCACGCGCCCTCGATCGAGTCGAGGTAGTAGAACCCGGCGTTCGAGGACGTCTCGAACCGCGCGGAGTCGAAGATGTAGAACTCCGCCTCGGGCCCGAAGAACGCCGTGTCCGCGATACCGGTACCACGCAGGAAGTCCTCTGCCTTACGGGCGATGTTGCGCGGGTCGCGGGTGTAGGGCTCGCCGGTCAGCGGGTCGTGCACGAAGAAGGTGAGGTTGAGGGTCTTTCGCGCGCGGAACGGGTCGATCACGGCGGTAGTGGCGTCCGGCAGGAGCAGCATGTCCGACTCGTGGATCTGCTGGAAGCCGCGGATCGACGAACCGTCGAACATCAGCCCGTCGCTGAAGACCTTCTCGTCGAAGGACTCAGCGGGAACAGTGAAATGCTGCATCGTCCCGGGCAGGTCGCAGAACCTGACGTCGATGAACTCAATTCCCTCATCGCCGACATACCGCAGAACCTCATCACCGCTCGTGAACATCGACTCTCCCTCTGCCGCCTGCCGATTTAGCCCGTTCGCCGGGTGCGCCTGCGAAATTATGCGCTGGCCGTTTCCTGCCTATGTCCCTGATGTTTCGCACGTGTTACGCCCACCCGGCGAAGCACAAGCATGCCAGGCGCGAGGCGGCCTGGTGAGCGAGGCGCCGTGTTGCGCGGATACGGTGTGTACGTGACCGAGCGACGCTGGGCGGGCTCATGGCTGTCCGGTACCCGGGCCGCCGGGGAGGAGAACGGCTACCCGGGGCAGCATCTCGGGCTGCCTGAGCAGGGCCCGCGGTCCGTCGCGGGCGTCGGCCGCCGGATCGGCGCCCTGTTCATCGACTGGCTGCTGTGCATGATCATCGCGGTGGCCTTGTTCCATTCCCAGTACTGGACCATCGTGGTCTTCGCCGCCGAGGTCTACGTGCTGACCGCGCTGACCGGATTCACCGTGGGCAAGCGGCTGACCGGCCTGCGGGTGGTACGGCTGGACGGGAAGCCGGTCGGGCTCTGGTGGGCGCTGCTGCGTACCCTGCTGCTGCTGGCCGTCGTGCCGCCGCTGGTCTTCGACAGCGACCTGCGCGGGCTGCACGACAAGGCGGCCGAGACGATCGTGATCCGGATCTGACTGGCGCCAGCCGATCCGTTAAAGCCTGGTGAGAGTCCGTTAGATCCTGGTGAGAGCCAGTTCGGTGGTCAGCGGAACTTCGGCCGCGGCGCCTTGGGCATCCTGGCCTGCCTCGGCATCGGGCCCTTGGGCATCTGCAGGGTCTGCGGCAGTGCCTTGAGCCGGTAGTTCAGGTCCAGCACGGCCGGGCCCTTGAGGTTGCGGGGCAGCTTCATGATGTGCCGCTGGATTTTCTTGATCGGGATCTGGCCTTCCTCGTCGCCGACCTGCAGGTCGTAGATCGGCACGTCGAGCGCCACCCGGGAGACCCGCTTCTTTTCCGCCGCCAGCAGGCTGGGCAGCCGGCTGGGCGATCCCTCGCCGACCAGCACAACGCCGGGCCGGCCGACGGCGCGGTGCACGATGTCCATGTTCTTGTTCGCCGCGATCGCGGGCGTGACCGTCCAGTTCCCGCGCATGCTCTGCAAGACCGCGGCGGCGGCGCCGGGCTGGCCGTGGATCGACGAGTACTGCGCCGCCTGCGCGAACCGCCCGAACGCGACCATGGCGCCGATCAGCCCGAGCGCCACGCCCAGCGGGGTCAGGAACGCCACCGTCCCGGTGAGCAGGCCCACGACCACGGCGACGGCGACGACCGCCAGGGCGATGCCGAAGACGATCGGCATCGCCTTGGGGTTCTCCCTGCGGACGATCGTCGCGACCATGCGGATCTGCTTGATGCGGCCGACCGAAGCCGGGTCGTCGGCATCCTTGCGTGACGCCGCGGCGCCGGGCTTCTTTACCATGCAGGTGAGAATACGATCAGGCGGCCCGCAGCGCGAAACGGCGGTGCCTGGCGGCCTTCAGGAGGCGTCGGCGGCCGGCCGCGGGCGGGCAGCGGGCCGGTCCATGGCCTGCCGGTCCATGGCCTGCCGGTCCATGGCCTGCCGGTCCATGGCCTGCCGGTCCATGGCCTGCCGGTACAGCCTGCCCGCCCGGTAAGACGACCGGACCAGCGGCCCGGCCATCACGCCGGCGAAACCCAGGCCGAGGGCCTCGTTGCCCAGCTCGTCGAACTCCTCCGGCGGTACCCACCGCTCGACCGGGTGGTGGCGCACTGACGGCCGCAGGTACTGCGTGATCGTGAGCAGGTCGCACCCGGCCGCGCGCAAGCCAGCCATCGCCTCGCTGACCTCGTGCCGCTCCTCGCCCATGCCGAGGATGAGATTGGACTTCGTGATCAGGCCCGCCTGCCGCGCCCGGGCGAGCACGTCGAGGGAGCGGTCGTAGCGGAACCCCGGCCGGATCCGCCGGAAGATCCGCGGCACGGTCTCGATGTTGTGCGCGAGCACCTCGGGGCGGGCGGCGAAGACCTCGGCCAGCTGGGCCGGCTCCGCGTTGAAGTCGGGGATCAGCAGCTCGACGCCGCAGCCTGGCACGGCCGCGTGGATCTCGGCGCAGGTCTGCGCGTACAGCCAAGCGCCGCCGTCCGACAGGTCGTCGCGGGCCACCCCGGTGACGGTCGCGTAGCGCAGGCCCATCGTGGCCACCGACTCGGCCACCCGGCGCGGCTCGTCGGTGTCCAGCGGGCCCGGCCTGCCGGTGGCGATCTGGCAGAAGTCGCAGCGCCTTGTGCACTGGTCGCCGCCGATCAGGAACGTGGCCTCGCGGTCCTCCCAGCACTCGAAGATGTTGGGGCAGCCCGCTTCCTCGCAGACCGTGTGCAGTCCCTCGCTGCGCACCAGCTGCCTGAGCTCGGTGTAGTGCGGCCCGGTCCGCAGGCGCGTCTTGATCCATGGCGGCTTGCGCTCGATCGGGGTCTGGCTGTTGCGCGCTTCCAGCCGCAGCATCCGGCGTCCTTCGGGTGCGAGTACCACGCCACCAGAGTATGTCCGCGGCGCAGGGGGCAACGACGGTCGCCCCCGTCGGGACGGACGGTCGCCCCCTGTCGGGACGGACGGTCGCCCCCCTGTCGGGACGGACGGTCGCCCCGTCGGGACGGAAACGTCGGCCGCCCCCTGCGGCTCAGGATCCGGCGATGACGGCCCACCTGGGGTGGGTACCGAGTAGCTGGTCGAGCAGGCCGCGCCCTTCCAGCACGGCCCACTCGATGTCGCGCAGCCGCTCGAACCTGGCTTGCCCCCAGGGGCTGGCCTGGACCAGGGAAACCGCCTCGGCCGGGCTGATGCCGCTGCCGTGGGGGAGGGCGCCGACGACGCGATCGCTGTAGTGGCCGTGGTGTCCCGGCTCTGCACCGCGAACCCTGCTGGCCAGCTGTCTGATGTCGGCCCGGATGCCCTCGACTCCGCCAGTCTTGCCCCAGCTCCCCTCCACGAGCACCAGCCGGCCGGCTGGCGCAGCCGCTCGCCACGCTGCCAGGGCAGTGGCCGGGTCGGGCAGGGTCCAGACCAGGTGACGCTCCACGACCGCGTCGAAGTTGCCTGCGGGCGGGCTGGCCGCGTCCGAGTGGACGGTACGGACGGTGAGCCCGAGCCGAGCCGCCTTGGCCTGCAGGGCCGCCAGCATCCGGGCCGAGAGATCCAGGGCGGTGACCTGATAGCCCTGGCCGGCCAGCAGCAGGGACAGGAACCCCGTGCCTGCCCCGGCGTCGAGTACCGTCGCCGGGGGATCGGGCAGCAGGCGCCGCAGCGTGCCGCCCCACGCCGCAAGTTCCTGGGGCCGCTGCGGGTGATGCGATGGCGAGTTGTCATAGCTGTCCGCGTCCTCGTCCCAGAACTGCCGGATCTCCGCCGAGATGCTGCCAGCCGCCATCGCGGTTCTCCTTCGCCGTCCGCTGCCGTCGCGCCGCCAGGAGGTGGCACGGATTCCGCCCGCCAGGCCGGGCGGCAGCCGGGCATGCCGCCGGCATTCGCCCGCTGACCCAGGTTAATCGCGTGCCGTGGCGATTGCGCCGGAGCCGGCGGCTGGGCGGGGGCGGCCATCCAGTGAGTTCCGGCCACATGTCAGGGTCAGGGGGCTCCCGGCGGGGTGACGGTCGCCTCGACGGTGACCCGGCCGGCCTGGCGGAAGGTCAGGGTCAGCGGGACCAGCTGGCCGACCTGGAGCGGCGCGGGGTGCAGGAACACCACGTCGTCGCCGAACGGGCTCAAGGTGACGGTGCCGTGCGCGGGGATGGCCAGCCCGGGAAGGGCCGGGCCGGAGCCGGCCGCAGCGGCCTGCCGGGTGAGCACGACGCGGGACGACACGGGGCTGCGGGCGGAGAGCAGCTCGTCCGGGCTGCCGGTGAGGTTGCTGATGGTGAGGTAGGTGGTCGCGCGGCCGGCCGAGGCGCCGCTGGCGGTGAAGGCGCCGGCGGAGATGGCGGCCATGCCTACCCTGATCTGCACTCGGGTGATGGTGCCGGCGCCGCCGGTGGCGACCCATGCGGACAGCAGGCCGGTCAGGGCCGCGGCGCAGATCACCGGGGCGAGCGCCGCAGCGGCGAGCTGCCGCAGCCGGCCGCGCGTCGCTGCGGGCCGGGCGGACGGTGCGGGCCGGGCGGACGGTGCGGGCCGGGCGGACGGTGCGAGCCGGGCCGAGGGTGCCGGCTGGCGTGCGCCCGGCGCGCGCGTCATCGGCTGGTTCCGGCAGGGCCGGCGGCGGCGCTTGCCCTGCGGCGGACGCCGCCGAAGCGCCGCAGCCGAAGGCTATGCGAAACGACGATCAGCGAGCTGGCCGACATGGCGACGCCGGCGAACAGCGGGTTGAGGTAACCGAGCGCCGCGAGCGGGATCGCGAGCAGGTTGTAACCGAAGGCCCAGGCCAGGTTGGCGCGGATCGTCCGCAGGGTGGACCGCGCGAGCTGGATGGCGTCGGCGATGCTGGCCGGGTCGCCGCTGACCAGGGTGAGGTCGGCCGCGCCGATGGCGGCGTCGGCGCCGGTGCCGATCGCCATGCCGAGGTCTGCCTGGGCCAGCGCGGCGGCGTCGTTGACGCCGTCACCGACCATCGCTACTTGCAGCCCGGCTGCCTGCAGCTCCCGGATCAGGCCGGCCTTGCCGTCCGGCCGGACGCCGGAGAACACGTCGGCCTCCGCGACGCCGAGCTGCGCTGCGACCGCCCGGGCGCTGCGGGCGTTGTCGCCGGTGACGAGCACCGCCCGCAGGCCGAGCTGCCTGATCCTGGCCACGGCCGCCGCGCTACCTGGCTTGACGGCGTCGGTGAGCGCGAGCATCGCGCGGGCTCGCGAGTCCCAGCCGACCAGGATCGCGGTAGCGCTGGCGTCTTCGGCGTGGCTGGCCGCCTCGCGCAATGCGGCTGGCACGGCGAGACCGAGCTCGTCGAACAGCTGGATGCCGCCGACGGTGACGCAGCGGCCTGCCACGGCTCCCCGCACGCCGGCCCCGGGCAGGCTCAGGAACTCGGTCACCGGTGGCAGGCTGCCCAGGCTCGCCGCCGACGCCCTCGCTATCGCCTGGCCGATCGGATGCTCGGACGCGTCCTCCACCGCACCGGCGAGCATTAGGGCTTCCTTCTCGTCGGCGTCCGGCGCGGTGGTAACGGAGTGCAGCGACAGCTTTCCGCTGGTCATGGTCCCGGTCTTGTCGAGGACCACGACGCTGATCCGCCGGGCGGATTCGAGCGCGGGCAGGCCCTTCACGAGGATGCCGAGCTCGGCGCCGCGGCCCACGCCGGCCAGCAACGCGGTACCTGTCGCGAGCCCGAGCGCGCAGGGGCACGCCACCACGAGGACGGCGAACGCCGGGCTCCAGGCGTACTGCGACGGCAGGCCGACGCCGATCCAGAAGCCGAGGGTCACCACAGCCAGGCTGATCACGCACGGCACGAAGACCGCGGCGAGCCTGTCGGCGAGGCGCTGCGCCGCCGCCTTGCCGGCCTGCGCCCGGGTGACGAGAGCGACGATCTGCGCCAGCGTGGTGCCGGAGCCGACGCGGGTGGCCCGCACGATCAGCCGGCCGCTCACGTTGACGGTAGCGCCGGTCACCGCACAACCAGGCCCGACCTCGACCGGCACCGGCTCGCCGGTAAGAAGCGACATGTCGACCGCCGAGCCGCCCTCGGTCACGATCCCGTCCGTGGCGATCTTCTCGCCGGGCCGGACGACGAACAGCTCCCCTGCACGGAGCGATTCGCTGCTCACGCGCTGCTCGGTGCCGTCGCGGAGGACTGCGACGGTCTTGGCGCCGAGTTGCGCCAGCGTGGTCAGCGCCGAGCCGGAGCGGTCTTTGGCGCGGGCCTCGAGGTAACGGCCGGCCAGCACCGAGACGGTCACGCCCGCGGCGACGTCCAGGTAGAGCGTCTGCTGGGCCGCCGGGCCGTAGGCGAGGGCAAACGGCATGTGCATGCCGAGCGTGCCCGCCCCGCCGAACAGCAGTGCGTAGACGGACCAGACGAACGACGCGGCGATGCCCAGGCTCACCAGCGTGTCCATCGTCGCGGTGGCCTGCACGAGGCTGGCCGCCGCTGCGCGGTGCAGCGGCAATGCCCCCCAGGCCACCACCGGGATGGCCAGCACCAGGCTGAGCCACTGCCAGCCGCGGAACTGCGCGGACGGAATCATCGCCAGCAGCACGACGGGGAGGGCAAGCGGGACGCAGACGACCAGGCGCCAGCCCAGGTCACGAGTCGGCCGGGCGCTGGCCGGCTTCGGACCGCCGGCCGGCCCGGGCAGCGCGGCGCGGTAGCCAGCGGCCTGGACCGCCGTGATCAGCTCGGCGAGGTCCCGGCCGCCGGTCGAGGTGAGGTACGCGCGCTCGGTGGCGTAGTTGACGGTCGCCGTCACCCCGTCCAGCAGGTTCAGCCGCTTCTCGATCCTCGCCGCGCACGCGCCGCAGGTCATGCCCCCGATGGCCAGTTCGATGGCCGTGTCCGGCACGGACGGCGCGCTGGTCATCACCGTCCGCCCCGACCGGCGGACACCCGCAGGGACACGCGCACGAGTGCCGGGATTCCTGCACCTGCCGGGCCAGTGCCCATCTGCATCGGGCCGGTCTGCATCGGACTGGAACCGCCGCCAGTACGGGCGTAGGTCGCCGTGACGGGCCCGAGGGCCGCCCCGGCCGCCCTGGCCGCCAGGAAGATGACGAGTAGCAGGAGGCCGAAAGCGCACAGCCTCGCGGGGGCGCTCATCGCGGCTCCTGACAGCGGGGCGGGATGCCCGTGCGGACCATGGCAGCGTCCTTCGACTGCGAAGGCACACAGTATTGCAGGCAGCAAAGGCACACAGTATTGCAGGCAGTAGTTGCCGACGGCTCGTCAGGTGCGGCACCCCCGTGGTCTGCATACACAAGCCAGGTATTGTGCCCACCCTTTGCGGTATTCGGAAAGCCGCTGAATACCCGCACCGGGTATCGGGAATACCCCCGTCGGGTTTAGCAAGTACGGTGCGGGGGTTTTCCTTCATACCCGTCCGGGGTTCCGCGGGCACGGAAATGCCGAGGAAAGCAAACGGCAGGATGGCGTATTCTCCTTGCCGGATGCGCGGGCGGCACAATAGTCTCGTGCCGTTTCGGGGAAAGGAATCGTCATGAGCGAGGGCCTGGCGGCTGGCGGTGCCACCGCTTGGCAGTTCAGGTCAGGCGCTGCCGCGCGCGACCGCCTGCCAGCTACGGACGCGCGCCGGAAGCTGCAGCTCGCCCTCGGCGCCATCTGGCTGCTTGACGGGGTGCTGCAATACCAGTCCTTCATGTTCACGAAGGCATTCCCGCAGATGCTCGCGGGCACGGCGCCCGGCAACCCGGCTTTCATCGCCGGTCCGATTAACTGGTCGGCTCAGCTCATCGACCACCACGTCGTCCTGATGAACGCCGCGTTCGCCACTATCCAGCTTCTGCTTGGCCTGGGGATAGCCTGGCGGCCGACCGTAAAGGTCGCGCTAGCCGCGTCGATCGTGTGGGCGATCGCGGTGTGGTGGCTCGGGGAGGGACTCGGCCTGGTACTGACCGGCGGCGCCAGCCCGGTCAACGGAGCCCCGGGCGCGGTGATCATCTACGCGCTGCTGGCGGTGCTGCTGTGGCCTGCCGCCGCGCAGCGCCCTGCCTCGTCCGTAGCCGGGCGCGCGGTCGGCGGGCCGGCCGCCAAGGCGCTCTGGCTGATTCTTTGGGGCAGCCTCGCGTACTTCGCCCTGACCCCGGCATCCCGTGCCGCGGGGGCCATCAGCGGCATGATCGCCGGGATGGCGTCCGGGGAGCCAGGCTGGCTCGGCTGGACCGACAACCACCTTGCCAGCGCGCTGGGTCATCAGGGCACGTGGGTCTCGGTCCTGCTCACGGTGGCGCTCGCCGTGGTGGCAGTGGGCGTCTACCTGGCGCCCAGGGCGGCCAGGGTGGCAATCATCCTGGCCCTGGTGGTGGCCGGCGCTCTCTGGCTCGCCGAGGGACTTGGCGGCATCCTCACCGGCTCGGGCACGGACCCTAACTCGGGCCCGCTGCTCGCCCTCCTCGCGCTGGCCTACTGGCCGGCCCGGACGTCGGCAGCGGCGCCCGCCGACCCGGCCCGTTCCATGCTGAAGACAGGAGCCTGACATGGCTGGTCCCGGCTGGCTTCCGGATACGTTCGCGGTCGTCATGATCGCCACGGCCCTTTACTGCGTAAGCCGCCTGGTGGCGTCTCGCCGCTGGCATCGGCCGACCGAGCGGGACGTGGACGGCGTGCACGTGCTGATGGGCGTGGCGATGGCCGGCATGCTGGTGCCGCGCCTGAATCCCTTCTGGGACTCCGGTTGGGAGGTCGTCTTCGGCGCGGCCACGGCGTGGTTCGGCTGGCACGCCTTCCGCGCCTACCGCGCTCGCGGCGCCGCCGCTCCCGCTGGCGCTGGAAACGGCACCGCCGGATACGGGCCCGCTCATCACGCACCGCACTTGCTGGCCTGCGGCGCGATGCTCTACATGTTCCTCGCGGTCTCCTCGGCACGCAGCGCGGCCGCAGCGGGCAGCGGCACGGGGATGACCATGGGCGGGTCGGCCGGCCCGGCCCGCTTCCCGACCCTGGCACTGGTGTTCGCGCTCGCCCTGCTCGGCTACGTCATCTGGACCACCGACAGGCTCACCTCGCTGCCTCCCGTCGCCGCACGGCCAGTTGCCCTCACCGAACCAGTGATGGCCGGGTCAGGCGCGGCGCTGAGCGTCGGCCCGCAAGCCGGGCTGGCAGCCACCGACGGTTCCGCCCTGGCCTACCAGGACGTCAGCCCCGGACGGGCGGGCCAGCGGGTCAGCCGTGGACAGCCCGGCCAGGACGTCAGCCACGGCCAGGACGTCAGCCATGGGCAAGTCGGCCAGGACAGCCGCGTGCCGATGTCCCCCCGTCTCGCCGCATGCTGCGAGATCGCGATGGGGGTCACCATGGGCTACATGCTGGTGCTGATGCTGTGACAGTGCCGATGCCAGGGCGCCGCGGGGCAGGGCATCGTCATTAACGCGAAGGATAAGCGTCTCCTGAGGCGCCGTTTCTTACCGGATCATGGCAGCCGGATCCCGGCGGTCGGCCCTGCCAGTTCGTAGCCGGCTTCCTCGACCGCAGTTCTCAGCGCGGCGAGCTGCAACTCGGAGTCGCTGACTAGCTGGACCTTGCCGCTCTCGACGTCGACGTCGACGCTATTCACGCCAGGCAGCTTGGTTATCTCCGCGCGGACCGCATCGGCGCAATGCCCGCAGCTCATTCCGGTGACAGTGACGGTGCTCGCATACATGGCAGCGACGATAGCCTTCGCCAAGACCAGCCCCGGCGCGGCCATCTGCCACGTTACGGGCTGAGAGTACCTTGGCCGGGTGAACGAAGCCGCTGGCATGACCGAAGCCGCTGGCATGACCGGAGCCGCTGGCATGACCGGAGCCGCTGGCATGACCGGAGCCGCTGGCATGACCGGAGCCGCTGACGTGACCGGAGCCGCTGGCAGGACCGGAGCCGCTGACGTGACCGAGATCGAGCTCTCGGTCAGGGGCATGACGTGCGCCGCCTGCGCGGCCCGGGTGGAGCGGAAGCTCAACAAGATCGGCAACGTCCGCGCGGCGGTCAACTACGCGACGGAGCGGGCCCGCGTCACCGCGCCGGCCGCCGTCACGGCCCAGATGCTGATCACCGAGGTCGAGCGGGCCGGGTACGGCGCGGACCTGCTCCGGCCCCCCGGGGAGTCAGCACGGGAGCCGGGCCAGGAGCCGGGAGAGTCAGCACGGGAGCCAGCGGAGTCAGCACGGGAGCCAGTGCATGAGCCGGAACAGGAACCGGGGCAGGAACGAGGTAAGGAGCGGGGGCCCGACGACGCCCGGGTCAGCTACCTGAAGCGCCGCCTGATCCTCGCGCTGGTCTTCTTCGTCCCGCTGTCGGACCTGTCCATCGCGCTGTCGCTGTTCCCGTCGTACCGATTCCCCGGCTGGCAGTGGCTGCTCGTCGGGCTGGCCGCGCCGGTGGCGGGGTGGGCGGCCTGGCCGTTCCACCGCGCGGCGCTAAGGAACGCCCGGCACGGCTCGTGCTCGATGGACACGCTGGTCTCGCTGGGCATCACCGCCGCGTGCGGCTGGTCGGTGTACGCGATGTTCTTCCTGGACCGGGGCGGGCAGCGGGAGAGCGCGTTGCACCTGCTCGTGCACGCGTCCGGCGGCGGCATCTACCTTGAGGTCGCCGCGTCGGTCACCACGTTCCTGCTGGCCGGCCGGTTCTTCGAGGCCAGGGCACGGCGCAGCGCGGGCGATGCGATGCGCGGGCTCGCGGACGCCGGCGCGAAGGACGTCTGCGTGCTGTCCGGCGACGGGCAGGAGCGGCGCGTCCCGGTCGCGCGGCTGCGGCCAGGCGACCTGTTCGTGGTGCGGCCGGGGGAGACGGTCGCAGCGGACGGGGACGTCGAGTTCGGGCAGTCGGCGGTGGACCGCAGCATGATGACCGGCGAGTCCGTGCCCGCGGAGGTGGCCGAGGGCGGCAGCGTCGTCGGCGGCACCATCGCGCTGACCGGCCGCCTGGTCGTCCGGGCCGTCAAGGTGGGCAAGGACACCCAGCTCGCGCACCTGATCCGGCTGGTGCAGGACGCGCAGGCGCAGAAGGCCGCCATCCAGCGCCTGGCCGACCGCATCTCGGCCGTGTTCGTGCCCGCCGTGCTGGTCTTTGCGATGCTCACGCTTGCCGGGTGGCTGCTGGCCGGGAGCACGCCGGAACGCTCGTTCAGCGCTGGTCTTGCGGTCCTGATCATTGCCTGCCCGTGTGCGCTCGGGCTGGCGACTCCGGCGGCCCTGGTGGTGGCCTGCGGCCGGGGAGCGCAGCTGGGGATCTTCATCAAGGGGTACCAGGCGCTGGAGTCCTCCCGGTCGGTCGATACCGTGGTGCTGGACAAGACCGGCACGGTCACTACCGGCCGGATGTCGGTCGCCGCGGTCGAGCCGGCCGCCGGGACGGGCCGCGACGCCCTGCTCCGCTACGCCGGGGCGGTGGAGCAGGCCTCCGAGCACCCGGTGGCCGCGGCCATCGCCGCGGCCGCCCGCGCGCAGGCTGGGCCGCTGCCGCCGGCCGACCGCTTCGCCGCCCTGCCCGGCCTGGGAGCACGCGGCGTGGTGCACGGCCACGAGGTCGTCGTCGGGCGGGAGAGGCTGTTCCGCGACCTCGGGATCGGCGTTCCGCGCGCCCTCGGCGAGCGGTGCGCGGCCTGGGAGCAGGCCGGCTGCACGGCGGTGCTGGCCGGGTGGGACGGCCAGGTCCGTGGCGCGGTGGCGGTCGCCGACACCGTCAAGCCGTCGGCCCGCGCTGCCGTCGCCGAACTGCACGCGCTGGGCCTGCGGTCCGTGCTGCTGACCGGCGACAGCGAGGTGACCGCCGGTGCCGTCGCCGCCGCGGCGGGGATCGGCGAGGTGATAGCCGGCGCACTGCCCGCCGAAAAGGCTTCGGTGATAACGAGCCTTCAGGCCCAGGGCCGCTGCGTTGCCATGGTCGGGGACGGGGTCAACGACGGCCCCGCGCTGGCCGCGGCCGACCTCGGGCTGGCACTCGGCTCCGGCACCGACGTGGCCATCTGCGCCGCGGACCTGATTCTGCTGCGGGACGACCTGCAGCTCGTGCCCGACGCGATCAAGCTCGCCAGGGGCACCTTCGCGACCATCCGGCGCAACCTTGGCTGGGCGTTCGGCTACAACGTCGCCGCGCTCCCGCTGGCCGCGGCCGGCTTCCTGGACCCGCTGATCGCGGCGGCCGCGATGAACCTGTCGTCGGCGTTCGTGGTATGGAACAGCCTGCGGCTGCGCAGGTTCCGCGTCCCGAAGGCGTTCAGCTAGCCCGGCCGCCTCGTCCCGGCTCACCGCCGAAGAACGCGCTCCACGGCATGTCCAGCCGCTTCTCCAGGCTGACCACGTCGTGCAGGTGGCGTAGCAGCGGGAACTCCCCGGCGCCGACGAGCCCGCGCTCGGTGAGCTTGGGCAGGGCACCGCCGACCACGCCGATCGCGGCCGCGCCTTCCAGCGTGATGCGGTCCAGCGCCTGCCACGCCTCGGTGAAGTTCATGCCCGCACCGACCAGCCGCCCGACCCGGACGTTGCGGCCACCGGTGCTCGTCACGTACATGTCGCCGACGCTCGGCAACAGCAGCACGGTCTCGGTGCTGCCGCCGACGACCTGCACCATCCGGCTGGTCTCCAGCGCCCCCTCGGCGAACAGCGCCGCCTCGTAGTTGTGATTGCGGTACGGGCTGCCGGACTCGCCGCGCGCCGTCAGCACCCCCTCGGCCAGGCCCACCCCGAAGGCGAAGCAGTTCTTCAGCGCGGCGCAAACCTCCGCGCCGACCAGGTCCGTCGTCGTCCAGACGTGGTAGCGGTCCGTGCGGAACGTCCGGGCGAGCATGTCCACCGCCGCCTGGTCGCGGCCGGCGAACAGCAGGCAGCTGTCCCGCCGCACCGCCACCTCGCCCGCGATCGACGGCCCGACGATCGCCGCCCAGGGGATCTGGGCGCGCAGGTCGGGCGGCAGGTGCTGGGCGAGCACGTCCGGCAGGATCCGCAGGTCGCCATTGTCGGCGGCGGCCAGCCCCTTGGTGACGGAAAGGACCGGCACGCCGGGACGAAGGTGCGGCGCCAGGTGCTCGCTGGCCCACTCCACGCCGAACGAGTTCACCCCGGACATCACGACGTCCGCGCCGTCGAACGCTGCCGCGACGTCCTCCAGCTGGTACGCGGTGACCTCCGCGGGCAGCTCCAGGTTCAGTCCCCGATGGCGTCCCGTCTGCTGGATCTCCGCGATGACGTCGCGGTCGAGATGGGTTCCGACAAGGTGGACCTCGTGGCCGTTGTCGCACAGCGGAGTCGCCAGGGCGGAGGCCATCACCCCGGCGCCGAGCGCGGCGATCAGCGTGATGGCGTCCTCCTGTGCGGCTTGCCCGACGTGCGCGGCGGTGCTGTCCTCATTGCCGCCGATCTTACGACGGCGGTCCTGTCCAAGGGAGAACCGCACGGCCGCCTCTGCTGAGGCTAGGTACCGGCTGGCGCGGGGGCTAGGTGTCGGCCGGTGCTGGGGCTACGTACTGGCAGGGTCCCCGCTGCCGCGGTGCCGGACCGTCTCGTGCACGAGGTCCTTCATCGCCGGGTACGAGCGGATGTACTTGTCCAGGTAGAAGGCGTATTCCTGGTGCCGGGCGTGGTCGGGCTCGACGACCCGGTCGGTGTGCACCATGCCCCGCGCAGCCGACTGGATGTCCGGATAGATGCCGGCGCCGACCGCGGCGAGCATCGCCGAGCCGAGCACCGAGCCTTCGGACACCCTCGTCATGGCGATCGGCACGTTCGAGACGTCGGCATGCATCTGCATCCACAGGTCGCTCTTCGTCGGGCCGCCGGAGGCCACGATCTGCTGCGGCTCGAAGTTCGAGCTGCGCATCGCCTGGAAGACGGTCTCCGTGCCGTAGCAGACGCTCTCCAGCAGCGCGCGAAACACGTGCCCGGGGGTGTGACCGAGCGACAGCCCCCACAGCATTCCGCGGGCCAGCGGGTCGTTGTACGGCGACCTGTTGCCCTGGAAGTAGTCCAGCGCGACCAGCCCGTCGCAGCCGATCGGGACCTTGACGGCCTGCTCGTTCAGCACCAGGTACGGGTCGATGCCGCGCGCCTTGGCCTCGGCGACCTGGTAGCCGGCGTAGCCGTTCTTAAACCACGCGACCAGGGAGCCGGTCGAGGCCTGCCCGCCCTCGACGGAATACTGGCCGCGGACCAGGGCGTCGGTGTAGGCACCCCAGAAGCCGGCGCCGTAGATCGGCTCTGCCGACTGGCCGATCATCACGTGCGACGACCCGGTGATCATCGCCATCTTGCCGGGCTCGACCACGCCGAGGCCCAGCGCGCCCATGTAGGCGTCGACGCCGCCTTCTGCCACCGGGATGCCGGCGTTCAGGCCGAGCTCCCTCGCCACGTCGGCGCGCAGCCCCCCGACGACCGCGCCGAGGTCCAGCACGTCCGACGGGTACTTCTCCAGCAGGTCCTCGATGCCGACGTCCCGGAACATCTTCTCGGGGAATCCGCCGGCCGCCCGGTCGTAGTAGTACTTCGCCGCGGCGATGTTGATCGACGCCGCCCAGCGGCCGGTCAGCCGCTGGATCAGCCAGTCCTCGCCGTCCAGCACGTGCGCGGCCTCGTGCCACGTCGCTGGCTCGTTCTCCTTCAGCCACATCACCTTCGGCACGCCCCACTCCGCCGACACCGGGCCGTGCCCGTTGTACTTCAGCGCCGGGTCCCGCGTGCTGGCGACTCGTTCTGCCTGGTCGGAGGCGCGGACGTCCATCCACATGATCGCCGGGCGCAGCGGCCGGGCCTGGTCGTCCGTCGCGACCACCGTCGCGGACGTCGCGCCGGCCGAGATGCCGGCGATCTGGCCGGCCTGCACCTGGCGCTTCGCCAGCACCGTGCGCACCGCCTGCACCAGCGCCGACCACCAGCCCGCCGGGTCCTGTTCAGCCCAGCCGGGCCGCGGGTAGCGGGTCGGGACCGCTACGGACTCGAAGTCAACCGGCGAGCCATCCCGGTCGAAGACCCCTACCCGGACACCTCCGGTGCCGTAGTCGATTCCCAGCAGGTACGGAGCTTCCGGCATGGCGCTCTCCTTCAGCACAGGGCCCTCAGCACAGGACACCGCGGTCCAGCACGGGTCCCCGCGGTCCAGCACGGGTCCCCGCGGTCCAGCACGGGTCCCCGCGGTCCAGCACGGGTCCCCGCGATGCTTTGCCAATAGCCACCAGAATCCGCATTATCGCGCATTGCGGGTCTGTCGAGTTCTCGGCCTGCGCCGTGGGGACAGGGGCGGGAGTGCCGTCAGCCGCCTGAACCTTGCTCAGGCTAGCTAGTGCAACTATTGAGTACTTGCCACATATGTGCATCTGGGCTACCGTGCGGGCAGGGACAGATCCGGGGTGTGCTGGTGCCGAAGGGGCTGAGGCCATGTCGAGGAGAAGCGCGGCGCCGCAGGCTGACCTGGGCATGGGCCGGATGTTCCGGCAGTCGTTCCACGCGATGACACGGCAGGAGCGCCTCCGGGTGCTCGCCATGTACGGCTCGATCCTGCTGCTGCACGTGATCGGGTTCTTCATCTTCATCGTGCTGGTGGTGCCGGCCCACTACCGGGGCCTGGGGATCGGCGTGAGCGTGCTGGCCTACACCCTCGGCCTGCGGCACGCCTTCGACGCCGACCACATCTCGGCGATCGACAACACGACCCGCAAGGTGATGAACGAGCGGCACGGCACCGGCAAGCCGCGCCCGTTCGCCTTCGGGTACTTCTTCTCGCTGGGGCACTCCACGATCGTGATCGCGATCGGGGTCGGCATCATCATCGCCGAGAAGACGGTGTTCGGCGCGGTGTCGCACAACGGCTCGGGCCTGGAGCGGTTCGGCGGCGTGTTCGGCACGCTCGTCTCCGCCGCCTTCCTCTTCCTCATCGGCATACTCAACCTCGTGATCCTCGCCGGGATCGTCCGGGTGTTCCGGTCGATGCGGCGCGGCGACTACGACGAGGCGGAGCTGGAGCGCCAGCTGGCGAACCGCGGTTTCTTCTACCGCTTCTTCGGCCGGTGGATGAAGGCCATCACCAAGGAATGGCAGTTGTACCCCGTCGGGGTCGTCTTCGGGATGGGCTTCGACACCGCGACCGAAGTTGCCCTGCTGGCAACCACCGCGCTGCTCGCCAGTCAGCACGTCCCGTGGTACGCGATCATCTGCCTGCCGATCCTGTTCACCGCGGGGATGACCCTCATGGACACGACCGACGGGCTGTTCATGAACCTCGCCTACGGCTGGGCTTTCTTCAACCCGGTCCGCAAGGTGTACTACAACCTGGCCATCACCGGCCTGTCTGTCGCCATCTGCTTTTTCATCGGCGGGATCGAGACGCTCGGCCTGCTGCCGCAGGAGATCAAGGCGCTGAGCCAGACCCACGGCTTCTGGGGCTTCATGTACAACTTCAACATCAACACCGCCGGCTTCGTGATCGTCGGCATGTTCATCGTCACCTGGGCAGTGGCGATGCTCATCTGGCGCTTCGGCCACATCGAGGAGAGGTGGACCGCCCGCCTCCAGCCCGAGGCAAGCACCGGGACGCCGCTCTCGCCGCCGTGGGCCGGCGCCCGGAGCGCGGAGTAGACCCTGGCCTACGCGTCCTTCGCGCAGCCGGCCCTTTCACCCAGCCGGCCCTTTCACCCAGCCGGCCCTTTCACCCAGCCGGCGTGGTCACTTTCAGCGGTCCGGCCACGCTGAGAATCAGGGACACCCCCAGCCCGGCACCGCCGACCAGCAATCCGGCGCGGACAGATACCGCGCTGGCGACGGCCCCGGCCACCGCGGCGCCGACCGGTTGGCCGCCCCAGGCGATCATGCGGCCCACGACGTTGACACGGGCCTGCAAGTGGTCGGGAGTGGCTTGCTACAGCGGGCCGCCGACGCTGGCCGGCGCGTTGACATCAGAATAACATCGTTATTAGAGTAACGTTACTATGCCACCTCGGCTGAGCAGGGCAGAACAGTCTGAGCGAAACCGCGCGCTGCTGCTGGCGGCCGCGCGCCGGGTATTCCTGGAGCGGGGCTATCACGGCGCCTCGGTGGACCAGATCGCTGACGCGGCGGGTTTTTCCACCGGCGTGGTGTACTCGCAGTTCGGCGGCAAGGCGGACCTGTTCCTGGCGCTGCTGGAGGCGAGGATCTCCGAACGTGCGGCCGGAAACGCCCTGGCGGTTGAGGGCCGGGCCGGGGATGAGGGCATCGCGCAGCTGCTCGGGCACGCCGCCAGCGTGGACCGCGCCGAGCCGGAGTGGGGGCTGCTGGTCATCGAGTTCCGTGTCCATGCCGCGCGCGACCCCGAGCTTGCCCGCCGATACGCGGCCGCCCACCAGCGCACCCTGGCCGGGATGGAGCGCGCGGTCACCGGCCTGTACCAGCGCGCAGGCCAGCCGCCGCCGCTGCCGGCTGCCGACCTGGCGCGGCTGCTGGTCGCGGTCGGCGCCGGCGCCAGGCTCGAGCAGGCAACCGGGCCGGTCTCGTCCCCGGCCACGCTGCTGGCGGGGCTGCTGGCCCGGCTGATCGCGGGGCGCCCCGCTACCTCAGTGTCCGCACCGGACGGGAAGGAAACCCATGACCACGATCACCGATAGCACCCTGCCCGCCCTGCGCGCGCGCTTCGGGCAGGCGCTGGCCAGCCGCCTGCCGGAGCACATCAGCCGACTTGACTGGGACGCCCGGCAGCTGGCCGACCACCAGCGCGAGCAGTTGCGGGCGCTGCTGGCCTGCGCGCTGGAGCGTTCCCCGTTCCACGCCCGGCGCCTGGCCGGGATCGACCCCGCGCGGTTCGAACTCGGCCAGCTGGCCGAGCTGCCGGTGATGACCAAGCAGCAGATGATGGCGAGCTTCGACGAGCTGACCACCGACCGCCGGGTGACACGCGCCCGGGCCGAGCAGCAGCTGGCCGCCTGCGCCCACGAGCCCAGCCTGCTCGACGGCCGGTACGTCTGCCTGGCCTCAGGCGGCAGCTCGGGCGTACGCGGGGTGTTCGTCCAGACCGCCGGGGAATACACCGAATTCGCCGCGTCCGTCCTGCGGCCGGCCATGGCCCCGGTGTTCGCCGCCGGCGGCCCGCCGCCCGGCGGCCTGCCGGTCACCATCGTCGCGGCTGCCTCGCCGGTCCACTCCAGCGGCTTTGCCGCCGCTGCCGCCCGCGGTTACCCGGTGCGGATGACCGGCGTTCCCGCGACGCTCCCGGTCGGGGAGATCGTGCGGCGCCTGAACGATGCGCGGCCGGCGGCGCTGCTCGCACATACCTCCACGCTCGTCCTGCTGGCCGGTGAGCAGCACGCCGGCCGCCTGCGGATCGCCCCGCGCATGATCACCGCGATCAGCGAGCTGCTGACCGACGAGGACCGCATCGCGATCGGCGGTGCGTTCGGGGTGCCGCCCGTCAGCGGTTTCGTCTCGACCGAGGGGCTGGCCGGGTGCACCCGGCCAGGAGATGCGGTGCTGCGATTCGGCACGGATATGTGCATCGTCGAGCTCGTCGACGCCCGCAACCAGCCCGTCGCCGACGGCATGGCATCGGCCAAGGTGCTGGTGACCAACCTGCATAACCACACTCAGCCGCTGATCCGCTACGAGCTCACCGACCGCTTCATCCGCCACCCGGCCGATGGTGACCCGTACCTGCGCGCCGCCGTCGAAGGACGCGCTGACGAGATATTCCGCTACGGTACCGTCACCCTCGACCCGCTCGTGATACGCACAGTCATGGTGAAGACGCCAGGCGTCGTCGAGTACCAGGTCCGCCAGACCGAGCACGGCATCGACGCCGCGGTCGTCGCCGACGGCGCGCTGGACCGTGCCGCGCTGGCGTCCTCGCTCCGGCACAGCCTGCACGCCGCGGGCCTTCGCGAACCGTCCGTGGACATACACCAGGTGGCCGGCATCGCCCGCCATCCCCAGACCGGCAAGACCCGCCGCTTCATCGCCCGATGACAGCTGCCATGTCCGGCCACAAGGCCCGCGCTCAAGCGTTCTGGACCGAGCTGTTCAACGCTCACGACCTCCGCAAGATCGGCGGCTTCTTCGCGCCGGGATCCGTCAACCACAACGCGCGGCCCGGCACCCCCGACGGCCCCGAAGGCGCCCGGCAGGTCTTCGGCCGGCTGTGGGCAGGATGCTCCGACATGCGCTTCGACCTGCAGGCCATGGTCGCGGAAGGCAGCAAGGTCGTCTGCATCGGCGTGATGACCGGCACGCACGACGGGCCATTCCACGGCATACCCGCAACACACCGGCCCACCTCCGCCCGGCAGATCCACGTACTGACCTTCAACGACACAGGCCTGATCACCGAGCACCTAGCCGTCCGCGACGACCTCACGGTACTCAGGCAGCTCGGCGCGCTGCCCTACGACCTCGCCCGGCAATAACACAACACCAGCATCCAGAACCGGCCCCGGGCGGGCCGGTCACCACCAGTACCACGGGAGACAGACGATGAGCGGTTTTTACACGGTGGCGTATGCGGTCGGGTTCCGGCCATGGGAGCGCGCCGGCCGGGAAGCAGCCGAGCAATTCGGGGGACTTCTGGACCGCGAAGCCATGGAGCGGCCTGCACCACCTGGACGGGCGGTCGACCTTGGCTGCGGCACCGGCACCCACGCGATTAATCTCGCCAGCCGGGGCTGGCGCGCGGTCGGGATCGACAACCAGCACCGTGCCCTGAAGATCGCCCGCGCACGCGCTGCCGCGTCCGGGACGGATGTCACCTTCGTGCACGGCGACGTCACGGCGCTGCGAGCCGGCGACATCGGCGCACCCGCGGACTTCTTCCTCGACGTGGGCTGCTTCCACCACCTGCCCGGACCTGGGCGGCAGGCGATGGCCGACTGCGTGACCGTCGCTGCGGCCCCGGACGCCACACTCTTGATGCTCGCCTTCAACCGTGCTCGGCGTGGGCCCCTGCCGCCCGGGGCCAGCCGAGAGGAGATCGAGACAGCCTTCGGTGGCTGGAAGATCCTGGCCGACGAGCCAGCCGACACCTCAGGCATGCCCCGCGCGCTCCAAGGCTCCGCACCGCGGTGGTACCGGCTGAGGCTCAGCCAGCCGTAACCGCCATGATCAGCGGCAACGCAGCCCCCCGATCCGCGCGCGTCAGCGAGCGTGAGATACCTGACCAGCTCGCCACCGTCTCGCCAGCCTTAGCTAATCGTTGCTTTTGTGCTGGAAGCGAGGTACGGCTACGGCGGGGAGATGCCAGGGGGGTTGCCGGCGCCGAATGCCCAGCCCTGGACCGAGCCGGCCTTCGGGTGGTAGCTGCCTGCGCCGAGGTTGCTGTAGATCCACTTGCCGTGGGGCGTGGCGTGCCAGTACGACCAGTACGCGGAGGCCGGGGCGCCGTTGCAGGGATTGGGCAGGGAGTCGATGGTGCAGATGAAGCCGGGGTAGTTGGGCACGAAGGTGTAGCTGAACCCGGCACCGGTCAGGGCAGTCAGGCCGTTGGTCGGGTCCGTGGGGTCGCAGGCGGTCTTGATCTTGCCGTTGAGCTTGGTGAAGTCGACGACGACGGTCACGCCCTTCTTGCTGCTGGTGCAGGCCGCCGCAGCGGCCGGCGTCACCCTGAGCACGGCGATGACCAGGCTAGCGGCGAGCACAGCGAGCACGGTGAGCATCGTGAGCGCCGGGCTGGTCCTGGCGGGCCGGTGAGCGGCGGGCCCGCGGGCCAGGAATCTTCGCGGCGCGCTCATGACGCGCAGGCCAGGTGCGGGGCGCCGGAGCTGGAGCCGCGGGCGCTCAGCCGGGCCAGGCCGACGTCGGCGAGGCCCAGAATTCCCTGGGCCGTGGCACTGACGGCCGTGCTCAGGCTGAATCCGGCCGCGTCGTAGGCGATCGCTCCCCGGTCGGCGGCTTTACCGGAGCAGCCGACCTGGAGGCCGATGAGGAACGCCCTGGCTGACGCGGCGCGGCGGAACCACCCGCCAGCGGCGAAAGCCTCCCCGGCGAGGCCGGTGCTGTTGGCGTTCGGCGCGGCGCCGGGTGAGGCGATGAATCCGCCGTCGTTTCGCTGCACCCTGGCGAGCCACCTCAGTCCCCGCTGCGCCCGGCCCGCCCAGCCGGCGGCCAGCAGCGCCTGGACGTCCATGGCGGTGGCGTCCGGATAACTGACACAGGTCTTCTGGGCGAAGTCGAGCGGGAAGCCGCCGTTCCGGCACTCGCTTGAGGCCAGGAATTTCACTGCTGCGGCCGGTGCGCCGCCTCGGCGGCTCAGGGCCAGGATGGCCAGGGACTGGCTGAACGCGTTGCTGTAGTCCCCGTACGTGGAGTGGTCCGAGTACCGGCCGGAGCGGGTAAGCAGCCGGGCGAGCCGGGCGGGCAGGTTCACGCCGCCGAACGTGGCCGGGTTGATGCCGCGGACCTCGGCGGCCAGCATCGCCTTGGCAGTGGCTCCAGCGTAGGACTCGGTGGTGCCGTTGCCGATGTAGTTGGAAAGGACGTGGGGCCGGGCCAGCCAGGCGACGGCCCGCGCTCCATGACTGCCGGCCGTGCCAGTCGCGGCGAACGCGAGGATCGCGTCGATGGTCCCGCCCTGGTTGGGGTAGGTGACGCCGTCGTAGGTGTACACGAGGTGGCTGCCGCCGGTCATCTGGCGGGCCAGCCACCCGGATGCAGCCCGGCCGTGGCTGTGCGTGGGCCGGGACGTGGCGAGCGCAGAACCTGCGGCTGCCGGCGCGGCGCCGAGGGCGAAGGCCAGCAGCAGGGTCAGCGGCAGCGCTGCGCTGCGTACTCGGGGCAGGGTCATCGGGTGAGCCCTTTCCGGTCCGGCGATCTCCGGGACCGGGCCCTCACGCGGCGACCGGACTCCGGCCCGCGGACCACGACGGGTGGGGGAGCAGTGAAGCGACGATCGCGGGTACTCGGGCTCGCCGGCGACCTCGGAGATCGCCGGAATACCGTTGCGGGTCAGCGCCGGGATCTCACCGGACTTCCCCCGCCATCTCGCCTATTCAGTTGGGCCAGTAGCAGTTCCGGACTTCACTCTCCTGCACCATGGCGAGAAGTGTCAACACGCCTGGACGTAGCTGTTCATTCCCGGACTGAGAACTCTGCCACCCGTACCCGCGGCGCAGCCAGCCATCTGGACGCCGCCCGAACCCGGCGCCCGCAAGCCACGGTTCAGTCGCGAGCAGATCGCCGCGGCAGCGCTTGCCATCGCCGACACCGAGGGATTCGAGGCGGTCTCGATCCGCCGCGTCGCCGCCGAACTCGGTGCCGGGACCATGAGCCTCTACCGCTACATCAGCGCGAAAAGCGACCTAGTCGCGCTCATGGACGACGCGATCATCGGCGAATCACTCGTCCCCGGCGGCCAGTTCCCCGCCGACTGGCGCGAGGCACTTGCCATGATCGCCCGCAGCACAAGAGAAACACTGCTGCGCCACCCGTGGGCCGTGCAGGCGCTGCAAGGACGCGGCGCCGCGGCGCAGGACGGCCCGTTCGGCCCCAACGGCCTGCGCCATTGTGAGCAGTCCCTGGCCGCGGTCGCCACCGCGCCGCTCGATACCGCGGCCAAGCTTGACCTGCTCGCCATCGTCGACGACTACGTCTTCGGCCACGTCATGCGCGCAGGCGAGCAGCAGCCAGGGCCGCCAGCACCGACCCAGGTCACCCGCCGCGATCACCGAATACATCCAGGGCCGGATCAGCACCGGCCAGTTCCCGCAGCTGAGCAAGCTGGCGCGCGATCCGGCCGCTCAGACCATCGCCGATCCCGGCACGCTAGACCAGCGGTTCGAACGTGGCCTCCGGGCATTGCTCGATGGCGCCGCAGCCGGCTGACGAACGCCCACGGGCGGCGGGCATCCACCCCGTGACTCGCGTGATAGCAGATCGCGTTGACCGCGACGCGCCGCATGTGGTCAGATAGGCTCCGTCCAGCGCACCAGGGGAAGCCGGTCAGATTCCGGCACTGACCCGCAGCCGTGGGCCCGCATCGCACGCGGGCGAGTCGGAGAACCTGGCTGGATCGCTGCACCGTCCTAGCGTCGTCGTGGTCTACGGCGCGGAACATCGGATTTCCCTGGGTAGTCCTGGTGAGTCTGGGTTTCGCGCTGTATGCCGCAACCCAGGAGACCCGTTGCCGCCTGCCTCAGCACGCAGTGCGCGTATCCGTACCCTTGCCCTGGCAGTCGCGCTGACCGCCGTCGCCGGGACGGCCCTCGGCGCGGCGACGGCGCCGTCCGCGCTCGCTGCACGGGTAACAGGCCCGGATCTGGTCACGGGCAGCGCCTACCTGGTCTCGTCGGCGAACCTGATCGGCGGGCATTATTACGAGTCGTTTCCCCGTTACGCCGACTTCGGGCTGACCATTGACGGCGCATTCGCCCTGGCGGCGACCGGCGACGGCAATCCGGCGCTGAAGATGATCGTCGCGTTCCTCGACCAGGCCGGCAAGGATCCGTCCGGGAACACGGTGAACGACTGGACCGGCATCGGCACTCCCTTCGCGAGCGGCGGCGCCATCGGCAAGGAAGCGCTGCTGGCCGAGGTGGTCGGCGACAACCCGCGCGACTTCGGCGGCCGCGATCTGATCGCCGCGCTGGACGCCGCCGTATGCACGCGCGCCTCAAGGGGCGCGAACACCAGCTGCGCGGCGGCCGGAAACTACACCTACGCCACCTCCGTGTTCGACCAGGCGCTTGGCATCATGGCCCAGCTGCGCGCCGGCCAGGCGAGCGAGGCGGCAGCACCCCTCGCCTACCTGGAGAGCCTGCGGAACGCCGACGGGTCATTCCCCAGCCTCATACCCGACAGCGGCGACCAGGACGTCGACAGCACCGCGATGGCGGTCATGGCCCTTGGGCTCGCCCCGGGCGCCGTGGCCGCGGCGGATGTCACCTCAGGCGTGGCCTGGATCGCGCGGCGGCAGGAGAAGAACGGCGGCTTCCCCGCCGCGGGCGGGGAGTCGGTCAATTCCGCGGGCCTGGCCATCCAGGCGCTGACCCTGCAGGCCGCCGCTCACCGGTCCCAGATCAGCGCGGCGCTTTCCTTCCTCGCTCGCGAGCAGAACGGCAACGGAGGGTTCAGCGCCTACGCGACCGGGCCGCGGGGGTCGAATCTGCGCGCCTCTACCCAGGCCGTGGGCGGGGCCGTCGGCACCTCGTTCGGCACCCTGCACCGTGATCTTGCCGCCGTCAGCACGCCGCCGGTCCGGTCGCCGGCCCCGGAGAAGACGGTCACCGTCACCCCGCCCGCGGCTACGGTCACCATCACCGCACCTGCCGCCACGGCGTCCGTGACGGCGTCGCCGTCGCGGCCGCCGGCAGCCGTGGCCGCCGCCGCGCCGAGCCCGGATCCGGCTGTAGCGCTGCCGTCGCAGCGCCCGCTCGCCCAGGTAAGCGACGGCGGCAACCTGACCGCCGCGCTGTGGCGAGCCGCAGCGGCCGTCGCCACCGCGGCGGCAGTGATCATCGGCTTGCTGCTGCTGCGCCGGCGGCGCCGGTACCCGCCAGGCGGCGGGAAGCGCTCTGACGCGGCAGGCGGGGCCGGCCCATGACCCGGGCCGCGGCCGGCTGGCTGTCACGAGCCGCGGCCGTCATGCTCGCGATCACCGCGTCGGCGGCCGGGGCCGCCGCCGCGGCCACGCCGGCATCCGCCTCGGCCAGGCCGATCGGCGACTGCACCACCACGGCAGGGGTGGTCGTCGCCGTGGACTTCGGGCACTGGGGCGGCCCGCTGCTGCGCTCCTGCGGCACCACCCCGACCACCGGCTACGCCCTGCTCAACCAGGGCGGCTGGCAGACGGCCGGCACCGAGCACGACGGGCCCGGGTTCGTCTGCCGGATCGGCTATGCCGGCTACCACGGCGGCGCGCTGTACCCGACGCCAGCCCGGCAGTCGTGCGTGCTGACCCCGCCGGCCAGCGCGTACTGGAGCTTCTGGCAGGCCAGCCGCGGCCAGGACGCCTGGACCTACAGCCAGGCCGGGGCGATGAGCTACCACCCGGAGCCGGGAAGCGTCGAGCTGTGGATGTTCGGCAGCACCAGCCCGGGCGGAACCGCTGGATCTGCCGTCCCGGCGTTCAGCCCCGACAGCGTCCGCGCCCTGAACACCGGCCCGGCCGGCCCGGCCAGCACCAGCCCGGACGGCGCGGCCAGCACCAGCGCGGCGGCCGGGGCCACCAGTGCCCCCGCCACCATCAGCCCTGCCCCGCGGAGACGGAATTCAGCGCCGGCTGCCGCCCGGGCGACGCCGCCGCGGACGCCAGCCGTCCTCGACGCCCCGCCCGCGGCGGCCAGCGCGCACGTCAGTCACGGATCCCCGGTGCCTGCGCTCGTCGCGCTGGTGGTCGTGATGCTGCTGGCCGCCGCCGGGATCACCGCCGCAGCGCGGCGTCCCCGGCGGGAGCGGTGAGCGCCGTCACCGGGCAGGCCCTGCCCGCCGCCCGCCGCCGCGGCACGGCCACGTCCGGCGGCGGCCGCCTGCCCCGCGCGCTGCATCCGGTCGCGTGGTGGGTGTGGGCGTGCGCGCTCGCCACGGCCGCCAGCCGGACCAGCAACCCGCTGCTGCTGTTGCTGATCTTCGCGGTCGTCGGGGTGGTGGTGACAGCGCGGCGCACCGACGCGCCGTGGGCGCGCGGGTACCGCTTCTACCTGGGGATGGCGCTGGCGGTCATCGCGATCCGGATCATCTTCCGGATCGTCTTCGAGAGCGGGGTCACGCCTGGCGACCTGATCTTGTTCCGGCTGCCCAGCATCCCCACGCCGGCCTGGTACGCGGGCGTGCAGATCGGCGGGCCGGTGTCGCTGGAGGCCGTGCTGTCGGCCGCCCTCGACGGGGCGAGGCTGGCGTGCCTGCTCTGCTGCCTAGGCGCCGCCAACACCCTCGCCAACCCCAAGCGGGCGCTCCGCGTGCTGCCGGGCGCACTCTATGAGCTTGGCGTCGCGGTAACCGTTGCCCTGTCCGTCGCCCCGCAGCTGGTGGAGAGCGTCCAGCGGGTACGCCGCGCCCGCCGGCTGCGCGGCGCCAGTGGCCGGGGCCTGCACGCACTTCGGGCGATCGCCGTCCCGGTCCTGCACGACTCGCTCGAACGGTCCCTGCGGCTAGCCGCAGGGATGGACTCGCGCGGATACGGGCGCACCGGCAACGCCACTCCCGCGAGCAGGCGGGTTACCGCGACGCTGATGCTGGCTGGCCTGGCCGGACTGTGCATTGGCGCGTACGGGCTGCTGGACACGACGGTGCCGCACGCGGTTGGCATCGGCGGGTTCGCGGCCGGCGCAGCACTGTGCCTCTCGGGCCTGGCCCTGGGCGGCCGGCGGGTATCGCGCAGCCGCTACCGGCCGGACCCGTGGCGCTGGCCGGAATGGGCGGTCGTCAGCTGCGGCCTCGCCAGCGCGGTCGTGCTGTGCCTGAACACCGGTTACAACCCGGCCGCGCTGAATCCGGGGCTGTATCCGCTGCAGTGGCCGTCCCTGCCGCTGCTGCCCGCCGCGGCGATCCTGGCGTCCGCGCTCGCTGCGCTGGCCGCACCGCCTCCGCCCGCGGCCACCGGAGCGAGCGGGTGATCCATCTCGATCAGGTCGGCGTCACGTATGACGGCGCCACCGCCCCGGTGCTGCGGGACGTCCGCCTGCGGGTCGAGGAGGGCGAGCTGTGCCTGGTCATCGGGCACACCGGCAGCGGAAAGTCGACGCTGCTGGCCGCCATCAACGGCCTGGTGCCGCACTTCACCGGGGGGACCCTGACTGGCCGGGTGCTGGTCGACGGCCGGGACACCGCCCGCTTCCGGCCGCGCGAGCTGGCCGACGTCGTCGGAGTGGTCGGGCAGGACCCGCTCGCCGGGTTCGTCACCGACACCGTCGAGGAGGAACTCGCCTACACCATGGAGCAGCTCGCGATTGACCCGGCGGCGATGCGCGCGAGGCTGGAGGAGACCCTGGACCTGCTGGGCATCGCCGACCTGCGGCACCGGGCGCTGCGCACCCTGTCCGGCGGGCAGCAGCAGCGCGTCGCGATCGGGGCCTCGCTGACCGCTCAGCCGCGGATCCTCGTCCTCGACGAGCCAACCTCGGCCCTCGACCCGACCAGCGCCGAAGACGTCCTCGCCGCGATCACCCGGCTCGTGCACGATCTCGGGGTCACCGTCGTGCTGGCCGAGCACCGGCTGGAACGGGTCCTGCCTTACGCCGACCGAGTCGCCTGGCTGCCCGGCGACGGCAACGTCACCGCAGGTGACCCGGCCACCGTTCTCAGCCAGGCGGCGGTTGTCCCGCCGGTGGCGGAGCTCGGCCGGCTGGTCGGCTGGGACCCGCTGCCGCTGTCCGTGCGGGACGCCCGCCGCCGCGCGCCGCAACTGCGCCGTCAGCTGCCGGACACGCCACCGGTGGCCCATCGCAGCGCACATACCGAAAAGGACGCGGCGCCCGCGCTGACCGCACGCGGCATCGTCGTCCGGTACGGGCCGCTCATCGCGGTCCGCGGCGTCGACCTGACGCTGCGCCGCGGGGAGAGCACCGCGCTGATGGGCCGCAACGGCTCCGGGAAGTCGTCTCTGCTGTGGGCGGTGCAAGGTTCCGGCCGCCGCTCCTCCGGCAGCGTCAGTGTGGCCGGCGCGGCGTCCGATCCGGCGAGACTTACGTCCGCCGGGGCCAGGCGCCTGGTCGGCCTCGTACCGCAGACCCCCGCCGATCTGCTCTACCTCGACACCGTGGCGGCAGAGCTCGCCCAGGCCGACCGCGATGCCCACGACAGGTCAGCCGGCCCGGGCACCGGCGGCGAGGCGGTGACGGCTCGCGCGATCCTCGACGACATCGCACCGGGAATATCCGCTGGCACGCATCCGCGGGACCTGTCCGCCGGGCAGCAGCTTGCCCTCGTGCTGGCCGTTCAGCTGGCAGCTGCGCCCGCGGTGATCCTGCTCGACGAACCCACACGTGGCCTGGACTACCAGGCAAAAGCCGGCCTGACCGGCACGCTGGACCGGCTCGCCGCCCGCGGGCACGCCATCGTCGTCGCTACCCACGACGTCGAGTTCGCGGCCCGCTCCTGCGACCGCGTCATCGTGATGGCCGAAGGCGAGATTGTCACCGACGGCCCGGCGGCCACGGCGCTGACCGCCTCACCGACGTTCGCACCGCAAGTCGCCAAGATCCTGGCACCGCTGCCCTATCTCACCGTGGCGCAAGTCGCCGCTGCCCTCGACCCCGTGCCCGCGCCGTGACGGGCCAGCCGTGACGGGCCAGCCGTGACAGGCCAGCCGTGACGGGGCAGCAGCGGGATCGGCGCACGCTCGCGCGCCGCGAGGCCGGGGCGGCAAGGCCCCGCACCGCGATCCGGGTCCGGCCCCGGTCCGCCATCACCATCGCGATGGCGTCGTTCCTCGGCCTCGTGGCGTTCGGGTGGCCGTTCGTCGTCGCTCCTGGGACATTCGCATCAACCGAGACCCCACCGCTGATGTTCGGCGTCCTGCTCGCGCTGGTCCTGGCGGTGGTATTCGCCGAGGTCGCCGACGGTGGCATCGACGCGAAGGCCCTTGCCATGCTCGGCGTGCTGTCCGCGATCAATGCCGCGCTGCGGCCGCTGGGCGCCGGGACCGCCGGCATCGAAACCGTGTTCTTCATCCTCGTGCTCGCCGGGCGGGTGTTCGGGGCCGGCTTCGGCTTCGCGCTCGGCTGCACATCGCTGTTCGCCTCCGCGCTGCTGACCGGCGGCGTCGGACCATGGATGCCGTACCAGATGTTCGGCTGTGCCTGGGTCGGCATGTTCGCCGGGCTGCTCCCGCCGCTGCGCGGCAAGGCCGAGATCCTGATGCTGGCCGGATACGGTGCGCTCGCCGGTTACTTCTTCGGGTTCATGCTCAACCTGTCGTTCTGGCCGTTCTCCCTCGACCCGTCGAGTTCCATCGCCTACCGGCCCGGCCTGTCGTTCGTTGAGCAATGGCACCGCTACCTGCTGTTCGACGTCACCACCTCACTCGGCTGGGACACTGGCCGGGCCGTCACCAACGTCGCGGCGATCCTGCTCGCCGGGCCCGCGGCCCTGGCCGCGTTCCGCCGCGCGGCCAGACGGGCGAACTTCCGCCCCGCCGTCGCCTTCGCCCCAGCCGGCACCGCAGTGACGAGATCATCAGGCCCAGCCGGGCCAAGCCCGGCGGAGGCGGGGGACTGCCAGATCCTGGGTGCAACCCGAGAATCCCCCGCGCGCGAACGCGATCCGCGGCCCGATGCTGTCAGAAGCGTGCCTTAAATGAGGCGCCCGCAGGGAGGCGAGTACGTCCTGAACGGCGGCCGTGGCCGACCGTTGCGGCGCCGCGGGTCAGATGAGCGCTTCGGCGAGGAAAGCCCTGATGGCAGCGAAGGAGCGCTCGTCGGCGAGCCGGTGGCAGGCGACGCCGGGGACCGCGCCTAGCACGGCGTGCTGGTGGGTGAAGCCGTGCATGGCGCGCCGTAGATGATCAGCTGCCAGTCGGCCCCGGCGTGGCCCATTTCCTCAGCAAAGGCTGTGGCATCGGCCAGCGGCACGTGCGGGTCGAGAGCACCGTGGCAGGCCAGCACCCGGGCCTTTACCGCGCCCGGCCCGGCGGGGCGGGTGGTGGTGACGCTGCCGTGGATGCTGACAGCGGCGGCCAGCCCGGCCCCGGACCTGGCCAGGGTCAGCGCGGCCAGCCCACCGAAGCAGAAACCAACCGCGGCGAAGGGCCCGGCGGCGAGCCCGCAGCCGGCGAGCTCGGCCAGCGCGGCCTGATCACTGAGCCACACCGATGAGCGGCCGAGCGGTGCGGGGCGGGCGGCAAGGTGACCACGCCAGCCGATGCCGCGGTGACGAGATCATCAGGCCCAGCCGAGCCAAGCCCGGCGAAAGCTCGATGGGATGGTCGGAGACGTCCGCGAGCATCTGGCACCACAGCCGGACTTGGCCGCGCCGCTAGGCCCGGACGGGATCGGTGCGCTGGCGGGGGGCGTTATCGCGGCTGGCCTCGGGCGCCCGCTGGGCGCCGGGCAGCCACAGGGAGAGCAGGACGGCGACGGCGGAGAAGCCCGCGGACCACCAGAACGCCACGTGGAACGCGTCCGCCAACGTGGCCGGGCGTGCGGCGATGGCGCCCTCGAGTATCACTGCCAGGACGGCGGTGCCGAACGAGCCGCCGATCTGCTGCGCGGTCCTGGTGAGCACGCTGGAGTGCGGGATCTGCTGCTTGTCCAGGCCGATGTAGCTGGCGACCATCACCGGCATGGTGACGGCCCCGAGGCCGAGCCCGCGGATGACCATCCAGACGGCGAGCAGCCACCCGCTGGTGCGCGGCCCGGCCAGGGCGAAAGGAACAGTCGCGGCAGCGACGATGGCGAACCCGGCCAGGGCGATGACGCGCGAGCCGAACCGGTCGATGTTGCTCCCGAGGACGGTGCGGGACAAGAGGGTGCCGATGCCCTGCGGGACGAGCATGACCCCGGCGGCGAGCG
>Ga0302324_100002971_pt1 | contig 38420 bp, 36 predicted proteins | sample Palsa_T0_1_FD_201949 | JGI IMG/M metagenome (GOLD analysis project Ga0302324, IMG submission 201949) | Peat permafrost microbial communities from Stordalen Mire near Abisko, Sweden - Palsa_T0_1 | ecosystem: Environmental > Terrestrial > Soil > Palsa > Peat permafrost | place: Sweden: Abisko... | reverse complement strand
ATTTGCACAGCGAGCAACTACAAGCTTAGTTTAGTTGATGGTTGTTAGTTGTTGAAAGCTTCTTAGTATTTGCTTTCTTTTCACAAACACTTAGCAGATTCAATATTCCTTTCGTTTTGAGGCACGACCATCAGTTTATTTTCGAAATCTCCATGTGTTCCTAAATTTTACCAACAACTATCAACTAACAACTTATTTCATCTTTGATCTCTTGATCAAGTAGGCCTGTAATACTTCAAAGTAATCGCTTCGTGCATTAGCGGAAATGAAGTCGATCTTCAATTGGTTACATTTCATTTTTAGCTCCTGGTGAAAACTCTCCAGTTGAGCGACGTATCGCTCCCGGATTTCGTTTGGGTTAAGCTTCAGTTTCTCTCCGTTTTCGAGGTCAACGAATTCATAGGGTCGCTCTTCAAAATTAAATGCCAGTTCGGTTTCGTGGTCACTGACGTGAAAGAGCAATACTTCGTGCTTGTTGTGCTTGAGGTGCTGTAGGGCTTTAAACAAATCGGCCGTGTTCTCGTTCACATCGAACATATCGCTGAAAATGACGATCAGGGATCGCCGATGGGTTTTTTCGGCTATCTCGTGAAGGACGTCCGGAATTTTTGTGGGCTTATTTTTCCCGGCTCCCTTCGCCATTGCATTTTCAAGGATAGCAAAAAGTTTGTTGAGGTGCGAAGTCGTGGATTTGACGGGAGTATACTCGTCGATCCCATCGGAAAACAGGCAAAGTCCAACGGCATCGCGCTGTTTATGCAGCAGGTAAGCCAATGCCGAAGCAGAGTAAACACTGAACCTGAATTTGGCCACGGTGCCCTCGGGATAGAACATCGAGGGAGAACAATCCAGGACGATCAGACACCGCAGATTAGTCTCTTCTTCGTATTGCTTCGTATAAAGCCGGTCGGTCCGGGCAAAAACCTTCCAATCGATGTGACGGGTGCTTTGACCCTCATTATATAGGCGGTGTTCTGCAAATTCGACAGAAAATCCATGATAAGGGGATTTGTGCAGTCCGGTGATAAACCCCTCCACCAGTTGCCTGGCCAGTAGTTCCAGGCTCCCCGACTGTTTGATTTCGTCTACATCAAGTTTTGCCACGAACGCAGGAAATGAGGATTAATGTGGAATTTTAAAGGATTTGAACTAAAAGAAACGTTATCACGCGAAATATATTGGGTTGAGTTTGCAATAAATTATTAAACTACTATCTTCGATTCCAAAGCTACCTTAAAAACCTAAATTAAGAACCTGTGGAAGAGAATAAGACGAATGGCCGGGATGAAATCTTCTCGGAGAAAGTGAAAGCGGGCAAAAGGACGTACTTTTTTGATGTAAAGTCAACACGTTCTAATGATTACTACCTTACCATCACGGAAAGCAAAAAAAGGTATAACAAAGACGATGAAGGCTTTACCTATGAAAAACACAAGATTTTCCTATACAAAGAAGATTTCAACAAATTTGTCGATGCTCTCAATAGCACAGTAAATCACATAAAAAATGAATTGATGCCCGGTGTTGATTTTTCACAGTTCGACCAGCCCCGAGAAGAACATGTGGAAACGGCGGAAGTCAAAGCTTCTGCCATCGATACCGAACTTAAATGGGAATAAAGATTACCTATACCTAAACTGGGAAGACCCCTGGAGAAATCCGGGGGTTTTCTTTTACCTCTCCTTTTTAATTTCCTTCCCCACGCGGCATGAGGTCAATCACCCTCGAACAATTATATTTGCAACCATTTTTGAGTTTTTGATCATTTAATTACTGCTTTGGATGGGACTAAAATGCGGAATTGTCGGGTTGCCCAATGTGGGGAAATCAACGTTATTCAATGCGCTGTCCAATAATAAAGCGGAGGCTGCCAACTTTCCGTTTTGTACCATTGAGCCTAATGTAGGGGTGATTTCCGTACCCGATGATCGGTTGAAAATTCTCGAAGATCTGGTTCATCCCCAGAAAGTGATCCCCACGACATTTGAATTTGTGGACATTGCGGGTCTCGTGAAAGGAGCCAGCAAGGGGGAGGGGTTAGGCAATCAGTTCCTGGCCAACATTCGCGAAGTCGATGCCATCGCCCATGTGGTCCGGTGCTTTGACGATGAGAATATTATCCATGTCGATGGAAGAATAGATCCCGTTGCTGACAAAGAAATCATTGATGCTGAATTGCAATTGAAAGATTTGGAATCTGTAGAGAAGAAAATCGCCAAAGTAGAGCGCGGAGCAAAGAGCGGTGATCTCAAGGCGAAAAAAGAATTAGCTGTCCTTCAGACCTACCGGGAAACGCTGCGATCCGGAAAGAATGCACGAACGGTTCAGTTTTCTTCCGAGGAAAAGAACGCGATTGAAGACTTGCAGTTGTTGACGGATAAGCCGGTAATCTATGTGGCGAATGTCGATGAACGTTCTTTGCTGAAGGGAAATAACTATGTTGAATTGTTGCAGAATCTGGTCAAGGACGATGGAGCTGAAGTGGTAATGGTCAGTGCCGCGATTGAGGCACAGATCGCGGAACTGGAAAATGAGGACGACCGGAAGGCGTTCCTGGAAGAATATAGACTCAAGGAGTCCGGACTAAACAAGCTGATCCGGGCGGCATATCATCTCCTGGATTTGATCACCTACTTCACTGCCGGGGAAAAAGAAGTTCGCGCCTGGACAATCCACAGAGGATGGAAGGCTCCTCAGGCAGCTGGTGTAATTCACACCGACTTTGAAAAAGGATTTATTCGAGCAGAAGTGATCAAACTAGCGGATTATCAGAAGTATAAAACCGAGTCGGGATGTCGTGAGGCGGGCAAACTGGGTGTTGAAGGAAAGGATTACATCGTGGAAGACGGTGATATTATGCATTTCCGCTTTAATGTATAATTTTTTCGACTCGCGGAACACTTTCAACATGAAATATTCCTTGCAAAGGTGCTATTAACTTCCCTGATTTTTAGTACCTTAGCTTTCCAAATTTGATTTTTAAGAGGGGTCTGCTACGGTTTCATTTTTTCACCCCAAACTTATTTACCTTGAGAATACGGATCGTCTTTTCACTGAAAAACAGGGGTGGGTACGTACCCTTTCACCATCAGTTTTTGCTGGCCCAAATCATTAAGGGTTTGGTATTGTTGGGGAATAAAAAAGATTTCGAAAAGTACATTCAGTACAATTTTTCGGGACTAAAAGGGCAGATTAAAATCAGCCGGAAAGGCCTTCATTTTTACTCGTCGAGGGTGACCCTGGTCTTCTCTGCGGCCGATAAGGAATTCCTGGATTATTTTCTCTCCGTACTTTTTGAACAAAAAGAATTATTGATCGGAAATCTCCAGTTAGTGCCGGAAGCGGTCGAGACGGAGGACCCTGTAGCCATCAGCGACTCGGTAAAGTTTCTCTGTATTTCGCCCATCGTTCCGCTTCCTGCAACGTTCAACGACGAAAGCGGCAAACGCTTTATCCTTCCTGAAAGCGAAGAGTTTTCGGATCTTCTTTACGAGTCTACCTTATCGCGCATGGAGATCAATGGAAAATTCTCCCCCGAAGAATTGGCACAATATTATAAATTCCAGATTATACCGGACAAGGATTACATCGACAGGATACAATCCTCGCATAAAAAGTTTGCCCGTATTTATCCTCTTTTTGATTCTGATGTAAAGTATGAAGTAAGGGGATATACGTTCCCATTTACACTCTACGCACCACGCCCGGTTCAGCAGTTTGTTTACGAACATGGTTTGGGGAATTCCTCCCACAAAGGGTTTGGCATGCTCGACGTGGCCAGTAATGATACCATACAAAAATCTACGAATGCCGAAATGAATTACGCCTAGCGTGGATTGATCGGTACCACAAAGTAACCGACCAGGATATCAATGTTTCGCTGAAAATCGCGGTTGTAAACCATAATTTCATATTGGTTTTCAGTCTCGAAATGATTTCCTTCGAAATAGTTTTCCTGCCCTGCTTTGGAATCAAGGTATTGGTAATTGTACAAACCTTGCTTTAGAAAAAGCGTCACCTCATACGCTTCCTTGTCGGGGTTGTACGTGGCCAGGTTTTCGACTGAGCGGTTCCAACTGTTATAGGTACCGACTACATACACGGAATCCTTTATCGGCGAAGTTTTTAGAGAGAATGTTACCTTCACATAATTCGAACTTGTTTTGGGTTCACCTACATCGAGGTTATCAATCTGATAATTTCCATTCAGGTCTTTAACCTGCGTGTACGGTTCCCCCGCCCGAGGTAAATCTTGCTGCACGGAGAGTCGATAGGGTTTTACCGTCTTGTCCATTTTTCCCGTGTTTTGACCCGGAGCGTTCAAGGAACGAAAGTCAACAAAACGAAATTCATTTCCCCCAACAAAAAACTTATCGGAGTCAAAGAATCGATACTCCAACTGACTGTCGGAATCCCGGATGAAACTCGGTTTAACATCTGTCTTGGCATTGTCCCAGCGTTGATTCTGGCGGATGACGACATGAACATTGTCCTGCGGGTTGGTGATTTGCAGCTGACTGTAATCGATCATGAAATTTAATTGTTGGGTCGAGAAATTCAATGCGCCCGTTCCTGCCAATTCATTATCCTTGGTCAGCGCTACAGAATTCGAGAAAATCATAAACCGTCGTGAGATAATCAGGTCAGATGGATCATTTCGGTATACGATAAGCAGGTAATTGCCGGCTATCTTGACCGGAGGAATTTGAAATGTGTAATGAAGATAGGTACTGTACGTGCCAGTGGAAAGGGAATAATCGTTAATGGGATATTCATTGTAATCGGTCAGGTAATCCAGGTCCACAAGGTTGGATTTCGTCCAGTCGTAATTACAATGAATAATTTTGGCATAATAGTTATTCCGGGTGGCGGCGAGGTCGTCAAATTCGATTACCAGGGCGGATTGATTAAGGACAGAAACGGCGGGAGACAAATAATCTGTCGTTCCCCCGTGGTCTGGGTACAGTTGGACAGTTTTGATTTGAGGTTCATAGACCTGGTCGCTAAAAACCAGCGTTTTTTGAGCCAATCCGGCGACGGAAAGGGCAGTTGACGCGAAAAAAAAGATGTATTTCATAGCTTAATCTAAACGAATTACCTTTAATCAAATTGCTTTCCAACGCTTTGTTTAAAATACGTGTCTAACGAATATATCGGGCTCATGTTCAGCGACCAGGAATTCATTAAAGGCTGTGCCAGCGGAGATAGGGCTGTTCAAAAGGCCCTCTATGAACGGTATTGCAGAAAGATGATGGCGGTTTGTTTGCGTTATGCCGGCTCCGAAGAAGAAGCCGAAGACATCTTACAGGAAGGATTCGTTAAGGTGTTTAAGAATATCCACACATTCCGCGGAGAATCCAGGCTTGATACCTGGATCGCCCGTATCATGATCAACACTTCACTCAACCATCAGCGCCACAAAATGTACCTCATACCCTTGATTGCCGAGGAGGACATTGCCGCATCGGAAACGGAGGAAGTTAGTCTGGCTGAGTTTCACCTGGCCGAGTTGATTGCGATTGTACAATCGCTGCCGGATGGGTGCCGCTTGGTCTTCAATTTGTTTGCCATAGAAGGGTATTCGCACAAGGAGATCGCAAAAATGGCGGGGATCAGCGAGGGTACATCAAAATCGCAATATAATCGAGCCAAAAATTTATTACGAATTAGAATTAATGAACCCGGAAGGGCTTACAAAAGATATGAAGAGTCTCATATTTGAAGATCAATGGAGAAATGCTTTCGATGACGCCGAATCGACGCCGGCAGATGCGGTTTGGCTGGCTGTTGAATCCGACTTAGTCGCCGCCGAAAACATAAAAATAAAGCGCACCGTTATCATTTATCAGCGCATTGCTGCGGCATCCACCGTATTTGCATTGATGCTGGGGTTATTGAGTTATCATTATTGGAGCGATTTATCCTATACTCGGCTGGCTCAAGGAATTAGTCAACCCAAAAGAACGGATCCCCTGCACGTTAACCCGTCGGGCATGGGAAACGCGCCATCGTTACTCATGAATAGAGTAAAGGGAGGGAAAGATGCCACTGTTTCGGTGCCAAAAGGGCCGTCTGGAATCATTTCCGGACCGCACGATGAGCAGACTTATGCCTCACTTCCCATTCGGACAGGATCCGATAGTTTGGATCGAAAGATGATGATCAGGGAGTCATTGGTTCTGGACGTCATCAAAGAATGGCCGATTAAAATAAAAATGACCCCGGTTGAAAGAATCAGTTTACCGGAAAAACTGCTACCGGTTGGGGAAGCGATGCTGAGCCGACCAACGCTCTGGGCCTCGATCGGGGCGTCCACGGGTGTATACAGTCCTGAGGCATCGGGAACGTCGGCAAGTTTGGGTACGGCTCCTTCATCGCCAGGTAATAGTGCTTCCACAAGTCATTCCGCTTTTGGCACATCGAATTCGATCTGGGCGATGATCGGCCGTCGGATTTTCACACGTTGGCTGCTCCAGGGTGGAATTACGTATTTGAAACAAAGCCTGGGATATACATCCAACCTTGTCGCTACGGCCTCGAGTCAACAGCAAACGTTTGCTCAGCCTTATAATCCCACCCTTTATTCGGCGGTTACCACACTGCGTACGTATCCGATTAATAGCGTGTTGGAATATGTTTCAATTCCGGTTCAGACGGGGTATATGATTCTGAACGGTAAAATCGGACTTCAGATAAATGCTGGAGTATCGGCAGATTTGTTTGTACATAATTCGTTGCGGGATGAAACCGGATTATTGAGCAATTTCTCGAAAGGCCCGGGGCCGGATTCACCCTACCGGTCATTGAATTGGGCGGGGCTGGCAAGCGCAGAATTGACCTATCGCCTTTCCAGGCAATATAGTTTATCAATTGTACCCGGAGTCCGGTATTGCTTTGAATCTGCCCTGAAAAATGGTGCGGACCACCCTAATGTAAAGGATGTTGGGTTCAGATTCCGATACAACCTTCGATAAACCTTTGAACCCTTTCAAGGTCTAAGAAAAAAGTACGCAGGTCTCGAAAACGCTATCAAACACCACCGGTATGATATATAAACCATCCAATCCATTGTCTGTCGCGTTATTTCTTATTTCTCTGTTGATCGAAAGGGCCTTTTGGGTGGCAGACTGGATCGGGATCCGATATCAAATGTTCATCTTAAAATTCAAGTCCAGATCAGTTCATTCCGGCTCGGACAAACATTTTCGGGACATGGTATCCGAAAATCAGAGGTAACGGACGACTGGAGACTCGTTAAAGAGCTCCTAAATTTTCGAGATTCCCAATCAATTCTTCCCATCTCTTGTTGGCGACGGAAAGTTCGGTATCCTTCGTTTCAAATTCCCGCTGCACCTGACTGAGCTTTTCAAAATTGCCGTATACTTCCGGTTTTGCTAATTCTGTTTCGGTCAATACTTTTTCGCGTTGCAGCTTTTCAATCGTCTCCTCGACCTTTTTCAATTCAGAAGTAAGGGTTTGAATTTTCTTTTCATTGAGAGGGGTCCTGTCCTCCGAAAACGTTGGCTTTGCCTCCGGCTTCTTTACCGGAACAGGCGCGCCTTTTGATTCTGCTTCCGTTTTCTTTTTCCAATACTCATATTCTTCATACGTACCCGGGTATTCCTTGATTTGCTTGTCTTCGATATACCATATCTTATTGGCCACTTGATTCACAAAGTGGCGATTGTGTGATACAACAACAAAACTTCCTTTGTACTGCTGCAAGGCTTGAATAAGGATATTTTCGGAAATAAAATCGAGGTGATTTGTCGGCTCATCGAGGAGCAGGAAATTAGCTTCCGAAATAAGCGTCTTGGCCAGGGCCACACGGGATTTTTCCCCACCCGAAAGGACTTTTATTTTTTTAAAGACGTCTTCATCGGAAAATAAAAAACAACCTAGTATTCCTCTCAATTCCTGTTCGGTCTTCTTACTTCCGGCTTGTTTGAGCTCGTCCAGAATTTCATTGTCCACATGCAATGCCTCAAGCTGATGTTGGGCGTAAAATCCATAAATCACATTATAGCCAATGATACGCTCCCCGTCAATTTCTTCAGTTCCAGCGAGAATCCGCAACAGGGTAGACTTTCCCTTTCCGTTGGCGCCAATCAGCGCAATTTTGTCCCCGCGTTCTATAACTCCATTCGCTTTTTGAAGGATTTGTTGGTGACCGTAGGCTTTGGATATTTCTTTTAAGGTTACCACGTGCCTTCCGGAAGGTTGTTGAAAGGTGAACTTGAAATTGACCGCTGCGGTGTCATCGACGACCTCCTCAACCAGGTCCATCCGTTCAATTGATTTAACCCGGGATTGTACCTGGCGCGATTTACTGGCCTTGGCCCGAAAACGTTCAATAAACCGCTCGGCTTGTCGTATCTTCGCCTGCTGGTTGTCAAAAGCGTTTTGCTGAACCGTCTCCCGCAATTCTTTTTCTTGCAAATAATACGTATAATTTCCTTCGTAGGTAACCAGTTGCTGTTGGGTGACATCAACAATCTTCGTAACAACGTTATCGATAAACTGTCGGTCATGCGATACAATGATCACTGCCCCATTATAGTTTCGCAAATAATTCTCCACCCACTCAATCGAAGGTAAGTCCAGGTGATTGGTAGGCTCATCCAGCATCAGCAAGGACGGCTTTTCCAGAAGAAGTTTTGCGAGCATGACGCGCATGCGCCAGCCTCCCGAGAACTCCTTTAGAGGCCTGTGCAGATCGGCCGTGGAAAACCCAATTCCCTCTAAGACCTCTTCGGCTTTGGCCTGCATACTGTAGCCATCCAGGTGTTCGAATTTTTCCTGCAGCGCCGTTAGTTTATTGACCAGATCATCGGAGTATTCGGTTTCTAGCCTGTGAAGAATTTTTTCTATTTGCCGCTGAGTGTCTACCGCTTCTTTAAACGCTTCCATGGCCACGGTCAGGATAGCATCTTCGGATTGATAGGAAAGAAGATCCTGATTTAGAAATCCAATGGTGCAATCCTTGGATTTGCTGATACTTCCCTCGTCGGCCTTTAATTCGCCATAAATGATTTTAAGCAACGTCGATTTTCCGCGCCCGTTTAGCCCGATCAGACCGATTTTATCATCCGGGTTGATGAACATCGATGCATTCAGGTAGAGCGCGCGCCCGCCAATGAAATAGGATATATTCGAAACGGAAAGCATTCAGCGTATTTTTAAAGCGAAATCGCCGCAAAAATAATCAGGATTTGAACATTTAACGGTTTGGTGGCCCTAATAAATGCCGCTTGTCGCATTAAACTTCAGGTTTGACCCGACAGGTATCCGCCTACCCGGAAGTTTCCTGTAAATTTCCATTCAAATTTCAGCCCGATGAAAACGTCAAAACTGTTATTCGCGCTACTGCTGACACTGGGTATGCCCGGTTGCAATCCGGCAGCAAAAAAAGAATCTGTCCAACATCCGATTGCTCTGGGTTCTTTTGATAATTCACTTCCCGCCGTTACCGGCGAAAGTTCTAAACTCCCCGTGAACACGATAAAATTGCCTTCCGGATTTGTGATCAGCATCTTTGCTGAAGTAGAAGATGCGCGTTCAATGGTGGTCAGTCCCTCCGGAACGGTATTCATTGGCAACCGGGAAGGGAATAAAGTATACGCTGTCAAAGACATTGATGGAGACGGGAAAGCTGATAAAAAATGGATTATTGGTGCAAAACTTAACTTGCCCAATGGAGTGGCCCTTAAAGATGGCGATCTTTATGTCGCGGAGGTTAGTCGGATCTTGAAATTTCCGGCCATTGAAGATAAACTGGCTAACCCGGGTCAGCCTATAGAAGTCTACAATAAATACCCAACGGAGACTCATCATGGTTGGAAATACATTGCTTTTGGGCCAGACGGAAAACTGTATGTCCCGGTGGGTGCGCCTTGCAATATCTGCGAATCCGAGGATCCTGTTTATGCCAGTATCACGCGCATGAACCCGGATGGCACTGGCATGGAAGTATTTGCACATGGTGTGCGCAATTCGGTCGGCTTTACCTGGCAACCGGATTCAAAGGAGATGTGGTTTACAGATAATGGTCGTGATATGTTGGGCGACGATATTCCCCCCTGCGAGCTAAATAAAGCTCCTCGCGAGGGCATGCATTTTGGATACCCCTATTGTCATGGCGGTACGATCAAAGACCCTGAGTTTGGCAACAAAAGGCCTTGTAGCGACTTTACGAAACCCGCGCAGAATCTGGGCGCCCATGTTGCCCCACTTGGGCTGAAGTTCTATACGGGAAGCATGTTCCCGGCACAATACCAAAACCAAATCTTTATCGCCGAGCATGGCTCCTGGAACCGGTCGCGGAAAAGTGGTTATCAACTTGTCCTGGTAAAAGTAGAAAATGGACAAGCTATGGGATTTACCCCCTTTGCCACAGGCTGGCTTAATGAGGAATCGCAGAAGAACTGGGGCAGGCCGGTGGACATCGTGCTGATGAAAGATGGTTCTATGCTGGTCAGTGATGATCACGCGGGCGTGATATACCGGATTACGTATAAAGGATCATGAACTTGGACACAAGATCGTCCGAGGTCAGAGAATGATGCGATATTTATCAGGGGCATTGTTTTTCCTGCTCGGCTTTCCCCTTGCAGCGCAGAACTCTACCGAATATCAAAAGCTTCGGACCCGCATCGTTGCCAAGTTTCAAAATTCAGCCCCCGGGAAGTTCGGTCCCTTTGTGAAAGGCGTCGAGGCAAATATAGTAACGGATAAGAAAATATTGGCACTCACATTTGATGCTTGCGGTGGGCATTATGGAAATGGATTTGACCGCGACATTATCCAGTACTTGAAACAGGAAAGAATTTATGCAACGCTGTTTCTTACCGGCCGGTGGATAGATGATCATCCGGCTGAGGTCAAACAACTGGCGGCTGACACCTTATTTGAAATTGAAAATCATGGCCTTATGCACAGGCCTTGTTCCGTGGAGGGCAAATCCATGTATGGGATTCAGGGTACTGCCAACGTGTGTCAGGCCGTTGATGAAATTGAAATGAATGCAATTAAAATTCAACATGTCACCGGCAGAAAACCCATTTTCTTCCGGTCTGCCACCGCGATGACGGATGAAGCGTGCGGAGAAATTGCGACAGAGTTGGGAGAAACCATCGTCAGTTATGATATTCTTTCCGGGGATGCGGTAGGGGGGACGCCGGCAAGAACAATTGTTGAAAATATCGTGAAAAAGGCACATCCGGGAGCTATTGTTATCATGCACATGAACCATCCTGAATGGGATACGTTTGAAGCATTGAGGGTGGCAATTCCCCGGCTACGGAAAATGGGCTATACTTTTGTGAAACTTCAAAATCATCAATTCAAGGGGAAACAATAAATTTGAATCAGAATTCGCTGAATTTTGTCTTATGTCGACGCCTCCAACCGTTAAATTTTGAGCCTCTTTTGAAGAAATTACGTCTCAAAGGATATTTCGGCTCAATTTTGGTACATTAATTATCGTTAAAATCATAAATCATACTGAAACTAGACGTTATGAAAAAATCAAAGAATTATTTTGGTCTATGGGCAATTACCGGTTTACTTTTTTTCAATTATCAGGCTCCTGGCCAGTCGTTTCAGGATAGCCTGGCGCAGGACGATCATGACATCGTGTCGTCCATTGCGCCTTACGCTCCCGATGTTCGAGCGGCGATCCTCGATGTGGCCCAATATCCTCAGGTCCTTGTAAAACTTGAACGGATTCAGTCCAGGTCGAGCCAATCTTTCCAAGACATGATTGCCCAGTACCCCCGTGAAGATCAGGAAAAATTTTATGAGCTTAGCCGGTTTCCGGATATTGTGAATCAACTGACCAGCCACGGCAAACTAAATCAAAATGATGTAAAAGCCATTGTAAAAGATTTGCCTTCCGCGACCCAGTTTCGATTGCAAGCACTGTACGATGCCCATTTCGATGACCTGGTTAAGATGAATAAGTTATACCAGTCCTCGCAGACCGCACTACAAAAAATTATCAGCTCATATCCGCAAAACGTTCAGGCCGATTTTCAAAAAATAATCACTATGCCGGACGTGATGAACCTGCTCACGGACAATATTAATTTGGCCGTCAGCCTGGGAGAATCTTACAAGGCTGATCCTACCGGTGTAAAGCAACAGTTGGATTCCCTGAGCAACAAACTTTCTCAACAAAACGCTCAGGATCTGTCGGCCTATAAAAAAGAAGTGGAGAGTGATCCAAAAATGCAGACAGAAATGAAACAGGCAGCCACGGATTTTTCGACGTCATATGACCAGCCGGACGATCCTAACTATGTTTCCAATAGCTATTATGATAACTATCCTTATCCGTATTGGTTTAGCTATCCTTACTGGTACCCATCGCCGATATGGTATCCCCGACCGATTTGGTACCATACGGGATTCTATTACGGCGCTGGCGGTGCTTTGGTCGTCGTTGGTTTGCCCTCTCGACTTTATTCCAATTGGTTCTTTGGGGTTGGATACAGAAGGTACCCTACGCTATACAGTCATTATAACACCTATTATAATCTTCACCGGGCCAATATCAGAAATGTGAATGTTTACCGGGGATTTAACAACGCAGCTCATGAACACTTTTCCAGTGTCAATCGGGGGGCAGGGAACGTAGGCAGGCTGGGTGCTGCAAATCCCAGAGCCAATGCGCCCGTTAGTCGCAGTCAAAATCGACCCGCTGGTAATAATGCTGCGGTAAGGTCGAGTCAAATGAATGTCCATTCCGAGAATTTTAATAGCCGCGGCATTCAGAATTTTCATGCCAATACGTACCACAGCATGGGTTGGCAAAATGTCGGCGGAGCCAGGTCGTCATCGGGTGGTGGATTCAGATCGTCAGGCGGAGGAGGAAGCCGCGGTGGCGGAGGCGGAGGTGGTGGCGGAAGAAGGCGATAATCAGCTCTGAACTATCAGACCGTCCGGTTATGTAAACCGGGCGGTCTTTTCGTTTAAAAGTCTTCCGAGATCTCAGTGACTTTTTTCCCTTTGTCTTCCTGCATTTTTCTAAGTACCGGGCGTGAACGGTAGGTTAATTCCAGACTATTTTTGAAGGCATGAAATGTTAGGCTTAGGTCTACGGCGTTCCAATGGTAACTGCCGGTGCGGATGGAGTACGTTGATTTCCCATAGGACATTTCCAACGCCCGCATCACACGAGGATCTTTTTCCGTGGTTACCACGATCTTGTAGATGCGATCCTGGTAGGTCATCAATTGGATTTCTTTTACGGTTACTTCGCCGATCGTTTTGTAGTTTTCGTTTCTAACGTCATACAGTTTGGCGGGAAACTCATCCTTTTCTTTAAATTCCTTCTTAAAGACAATGCCCTTCACGCTGTCAATAGAGCTTCCAAGTTTGATGCCTTTGAATCCGTTGCGACGGTTTAGTTCAGCAGCGTCCTGGGCATTGACGATCAAAAATCCAGTCAGCAGAGAAAAGAGAAGGAAGAACTTCATAGCGAAGGTGAATGAATGCGGAGTGGACACTATGGGTTTTTAGGCTCATTGAATTGCACCTGGAAACTGACCTTCGTCTTATCCCACATCAGTGCAATAGTAGCCCTGTCATTTTTTTGGTCGACGGCTATAGTGAATGGCTCAACGACTTGGACGGTGAGGTGCTCCACTGGGATTTCAAAACGCAGGATGTCCGTTTTCGAATCATAATTATAGGACCCCCAAAGGCCGACGTCCCCGTTAATGATTATTGTCCAGCGCTCTTTTTCGGGAATAGTGAAAATGGAATAGGTACCTGCTTTGAGAACATTTCCATTCATTAAGATATCCCGGGTAATCGTCATTTCCGTTGCTTCGTTTGCACCCGTTCGCCAGACTTGGCCGTAAGGAACTAATTTTCCAAATATTTCCCGACCTCGTAGTTGGGGCTGACTATAGATTATTTTTAAATAGGTGTCTTTATAATGTGCGAAAGAAATAGCCAGGGGGCTCGGGCGGGGTTGTAGCGCTTCCTGAGCCAATGAAAAGAAAGGCGAGGCAGCGGCGAGGATAAGGATACAGGCAGTCCGGAGGGTCATTCTTTCATCTTTGCGGACGAAGATAAGAATTTGATGGCAATCTGTATTTTTGCCCTTATGGCAAGACCGGCATTTAATGACATTTATATGGAATTGGCGGTTAACCTGGCCAAGCGCTCGCATTGCATCAAGCGTCACGTCGGGGCGGTGCTGACCAGGGATACGCGCATTATTTCCATCGGCTACAATGGACCGCCTTCCGGCACACACAATTGTGACGAGGAGTGGCCTGATTCAGGATGTCCGCGGGATTCCAGGGGAGGGTGTTCTCTGGCGATTCATGCGGAGCAGAATGCGATTCTATATGCTGTAAAGAATAAGACGTCTGTGGAAGGGGCCACCCTCTACGTTACGCTCTCGCCTTGCCTTGCCTGCGCAAGGATTATTTATAGCATGGGCATTGCACAGGTCATCTATCTTAATTCGTATGCCGAGTATAAAAAACTTCCTTCGGATGAGGGCGTTGATTTCCTGAATACGTTTGGTGTGATGTGTCACCCATACAGTGGCAACTTGTCCAATGTCACGCACATGATCTAGGAAAACGCCTGGCAGGATACGGTCCCTTATTTTGCGAGGAGCGCTTTTTCCAGGTCACCGATCAATTTGGGGGTTATGCCTTTGGTTTTTTTCTTCAGCTCACCTTTGAATATAGTCAGGGCATGCCCGACAACATCAAATAAGCCGATCGGATTTTTATCAGCTCGGTAACTGCCAATACACCATTCAATGTCGGCCTGGAGTTGAGGTTCAATAGCTAAGGCCTTCAATTTGGCGAGTGCCTCTTCCGATGCCTTTTCAATATTCACGGAAGCCGATTTGGATTTGGCTGCGACCTTTTTTGGTTTCGCTTTTTCCGGTGCCGGTTTAGCAGTTGTTTTTGCCATGGGATATAAAGAGTTTGGTTGTGCAAAGGTTACGGACTATTTGACGGCAAGCAAGTAATTGAATTACAAAAATTTATGCAACCGTTGCCGACTGCGGTTTAATCGGGTACTCGAGACTTTCTTAATCACGAGTAACCTGAGCGACCAAAAGAAGTTCAATGTGCACCTGGGGGAACGGTAATTTTTACGATACAAATTCCAAAAATGAAGAAGGGAAGCAATCCTGGATTACTTCCCTTCACAAAAAGATTAGGTGTTCCCTAATTACTTTTTCTTCTTAGCAGCTTTTTTCTTAGCTGCCTTCTTAGCGGGTTTCTTTGCCATAGCGTTTAATGTTTTTTAGTTAATAATGTGTTAAACGTTATCGAAAGGTATAATAAAAATTTATTCTGCAAAAATATTTCGTATATTTTTTTTAGTGTAGGAAAAATTGTTACACGAAATCATTTACGTGTGATGACATAACGTGATGAGATGAAATGTTCACAGAATGTTCACTTCGGTCTCCAGCAGCACACCGAATTTATTGTTCACGGTGTCGCGAATGTTCATCGCCAGTTGAAAAATTTCTTTCCCGGTTCCACCTCCATAGTTCACCAATACCAACGCCTGATGGGGATGAACGCCAATGTTGTTGATTCGTTTTCCTTTCCACCCGCATTGTTCAATCAACCATCCCGCAGAGATCTTAACATTTTGATTAACAGCATGATAGAGCGGCATTGATGGATACTCGTGTTGGAGAAGTTCAGCGTGCTTCCGCGGGATGGTCGGATTTTTAAAGAAGCTTCCCGCACTTCCAACGACGGCGGTATCGGGTAACTTTAGCCGACGAATCCGGATCACGGCATCGCTGATTGTTTTCACTGTTGCATCGCGTAATGCATTTACATTTTGTTCCTGCAACGTATCGCGAATCGCTCCATAGTCGGTGTTGAGAAGATGATTTTTCTTGGTCAGGCTTAAAGTAACACTTGAAATAAAATATTTTCCCTTTAACTCATGTTTGAAAGCACTTTCCCTGTATTCGAACCGACATTCGACCGAATTGAACGAGTGAACTTCGCCGGTAAGCGCATCGACTCCTTCCACGTTTTCAATCCGATCTTTAATTTCTACACCATAGGCTCCGATGTTTTGTATCGGTGCAGCGCCGACGGTTCCGGGGATCAGCGATAAGTTTTCGAGTCCTCCCCAATCATTCATCACGCAATGCAGAACCAAACCATGCCAGGGTTCGCCAGCTCCCGCTTTAATCATTATGCGTTCTTCATTTTCCTGGACGATTTCGATTCCTTTGATCTCTATTTTGATGACCAGACCTTGAAAATCTTTCGTGAAAAGGACATTACTGCCCTCGCCAAGTATATACCGGGGGTTGTTTTGATAGATTGACGATTGAATCAATTCCTGAAGTTGGTGGACTTCTGTAATTTTGCAAAAGTAGCCCGCTACGGCGTCAACGCTAAAGGAATTGTAGGGAAGCAGACTGACGTTTTTCTCAATGTTGATCATAATTGAATGGTAAACCTTATCTTCGGATTCTCGTACAGGTATGTAATCATCAAAAACTATTCGATTTGACAACCAAGGAAGAAAAATCCCGGGAGATTATGAAATGGGTTATCATGGATTGCCGTGACAAATGAGGGAACGTGAAAATGAAAATTATTGAATGCCCGCGCGACGCAATGCAAGGCGTGGAGGAATTCATTCCTACGGAAACGAAAGTCAAGTATATCCATCAATTGTTACGAATTGGTTTTGATACCCTGGATGTGGGGAGTTTCGTTTCCCCGAAGGTCGTCCCGCAAATGCGCGACACAGCCGAAGTGCTTCGCCAATTGGACCTGGAACGAACGACCACGAAATTGTTGGCCATTGTAGCCAACACCCGCGGTGCTAAAGAAGCGTGTATGTTTAAGGATATCAACTATGTGGGCTTTCCCCTCTCTATCTCCGAGACATTTCAGGAACGAAATACGAACAAGTCAATTTCAGAAGCACTGACTACGGTTTCTGAGATTCATGAGATCTGTAGCGCAACCGGAAAAACACTGGTGGTTTATATCAGCATGGGATTTGGCAATCCTTACGGGGATCCTTATGATGTCGGATTGGTGGGGCAATTTGTCGACATTCTTTCCACCCTGGAGATCAGAATTATTTCATTAGCGGACACCATTGGCATTTCAACTCCTGATCAAATCCGGTATTTGTTTACATCGCTCACGCCGCAATTTCCGGATATTGAATTCGGTGCCCATTTACATTCCAACCCATTGACGGCTCGGGAGAAGATTCAAGCGGCTTTTGAAGCAGGATGTCGGCGCTTTGAAGGAGCCATAAAAGGCTTTGGGGGTTGTCCGATGGCAGACGATCGACTCGTTGGAAACGTCGCCACGGAAGAAATCATTTCCTATCTCGATTTGAAAAATGCAGCACCTGTTCTTGACCGGGAAGCGTTGGGTGAAGCCATGACGCTGGCCGATTCGGTTTTTCCCGTTCATTTGTAATGATTATCCTCTCTTGAGTGTATATCGCTTTCCCGGAAGGGTAACCACCACGCCGGAGAATTCCAGATTTAACAAGACCGAAGCCAGGAGGTTCAATGGAATTCCGCTTTGTAAACTCAGGTCATCGATCATGACCGGTATATTTTTTTCGCGCAAAAGGCGGATAACATTTTGTTCGTCAGGCTGCGCATTTTCCCGGTCGAACAGAGTTGGATTTCGGACGGGATCGGGCGACTCACTACTCCAATTCATAATGTATTCCAGGTCTTTGACCGAGGTGAAGAGATGTGCCTTGTTGATTTTGATCAATTTATTGCAGCCTTCAGAATAGGTGGATCCAATATTCCCGGGCACTGCAAAAACGTCTTTGTTATAACTGTTGGCAATATCTGCCGTGATCAACGCACCGCCCTTTCCGGCCGCTTCAATAACAATCAGGGCATCACAAAGCCCTGCGATGATTCGATTACGCGCGGGAAAGTTGTGGGCATCGGGTTTGACACCGAAGTGATTTTCCGTGACCAGTGCCCCCTGATCAAGCATTTTCTTAGCCGTTTCACCATGTGCCGCCGGGTAGATGATGTCAATGCCGCTGCCCATGATGCCCACCGTGGGTAATTTATGTTTCAAGGCTTGTTTGTGCGCATGAATATCTATTCCGTAAGCCAATCCGCTGATGATGAGTGCCTGATGTCGTACAAGTCCCTCTACGGTTTTTTCAACCATTTCCTTGCCGTATCCTGTGGCTTGCCGGGTGCCCACAACGCCAACGGTTCGGGGATGATTCAAGTTGATATTTCCTTTGACATAAATGAGGGACGGTGAGTCGTCAATGGCTTTCAGGCGGGAAGGAAAGCTTTTATCTGTGAAAAAAAGGATTTCTACGTCTTCCTTTTCGGCCCGTCTGAATTCTTTCTCGGCTGCATAAAACGTGTTACCGGTTTTGATTGATTCGGCGGTGACGGCTCCAATCCCCGGGATTTTGAGAAGTTTTCCTTTGGGGGTTTTGAAAATATTTTCTGCCGACCCGCAATAGCTTACCAGTTGTTTGACTAAGTGATCGCCGATGCCGGGGACAAAATGGAGCGCCATAAACGCCAGCCGTTCCTTATTCATTCCGGAAATCTAAAGGCAAAGCAACAAACCAGCAATGATTAGGGCGCGGGAAAAACGGATGATTTTCGGGCTAAAGTTTTTCGCGCACTTCAACTAAAAACCGGCGTATAAGTTTGAGCGAATCGATCATCCCCATCTTGTCTTTGACAGACTGAGAGTCATTTTTAAGCATTTCTTTGGCTCCTTGAAGGGTAAATCCTTTTTCTTTAACCAGGTGATAGATCGTTCTGACGTTGTCGATGTCTTCCCCGGTAAACTGACGATTGCCTTTGCGGTTCTTTTTGGGTTGGATGATTTCAAATTCAGATTCCCAGAAGCGAATCAAAGAAGGAGCTACATTAAACATTTCGGATACTTCTCCGATGGAATAATACAGCTTCTCTATTTCTTTTTCTTTATACGCCATGAGGACTGAGGAGCGGTCCGAAATTGAGTTTTTGAATTACCGAACCCATGCAAAGTAACAATTCTTTAAACGTAGCGCAATGTTGGCTTAAAAAATTAATCGACAAGATATCAACGTTGAATTGTGGATTTTTTTTATCTATGTTTTCTGAATCAACGGCAGGACTAAGCGATGCCGCACAATTTTGAGGAAGAAACTATGAACCATTTCTTACGAATAACCTCTTTCATACTCGTCATCGCCCTTTGTTGCGGCTTTGGCATTTCCTTCACGCCTCATTTTACTTTTCGTGAGCGGAGCGGGCGCGATACGCTCAAACGCTCGGATTTTAATTTTTCGGTCGACCACACTGAACGGATCGATCAGATTAAACCTTTGGAGGCCGACTCTTTTTCAGCGGCCCACTTCACTTCGCTCAAAGGGATAACGACTTTCCGCGGAGGTCCTTACCGGGATAATGCGTCTGTGGGAAGGATTGAAAAAAGACCCGTATCCTTGACTGTAAAGTGGGTTTTCAAGACGCAGCCCAGCGGAACCTGGGGCGGCGGGGCCGGTTGGACAGGACAGCCCAGCATTGTTCGGTGGCCCGACAGCCTGCGGACCATCATGAATCTGAACCCTGATGTTATAAACCGGACTGGATTCACAGAAGTGATTTTCGGGTCCCTCGACGGAAACATTTATTTTGTTGACCTTGAAACAGGCAAGCCATCCCGCAAGTCCATCGACATAAAGAATCCGATCAAGGGAAGTGTGGCCATTGATCCACGCGGCTATCCCATTCTTTATTGTGGACAAGGCGTTTCCATCAACCATGAGTTTGGATTCAGAATATTCAGCCTCATTGATCAAAAGCTTCTCTACTATATAAATGGATATGATTCGTATGCGCTGCGAGGCTGGGCTGCTTTCGATGGGTCTCCGCTGATCAACCCGAAGAATGACAGGATGTACCTGGGAGGCGAAAATGGACTATTCTATGCCGCAAAACTTAACTCCCGGTTTGACCGCATGAAGAAAAAGATGTCCATAAACCCGGAGGTACTAAAATACCGCTACAGCATGAAAGATGGTCATCTGGGCATTGAGAACAGCGTGGCGGCCTATCATGACAAGATCTATTTTGCCGATAATCACGGATATATTCAATGCCTCGATGTCAATACCTTTAAACCGCTCTGGGTCGTGCTTAATCACGATGACACGGACGCAAGCCTTGTTGTCGGACCCGAGGGCAAGATTCCCTTTCTCTATACGGGCAATGAAGTTGACAAACAAGGGGATACCGGTTCCGCATTTTTAAAAAAGATCAATGGACTAACCGGCGAAACTGTCTGGGAAAGGAAATTTGACTGCCTGACGCTTCGAGGCGCACACCCTGTCAATGGTGGCTTACTTTCCACGCCCATTGCGGGAAAGCTCAAAGGCCGGAATAAGGTCATATTCTGCCTTTCACGATATCATGGAATGGACAAAGGCCTCCTGATTGCGCTGGACAGAGCTACCGGAAAAACAGTGTATGAAGTTACATTGAATAATTACACGTGGTCGAGCCCGGTGGATTTTTATGACCGGGAAGGAAACTTGTATATTTTCCTGGCGGACAGTGGCGGTCATGTCATGTTACTGGATGGAGATAACGGAAAAGTGATCTACCGCATCAAAATTGCCAATCTTTTCGAAGCCTCTCCCATCGTCTTCGACAACAAAATCATAATCCCTTCGCGTCCGGATGAGATTTTCTGTCTGGAAATAGAGTGATCAGTGAAGAAGTTTGTTGTATTCCTCCTGCTTCATATCGCTGTACAGGAATTTGAGCGGGTTAATAAACTTTCCGTTGTACAGGACTTCATAATGGAGGTGTGAGGTTGTTGCTAAGCCTGTACTCCCGACAAAACCAATCAGGTCTCCTCGTTTGACGCGCTGACCTTCAATGACGTTGTATTTTGATAAGTGGGCATAACGCGTTTCAAATCCGAATCCATGGTTGACAAAAATCACATTGCCATAGCCTCCCCGGAGTTGAGCATTGGTGACATATCCATTTCCGGAAGCATAAACAGGAGTGCCGTAGGGTGCGGTCAGGTCCAATCCATTGTGGGGACGAATATAGTTCAGGATCGGATGCATACGCAGACCAAAGATGGAATTGAGCCGTGTAAGCTGGCGATTGTCAATGGGCTGCATCGCCGGACGAGTTACTTCCATTTCTTCCTTGAGTTGAATTTCCTTTTCGATATCCTGAAGAGACTGCTGTTCGACCGCAAGTCGATTGTTAATTTTGGCAAGCTGCTTATAGGCTTCACCGATAAGACCCAACTTCTTCTCGTTGGTAGTTAAGAAATAGTGTTCGTGACCCCCTGAACCGCCATTGCGAATTGAATTGTCCAACCTCGGCATGTCCAGTAATAGCCGGTAATTTTCATCGTCATTCGATTCAATGTGCGCCAGTCGGGCAGAGGCGATATTGACCCTTTCTTGCAAGATTTCCCAATCGGCCCTGATCACGGCATTTTTCTGCAACAGAATTTTCTCATCCCAGCTTTGGAAATTCCTGTTGTACCAAGCCAGGGAGACGAGGGCCATAGCTACGGCAATTCCAACGAAAACTCCGCTCTTCTTGGCCAATTTCTTTCCATTGGAAAAGATGGGCTCGTAGGCACAGGTTTCAGGATTGTAACGGTATCTTATTTTAGGCATCAGTCGAGGGCTTGTTGGGTGGTTTTAGATAATTCAGTCAAAGCCATAAAACTTTCAACACCGTCTTGCTCAATCATAAATAAGACAGGGTTGCAGTATCTCCTGTTTTTGATAATCTCGTAATGCACATGGGGCGATATGGCCCCGCCGCTCATTCCAATGGTTCCGATGACTTGTCCTTGCGCCACCTTTTGTCCGGCAAATACGTTCAGTTGTAGCAAGTGAGCATAACGCGTTACGTACCCATTGCCGTGATCAATTTCAATATAGTTACCGAATCCATTCGGCAAGTCGTTAATGGCGGCAACCGTTATTTTACCGCTTCCGGTAGCAAAAACGGATGTGCCTTTTTCTCCTGCCAAATCGATTCCATTGTGCTCATATAAAAGTTTGTTGAACGGATTAATGTGGTTTCCAAACCCGCAGGCCAACTTGCCCAATTTGAAATCCGCCAGGGGGGCCAGGGTGGGATAGGAATCCAATTCCTGGATATCTTTTTTCCCGGGCCAATAAAGTCCGGAAAAATGACCATTATGAGCGAGCGCTTTTTCAAAAGATTTGGATGTTTTTACCTTAAGTTTGTCTATCCACTGATAAAAATCCGCAAAGGTGCTGGCCAATATCTCTTTGGAATAGCCTTCGGTTTTAACCACCGGTTTTTGATCAGTGAGAAAAATTCTCTTGTGTAAAGCCCTGTCCGTATTGGATAATGAAGACAGCAGTACGTTGGATGCGTCCAGCTCTTTCTGTACGATAAGCCTATGTTTGGAGAGCGCAGCATTTTCGCTGCGCAGACTTTTTTCAAGCGGGGTTTCCACCCACCGGTTTTGCAGAAAAAGAAATACAGCAAAAAACAGAAAGCCCGTCACCAGCAGCGAGATTCCGGTAAACCAAAGATTATACCAGGCTATTCCCGCTTTTTCGAATCGAAGCGTTTTCGGGTTGTAAACAAATCTAAATGGAGGCATTGGCAACTAAAAAATTTAATACGCAGCGTTCTTTCGCCTTTACCATTAATTCGATGTTTCCTTTCATTATGATTGATCTGCGGTTAATTTTGCCAGTTTAAAGCGTTAAATATAGGGAAATTTTGATATCGCGCCATACTGCCTGACGCCCAAAAACAAGTAAAATCGATGTTCTCGTGATGAATTCCGCTACGGTTAGAAGCAAATTCCTTGATTTTTTTAAAACCAGGGGGCATCAGATTATCCCTTCTGCTCCCTTAGTGCTCAAAAATGATCCCTCGTTGCTCTTCACGAACTCAGGCATGGTGCAGTTCAAGGATTACTTTTTGGGGAATTCCATCCCCCACAGCAAGCGGGTTGCCGATACCCAAAAATGCCTACGCGTCAGTGGTAAGCACAACGATCTGGAGGATGTCGGCCTGGATACGTATCACCACACGATGTTTGAGATGTTGGGCAATTGGTCGTTTGGCGACTATTTTAAGAAAGAGGCAATACACTGGGCCTGGGAATTATTAACCGACGTGTACGCCCTTCCGAAAGACAGGTTATATGTTACGATTTTCGGAGGCGATGCCGGGGACAACCTTTCTGTAGACGTGGAAGCAAAGGATTTGTGGAGATCGCTGATCACCGAGGATCGGATTCTCCACGGCAACAAGAAAGACAATTTTTGGGAAATGGGTGAGAGCGGGCCGTGCGGACCTTGCTCTGAGATTCATATTGACCTACGACCGTCTGAAGAGGTAAGGAAAAAGCCGGGAAAAGAATTGGTTAACAGCGATCATCCCCAGGTCGTGGAGATTTGGAATCTGGTCTTTATCCAATTTAATCGGTTAGCATCCGGCAAACTCGAACCCCTTCCTGAAAAACACGTGGATACCGGGATGGGCTTTGAACGGTTGTGCATGGCCATTCAGGGAAAGACATCGAATTATGATACGGATGTTTTTCGCCCCATGATGGATTTTATTGCACTGAACGCGCATGTGACGTATGGGGCAGAGCTAAAACAGGATATCGCAATACGAGTCATGGCCGACCACATTCGGGCGGTAAGTTTTGCTATTGCAGATGGCCAATTACCTGGCCATACCGGCGCGGGCTACGTAATACGTAGAATATTGAGACGCGCTGTCCGTTATGGTTTTTCGTATTTGAATTTTAAAGGGCCGTTTATGCACCGGCTCGTTCCGTTACTTGCCGTTCAGCTGAAAGATGTTTTTCCGGAATTGTATCAGCAGATGGATTACGTGACAAGAGTTGTTCATGAGGAAGAGATTTCGTTTTTGAGGACCCTTGATTCCGGACTGCAGATTTTGGATAAATGGATAGTTGAAGTTGAAAATGCGGCCCGTAGTTTGAATCTGGTAAAGCCAAAAATCGGCGGAGGAGAGGTGTTTATTCTTTATGATACGTTTGGATTCCCGAAAGATTTAACACTTCTGATTTTAAAGGAAAAAGAAATCTATCATTATCTGAACAACGATTGGGAAAGCGAATTTGAATCGGCGATGGCGAAGCAAAAATCCCGGTCTAAAATGGATGCGGCCAAAGAGACCGGAGACTGGATTGTTGTCGGCGTGGATGAAAAACCCGAATTCATCGGATACGAACACCTCACCGCGACGGCCAGAATTATTAAATACCGGAAAGTCAAGCAAAGAAATACAGAGGTTTTTCAATTGGTGTTGAACAAAACACCTTTCTATGCGGAAAGTGGCGGCCAGGTAGGGGACGAGGGCATGATTGAATCGGCCAATGAAAAAATTGCGATCCTGGACACCCGGAAAGAAAATGAATTGATTATCCATTTTACCGAAACACTGCCTTCGCAATTGAAGGGTGAATTTCATGTTTCGGTTGACGAACATAAACGCAGACTAACGACCAATAACCACTCGGCGACTCACTTACTCCACGCCGCTCTTCGACGTGTATTAGGTAACCATGTGGAACAAAAAGGATCGTTGGTGAATGAAAAGGTCCTTCGCTTTGATTTCTCCCATTTTGCTGCGATGACAGCAACGGAGATAGCCCAAGTAGAAAGGATGGTAAATCAGAAAATACGTGAAAATATTCCCCTCCATGAACAACGAAATGTACCCATTGAAAAAGCCAAGAGTTTAGGTGCCATCGCCTTGTTCGGCGAAAAGTACGGTGAGTTTGTTCGCGTCATTACATTTGATCAACGATTTTCCGTGGAATTGTGCGGAGGAACGCACGTAAAGGCCACCGGAAATATCGGATTGTTTAAAATCATTTCCGAGAGCTCCGTGGCCGCCGGTGTTCGGAGGATTGAAGCGGTAACGGCCGACGGGGCGGATGAATTCATTGATCAATCACTGGCGGTGCTTGAGGAGTTGCGAGCGTTGTTGAAAAACCCCGAAGATGCACCTGCCGCCTTGCAAAGTGTGATTGAAGAAAAGCACGGATTGGAAAAAAAAGTAGAAGCGGCAAATCGGGAGCGTGCCAACGGAATCAAAAACGAATTGGCCGGAAAAGGAATAAAATCAAATGGCCATACGCTGATCGTTGAAAAAGTGTCAGTCCCGAGTGCCGACGCGTTGAAGAATATTGCCTACGCCCTGCGCAACCAATTTGAAGACCTTTTGCTGGTACTTGCTGCCGATGTGGACGGCAAACCGCAGGTAACGGTCATGATCGGGGAGAAACTCTCCGCCACTCATAAATTCCATGCCGGGAATATGGTCAAAGAACTTGCAAAAGAAATCGACGGCGGCGGGGGTGGTCAGCCTTTCTTTGCCACGGCCGGAGGAAAAAACCTGAACGGTTTGGATGCCGTAATTGAAAAGGCGAAATTGATGATAACTAGATAATGAATCAATCGATCAGGGATAAATACGCCGTCGTCATTGGTTTGGAGGTACATGCCCAATTGCTCACGGAAAGCAAGATCTTCGCGAGTGATTCCACGCAATATGGAACAGCACCCAACACCAACGTCGGGGTCATTACTCTGGCACATCCCGGCACATTACCCAAACTGAATAAGAGGGCAGTGGAGTTTGCCGTAAAAATGGGGTTGGCTTGCCGCTCGGAGATCACCCGCGTTCAGATTTTTGATCGGAAAAACTATTTTTATCCCGATCTTCCGAAAGGCTATCAGATTACGCAGAATAGAACACCGGTTTGCCGTGGAGGATGTGTAATCTTGACAACAAAAGACGGCAGGGAACGCATAATTGGATTAAGCCGGATTCACCTCGAAGAAGACGCCGGCAAATCCATTCATCTGACGGGCGAAGCCGACACGCTAATAGATTTTAACCGGGCCGGGATACCGCTCATTGAGATCGTAACCCTTCCTGATATGAAAAGCTCGGAGGAAGCCTATTTATTTCTCACCGAAATCCGAAAGCTGGTCCGTTATCTGGACATTTGCGATGGCAACATGGAGGAAGGTTCCCTTCGTTGTGACGCCAATATTTCAATGATGCTCTATGGCGCCAATGAGTTGGGGAAGAAAGTGGAGGTGAAAAATATGAACTCCATCCGGAATGTGCAACGGGCTATAGAACATGAAATTGACCGTCAAACGGAAGAATTGGAAAAAGGAAATGCGATTGTTTCCGAAACGCGCACGTTCGACGCCAACACCGGGTTGACGCATGTCATGCGTGCAAAGGAAGAATTAAACGACTATCGCTATTTTCCGGATCCGGATTTGAGCCCACTCGTCATTTCCGATCAATGGTTAAATGAAATTAAATCGGTAATGCCGTTGCTGCCACAAGAGCTACGCCGCAAATATGTCGAGGAATATCACCTTTCGGACTATGACGCCCGGGTATTGACGGATTCAAAAGACATTGCCCATTACTTTGAGGATGTTTGCCGATACACGGACAATTATAAAGCAGCCTCCAACTGGATCATGGGTCCGGTAAAGTCCTGCCTGAACGAACAGGCAGTAGCAAAAGAAGGGTTTCCGGTCACGGCAAAGAGGTTGGCAGAGCTTATTTCGCTGGTCGATGAAGGCAACGTAAATTTTTCGATTGCTTCCCAGCGACTGTTTCCTGAACTAATAAACCATCCCGAAAAATCGGCTTTGCAAATAGCCCAGCAACTAAACCTTTTGCAGGATAGCAATGCAAGTTCCCTGCAACCCATCGTTGATCAGATCGTCAGGGAATTCCCGCTGAAAGTAGAAGAATATAAAAACGGAAAGAAAGGAATCATGGGAATGTTTATGGGCGAAGTGATGAAGCGCAGCAAAGGTAAAGCGGATCCGAGAATAGCAACACAATTGTTAACCCAAAAAATGGAAGAGGTATGAAGAAAATCGCCATCGGAATAGTCTTGAGCTTCTTTCTTTTTACATCGTGTGGCTCGCCGAAGACCGACCAGGAAGGATGGGACATTACCCTTCGGGGAAAAGTGGGGTTTCCACAGAAAGGTCATATTCTTATTCAGGAATTGAAACCGGATGGCAGCGGGAGAAAAGATTCGATTTCACTTCATCCGGATTATACGTATGAAAAGAAAATTCACCTGACAGAACCCGGCTATTATCTTATCAATTTTTATAACCTGCAAACCCTCAACGTCATTTTAAACAAAAGTAATGTTGAAATAAATGCCGATGGAAACAGGCCGGATGGATTTGTTGAGATAAAAGGATCTCCTGAGCACGACCTCATCGCGAAAGTTCAGTCCATTCTTTCCGCCGTACAAAGCTCGCCCGAGATTGTTGCTCTGCGGAGTGAATACTCGAAGGCGGCGCAGGCCAATGATGAAGAAAAAGTTGCTGTGTTGCAAGAGCGATACATGGCACTCACTAAAAAGGGAAGTGACCAGGTAGCCGCCGTATTACGCGAGCAGCCGGCTTCACTCGCGTTAGTAGAATTACTCCGGCAAGGCAACGTACTTGATCGGGATACGTATTTTGATGTGTACGAGTCGGCCGCTGAAAAACTTAAGAAAGAGATCCCCAACTCAGTGTTCGCCCGGGAGTTTATCAACGATGTTGAAAAATCAAAGTCCACCTCGATCGGTATGATGGCGCCAGAAATTTCCCTGCCCAACCCCGCTGGAGATACGATCCGACTTTCTTCCCTGCATGGGAGATATGTATTGATCGACTTTTGGGCCAAATGGTGCGGCCCGTGCCGACGCGAAAACCCAACTGTGGTGAAGGCCTATCATAAATTTAAAAGCAAGGGATTTGAAGTTTTCGGAGTCTCCCTGGACCGCACGAAAGACGACTGGGTGCAAGCGATCCGTGAGGATGGATTGGTCTGGACTCAGGTTTCGGATTTGAAATATTTTGATTCAAAGGCAGCCAAAGCATATAACATCAATGCCATACCCTTCTCCATTTTGATCGATCCTAAGGGAGTCATCATTGCCAAAAACTTGCGCGGCGTGGCGCTGGACAAGAAGCTCACGGAATTGTTTTCCGGACATTAGTCGCAGGGCTTTGGCTGTCGGTTTTGGATTCGGTAACTCTTGAAAACAGATAAATCAAAGTCTAACCATTAACTTTGAAGTTTATTCAGGTCAGGAAATGAACTTTTCAAAGGAATTAAGGAAGAATAAAGTTTTTGAGACGGTGGCAGGCTCATCCAGGGAGTTAAGGATAAAATCATTTGTGGTAGGAGGTTTTGTCCGTGATTTGATTCTGGGAAGGGTAAGTAAGGATATCGATTTTGTTTGTGTGGGTAGTGGGAGCGAACTGGCCCGTACCGTTGCCCGGCAGTTGGGAAACCCGCAGGTAACGGTTTTTAAGAACTTTGGTACGGCCATGATCCGGGAAGGAGAATTTGACCTTGAATTCGTCGGTGCCCGGAAAGAATCGTACAAGTATGAGTCGCGCAAACCCCTGGTGGAAGATGGGACGTTGGAGGATGACCAGCGACGAAGGGATTTTACGATCAACGCCATGGCCATCAGTTTGAATGAAGAGGACTACGGCGAACTGATTGATCTTTTTGACGGCCTGAATCATCTGAAAAATAAAATCATCATGACTCCGCAGGAGCCTTCGCTCACTTTTTCAGATGACCCGTTGCGGATGATGCGCTCCATCCGGTTTGCGTCTCAACTTAATTTTGACATTGAGGCGGATACGTTTGAAGCTATCACCAAAAATGCAGAGCGGTTGAGAATTGTGTCCATGGAACGGATTATGGATGAACTGAATAAAATTATCTTGTCCCCTGTTCCGTCCTACGGATTTAAGCTTTTATTCCGCAGCGGACTGTTGAATCTTTTTTTTCCGGAGATGGTGGCGCTGCATGGCGTCGAGTATGTCGATAGCAAGGCTCACAAAGACAATTTTTTTCACACCCTGCAGGTCCTTGACAATGTTTCCAAAATGTCAAGTGACCTATGGCTCCGTTGGGCTGCCATTCTGCATGATATTGCCAAGCCACTGACGAAACGATTTGAAAAAGATCACGGCTGGACATTTCATGGTCATGAAGACAGAGGAGCAAGGATGGTGCCCGGTTTATTCCGAAGGTTCAAATTGCCGATGAGTGAGAAAATGGTATTTGTTCAAAAATTAGTGAGGCTGCACCTGCGCCCGATAGCCTTGTCAAAAGAGGTGACGGACTCCGCCGTGAGAAGATTACTCTTTGAAGCGGGTGACGATACCGACGCGTTAATGAAACTTTGCCGGGCTGACATTACTTCCAAGAACCCCGACAAAGTATCGAACTACCTTCGCAATTTTGAGCGGGTGGAAAAAAGGATGGCGGAGGTCGAAAGTAAGGACAGGGTACGTAATTTTCAGCCGCCCATTGCCGGGGACGAAATCATCCGTTTATTTAACTTGCCCCCGGGGCCGATGATCGGGGAGATCAAAGAGCAACTCAAGGAAGCGATCCTGGATGGCGTGATCCGGAATAACCGGGAAGAGGCCTACGCCTTGCTGATGGAAATTGCGAATCGAAAAGGTCTTACTAAAATTGAATTAAATCGTTAACGAACTCCTATGAAAAAACTGATCACCATCCTGGTCCTCTGTCTAGCCTTTGCTGTACAGGCGCAAACGCAGAATGTCGACGGACAACCTCAAAAGCAAGAGCCCCAGACCCCGCAACAAGCCCTCATCGAACACTTTTTGAAAAAATATACGCTGGCCAACCGTTGGAATGATCAGGTAACGGCGAAGGATGCCCTGTATGATCTGATCGCCGAGAGTGGAAGTGATTCGCTGACCTACAACCTGGCCGTTTACTACTACGAAAATCAGCAATATGCTTCAAGCGTTTTGATCAGCAAGGATTTGCTGGAGCGTGCCCCGAAGAACGTGAACTTACTTCAGATCGCGGCCACGTGTTATGAATCTCTTGGACTCAAAGACAAAGCACTGGTTCATTATGAATCACTTTACCTGTTGACCAACAACACGGGTATACTTTACAAAATGGCGATGTTACAATATGAAATAAAGCGCTATCCGGAAGCCAAAATAAACGTGGATATTTTATTGACGAAGCCGGATCTGGATAAGTTGAAGGTCAGTGTGAACAACGCAGAAAACAAAGGGAAAGAGTATCCCTTGAAAGTTTCTGTCCTGAATATGAAGGGGTTGCTGGCAGCGCAGACGGGCGACAAAATTTTAGCCAAAAAATGCTTTGAGGATGCCCTTGCCATAGCGCCCGATTTTCCATCGGCCAAGGATAATCTTTCTAAGTTGAAATAATGCAACCCATCGCCCCTTGAGTTGTCTTTAGAGGGAAATCATAAGATGGGGATTGTCGAATTGTAAGATTCGGATACTGTTTGGAGGCCTCGGAAGCCCATATATCAAAGTTAATCAAACGCTGCAAGCAGGGTGACCGGCAAGCCTGCTATCTCCTCTATGACTCATACAGCCGAAGTATGTATAATATTGCTTACAGAATTGTGGGTAGCACCGAAGAGGCCCAGGATGTGGTGCAGGAGGCATTTGTGAGTGCGTTTAAAAACCTTGTGCATTACCGTGGGGACTCTACATTCGGTGCTTGGCTAAAAAGGATAGTCGTTAACAAAGCAATTAACCAGATCAAGAAGAGGAGGACAGAGCGTTTACCCGAGGATGACCGGTGGGATGTGAAAGACGAAGAGCCGGTCGATGAGTTGGAAAAATTTCCGTTCACGGTGGAGAAGGTAAAAAGTTCCATTCGATTGCTGCCGGAGGGATACCGCTTAGTGCTAACGCTTTACCTTATGGAAGGATACGACCACAGCGAAATAGCAGAGATATTGGGTATTACGGAATCTACTTCGAAATCCCAGTTTAACCGCTCTAAAAAAAAATTGATTGAACTATTGAAATCAAAAAATTGAAAGAGTGCTCCTCAGCCCATCTCGCGGGCGGGAATAGGCCAGGAGAAGGTTGACAGAATATAAAGTGGAAAGAATATGAAAGATACGTTGGGAAAATTTGTATCACAGAATCGTGAGGCATTTGACGACCAAGAGCCCCCGGAAAGTGTGTGGCGTTCCATTGACGCTTTATTACCCCTGCAGCGACAGCGGTTCCTGGGGAGTCCAATGGTCCGTTGGAGAGCGGCGGCTGTTTTGTTTTTTGTCGTATCGGTCTATCTATTTGTTACGCACAACACGGGCATTACTCATCGGGGAGAAACGGCCAGATTGCAAAAGGACTTTACCGATCTTGATTCTTTTTACAGCAGTCAGATTACCGAAAAAATGAGGCTCATCAATGACTATGATGAGGTGGGAGAAAACGAACAGTTTACGCAGGATTTTCAAAAATTGGACGCCATGTACCAGGTGCTCCGCGAGGAAATGAAAAATAATCCCAGCGAAGAAGTTAAAGATGCGTTGATTTTGAATTTGCTGGTGCGGGTTGATCTGCTGAACCAACAACTTAAGAAATTAGAAGATTCGAGGAAAGGTTGGAAAATCAAGAAATGGGAAGATTCGAAAATTTGATGTCTACGCCAGGACCTGGATGGTCCAGGTGATAATAGCTCAGTGGTTCGATGTGAAGATTGAGTTAGAAATCCTCCTCGCTTTTTAATTCGAATTGATCGATGTTTGAGTCGAATATTTTCCCTTCTTCACACTTCAGCACCCGGGCCGGAAACCGTTTGATCAGCCCGTAGCTATGGGTCGCCATAAGTATGGCTGTGCCACTTTTATTAATTTGTTGAAAAAGCTTTAGAATCCCGCTGGACACTTCGGGGTCGAGGTTACCGGTAGGTTCATCCGCAATAAGGATCAGGGGCTCGTTGATGAGTGCCCGGGCAATCACAACTCGTTGCTGTTCTCCCCCGGAGAGTTGATGCGGCATTTTTTTTTCCACCGATCCAAGCCCGACCTGCATCAAAACTTCCGCTAACCTGGCCTTCATTTTGGAGCTTTCACCCCATCCCGTCGCCTTCATAACAAAGTTAAGGTTTTCACCGACGGTACGATCGGGGAAGAGTTGAAAGTCCTGAAAGATAATTCCTATTTTTCTTCGCAGTAATGGAATTTGATAGCTCTTGATCTCTCGCATCGCAAATCCAGCGACACTGATGTCGCCTAGCCGAAGCGGGAGATCGGCATACAGGGTCTTGAGCAGAGAGGATTTCCCGGAACCTGTGCGGCCTACCAGAAAAGTGAATTCTCCTTTATCTATTTCGAAATTAAGGTCGGTTAAGACGCTGTTCTGATCCTGAAAGATCGTTGCATCGTGCACCCGGACGACTGGATCAGAAGAGAACATGAACGAAGGGTTTATAGATTCACTCATCCCGGGTGATTCCGGAGTAATGAACGATGAGGTTACCCGTTTACTTTTTTATAATCGGCAATAAACTTGGCGAGACCGGAATCCGTCAAAGGATGTTTCAAAAGATCCAGAATCACCTTCAGCGGACAAGTACAAACATCAGCCCCGATCTTCGCACATTTCAAGATGTGAATCGTATGCCGGATGCTCGCGGCGAGAATTTCAGTTTTGTAGCCATAATTGTCATAGATAAGCCTGATTTGGGAGATCAATTCAAGACCATCCTGGGAAATATCATCAAGCCGCCCAATAAAAGGGGAAACGTAGGATGCGCCAGCTTTGGCGGCGAGCAAGGCCTGACCGGCCGAGAAAACCAATGTGCAGTTGGTACGAATACCTTCGCTCTTAAATTTCTTAATCGCTCTTACACCGTCTTTGATCATCGGAACTTTTACTACAATCTTATCATCGATCTTGGCCAATTCGTGGCCTTCTTTCATGATTCCCTCATAGTCGGTAGAGATCACTTCTGCGCTGACATTGTTATCCACAATACCACAAATAGCTTTGTAATGAGCAAAGATTTTTTCCTTTCCGCCGATTCCTTCTTTTGCCATCAGGGATGGGTTGGTGGTTACCCCATCCAACACACCGAGGTCATACGCTTCCTGGATTTCATTAACATTGGCAGTATCAATAAAGAATTTCATAAAATAGAGAGGGTTAATTGCTAACTAAAATAAAAATAGCAAACCGAACATCGCACCGCTACAACCGCCTACCCTTGCTACCTTCCGATCCTGGGGGAGTTCAGCAGGAGCTGGTCGTGCCCGATTTGCCACCGCAAAGGTAGTTGAAAATAGTTGAAGATAAGAAAATGGAAGGAATTGAAAAATGATACGATTAAGGAAGGAAGTGGAAACCACCACACCCGTCGTTTTTCCTACTGAGTTGCCGGATTTGTCCATGTAGTCATAGCCCCGCTTCGTTTACGTTTGTAATACCCTATAATACGCCCCTATAAAAGTCCGGACAAATATAGATTAAACTCAATGGCATTGACTTCTTCAAAGCCGTCGATTTTGAGGTCTTCAAAAATCCCCTCGTCAAACTCAAGTTCCCGTGTCTCTACCTTCCCTTTTTTCAAAACTTTAAGCTCCGTTCCGATGAAGTAAATGGGGTTAACTTTTACCAAAATTTTTGCACTTTCGTGTTCTTTTTTAAAATACTGGTGAACTATATTTTTGCTCATGGATCGGGTTACTCTTCCTATTCCTGAAACGCTGCTGACTTCACGTCTGGTGCTTCGGCGGTTAAGGTACGAAGATGCGGAAGAAATTTTTTATACGTACGCCAGCAAACCGGAAGCCACCCGGTTCGTTTCCTGGCCTACCCATCAATCCATCGGGGACACAAGAACTTTTTTAACCGACGCGGTCAGGGGATGGAAGGCGGGGATCAACTTTTCATTTAGCATACGGATGAAAGGAAACGGTCGGATGATTGGAAGCTACGGCATCGTAAACTCAGGGGGCAATATCCAGGTGGGTTATGTCCTTGGTCCGCTTCATTGGGGGCAAGGGTTCGCAACGGAAGTATGCCTTATGGTCAATAGGTTATTGAAAACGCTTCCGGGCATTTATCGGGTGGGAAGTTTTGTGGATGCCGAAAATGTGGCTTCCGCCCATGTGCTACTAAAATCGGGAATGGTCGAAGAAGCGCGACTTCATCAATGGTTCCGCTTTGTCAATCAGGGAAACCGGGTTAAGGATTGCATTCTCTTCAGGTTGCCTCCTTAAAATTAGAAATAGAAGGATGTGAAAGGGTACGGAGTTAAACTAAGTTGAGAGATTCCTGTTCTACGCATCCATTCAGCATTGAGAACACCGTGGCACAATGAAGTCAATTCGGGACTTGATTGAAATTTTCCTCGGCCAGGCGTAATCGCCAACGGCTTCAAGGCCTGACTTTATAAAAGTTATACCCGAACAAAAAGATAACGAAGTAACAAATAATAGGTAAGTAATAGGCGGCGGCGACATCATGATTGGCAACAAGCCCCATGAGGGTGGGGAAGACTGCGCCACCCACAACACCCATGACAATAAAAGACGATGCTTGCTGGATATGCTTACCTAAATCCTTCAGACCCAAACTAAAAATTGTGGGGAACATAATGCTAAAGAAGAAATTGATCATGATCAGCGCAATGAAAGAAACGTATCCCCAGCTTTGGGCTACGATCAGACACATTATAATATTCATAAAAGCGTAGAACGCAAGTAATTTATTTGGAGCTAAAAAGCGCATCAGCAGCGTGGAGATAAAACGACCGAACAGCATCATCACCATACTCAATGAGAAGAAGTAGGCAGCTTTTTCATCGGTCATGCCCGGAATTTTCCTAACGCCATAATTGATGAAATAGGCCCAGGTACCACCCTGCGCGGCCACATTAAAAAATTGAGCGACAACGGCCCACACAAAATGGCGGTGTCCAAATAATTTTTTTGGTTCTTGGTGTTCTCCATCGAGGGACGTTGAACGATGAGGGTCCGTCAGGGCAGGCACTTTTACAAAGGAGAAAGCAAGGGCAATCAAAGTTATAACCAGCCCAATGCCGGTGTACAAGAACTTCACGGAATCCAAAGGGTTTGCCTGATTTTGTCCGGCGCGAAGAATGAAGTACCCGCCCAGCAAGGGGCCGATGACGGCTCCGGCACCATTAAAAGTTTGTGCAAAATTTATTCGCTGATCACTGGTTCGTTGATCGCCGAGCGAGGCCACAAAAGGATGTGCAACGGTCTCCAGGGTGGCTAATCCGCAGGCCAGGATAAACAAAGCAATCCGGAAAAAAGAAAAAGACTCTGCGTTGGCCGCAGGCACGAATAAAAAAGCGCCCAACGCGTAAAGAAGCAAGCCCAGCAGAACGCCGTTTTTATAACCCCATCTTTTCATAAACAGACCGGCCGGTACCGCCATGACGAAGTAGGCGCCAAAGATAGAGAACTGCACATATCCGGATTGGGATAGTGAAACATGCAATACATTTTGAAAATGCCGGTTAAGGGTATCACCCATGGTAATCGCAATCCCCCATAACAAGAAGAGGGAAGTGACGAAGATCAGGGTAACCACAAATCGCTTTTCGGTGAATGAGGGTTGAGGCATCGATGGCAACTTAATGAATTTTGCGGAGGATGATTGAAACAGGAAAACAGAAAGAGCGAAAGATTAAATGATTAGGGTGAAAATAAATTGCCGGAAGGTGTTGGAATCAACCTTGCTTACTGCGACACCACGGTTCACCCGGGGGATGATTTTTTCAGGTATGTTGGGGGACTTGGGAGGATTGAACGTTGCCTATGAAGGCCTTCATCGGTTTTTCCGGGAAAACGGTCAAATGCCTCAATGTATCACCTGGGCTGACTCCCGATCAACGGTTTTTCATGTCATGGGCCACAATTTGGAGAATAAAATACCGTAATGAGAGCCTTCGCACTCAGCTATTGACAAAGGTGCAAGTTCCGGGTATGTACCGTGCCAATGGAGCTGTTTTTAATATGCTGGAGTTTTACCGTGCCTTTGGAGTAAAAGCAGGTGATAACATGTTCAGGGATGAGAAGGATAGGTGAGGATTTGGTGAGCGGCGAAGAAAGGATTGGATAAATGGGATTGAAGGATTTTGTAAAGATCACGTCCTTCGCTATTATTGCATCTTAAATTTAGAATGGAATGGGGAAAGGGGATAAGAAATCAAAAAAAGGCAAGCGTTTCAAAGGTTCTTTTGGCAATTCCAGGAAAAGAGCTGCTCTTGAGAAACGGGCAAAGAGAATAACCACTGTAAAAACAATTGTGGCTCCGGTGGAGGTAGTGGAAGAAAAGATAAAAGTGAAAAGGACGAAGAAAAAAGAATAGAAAAACGACGGGGATAAAACGGAGACTAATGAAAAAAAGATTGAATACGATGGCTTGGTGGTGGGACCTATCGAAGGGTGATCGGACGACGGCTATTGTATAAACAATGAAAAAGAATTATAGAAACCCGTCCCGATCATTGGGGCGGGTTTTCTTTTTTTATAAGAACCCAAAGATTAAAAGAGCAGAATTCAAAGACGGAACTTTATGAAGCGCTATAAACTGGTAACGCGATCTAAAAAACTTTTGGCCGATACCCTTACACCGGTCAATATCTATTTAAAACTACGGGATATTTTTGCCGGGAGTATTTTGCTGGAAAGTTCCGATTATCATGGCCATGAGAATAGTTTGTCATTCATCTGCTGCGACCCTATGGCTTCCTTTCAGGTGAACCATGAGCAGATTGAAGTTCGTTACCCGGATCAATCCAGGTTCATTGAAGCGATTACCTACCGGGGTCAAGTCATCGAGAAACTGGATGATTTCAGAAAGCAATTTGAAGCGGAGCAAATTCATCCAAAGTATATTTCTTCGGGGCTTTTCGGATACATGTCGTATGACGCCGTTCGTTTTTTTGAAGATGTTGATATAACCCCGGCCGATCAATCGGTTCCTGATATTTTGTACAAGGTGTATCGCTATGTCATCGTTGTGGATCATTTTTCAAATGATCTTACCTTATTTGAAAACAGCATTGAGTCCTTTGGTGCGGCGTCGACCCTGGAAAAAATTGAAAAAATTATTTTCAGCAATCGTTTTTCCACCTTCTCATTTCATTCGCCTGACCGCGAGTCGTCCACCCTGTCCGATGCGGAATTTGTGCGCATGGTAGAATCGGGGATTTCTCACTGCCATCGGGGAGATATTTTTCAGATTGTACTTTCAAGAAGGTTTACACGGGGATTTAAGGGGGATGAATTTAATGTGTACCGGGCGCTGCGTTCGATCAACCCCTCGCCATATCTGTTTTATTTTGACTACGGTAGTTACAAGATCTTTGGGTCCTCCCCGGAGGCGCAGATTCAGATTAAGAATAGGAAGGCCACTCTTTACCCTATTGCCGGTACCTTCCGAAGATCGGGGAATGATGCGGAGGATGCCAGGGTGGCTGCCCAACTTATGCTGGATGAGAAGGAGAACGCCGAGCACGTCATGCTGGTTGATCTGGCCAGAAATGATTTGAGCAGGGATTCAAAGGATGTGAACGTAGACGTGTTCAAAGAGATTCAATACTACTCGCACGTCATCCATTTGGTTTCCAAGGTAACCGGAACGCTCCTGGAAAACGTTTCACCATTAAAACTCGTTGCCGATACATTTCCCGCAGGAACATTGTCGGGTGCACCCAAACCGATGGCCATGACACTAATCAATAAATACGAGAACATCAATCGCGGCTTTTACGGAGGCGCTATCGGATTCATGGGTTTTAATGGAGATATCAATCATGCGATTATGATACGCACTTTTTTAAGTAAAGACAATAACCTTATCTATCAGGCAGGAGCCGGAGTCGTGTCAAAATCAATACCCCGGAAGGAATTGGAAGAGGTGAATAATAAGCTGGAGGCATTGAGGGTCGCGATTAAGATGGGTGAGGAAATTTGAAAACCTGCTGGATTAGATGAAAATTCTTGTACTGGATAACTATGATTCGTTTACCTATAACCTGGTGCATATGATCCGGGAGTTAGGGTACGATATGGATATTGTGCGGAACGATAAGATTAGCGTGGAAGAGGTAATCGGCTATGATAAAATACTTTTGTCTCCGGGTCCTGGGATACCGGATGAAGCTGGAATAATGAAGAACATCATCCGGGAATACGGGTCTTCCAAAAGCATTTTGGGTGTATGCCTTGGACATCAGGGCATTGCCGAAGTCTATGGAGCCAGGTTATTTAATATTCCTGTTGTTTTGCATGGAGTGACGTCGTTAGTACAGGTTAGAAGTAGGAAAGAAGCCCTTTTTCGTGGCGTTCCCAAAACATTTGAGGCGACCCATTATCATTCCTGGGCCGTCGTTCCTGAAAGCATCACAGGCGAACTCGAGGTAACGGCCGTGAATAGTGAAGGACTTGTTATGGCATTGGCGCACCGGAAACACGATGTCCGGGGCGTACAATTCCACCCGGAGTCGATAATGACTAAAC
>Ga0302324_100002970_pt1 | contig 38420 bp, 39 predicted proteins | sample Palsa_T0_1_FD_201949 | JGI IMG/M metagenome (GOLD analysis project Ga0302324, IMG submission 201949) | Peat permafrost microbial communities from Stordalen Mire near Abisko, Sweden - Palsa_T0_1 | ecosystem: Environmental > Terrestrial > Soil > Palsa > Peat permafrost | place: Sweden: Abisko... | reverse complement strand
GCTGGAAGTTCAACGGAAAGTCGTCATTGAAGAATTTAAGCAGCGCTACCTCAACCAACCTTACGGTGATGTGTGGTTAAAGTTACGGCCCCTGGCCTATCGTGTTCATCCCTACCAGTGGGCAACCATCGGTAAAGAGATCAGTCATATTGAAAATGCATCACTGGACGACGTGAGGGAATTTTTCTTTCAACACTATCGCCCCAATAACGCCATTTTAGTAGTGGCCGGAAACGTTACTGTAGAGCAAATTAAAAAACTGTCCGAAAAATGGTTTGGGCCTGTTCCCGAAGGTAAAAAAATACGTCGTCAGCTACCTTCAGAGCCAAAACAAAAGGAAAAGCGCACACTGCTGGTCGAAGCCGACGTACCCGCAAGTGCTTTATATAAAACGTATCACATGGGAGGACGCTTTCACCCTGATTTTTACGCAACGGATTTGCTGAACGACGTGTTAAGTAGGGGACAATCAAGCCGACTATACCAGCAATTAGTGAAGGAACACGAAATATTCAATTCCATATCCTCTTTTGCGACCGGCACTATTGATCCGGGACTGCTGGTCGTGAGCGGTCGTGTGAAAGACGGGATTGCGCTCGAAGACGCTGAAGCTGAGGTGGATCTTGTCTTGCAAAAAATAGTCCGCGAAAGCACCACCAAAGAAGAACTTGAAAAGGTAAAAAATCAGGCCGAAGCCAGTTTGGAGTTTGGAGAAGTGGAGGTAATAAACCGCGCCATGAACCTTGCTTTTGCTGCGCTATCCGGAAATGCCGAGGTTGTAAACACCGAAAGCGAACAAATAAGAAATGTTACCGGAGAGAACATGCAACGCGTGGCTGAGGAAGTTTTGAGGGAGGAAAATGCAAGTGTGATGTATTATCAGACTAAAAAGAAATCGGCATGAAGTTCCGTGTTGGCTTTGGGTTTGATGTTCATCCGTTGGAAGAAGGCATGGATTTATTTCTGGGCGGCGTTAAAATTCCGGCCCTCAAAGGAGCTATTGGTCATTCGGATGCCGATGTACTTATTCATGCTATTTGCGATGCCCTTCTCGGCGCTGCTAATTTAAGGGATATCGGTTTTCATTATTCGGATAGAGATCCCCGGTGGAAAGGAATGAAGAGTGTCTTTTTCTTAAAGGATGTAATGAAAATGCTGGTGGAAAGAGGCTGGGCCATCGAGAATATCGATTGTACTGTTTGCCTTGAAAATCCAAAAATCAACCCTTTCGTCAACGAAATGAAGGAAGTCCTTGCCCCTGTGCTGAACATTGTGCAGGACGGTATTTCTATAAAGGCAACCACGGCCGAGAAGCTTGGCTATGTAGGCCGGGAAGAAGGCATAAGCGCATATGCCGTTGTGCTGATTTCCAGAGAAACCTGAATGTAAATATTCAATTCTTCAGGCCGCTTTCATCCCATAGATGGGCGGTCTTTCCCTGATCTTCGCTTGACCGGATTATAAATTTCCTCAATAGTCCCTCGATCGGCAAGATCAGCAGCGCAATGAATACCTGAATAAAAAAATCGATCACCGGTGTGCTTTTGATCGAGATCTGCGAAGACACTACGGTTTGAATAAACTGGATCAGCATAATCACCGTGAGAACAGAGAGAAGGCGGCTAATATATTGATATTTTGAATTGCCAGAACTGAGTTTGAGAGAGAGGACAACCAGAATGGTAAAAAAGGCAAACTCGGAGGCATAAAACCAGGACTGCCTCCAATACGGCGGCTCTACCTCAAGCTCAATTTGTTGCACGTCCGATTCCTTTCCCATCAGATCTCGCGTCTGTATTTCTACTTTATATTTTCCAGTGGGCAAATAAGGAAAAGGCACGACATTGTTATTCGTCGAGTAGTCAGACCATATTTTACTCAACTCATTTACTTTATAACGGTATTCAATCGCTTTCATGCCCAAATAATCCGGCTGAATAAATTCAAGGGCTACCGTCCCCTCCAATTGGCTTACTTTTACGGATTGCTTTGGAATTATTTTGTTTTGTTGCCCTCGCACCTCCCGTAGGAAAAGAGGGTACCCTCCCGCATCCGTGGCAACCTTATTGCTGGAGAATTTATACAACTCATTCGAGCCGGTGATTACCCATAAACCCTCCCCCTGGCCCACCGGTGCAAGGAACCTGATATTTTGAAAAAGTCCTAGCCATTTGAGTTTCAGAGACTCTTCCATTTTCTGATCTACCGTGCGCCATCGATGACCGTTATAAAACCAGAAATATCCCTCCGAAGCAAAATATTTCTTAAGAAGCGAATCTACCCGCACAAACTTATTTTGACGGTCATCGTATTTGTTAAGTCCTGAAGCCGCCAGGTAAACTTCGTTTCCGTAAGAGATCCCAACCGGCTCATCCATATAGCCGTTGGAAAAATGAACCCTCCTGATGTTCGTGACCTGATTATCTGCCGTTTCTATTTTATAAATGATGGTCTTCCCGCAAAGCCAGATATTTTGAAGTTTGTCCTCAAAAACATAATTGATGTCTTCCTGCAAGGTATCGAATAGATGAGTTTCTTTCCAGACTTTACTTTCATGCCTGAACGACTTAATATCATTATTCAACGTACTCACCAGAAGTTGATTAAGAGACGTGGACAAAATTATTGTCCGAACCGGTTCAGGAGTTATGGGTTTAGATTTCAGACCGTCTACTTCCAAAACACCGGTAATACCCGAAGCCAGTAACTTTCCGTCGGCTTCTGTTAACTGATTCACTTTGCCCTCGACACCTTCCACTTTTCTATAACTATAGCGAATGGATTTTAGAACTCTACGGGTTGTTTTACCGGATAAGGCATGGGAATTTTTCGTCGATTCAGATGGCTTGGATTTATTCTTGTCTTTCTTAAAAAGAGAAAGAAACCCACTAACCCCTTTTGCCAGTCCTTCTTTGGAAAGAACCCTTACTCTCGGTTGAATCTTATAGAAATAGGGCTCGTCGATATAGACCTCCTGGCCTACCAGGGTAAAAAGGCCAAGCGTAGTACCTACATAAATTTGCCCTTTGAAACGATGAGCGCAAAGCAGGTTCCCGGCCAAACCGGCGTAATGGCTGTAGGATCGAAATGGCAAATACGGAGCAATTCGCGTTAGTCCAAAATCATTCGCAACCCAAACGCCTTGATTCCGGTCGCAGAGAATAGAGTATACTTCATTGTCAGGAAGCCCCGTATAGTAATTGGAGATCTCTTCGGTTACCCCTGTGTTCGGATTTACAAACAACACCCCTCCACGCAAGGTACCGATGGCGAGTAATTTTTCATTCACCCAGGTTCCGTTTACCATGACATTACTCTCCAGAAAAAATTCGTCCTTCAACTTAATTTCCCGCAATCCGGAATGGGGATCAAAAAGGAAAATGCGGTTGTTCGCGGTGCCCAAAAAAACTTTATTACTACCGGGAAGCGATGAGCAAAACAGGAGCGGCAAACTGCCCGGCATTTGAAATTTCCCGGCGACCAATTTGCCATGCTCTATTTTGCGCAGTCCATGCTTGTCGGAACCGACGTAAATCTCGCCGTCGATTTCAAACAATCCCGTGAAAGCACTTTGAGGTTCAGCTCGAATGGTGGTTTCAGTTTGCCCGGAGGAGAGTGACACACCATACAAGGCTTCCTCCGACTGGAAGTAGACCATGTCTTTAAAAGGAATGCTGGATGTAATTTGTTTTGCTCCTGACTGCGTTGGCGAAAGCGATTGATACACTTCTGTATTATCGGGACCCCAAACTAGTTTTCCATACCCACTAAATCCACCGACGAATACATCCTTGCCTTTTGTTACTACCGTGTAAACCGGCGCTGGGGTTGGGACAAGGTTCCAATTTCGACCATCAAACTCCAGCACTCCGGCCTTGTTGGCCAAATAGAGCACGCCGTGGTCATTTTGCGCCATGCTAAAAGTAATGTAGTCGATTCGCTCATCGGAGGGCGTATAGTGGGATAAAAAATAATTACCGGTTTGTGCCTTCAGCGAAGAAAGTGAAAGCCAGGCCAAAAAAATCGCAATCCAAATTCTCATGAACCCCAATACTTGAATCAAAGTTAGTTTAGAATAGGTAAAACAAAAATGCTAATCGTTTGAATAATAGGCAGCGGATTTTGTTGCTCGTTGAGGAGTCAAGCCGGATGAAGATTCTTTTATTAGAATCGTTTTTCGGGAACCGATTGAATCCCGATACAAAGCTGAATTCAACTTATCCGACTCCAATTTACGGCCGCTTTTTTCACGGATTCTATTTGTTTTTTGATAACCCGGTTTTCGGGTTTTGCGAGTTCCGGGTCAGTTTCAAGAATATGCATAGCCATACTTCTTGCTTCCTTCAAAAGCTTTCCATCGTGGGCCAAATCGGCAATTAACAGGTCAAGAGCGCCACTTTGCTGGGTTCCCATTAAATCGCCCGGACCCCGGAGTTGAAGGTCGATTTCAGCGATCTCAAAGCCGTTGTTGCTTTTCACAAGCGTTTCGATCCGCACTTTGGATTCGGCACTGAGTTTATATCCTGTAATGAGAATGCAGTAAGATTGTTCGGCGGCCCGTCCCACTCGTCCCCGCAACTGGTGAAGCTGGGAAAGTCCAAATCGCTCAGCACTTTCAATAATCATAACAGAAGCATTTGGAACGTCGACGCCTACTTCGATCACTGTCGTGGCGACCATGATTTTGGTTTCACCATTAACAAAACGCTTCATTTCATACGCCTTAGCGTCCGATTTCATTTTGCCATGAACAATGCTGATCGCTACGTCGGGAAAGGCACGATTTATACTTTCATAGCCGTCCATCAGGTGTTTGAGGTCAAGCTTTTCTGACTCTTCAATCAATGGATAAACAACATAGATTTGTCTACCTTCCAGAATTTGTTTTCGGATGAAGCCGTTTACCAGAAGGCGTTTGGAATCGTAATAATGCACGGTCTGAATCGGTTTTCTTCCCTTGGGCAACTCATCAATCGTTGAAATTTCAAGGTCTCCATATAAAGTCATCGCTAATGTTCTTGGTATCGGTGTCGCTGTCATAACAAGAACATGCGGATAAATGTCATTATTTTTTTGCCAGAGCCTGGAGCGTTGCGCTACGCCAAAACGATGTTGTTCATCGATGATGGCCAGTCCGAGCTTGTTGAACTTCACATCCTCCTCGAGCAATGCATGTGTGCCAATTAGAATTTTTAACGTACCGGCCTGGAGAGTTTTATGCAAAACCGTGCGGTCTTTTTTTTTCGTCGAACCGGTAAGTAATGCAATGGAAATATTCATTTTTTCGGAATATTTCCGGAGGTTAATAAAATGTTGCTGGGCTAGGATTTCCGTTGGCGCCATGAGTGCGGCTTGTGAACCGCTGCCGATGCAAATTAATATACAGATAAACGCAACAATGGTCTTTCCACTGCCGACGTCTCCTTGCAGAAGGCGGTTCATTTGCGTCCCCGATTTCATATCGGTATAGATTTCACGAGCAACCCGCTTCTGCGCCTCGGTCAGTTGGAAAGGCAAATGCTCATGATAGAATTGAGTAAGCAGGGTGGTGTCATTGAAAATAAAGCCTTTGAATTTCTCTTCCCTCACCGATTTTAACTTGAGCAATCTCAACTGAATATAAAACAACTCCTCCAACTTCAACCGCTGCCTGGCCCGCGCCAGGAGTTCATGGCTCTTTGGGAAATGAATATTCAGCAACGCATCCTTTTTTGAAAGGAGATTTTGGCTCGTTAAAAGGGAATCCGGCAGGGTTTCCCGGACGTGGACTTGAGCCGTCTTCCCCAGTTCCCGCTGACATTTAGAAATAAATTTGCTATCCACCCTGCGGGCGCGCAATTTTTCGGTGATGGCGTATACGGGTTGTAGAAATCCGCCCGTTTCAATAGCTATACTTACCGGGTCAATTTCCGGGTGTGCAATAGAGATCCTTCCCGCATACCGGACCGGTTTTCCAAAAACAACATATTCAATCCCAGGTTTGATTTTCGCTAACGTCCAGGCGATACCCTGAAACCAAACCAGTTCCAATTCACCGGTGCTGTCCCGGAATTGACCAACGAGTCGCTTTTTAAACCCGCTTCCGTTGAGTTCCATCCGGGTAATTTTGCCTTTGATCTGTACATGAGACATGACTTCATTCACTTCCCTGATCGAGTAAAACTTGGTTCGATCTTCGTAACGGAAGGGGTAGTGCTGGATAAGGTCACCAAAGGTGAATATCTTTAACTCCTTTTGGAGCAAAGCGGCACGCTGAGGGCCTACGCCCTTGAGAAATTCGATGGAGGTGTCGAAGAACCCCATGGTGAAATGTTACTCTTTTTCTTAAACCCGAAGGCTAGTTCTTCCATTCCAATGTATTAATCAAATGCATAACATCTTTCTTCATATAGTCGATGGCCGGCTTGAGTGAATCATTCTGAACGCGTAGATTAAAATACAGTGCACCTCGAAGGAAATTCTTGGTGGAGTCAGTGATCGTAAATTGAAACTGGCTCGGCACTTCACCCTCTATTTCAGCAATAACCGCCGTTTTACCACTTGGGGTTTTGCTGATCATCTCGTCAATAGCATACGCTTTGATCTGATGTTTGGCAGTGAGGTTATAAGCATCATCATAAAACTCCTTTAGCAATTTGTCATTATGATCAATTCTTTTGTATGTAATATGAATATTCGCTTTCAATTCAGGATAGTAGATTTCAACCCAGTGACGCTCACGCATGTAGAGCGTATCTTTCAACAGACGCGCGTGCAGGGAATATTCAAAGCGATAGGGGAAAGAATCCGGTAAAAGGCGGTATTCAGCCCGGGGTAAAATAAGCCGGTTATACCCCTTCGGTTTGGGTTGGTAATTTGTGCCGCAGCCGATAAGGAATGCAGCCCCAACCGGAAGAAGTCGATACAAGGTTCGGGCGAATTGGATAAGCTGCATTGCGTAGGATCAAACGGTCAATTCTTCATTCACTGTTACTCGCACTCTTTTGATCCTTTTTTGGTCGACCGAGACGATGATAAACACGAACCGGCCGTACAATATTTTTTCATCCACTTTGGGCATGGCTCCATGCAATTCCAGAATCAATCCTCCCAGGGATTCGCTTTCGCCCCTCACCTCGTCAAAGGCCGAAGGTTCAATTTCAAGGACTTTACAGAGATCGTGAAGGGAAGTTCTTCCCTCAAACACAAAGGTCTTATGATCAATTTTCTGGTACCCAACAGCCACTTCGTCAAATTCATCGTTGATTTCCCCGATAATTTCTTCGATCAGGTCTTCCAGGGTGATCACTCCCGAAGTGCCCCCGTATTCATCTACGACCAGTGCCATGTGGACGTGTTTACTCTGGAAGTCTTTTAGCAAAGGGTCTAGTTTTTTGGCTTCTGGCACAAAAAAGCCCGGCCGCAGTAGTTTTTGCCAGGTAAATTTTTCTCCTTCCTCCATGTAGGGAAGCAGGTCTTTGATATAAAGAATACCCTCAATGTTGTCCAGTGAATCGCGGTAAACCGGAATACGTGAAAAACCTGACTTACTTACTTGTTCCATCAATTCTTTGAAATTCAATTCAACGTCGACGGCAGAAATATCCATCCTGGATTTCATCACCTGTTTAACGGTGAGGGTGCCGAAATTAACAATGCCTTTGAGAATGTCCTTTTCGTTCTCGGTTGTCCCGTTATTATCAGTAGTGAGTTCGAGTGCTTGATTGAGCTCCTCGACGGTCGTACTATAACCCCTTTTTTCAAATCTCTTTTCGACGATGCTGGTCAGTTTCATTAAAGGCCAGGAGACGGGCAAACAAATTCCTTCCAAAACTTTCCACGTTCCGCTTACCGATTTTGCAATGGCCAGGTTGCGTTGCGTCGCGTAAACTTTAGGGATGATTTCTGCAAAAAAAGTAATGAAAAAGGTCGCTCCAAAGGTGACGATGCCGACAATAAACTCCGAGGGCTTTCGGGTGGCCGCCATTTCCCACATCAGAAAAGTGGAAAGGGTTACAATACCCACATTGACAAAGTCATGGATGACCAGGATGGTAGCCAGCAGTAGCCTAGGTTTTTTTAATAAGTCAATTATTCGTTGGTATCCCGGCTCTTCCGATTCGCGGCATTGACTGAGGTCATTCGCCTTTAGCGAAAAAAAAGATACTTCTGAAGCCGACACCAGGGCCGACACAAGCAATAGTAAAAAAATAGCCGAGAACGCAACCACATAAAAGTAGTTCAGGTCTGGAAATACGATTCCCGCTAAAAGCTCCTGACCCGGAGGCTCATCTAAGGTGGTTACTTTTTCCACGTTCTAAAAAGGAAGGTCGTCTGATGGGGTGTCCGGATTATCGCGAAGGGGTTGATTCAAACTCTCGGCGGCAGGGCCATTGGTCTTCGAAGAATATTCCTGATTTCCCGCTGAGCCGCCTCCGGACCTGGAGCCCAGAAGAGTCAAGCCGTCTCCCACTATTTCAGTCGTATACCGGGTCACTCCTTCTTTCTCCCAGGAACGAGTACGAAGTTTCCCTTCGATATAAACCTGATCTCCTTTGTGGAGATATTTGCCGGCGATATCAGCTAATCCTCGCCACAAAACAATATTATGCCATTCCGTTATTTCCTTGCGTTCTCCCGTGGTTTTATCCTTATAGGCTTCGGAAGTAGCCATCGTAAACCGAGCCACTGTAGCACCGCTTTCCAACGCTCTTACTTCCGGATCTTTGCCCAACCGACCAACTAAAATCACCTTATTAACGCCTGACATATACTTACTGGTTTAATCTCTACTCTGATCACCCTTTGATTTCATCCGATTCTTAAAACTCTTTTAGGAAAGAACTTTCCTTCGCCGTTCACAAAGTCTATACACAAAAATACCAAATTTCTCAGTCACCTATAAAAAGCCAATATCCGATAGGTATTGGCTTATCAATACCGGCTTGGGAAGCTTATGTATTTCCCTGCGGGTGTAAAATTTCAATTTTGGCGGAAGGGAAACAGGACGTATTGATTGTTCAGGCGGAATTTTTAGCGGTATAAACCGGACATGAAGAGTTTGATGAGAAAGGATGTGTTCGTAAATAGATGAAGGCTTGCCTGCCTCAATTTTTTGACCCATTTTTCCGAGCGTTCGACAGGCTTCGATAATTCGCTCTGTTTTTTGGGGTCGCTTGGTTTCGACTGAATAAAAGTCATAAAGGCCACGCCAGATGTCTTTGCCTTCTCTTTTTCTCATCAGGAAGGCGTTGCCTCGCCGCAATACAAAATAATAAAAATACCGGTTCCGGTTTTTTAATTTTTTACGTTTAACAGGAAAGTGAGCCTGTTCGTCGCGGGCAAATGCAATGCATTGTCTTTTAAAAATACAGTCGTCGCATTTTGGGTTTCTGGGCAAACAAAGGGTGGCTCCAAATTCCATCATGGCCTGATTAAACTCATCCGGATGGTCTTTCGGGATCAGGCTATTCGCCACGAAAAAAAAGTAGTCTTTTCCGTCGGACGTTGCGATGTCTTTTTCAATGCCAAAAACCCTGGCGAGTACACGAAAGACATTTCCGTCCACGACGGCAACCGGTTCAAGGAAAGCAACGGAAGCGATGGCGGCGGCGGTGTAGGGTCCGATGCCCGGAAGCTTTTTCAAAGCCGTGAAATTATTCGGAAATCTGCCGGCGTACTCCTGCACGATCAATTTAGCGCAACGATGTAGATTCCTGGCTCGGGTATAGTAACCCAGTCCCTGCCAAAGTCGCAATACGTCTTGTTCCCTGGTGCCAGCCAGCGTAAAAACATTCGGGAAGCACTCAACGAATTTCAAATAGTAGGGAAAACCCTGTGCCACGCGGGTTTGTTGCAATATTATTTCGGAGAGCCAGATCTTGTACGGGTCCCGGGTTTCGCGCCAGGGCAGAAAACGTTTGTGTTCATGATACCACTCAATAATTTTTTGTGCAAATTTTTTTTTATCCATGATCTGGGTCCAAAGTCAGAAATTTCGATGGAAATCAGAATAAATCGTCCTGTCCTTCATGTAAAATGCTCTTAATCAGGAGTTATATGATCGAATTCATTTTGAGTTTGAACATTCTGCGTTTAAATTTGCCCACCTGAAATTTTTTCTGACTTCTAAAATCCACTCCCGTGACCAAGGCAGACGTTATCAATCAAATCGCTGAAAAAACCGGAATCGACAAAGCCGATGTTTCCGCATCCGTAGAAGCTTTCTTTACTATTGTGAAAACTTCCATGTCGAGTGGCCAGAACATCTACATTCGTGGGTTCGGCAGCTTCATCAACAAAAAACGAAAGAAAAAAATCGCCCGGAATATTTCGCGTAATACTGCCATCGTGATTGATGAGCACTTTATCCCCAGCTTCAAGCCCGCGAAGATCTTCGTCAACAAGATCAAAAACAGCGACAAAGTAAAGCAGTTGGCCGAAAAGTAAACGGGTCAGGAAAAAAATGGTCGCGCAGCGGAATGCCCCACGGCGAATGCCGGAGTCCGGATGACATGGTAAAGACACGGATTATTCTGATTGCCGTAAGTGCGGCCCTGATCAGTTTACTTTTTTTGCTGCCGAAGGTCGTCGTTGAAAATGAAAGCCAACTCGATGCGGGAACTGCGATTCCGGATTCATCGACGCCAAAAATAAAGGCCAACCCTCACGACAGATTATCAAAAGATTTAGCCCAAAAGATTAAATACTTGAGAGCCCGATACTTATCCGGTTCGCAAAACAAAAAAAATGCTATCTTTGCCGACTCTTTGGCAACCCTGTACAGCGCCGCCGGGAAGTTTGACAGCGCTGGATGGTTTTCCGGAGAAGCATCATCGTTCTTTAACACAAAAGAAAGCTTCCTGAAAGCCGGCCAGAATTACTATGAGGCCTTCACCTTTGCGGTGGACGCCGAAAAGCAAAAAGCCCTGGCAGAGAAAGCCCGTTATTTTTTCAGTCAAGTACTTACCACAGAGCCAAAAAATCTTGACGCAAAGACAAAAATGGCTATGACGTACATCAGTTCCTCCACTCCAATGAAAGGGATTCTAATGCTTCGTGAAGTCCTGGAGGAGGATCCGAAAAATGAACCAGCACTTTTTAATATGGGCATGCTTTCTATTCAATCGGGTCAATATGACCGGGCCATTGAACGGCTCCGGCAATTGATCAGCGTGAATCCAAAACACATTCAGGCACAATTGCTCCTGGGCATTGCGTATATGAACAAAGGAGATAAAACCAGTGCCCGGCTGCAATTTGAGAAAGTAAAACAACTGGATAAAGACCCGTCAGTGCAAGCCACAGCGGATTCCTATCTGAAAGATTTGAAATAAATGTTTAACAATTCGCCTCGGCGGATAAACCAAAAAAAGTACTATGCCTAGCGGTAAGAAAAGAAAGAAACACAAAATGGCTACTCATAAACGCAAAAAACGTTTGAGAAAAAACAGACACAAGAAAAAGTAATAGCGGATACCCGATAGCGATCGGGTAACTTCTAAGAAAGTCCTAATTCATGATGTACATCCCTTTTAATTTTGAGTAACGAACTTATTATTAGTGCGACTCAGGGAGGATGTCGTATAGCCCTTCTCAAGGACAAGACCTTAGCCGAATTCCACGAAGAACTGGAAGGAAGCAAGTTTGTAGTAGGTGACATATACTTGGGCACTGTAAAGAAAGTTGTCCAGGGACTGAACGCAGCATTTATCGATATCGGGTACGAAAAGGATGCCTTCCTTCACTACCTTGATCTCGGACCGCAGTTCAGTTCACTCCAGAAATTCACCAGACTTGTCCGAGCGAAAAAGATCACCGGAGGCAAATTGGACAGATTCCAACTGGAAAAAGATATTGACAAGCATGGGAAAATAACCCAACAGCTTTCTAAATCCCAGTTAATCCCTGTACAGGTTGTAAAAGAGCCGATCTCCACCAAAGGGCCGCGATTATCCTGCGATCTAGCCATCCCCGGGCGCTATTTAGTGCTGGTGCCGTTTGCTACGTCAGTAAGCGTATCCAAGAAAATCACCAGCAGTGACGAGCGCAAGAGATTATTGCGCCTCATTCAATCTATTAAACCAGAAAATTTTGGCGTCATTATTCGCACGGTCGCCGAAAGCAAAGAGGTTGCCGAACTCGACAAAGATCTTCGCAACCTCGTGAAAACCTGGGAAGAGGGTATGACCCGTCTGGTAACTGCTCAGCCTAACGAAAAGGTAATTGGAGAAATCAGCAAAACGTCTTCCATCCTGCGCGATTTGCTCAATGAATCTTTTGACAATATCCAGGTGGATGACAAAAAGATTTTCGACGAAGTGAGGGGTTACATTCACACGATCGCTCCGGACAAGGAAAAGATTGTAAAACTATATACCGGTAAAGCAAAAATTTTCGAGCAATTCGGAATTGAACGCCAAATCAAGTCCGCCTTTGGACAAACAGTAAGTTTGAAAGGAGGGGGCTATCTGATCATTGAACACACGGAAGCGTTGCATGTCATTGACGTAAATAGCGGGAATAAATCCAACCGTGAGACCAATCAGGAGACTACCGCACTTTCTGTAAATCTGGAGGCAGCCAGAGAAATCGCCCGTCAGTTACGCCTTCGGGATATGGGCGGAATTATTGTCGTCGACTTCATTGACATGCGAAGCGCAGATCATAAAAAACTCATTTTTACTACGCTTAAAGATGAGATGGGCAACAATGATCGCGCGAAACATACGGTATTGCCGCTCTCCAAATTCGGCCTGATGCAAATCACCCGCGAACGCGTGCGGCCACAGATGAACATTGCCACCAAAGAAGTTTGTCCAACATGTAATGGAACGGGAAAGATAACAGCGTCGATATTAGTGACCGATCAGGTTGAAAAAAATGTCGAACATCTCTTCGCCAAACAGAATGAAAAGAACCTCGTGCTCGCCCTGCATCCCTTTCTTTATGCTTACTATACAAAAGGCTTTATTTCGCAGCGCCTGAAATGGTATTTTAAATACAAGCGATGGGTGACCCTAGTGAAAGATTCTTCCCTGGCCATTACGGAGTTCAAATTCCTGAACCGCGACGGGGAAGAAATTGAGTTGGCTAACCAGGCCAACACAGTCGCCCTGGCCGATTGACCACCGGTTTGTCCGATTCCGGCGATTGCCTTATCAAGCTTAACCTGCGGAACCAACGAACCAGGATTCAAATCTATACTGCCATCCTGTCACTCTGCAATGATTTGGAACAATCCTTGAACCTTTGGTAACCGCATCATTTTAAAATCTTAAAAACACAACTATGGCAGAAGTGGCAGAAAAAGGAACAATCTCGATCCACACCGAGAACATATTTCCCATCATCAAGAAATTCTTGTATTCCGATCACGAGATCTTCTTACGCGAATTGGTTTCCAACGCCGTGGATGCTACTCAAAAGCTGAAAAAACTCGCATCAATCGGGGAATTCAAAGACGAATTGGGCGATTTGACGATCGATGTCAGCTTTGACAAAAAGAAAAAGACTATTACCGTCAGTGACAAAGGCATTGGGATGACCGGAGAAGAGATTAAAAAATACATCAACCAGATCGCCTTTTCAGGAGCCGCCGAATTCGTTGAGAAATTCAAGGATAAAGGAGATGCCAAAGACATTATTGGAAAGTTTGGGCTAGGGTTCTATTCCTCCTTTATGGTGGCGGACAACGTAGAAATCATTTCACGTTCGTACACCGTCCCGGAAGGGGATGCAGCTCATTGGGAATGTGATGGCTCAACGGAGTTTGAACTATCTTCTGCCAAAAAAACAACGCGGGGAACCGACGTCATTCTGCATATCAATAAAGATTCAGAGGAGTTTTTAGATGAATTCAGAATCAAGGGGATACTTGAAAAATACTGCAAATTCCTGCCCGTTGAAATCAAGTTTGGAACGAAGGATGAAAGCGTGGAGGACGGCGTGGATAAAGAAGGCAAACCAAAATATAAAACTATTCAGGTTGATCGGATCATCAATAACCCCTCACCTCTTTGGGCAAAATCTCCCGCCGAATTGAAAGATGACGATTACATAAAATTCTATAAAGAGCTTTATCCGTATTCGGAAGATCCTATCTTTTGGATCCATCTCAACGTCGACTATCCTTTTAACCTCACTGGGATCCTGTATTTCCCGAAAGTGAAAAACGATTTTGAACCCCAGAAGAACAAAATACAGCTTTATTCCCGACAGGTATTTATCACCGATGAAGTTAAAGATGTAGTCCCCGACTTCCTGATGCTACTGCATGGAGTTTTGGATTCGCCCGATATTCCATTGAATGTTTCACGGAGTTATTTGCAAAGTGATACCAACGTAAAAAAAATCAGTCAACACATAACCAAAAAAGTGGCCGACAAACTCCAGGAAATGTTCAAGAAGGACCGCAAGGAATTCGAAAAAAAGTGGGACGATATTAACATTTTTGTGAAGTATGGAATGATCAGCGACGAAAAGTTCTATGAGAAAGCTCAGGACTTTGCCTTGCTGAAAAATATAGATGGCCAATACTTTACCCTGGAAGAATACAAGGAAAAAGTAAAACCAAACCAGACCGACAAAGAAAAACAGATCGTTTATCTCTACACCACAGATGCAGGCAAACAGGATACCTTTATTCAGACGGCAAAGGGAAAGTCCTACGACGTGCTTTTGCTCGATGGAGTTCTGGACAGTCACCTTATCAGCAACCTTGAACCTAAGTTAGAAAAGACTCAAATCAAACGGGTGGATAGTGATACGATTGACAAGCTGATCGCCAAGGACGAAAAACTTGAGAGTGTTTTGAGCAAGGAAGAGGAGGAGCAGGTAAAAACGATCTTTGAAAAGGCGATCAGCAATAAAAACATGACCCTAGTGGTGGAGTCAATGTCGCCTAACGACCTGCCCGTGATTGTGACCATGAGTGAGTGGATGCGCCGGATGAAAGACATGGCGCGAACGGGTGGCGGAGGCTATGCATTTATGGGCAGCATGCCGGACAATTACAATGTATCCATTAATGCCAATCATGGTATCGTTCAAAAAATCATCACCGCGGAAACCGAAGATCAAAAAGTTAAACTCGCCAAACAGGCCTATGACCTTGCTTTGCTTTCCCAAAATATGCTGACGGGTGCAGATCTCACAAGTTTTATTAAGCGCAGTGTGGAATTGGTGTCGTAATTGGTTGTTGGTTAGCAGCTGTCTGACAAGTGGCTAAATCGCTTTCCACTGATTTGCACAATAATTTTCCCTTATTTTCGTTCAGCAGGATGTATGTGCGCCCGCGTAATTTTGATTCTTCTGGTAGTCCCTGGTCTTTTGATGGCGCAGGGGAAAACCAAATCAAATGCTCAGAAAGGAAACGTACAGGAGGGTCAGTTTACCTTTGATACCGACAAGCCGTTTTCGCTCCTGGAGCTTGATAAAAAGGTAGAAGAACCCATTGCAACCAAGAAAAAAAAACCGAAGAAAAAGGTTTTTTACGGGATCAAAACCAAAAAGGGTTTTACGCGTAAAGGGAGTGCCCACGTAACCATTGAATTGTTTTACTATCTGAAAAAACCCGACGTACCCAGTTCATTTGCACGGGATATTTACTGGTTTGATTTTACCCGGCACGAGATTCGGGTAACATCGACCTTCGACCCCAAAAAGGGCGTGCTTCTTCATGGTCCGTATACAAAAATGCAGGATGATATCATTCTGGAAGAAGGAATTTTTTACAAGGGCACCAAGCACGGGCGATGGATGCGGTATAACCGCCAAAGCCTGCTGGAGGACAAAGAAAAATACTACAAAGGCTGGCCGAAAGAATCCATCGTAAAGTATTACGATCCGGCCGAACGTAAAAAAATAAAAGAAATCGTTCCTATCGACTACGGGGAACGTGAAGGGTACTATTATTTTTACCACGAAAACGGCCAGCTTGCCGTGAAAGGTGAATATCAGTGGAATCAAAAAGTGAATGACTGGGTTGAATACTATCCGAACGGAAAACGGAAGCGAATTTTATCGTATCCGAAAGCTCCCTTTGAAAAAGAAATTAAGCCTTTTATTAAACGTGAGTGGGACATCCGAGGGCAGGAGATTTATAGCAAACTCTAATAAAAGGCATCCTCCAGATGCAAAATTTCGGGTACTCCCCGGTTAAAAATGACGGAAACAATATCGTATCGCACATTACCTTGCCAGTCTATTTTAAGGATATAGTGTTCGGCACCTTCTAAAACCTTCTTTACTTTCTCGCGATCGACGAACTCCTCCGGATAACCGAAAGCTAAAGAACTCCTTGTCTTTACCTCAACAAAAATAAGCCAGTTGTCCTTCTTAATAATGAGATCAATCTCCGAGTGCTTGTAGCGGTAGTTGCGTTGAATGATCTCAAACCCTTTCTGAATGAGGAAGTCCGCCGCGAGCTGCTCGCCTTCATTTCCTCTTTTGATTTTATCCGTCATGAACCTACCTTTGATGACTTAAGTTATGATTATTGAATGAAGAAACTAATTGAGGGATTCACGCGCCAATTAGGAGAAGCCCTTAAAATCGGGCAAGCCGTAGATTTTGTTCGACCCGGCAGTGATATCCGCAATATCCTCCTCACCGGTATGGGTGGTTCAGGCATCGTTGCGAACCTGGTGGAATCCTTAACCTTTGGAAGGGTTCCCATCCCCATTACGGTCTGTAAGGGGTATAGTATTCCTCAATTTGTAAGTCCTCATACTCTTTTCATTGCCTGCTCGTATACAGGTGAAACAGAGGAGACTCTGTCGGCGGTAAACAAAGCTATGCTTAAGCGCGCGCATATTATTTGTATAACTTCGGGAGGTAAGATGCTCGAGTTGGCGAAAGAATACAATCTGTTTTATATCCAGTTGCCGGATGGATCTCCAAGCCCAAGGGCACAGATCGGCCATTTAATCGTTTCTTTGCTTTCAGCGCTCTATCATACCAATCTGATTGGAGCTGCCTTTATGAAAGAAACGGAAAATGCAATTGAATACCTCGACCGGGGGGAAAAAGCAATTCAGGCAGAGGCAGAACTTATTGCCAAACGACTCAAGGGCCGACTTCCGATCATTTATTGCGACGGACGTTTGCATGCCATGGCCGTGCGATTTCAAAATCAGCTTAATGAAAATGCCAAGCAGATTGCGCATGTCAATACCTTCCCGGAAATGAATCACAATGAAATTGTGGGGTGGCATTTTCCGGAAGCCATCCTTCAGCAATCCCAGGTCATTTATTTGTATTCCGATCATGACCACGGACGCGTAGAGAAACGTATGGAAATTTGCCGCGAAATTTTTGAAAAAAGGTCGCGCCCGATCGTTGACATTATAGCCGAGGGGGCTTCTTTGCTGGAACAATACTATTACCTGATCCATCTCACCGATTGGATTTCGTACTTCCTGGCAAAGGAAAATCAGATTGATCCCGATCCCGTGGAGGCTATTGTTTATCTGAAAGAAGAGTTGGCAAAACTTAAGTGAACGCACATAACAATCGAAAAACTACGTTTATTGACCTTGGGCTGATCGACTACCAACAAGCCTGGGCCTACCAAACTGACCTTTTTAACGAGACTTTAGTAGTTAAAGCTGAAAACCGGAATCTACCCGTTCGCGATCAAAAGCCTACGGATAATTTTTTGATTTTCTGCGAACACCCTCACGTTTTCACATTAGGCAGAAGCGGTGATGAGCGTAATCTACTCATCAAAAATGACGAGTTGAACGCCATAAACGCCTCCTATTATCACGTTAATCGGGGAGGAGATATTACCTACCATGGGCCCGGCCAGATCGTTGTGTACCCGGTTATTGATCTGGAAAATTTTTTCACCGACATTCATCGGTATATGCGAACGCTTGAGGGGGCGGTTATTGAAACATTGAATGAATTCAAAATCAAAGCCGGCCGAATTCAAGGTCTGACAGGGGTTTGGTGTAATGTTGAACACCATGCGCTTGCAAAGAAAATATGCGCTTTGGGGGTTAAGACAAGTCGGTGGGTGACCCTGCATGGGCTTGCTTTCAATGTGAATACCGATTTAGACTATTTTAACTATATCGTTCCCTGCGGCATTGGAGATAAGGCAGTCACTTCGCTGGAGCAGGAAACCGGAGCGGAACAGGATATGGTCGTGGTGAAAGGGATTTTGAAGCAAAAGATAGCGTCGCAATTTGAAATGTTGCTCGTAAATCATAGCGTCGCTAATACACTTGACCGAAAAAGACTGTGAAGAAGGACATTGAAATACCCTTGGTACAGAATGTAACCCTGGCCGTGGCAAAGGAGGGATCTGACGGAATGGGAGAATGGCGCGTGTACCTGATTAATAACAATGATTTCCCAATTGAAAATACACTGGTTGCCAGTCAGGGATATGGAGAAAAGGAGGGTGAGAAACAAAAGACAAGCACGCTCCGCCATTTTCTGGAAATGGTACCGGCCAAAAGTTTTGCTCTGATCGAGCCTATCGATCCGGGTGTCTTCCATCTTACCAACGAATACTGGGTGAGTTACTACATAGGTCAGCAAATCTACGACAAGCGTTTTATTTTTGTGCCCGATACCATCTGTGAGGAAAACCTGATTTTCATCAAAGAACTTGAAATGGAGGGAGTACTGCATTCCTGAATTATGGCATTTACCCATGCAAACTCCTATCTTTAGTTTAATTCTTGCGACATGGCTCCCGAACTTCGTGACATCCTTTTTCTCGACATCGAAACGGTAGCTTGCACCGATAACTTTAACTCCTTAACGGATCGCTTGAGGGTGCAGTGGGGGCGAAAAGCCAGTTTTTTCAAACAACGCCAGGAAGGCCAGACCGACGAGGATATGTTCCAGGATCGGGCGGGCATCTACGCTGAGTTCGGAAAAATAATTGTGATCGGCGTTGGTAAATACACCGAAAATGAAAAAGGTGAACTTGGATTGAAAACAAGATCTTTATATAGTCATGATGAAAAAAAACTTTTAACTGAGTTCAAGGCACTGATTGAAAAAATGGATGTGGGTACAAAATTTTGTGCTCACAATGGCAAAGAATTTGACTTCCCTTATTTGAGCCGACGTATGCTAGTGAATGGATTAGCATTGCCTTCTGCCCTGAACCTGGCCGGGAAAAAATCCTGGGAAGTTCCGCACCTGGATACCATGGAAATGTGGAAGTTTGGCGATTATAAACATTATACGTCACTTGATCTTTTGGCCACCCTATTTGATATACCCACGAGTAAAGGCGTAATGGATGGAAGCATGGTGAATAATGTATATTATAAAGAAAAGGACCTCCAAAAGATTGCAGCGTATTGCACGAACGATGTAGTTGCAGTAGCCCAATTGTATTTGAAAATGAAGGGACTGGCGATAATCCCGGAAGAGGGCATTCAGTTTGCCTGACCCAAATGCGCTATCAAAAGAATATGAACAAAAAGAAATTCAAGAAAGTAAAAGACAAAAAAGAGAGAAAGGAAAAAGCAAGTGTTCAATCGTCTCTTTTATCCCTTCTTAATGAAAACCCCGGAAAACCTTACCCTCCTGCTGAACTCACTAAAAAGCTTGGACTGAAAAAGAAGTCCTCCATTAAAGACTTACATGGTCTTCTCCATCAATTGGTGGAAGAAGGTAGCCTTGAGCAACTCAGTAACGGTAGTTATAAAGGTAATCACCCTTCATCCTCGTCGGTCGTTACCGGAAAAGTCGATCACGTTAACCCGAAATTTGCGTATGTGGTCACTGGGGAAAAGGACAATGACATCTACATAAACACACGTGACCTGCATTCCGCTCTTCATGGGGATACGGTTCGGGTAGCCGTGTCTTCCAAAAAATCAGGAAAGAGCCGGGAAGGGAGGGTGGTGGAAGTTATAAAACGCAACCGCATCCGCTTCGTCGGGCGCATTGAGGTTTCGGAGAAATATGCTTTCGTCGTTCCGGATTTCAGAAAAATCTACCAGGATTTTTTTATTTATCCGGAAAATAGTAGCCATGCAAAAACCAATGATAAAGTGGTTTTTGAAGTTACCACCTGGGGCGACGGCGACAAAAATCCAGAAGCCAAAGTCACGGAAATTCTAGGGAAGACCGGCGAAAATGAAGCGGAAATACACTCCATTATGGCAGAATTTGACCTGCCGTTCCGTTTTGATCCAAAAGTTCTCAGCGAGTCCCAAAAGATTCAGGAAGGAATTACAGAAGAGGAGGTTAATAAACGATGGGACTTCCGGGAAGTCCTAACCTTTACGATTGACCCTGAGGACGCAAAGGATTTTGACGATGCCATTTCATTTCGCAAACTTCAAAACGGAAACTATGAAATTGGAGTTCATATTGCAGACGTAACGCATTACGTTCGCCCGGGTACATCGTTGGACAATGATGCTTTTGACCGTGCCACATCGGTATATCTTGTAGACCGTACGGTTCCTATGTTGCCCGAAAGGCTTTCGAATGAGCTGTGCTCTCTGCGCCCGAACGAAGACAAGTTGACCTTTGCAGCCGTTTTTGAAATGGATGGTAAAGCTCATGTTCATAAGGAATGGTTTGGGCGGACAGTTATTCATTCCGACTACCGATTTTCGTATGAAACAGCTCAGGAAGTCATCGAAGCCGACGCGGGGCAATTTGCAGAAGAGCTAAAAATTCTCAACGATCTCCATTACATCCTTCGCCGGGAGCGGTTTGCCAGAGGTGCTGTGAACTTTGAGACAACCGAGGTCAAATTTAAATTGGATGCTAAAGGGAAGCCACTGGCTGTGGTCCCTAAAATCCGGAAGGATGCCCATAAGCTCATTGAAGAATTTATGCTATTGGCAAATCGTGCCGTGGCCACGTACGTTTACAAGTTGACCCAAGGAGGCGAGAGAAAGACATTTGTATACCGCACACACGATTTCCCCGATCCGGAAAAAGTTGCGGGCTTTGCAAAATTTGCAACCCAATTCGGTCATAAAATAAATGTTGAAGAAAGTTCTATTTCCCGCTCCCTTAACCATCTCATGGATGAAATAGAAGGCAAGCCTGAGCAAAATGTACTCCAATCCCTTGCCGTACGAACAATGGCTAAGGCCAATTATACGACAGAAGCAAAGGGGCATTTCGGATTGGCTTTCGCTCATTATACGCATTTCACTTCTCCGATCCGACGCTATCCCGATATGATGGTTCATCGCCTGTTGCAACTTTATCTTGACCAGGGAAAGTCAGTTGGAAAAAATGAATACGAAGAAAAATGCATTCATTCGTCTGAACGTGAAAAACGCGCAGCCGATGCTGAACGCGCTTCGATTAAATACAAGCAAGTTGAATTCATGAGCATGGCCGAAAAGAAGGCGTATCAAGGCATTATTTCCGGAGTTACCGATTTTGGGATTTTTATCGAAATCATTGAAACCAAATGCGAGGGTATGGTGAGGTTAGCCGATATGAAAGACGATTTTTATGAGTTCGAAGAGAAAAATTATCGCGTCATTGGACGCCGGCGAAAAAAAATTTACCGGTTAGGAGACACCGTAACGGTGCGCGTTAAAAAAACAGATGTCGACAGAAGGTTGATCGATTTGACGTTTGAGGATTAACATGAAGGGGATAAATCCAATCCATAATTCCGTTCATTCCTACCTTCTCTGGATTGAATCTGAAATTAAAAAACAAAAATTCGGAAATAAGCCTAAATCGCTTTACGAGCCATTGCGCTATATCATGAGCTTGGGTGGCAAACGGCTAAGACCCCTGCTGACCTTATTTTCTTATTCCCTTTTCAAAGACGACGCCAGAAAAATTGTTCCGATGGCAACTGTTGTAGAGACATTTCACAATTTTACACTTCTCCACGACGACATTATGGACAATGCGCCGCTGCGCAGGGGCAAGCCGGCTGTTCATAAAAAATGGGGAATTAATACAGCCATCCTTTCGGGGGATGTAATGCAGGTCAAGGTTTATGATAGGCTTATCGGCATTGGTGACGCTCACCTTAAGGAAGTGCTCATCGCATTCAACAAATGCGCCACCGAAGTATGTGAAGGGCAGCAATGGGACATGGAGTTTGAGACAAAACATGACGTTACGGAAGGCCGTTATCTGGAAATGATTCGATTGAAAACAGCAGTTCTCCTTGGATTTAGCATGGAATTAGGTGCCATTTTAGCCGGTGCCTCGGCGATGGACAAGAGGTCACTTCGGGAGTTCGGGGTTCTTATGGGCATGGGTTTCCAATTAAAAGATGACCTTCTCGATGTTTATGGTGACGAAAATAAATTTGGTAAGCAAGTGGGGGGTGATATTTTTGCCAACAAAAAGACTTTTCTGCTTATTAAGTCCTTACAAAAAGCCCGGGGTAAAAATAAGCGCGATCTTCAGTTCTGGCTTTCAGCCAGGAAATTTAATCGACGCAAAAAAGTCAAAGCCATAACTGAACTTTACGATTCTCTGGGAATTCGGGAAATTACAGAACAAAAAATAGCGGCTTATTTAAACCAGAGCTTCACCTGTTTAAACAAGGTATCCGTCAACCCTGAAAGAACAATAACCTTGAAGGATTTTACGAAGACTCTCATGCAGAGGCAGGTGTAGGATACGTAGGTTTTTATTGATCAACACCTCATTTTCGCTTATAGAATTTTAATTGAGCCTGTTGGCCATGCGAGCTTTCGCTTACCGTATAAAAACCGGATTCATCCCTCGCCCAGGTGATGGCCTCACCTTGAGGTTCGGGATCGTAAGGTAGTTCAATCGGTTTTCGGGTTAGAATATCCTGAAGCCTTTCATTTCCGGTTTTTTTCCAATAATAAATCCGGCTATAATCCTTCAACAATACTTCCTCGCCGTTTGCAGAAATCGATCCCGCCACAATCAATGAAAAAGGCAGTTCACTGATTTTATCCAGTACAATGGTGCCGCGGTCAAACGGGAAACGCGCACAATATAGGTGTACGGCAGATTCCCGTTTAGATAGTATGAATAAATCATGTGTTGAAGGGTCGATTAAAAGTGTCTCAGCGTCGCGCTTGCCATCGGGCATCTGCAATGTAAGCGTATCAAATTGCCTGATGACCAGTTCTCTCGCGTTCGATAACGAAGGTTCCGGAAATCGATAAATAAACTTCAAATCATATTGGGCAGAGTTATCTCCGATGTCGGCTACGTATACATAGTTTTTTCCGGGTTCCGGGCCAGCACCGATGGCAATATCCTCCCAATCACGGTTATTTACGTTGGCCAGTTTACAGACGAGTCGGATTTTTGCATGGTCACCAATCAAAAATACTTCGGCCGGATTGCCGCTATCATTCAGCGTCCACAGGTAGCTCGGGTTATTGATACTGGCGACCAACCCTGACGCTTCTTGGAGTCTTTTGTCCAGCGGGCCAAGATTCTTTCCGGAAGAAAACAGATCGCTTGCCGGTAATGTCTTCCGAGGGTTGCATCCCGACAGCAGCAGAAAAGCAAGCAAGGCGATTACCGCGCGCATGGCGCAATATCAAAACTTCAAAAAAAAATTCCTATCTAAAAATGCAGTGCCACGAGAGTTGAGGCAATAAAAAACAAGTCTTGTACCTTAATTGGCGCCTGGACTATATAGCTGGCCCATAAACAAAATTACTCCGCTATGCTTCTCACGAATGAACTTTAGGGCTTTTTCTCAAATCAATTAATCACAATAGCGGCTACCTTTGCCCCCATGGACGACCCTGAAATCATAGACGCCCAGGACGATGAACTTTTTGAACATCACCGGATTGTAGCCGATGCGAAACAGAGCCTAATGAGAATAGATAAGTTTCTTATGGACAGGCTGCCAAACGTCACCCGCACAAAAATCCAGGCTGGAATTCATGAAGGTTTTGTAAAAGTCAATGAGAAGGCGATCAAACCCAATTACAAGGTTCACCCCAATGACCGTATTACCGTCTCGCTGCAGGAGCCTCCGCGTGACTCCGAGGTTGTTCCCGAAAACATACCCCTCAACATCGTCTTTGAAGACGAGTACCTGTTGGTCATAAACAAACCCGCTGGGATGGTCGTGCATCCCGCATACCATAATTGGAGCGGCACATTGGTTAACGCTCTGGCCTTTCATTTTCAGCAACTGCCACAACTCCCCGGCAATGAAGGTCGTTCCGGGCTAGTACATCGGATCGATAAAGACACATCCGGACTATTAGTAATTGCGAAAACCGAAACAGCTTTGACGGGCCTGGCCAGGCAATTTTTTGATCACAGCATCGAACGAACCTATTGGGCTTTGGTATGGGGTGAGCCCGAACCTCTCCGGGGGACAATCAACATCAACCTAGGCCGCAATCCCAAAGACAGAAGAGTTACCATCGCATTTCCTCAGGGAGACATAGGTCGTGTTGCTATTACTCATTACAATGTTCTGAAATCGTTGCGATATGTATCCCTTGTGGAATGTAAACTCGAGACGGGACGGACCCACCAGATTCGAGCACACATGAAGTATCTTGGTCATCCACTTTTCAACGACGCTCTTTATGGCGGCCATGAAGTTGTAAAGGGAACTATTTTTTCAAAATACAAACAATTTGTGGAGAATTGCTTTAAAATCATTCCCCGGCAGGCATTGCATGCAAAAACTCTAGGCTTTATTCATCCCATGTCAAAGCAGTTCATTCGTTTTGATTCGGAACTTCCTCCTGATTTCAAGGAGGTCATAGAGAAGTGGGAACATTATGTCAAATACAATTGAGTGCCTGTCTACGGCAACACGTCCCCTCCGATTAGTACCACAAAAGAATGTAATGTGAGGTAACACCTCGATAACGTTAACATAAACTTGAAATTTTTTGGGAGTACAATTTCTTATCAAGTGCTGTGGAGAACACTTGTATCACCTAAGCGGGGGGATGGCTTAGGAGGTGAGTTGGAGGCCCTTCTTCTCTTTGCGCAAGGCCTGTCGGATTTCCTTCAGGGCTTCACGCTTAAAAGTCTGGTAGTCGGTGGGGCGAGCCGTCTGGCTGAGGACCGCTTTAATATAGCGTAAAACCTCATCCGTTTGCTTCCGATCCATCGCATCCAGGCTTTGAACAATAGCCAGCTTGGGTGAATGTAACATAGTCGTAGTGGTTGACTGTGCAAATAACGTAAAATAACTCTTTGTAGTTCAAGTGCTAAGATGTCAATTCACATAAATACAACAGGCACGTAATATTTCGCCTAAGATCGCACAAAAATCCCAGGTCGTTGACTGCGCAAGAAATACGGCGTTTGGGTGAAGAACCTTGTTTTACCGGAATTCGAAGGAGGGCACGGGTAGAATAATTACCTTTGACGGAGTGAAGGACTTCAAGAAATATTATACCCTGCATGCACCTCCCGAAGAAGTTTACCTGGCGTTGACCAATCCGGCCACCATTCAACTTTGGTCGGGCGAGAAAGCCGAAATGTCCGCTGAACCCGGAACCGAGTTTTCGTTGTGGGGTGGAAGTATCGTGGGGAAAAACATTGAATTCGAAGCGGGAAAGAAGATCATTCAGCAATGGTATTTCGGCGATCAGAAAGAAGAATCCGTTGTCACTCTTAAACTTCATGCTCATCCACAAGGGACTTCCGTCGAAGTAAGACACACCCATATTCCCGATCAGGATTATGACGACATTGCCGAAGGATGGACAGAAACATACTTTGGGTCACTGCAGCAATTTTACAAAACGTAACTTGTTGAGGGCAAATGATTGCTATTGCAATTCCTAAAAAATAAGATTGATGAGCCAGGCATTTATTCGGGAAAACGATGATCAGTCGCTAAATGAAATTGGTCCCTCTATGATGGCCTTAATAGTATTCCTGACCAGGGAAAATAACGGCATTAGAGTTTACGAACAAAGTAATTTTACAGATTCTGATGGCCGACAAGTTCACGGTATGAACAACGGATTAGGCTACGCCAAAAATAAGAAAGGTGAATGGCAGGTTGTGCAAGGTCTTAAAACTGCATCGTACCTCTCCGTTAACCATTAAATTAATTTCACTTCCCGACTCAGACCCTGCTTGATGGTGATCAATTTTTGAGCTTGCTTTTCAAGTTCTTTTTGAATCTTCTGATTCAGACCGACGAGTTTGTCCAATCGGTCTTCCATTTCCTTTTTTTTAATTTCAGTAAAGGGATCGCGGATATTCATGTATTCAGCCATGTCATTGATCCGTTCATAGATTTGAATGACCGATGTCAGTACGCTATCCCCATAAAATACTTCAACACTGTTGAGATTGTAGGCTAAATTTTTCATCGATATAGTGATTTGGGATACTTTATAAAAAATTGTGCCACCTTGTTCAGAAGCTTTATCTCTCGGCAAATTATTATCTTTCCGGAAAAAGCGATTAGAAAAAATATTTGTTGTAGAGCCAATTGAACTCATTGAAAATCGAACTTGCAACAACGGAAGAACGTACCTGGGCTGCCGGACTAATGACTCACTCAGAGCCGTGGATCACGCTAGGAGTTACACACGAACAATGCGCAAAGGCGTGCCTCGATCCTGAGCACCTTGTGTATATCTCTCACCGGCGAGAACAGCCATCAGGATTAATTATTCTGGACCGTTATGGACTGGCAGGTTCACCGTATATTAAATCGGTTTGCATAGATCATGACGCGCGCGGTCGGGGTATCGGTGCAGCGCTGGTAGGTTTTGCGGAAAATTTGTTTTGTGCAGAATCGAAACACATTTTTCTTTGTGTTTCGTCTTTTAACACCAGAGCAAAAATATTTTACGAACGAATCGGCTATCATCAGGTAGGAGAATTCAAAGACTACATCCGTGACGGGGTGTCCGAGTTACTCATGTATAAGCGGTTAACATGAATGCTGGAAAAACACCTTGGCCGATAGTAGTTCTTCTTTGTACGACGGCAACATCGGGCTACATGTGCAGGGTGAATGTCTCCACGGCGGGTGCATTGCTAATGAATGATTTTGGCCTGACTCAGGTTGACATGGGTAAGATTTTCAGCGCGTTCCTTTTGGGGTACGCCTTGTTCCAGATTCCTGGCGGCCTCCTCGCCGACCGTTGGGGAGCCCGGAAAGTCCTCGCTGGCGCAACATGGCTTTGGGTGGGCATTACTGTCTTCCAGGCTTTTGTCGGCTGGGGCCCGTTTCAAACCACGGTATTCACGTCGATGCTAACGTTTATGTTTTTGCGTTTTCTTCTCGGTATCTCGGAATCTCCTACATATCCTTCCGCTGCGCAAGGTGTTTCGAAATGGGTAACTCCACTCCACCAGGGGAAAGCCAACGGAATTATCATTGGCTCCATTGGTTTAGGGTCTGCGCTCACCCCCCTTCTTGTCTCCTATGTCATGGTACATGGGGGATGGAGGTCAGCCCTGATAGCGTCATCCCTGCCTGCCCTTGTAATGGCAATAATCTGGCTAAGAATGCCGGACCAACTAGGTCAATTCACAAACCCCGTTAGTCCTATATCTGAAGAGCCTAAGTCAACTAAAATCACCCGGCTTCAATCCCGCAGTTTTATCCTTCTGACCATCAGCTATACGTTGCAAGGTTATGTTGGCTACATTTTTGTGTCCTGGTTTTATCTTTATCTTGTTCAAGAGCGCCATTTTAGTTTGTTAAATGGCGCGTGGATGGGAAGTCTGCCATGGGCACTGTCGATCGTATCCATCCCACTTGGCGGCATTGTGTCGGATCGCGTTTCGGCGGGTCATCTTGGTCCAATATGGGGAAGGCGCCTAGTCCCTATTGTGGGAATGTCCCTTTCCGGTATTCTGATATCGGTCGGAGCTCATACAGAAAGCGGTTGGATTGCCGCCGTCTCGCTTGCCTTTGCCACTGCATTTGTACTGTGTGTGGAAGGACCTTTTTGGACCATGATGATGCGCATAGCTCAGACCAAAAGCGGCACGGCAGGAGGCATTATGAATATGGGCAGCAATGCGGGTGGTCTGCTTTCACCAGCGCTAACCCCACTTCTGGCAACGTATATCGGCTGGGAAAACTCGCTACACATTGCTGCCGTGCTTGCGGTTATTGCAGCGGCGTTATGGTTTGGAATAAGATCCGATGAGACAAGGCAAATAAAAAGCACCACTTAAGCCAAAGGTTTTTGAAAACTAATTCGGTGCCAAGGAGATAAAAAAACCGAGCCAGCAAATGTATAATTCTGCGGTCAGCTATGTTCTGAACCACTTCAACAGTCTTCCCAACCAGGTCCTGGGAGTCTCCGCCAATTCTGAAGCCGACATTTCCTCCTGAGCTTCCTGTATGAGTTTTGCTTGTTTGGTAGGTGCTGAAACTTTAACCCGGTTATAATAATTTCTGGTCCTTTTTTCTTTTTCAAGTTGCGCTTCAGCTTGTTTTCTTTTCTCAGTCTCCCTGGCCTGGCGTTGACGCTCCTCTTCGAAAGGATTTTTCCAAGGCTGCTCCAATTCTTTTTTAAAACGCGAAGTGTTACTTCTTTCCGGCTGTGGTCTCTTAGTCTCCTCAATGAGGGTTTTTCCTTCCTTGGGTAATGTTGTTGCTGCGGGCTCCTTCTTTTTAGGTTCAGGAAGGTCAATTTTCCCCACTACCTTTAATCCGGAAAGCTCTACTTTTGGCGCTTTAATGACCTCCGGAGTCTCCTTGCGTGGCGGAATGAAAGGCAAAGATTCAGAGGATTTATTCTCCTCAGCGATTAGCGCTTTTGAGGATGGTACGGTCTCCACACCCCAGTTATCTGCACCTGTTTCCTCTTTAGCAATTTTTTCCGTGATTGCACTTCCCGTAGCAAACTGCTGCATGACCATCATTACATGCTCATCTTCCAACCGGGTATTGGAACCCTCTTCGATCTGAATCTGATGTGAGGCGAGAAATTCAACAATTTCGGAAGGCCTTCGTGCCAATTTTCTAGCCAATTGCGCAAGCCTCATACGATGTAATTCCGGTTTTATTCGTTTGCAAATATACTTTGTGCGATACGATTAAAAAAGGCGGGTTTCCTGGTTCTGGCAGACGGGCAAAATGAAATATGTTTATAATCTTATAATCTGTTACGAGTTAAAAAGTGATTCAATTCCTGAAGGTGATCTGTATTGATGAAATCCACACCCGCTTCCAATAATGCTGTCCAAGTCTCTTCATGGTCTGGAATAGCCCATAGTCTCAGCTTTTTCCCTTCTGCGTGTACTCGCTGAACAAGGCCTTTAATGCGCATAAGATCGTCTTGTGAAGGCTTGGATTTCCCATTCCAGGTTGACCAGTTTCTAAAATGATCGCTGATGACGGGCATTAACTCACTGGAATACCCTTTGCCCAAATCGTTAGGACGACCGTCAATGCCTATCCCCGAATAGCCTTCGGATACCATCTCCTGGACTGGCCGATTACCGGAAAGAAAAATCTTTACGGGACAATTTCCCGAAGAGCACAATAAGGCTGGAAACTTTGCTATCAAATTTCGGATCGACCGATAAGTCGTTCTGGCTTCCGTTTTACAGTCGATCATCAGATAAAATGGACCTGCGTACCCGCGATAAACTTGTCCGGAATTTGCGTGAAGTAAACTGTCGAGCGGAGCCAAATATAATTTTTCCAAAGAGGGTGCCTTTTTATTGGGATGATGGTGCGAGACAAGAAGATTACCATTTTGAAGATGCACGTCAGCCTCTACAGAAATGAACCCATTCTGCAACGCGTTCTTCAGCGGACGAATGCGTTCGTAGTCGTTATGCGAATGCGCATGGGGATGAGGAAAGAGTCCCTGTGAAAAGGTGAAGGTATTTAAACTGAAAAGTAAAAATAAAAAATGCAGAGTCTTCATTTTAATTATTTGATAAAGTCCGCACGTTCAAGTTGACTCAGAATAGGGAGTTACATCCCCCTTCCCCCCGTAAGCACAGCATAGAGTTTTGGAGCTGTCTTTCGAAGGATTGCTCCCGTGGCAATGCAGAATAAAATAACTGTCAAGGGTAACAAAATAAAAGTGAGTATTCGATACCCTTCAATGTACCGCAACCCATCAAACACAGGGTCAATGCCGATGGCTACCAGTGGCGCATGCAGTGCGTAAATAATGAATGAAAAGGAGGACAGCCACGCAAACCATGGTTTGCTCATACTCCACTTCACTAACCCATCAGAACCATACCAGCAAGCGATAAGACCGCTTAGAACAACCACTTTATGCATCAGGGTGATGATCGGCAAAACTCCATTCATATTCTCAGCTTTAAATGCAAGAATTGTTTTTATTAGAGCCAGGATTATGAATGCGACGCCCCATAGCAGAGGCTTAAGCCCTCGCTGAGGGATTTCAATAGTGAAGCTGGATTTCTGCATCCATACACCCAATGAAAAAAATAACAACCCCTCCCCCTCAAAAAAAACAAAACCCATAGTGGAGAGCCATAAAAGGGTCGTCATAGTAAAGAAAATCCAACGGGCTCTTGAGTGGGTTACACACCATCGAATTAGAGGATAGGCAATGTTGTAGATCAACAGTACTCTGATGAACCATAGTTGATAAGAAACCGGAAAGAATAACCAGCGGGCCAGCACTTCATACCAATGATAATCGTGGATAAGTAAACGGGTATTATCAATTTGCACAAAATGTGAAATCATCAAAAAATTCCGGGTGTAGGGGAAAAGCTCAAGTAGGTATATCAGACCCATGCCAGCCCCACTCCATATCAGGTAAGGCAAAAGAAGAGTTCTTAATCGTTTACGGATACGCTGTCCATTCGGAAGTTGGTCGTTTAGGGCATAGAGATAACCCGAAATGATAAACAACATAGGAATCCGGAAACGAAAAATACCATTAGCGAGAAAATATTCGGTAAAAGAAGTGGGGGTAAGAGGTTCATAGGGAATCGTCCACGGCTGAAGGTAACGCTGATCAAGGTTATACCCATGAACAAAAACCAGAAGAACCATGGAGACAAAAGCCCAAAACTTGAACTTCTGGCTCATCCATTGAGATAACATGCCTGGAATAGCAGTAAAGTTGAAAGCTCTCAGAGGTAAATAAATGTCTAGACGCGCCTTTTGGGTCTTCCGTTTATTTGGGAACAATGCGGAAAGTATGATCCCCTATTTTCTGCTTTCCGAGAAAGACACTTACCGTGCATTTCATTGTGCCGGTTTTTGGAATGACATTAAAAATATGTTTCCCCTCTTTCTTGATATCGGCATCTCCCGATTGAATTTCATAATCTCCCCATTGTACGCGTGTGGGTTGTCCGTCCTCCTCAACACTAATCCGTAGGGCTATCCGGTTTTCTTCCCCTTCCTTCAGTTCAAAAACCGGAGAATTATTAATACTCAAAAAAATATCCGGATCATTGATAATCTTCTTTCCCGCAGTAGAAAAATGTCTGACATGATTTAATTGCTTTTCCGGGGCGGGAAATGTCCTCTTAAAAGCAGCATCTTCATCGGGTGGGTCCTTACAGCCGGCAATTGCTTTTCCGGCAAAATAAAGCTGACCCTGTATTTCCCCGTAAACCTGGATGGTAAAATTAGCCTTGGTTGGAAGAATTCGGATCTGTCCATTGTCCGCGTAATCCAGCGAGGCGCCTTCCGAGTAGGCCTTAAATTTGATTTCTCGGTTTTTTCCCGACATATCTATGATGTCGAATCGTGCGTCATTAACAATTCCACAATAAAATGTATAGGACGTGCTGATAAAGGATACGCTGTACTGGGATTGAGAAAGACCATCTGAGCCGGTCAACACGAACGCGAAAAGCAACGCTGAGTACGATAGTTTTGATTTCATTCCTGGAAACGTCGCGGATCCACACGGCAATCCATTTTCCGACTTACCCATTACAAATTAAGTTGTTGCCCGCCACATTCGGAAATATATCAGGGTTTTTGGCGCCACTGCTTTTTCTCAGATCGGTATTCTTTCTCCCACCTGCGCTTGTGTTTGGCTGCCGGGCCTGGTTTTGTTGCCTTTCTCACCTTCGGGCGACTGAAAATTGACGTGAGAAGGCGATCCAATTTAGCCAGGACCGCTTCTTTGTTTTGCAACTGCGACCGTCTGTCCTGCGCAGTAAGCACCAAAATTCCCTCTTTGGTTATCCGGTTGGCAATTCTCCTGATCATCAATTCCTTTTGATCTTCATCTAATATCATCGAATGCCCTATATCGAATCGAAGGGTGACTTTGGTGTTCACCTTGTTGACATTCTGTCCGCCAGGACCACTGCTTCTTGAAGTCGAGAAAATCAATTCATTGTCCAGGCCTTTGGCCTGCGGAATGTGCTGCATCGTCATCGTTAACCAAGAAATTGCAAACGCAATGTTTCATACGACGTTTCCACTTCAAGATACACGGGCGCATCATGAACACTGTGGTAGTTTAACTCGACTATACTTTTGCGATTGTTTTGTGGATTTGGATAAACTCTCCCGATACAGTCTACATGGATCAATTCTGTTTTCGTTTCAGAATCTTCCATCACTTGTAATTCAATAAACTTATTCATAGCCTTAATTTTATTGCTTTTGTTCACCTCAAGATACTACTGTTTCCGTTCACAATAATGTCCTCCCTCGTGCCGATTACAAAACCCAATCGCTTATGATTCGAAATACGATTAGCTTTGCCAGCTGGGAGCACGATAAAAATGTAATGAAAATCATGAGAATTTTTCAAATCGGATTAGCTATTCTGAGCGCATTTCCTTCAGCCTTTGGGCAACCTAATACATTCTGCCGGATGTATCGCCCCGGAAGTATCTTATATGTCTATTCGCAGGAAGGTCTTTCCCTACGCATTGCCCCTAATCCAAAATCAAAGCTCATTCAAGTAGTGCCATTTGGAGAAGCCGTGAAAGTAACGCCCAATACCAAACCCGCCGAACCGTTTACCGTTTCCAATATCCAAGGAACGTGGGTCAAAGTCCGCCATAATGAAAAAGAAGGCTTTTTGTTTGACGGATTATTATCCAGATTCCCACCACTGAACCTTGCCAATAAGGACTCCATCGACTTACAAAATTATCTTAGAACCCAATTCCGCGTCAAATCCGAAGCAAATACGCCCCCTGACCAATATAAGTATACGGTCTACGTGAAAATTAATTTTGAAAATGGAATTAGTTATTTGGGAGAGTCCGTCGAGGGCACTTCTTCAATTCGCATCATTTTTCCAATCTCAGTTATTACTTTTCAAGAGGTCTTTTTGATGGCCCGGCTCTCTTATGCTGATTTCTTTGCGTCCAACAACTGCGATTACCACGAAGACAAGATGAGTTGTAATCAAGGGAGCAATTCAACGTTGTCTCTTTATAGGACCGACACGAATTACATTATGAATTTTGTTCAAGCCAATTAAAAGTAATTTCCGTTCCCTGTTTATTTGTTGCGCAAAGCCCTGAACTCAGAACTCAGAGCCTTCTTCCATTTTGGCCAGTTCGTTTCGAAAGCCAGTCGTTTACCTACCTGAAACAACAATTCAAGATTATTGAGTTTTGTCCGGCCGAAAAATATTTTTTCGGAATGCCTTACACTCGCAAAAATACATTCTTCTTGTACAAGAAGTAGAGAAAGGTCCATTTAACAATCAGCGTGCAGACAGCCAAAATTACCAAGTTGTAGGGATCACCGATCAATTGACCCAACCACCCGAAGATGGCCTTTGTGGAAAAACTCCAACTGATAAATCGCCCCGACATATAAATTAAAATAGAATTCATACCAATGATGGCAAAGAAAAACGCCCATCGTTTGTAGCCAAGCACATCAATGACATAATAGAAAATTGCCATCAAGATTAAACTCAACCCTCCGGTTTCCAGAACAAATGAACTGGTCCAAAGATTTTTGTTAATCGGGAAAACCAAATTCCAGACTTGCGCCAAGGCCAGAAAAAAAAGGCCTATGATCAACAACCGAGAAGTTTTTTTTTGCCTAGTGAGGGGACTGTTTTTCAGCAAATTACCCGTGTAAATTCCCAATAACCCGGTTCCGATCGCGGGGATTGTGGATAGTAATCCTTCCGGATCATGGATCCCCAAATAAAGTCGGCCGGGAATCACAAGCCGATCAACGTAAGAGGCAAAATTTCCTTCCATCGTTAAATCACCCATGGGAAAGCCAGGTGCAGAATTCAGTAGCAACAGCAACCAATATCCCAAAAGCAACGCGCAAAACCAGATAATTTGCCCTCGTTGTTGAGTATACAAATAGATAATATTGGCAAACATGTAGGCCAGACCAATTCTTGCCAATACACTTGGAAAACGAATTTCAGCCAACGGAAGAATTTTCAGGCCATTGTTAAGGACAAGCCCTAAAATCACGAGGACCAGACCTCTTCGGATTACCCGAAGTAACACTTGCCTTTTGCTTTTACCTTCTTCTATTTCACGGCCAACGGAGTATGGCGTCGCAACCCCGGCTATAAATAAGAATAGCGGAAAAATCAAATCATAGAAATGGAAACCGTTCCAGGGCGGATGCGTAAGTTGAATGCTGATGGTTTCGATGAATGGAGAACCGGTTGCCTTGGCAAGATTGTGAACGACATTATCTGCGCCGATAATCCAAAACATATCAAACCCACGGAGAGCGTCAAGCGAATATAGGCGTTGCGTTGGAGGGGATTGCGTCATGTTTTAAGGCATTACTTTCGATTCATCGTTCTCAAACTCTCCTTTCTAACAAAGCAACGGTTAAATTCCTGTTTTGCAAAGGCAAGTTGCGGTCATCTGATGTGGTAATTTCATCCAGGAATTTAAAACCGTAATTTTGATAATAGTCTATAATTGTTGCATTGTTTGCCCAGGTATCCATTCTTAGAAACTCCCGGTTGCATTCTTTTGCATGAGAAATGGCCCAGTCTACTATTTTTTCAAACAGTTTATTTCCTTTGAATTTTGGATTTACTACAACCCGATGCAGATAAATTGCGTCTCCCTTTTCCCTATCGGTCCATAGCATTTCATCGGAATACAAGACGCTAAAAATGCAGGCAATTTCACCGTTGTGCTCAAGTTTATATTGCCTGCGGTCTTCAATATCTTTTTCAAGAACCGTTTTATCGTACCCTTTCCAAACCGGATATTTGTTTTTTTTCTGATATACAATTGCCTCATCAAAAAGCCAACAAATAAAACCTAGGTCGGATTCAGTCGTATTTTTGATTTCAAAATTCATGATGGATCAAAACCCGGAGAAATTAATGGTCTGGTTTTTGAAAAAAAGTTACTTTTTTTATTCCCTGAAGCAAGATAACGAAATAGTGTAGATGAATTTTTAGTAGGTCGTCCAATCGAATGCAGAATTTTCCACAATTACAAATTGAACGAGGCAATAATTTGGGCGGAGAACAAAATGGCAGTCTATGTATTAGAGAATGAAGGGGGAAAAGGAATACTAAGTTGTGCTATTATAAGCAGCTAGCCCATGCCATGGCAGACTTAATCCTTCAACATAAATTGTCCCTTGGTTAACCAGGAGTACCCGAAAGACCAAAGCGCGACAGACTCCAGCCAGAATATGATATTGTAATCGGCCCGTTGCGTCTGAGTGAACACCATAAAACTCAAACCAATGCCCACTATGCAGGCGACCATTATCCAACCACAAATAAGATATACCGTGTTCCGCTGCTTTTTTCGTCGCGTGGGAACAGGTTTATCGCTTTTTGTAAAAAGAACCAGTGAAAACCAGATGAAGACGGCAAAAAGCAACCCGGCCGATGTAAAATGAATGACCCTAACGGCTGTGAAGCAACTCCGGCACGGAAAAAGTGCGACATCGATGGCAAACACAAACCCGAAATTGGCAAAGGTGCTATCAACGGATTCATACCCCCGATAGGTCAAAAGAAAAAAACCTAACACGAAGAGGATCCCTACAAAAACATCTCTCGACTGCGTATAATAGTAATCGCTAATGGAATCCTGCAGTACGCTATCACTTCCATGAATAAAACATCCGATAGGCAGTAGTATTGGAAGAAATATCCCGGCAAGGCCGATCAGCTTTCGTAAAGCCAGATAAGAAATGATCTGCTGGTCATTCCGACCGGTTGTTCTCGTCTCATCCATAGCGGTTGTTCAAAAATTACGTACCTGAAATATTTTGCAAAAGCTTTCCGAGGGATTCTGAAACGGTAAGAACGTTGCCACTCGCCACGGAAGAGGCTACATTCAGGGCAAGTCCGGCAATATCAATGACCTTCTGGGCATCCTTAATGGAGTTTAATGAATCGTCAATCGTTTTGGAAGCTGCCCGCAATCCATCCAACTGGTTTTTGATCTTTTCGGCATTCAGCGTAATAGCTTTCGCATAAAAAAGTGCAGAACTTCTCATCAGTTGAATTTGACAATTTAAGAGATAGTCCTTCTGCTGCGAGGTTAGCAATTCCCAATACGTGCTGTTTTTTTTGTGTAGGTTGCTGATGGCCAATACAATCGTGGCCAAATCATCCGCAAATTCAATGGCCGCCGCTGCCGTTAGGGTAGTCATATTTTTATTTTCAGTTCGTTGAATTCCTGAATCAGTTCATTTATTTGATCGGTACACTCAAGAATAAACTTTGCAACCTCCGGATCCTCTAGTATGACCCGCATTTTATGCAGCGTTTGATATCCATCCTTAATTTTCTCGAGAACATGGATGTAAGTACTCAGTAGCTGATCTTGCTTCTTTAGTTCAGCCTCTCTTCTCAATTGCTCCACATCGATCAGAAATTTTAATGAAGTCTCTGAAGTTTTGTCGGCCATGGCTGCATAGGCCGTTCGTATTTCACTCATTTCTTCACTAAGGATAGCCCGAAGGAAAGATATATTTCTGCCCTGAACTTCCATGACAACCGCAAAAGCGGCATTTGAGTTGTAGATCGTTTTCCTTAGTTTCTTGCTTCGCCACCCGGCCAGGAGAATGGTCGAGGCTTTGGTAGACAGGCTCTGTGTTGTTTGGACTTCATCGTCCTTCAAGCCAAGCTTCAGGTTGGCCGACAACGATTTGACCGATCCGCCTAAATTGGCATAGGACACAGCGACTCCTTTTTTATCCGAGAGTGTCTTCAACCGCTCCAGATAATCCACCAACACATTGTTGATTATTTTTATTGCTTTGTCCGCGGCGATGAAGTCTTTGCAATCGCAATTCGCAACGGATATTATGTGTCCAAGCATATAGCTTTGAGGATCAAGGCAGATGATTTCGCGACAATAGTGTGTGGCCGAAAAACTAATCTCATCATACTTTTTAAGTGTTTCTGCAGACGTTCCGCAAAACCGATGAATGTAGGTAAGATTGGCACAGGAACTCAATCCGGCCACCAGAATCGAACCTACGAGTATTTTTAAATGGGGTGTATGACGCTGCATCTTAATGAGGTGCTTACAAACGGTATAACAGAATCATTCACTCTGCTTGTTGGTTTTCATTAGGATATTTTCTTCTTGCCCGTTATTTTCTTTATCGAACTCGTTTCCACCAACCTAATCGTCCAGAAATCATCCGAGAGATTCCCTTCCATTAAATAATTATAAGGCATCGTGAAGTATCCCTTCTGGCCCCAGTTGGCACCCCAGCTATTGCGAACGATAAAACGTTTAGCCTTGTCATTGTATCCTACGGCCACCACCGCGTGACCACCCACAACGGCTTCTTGTTTTTTCGGCATGTTCAGGGCGCCGGTTTGGGCTACCGTTTTGCTTTCAAAAGATTCATACACGGTAAATCCTAATACAAACGGGTAACCATCAGCCAGGCAGCCCTTCATTTGATTCAGATTGCGCAAGATCCTTTGATAGGAAAGTACCTGGTGGTGGAGCGCATCGGCATAGCAGCTGGGACTAGGTTTGTCGGCAAATGCCGAAAGATTGTAGGGCCACATGCTCTCAGGGCATACACCTTGTTTGTTGACCGTTTTAATACCGTCGCGGATCGTTGCTCCACTGTCGCTGTTTACGGTATGCTCGATCTCGCGTTCATTGTAATAGATGAAAAGCCGCGAGGGCATAAAATTCCCGGATGGATTTTGCTTCAGCAACTCAAACTCAAACGCTCCTCCTATCGCATTGGCCGTACAACTCCCTAACTGAGCCTGATCATAGACCGGAGGGCATTGTGAGCGTAAATCTTTTTGGGTCGGAAGTTTGGAAATAACCGGCCGGGGTGCCGCATACATCAGATCACGTTGGTCTGGCAGGTCTGGCAACCAGCCGTACTGGGCTACTCTTTGGTCCATGGAATTTTGTTTTGTGTTTTGCCTACTCTATCCAAGCTTTTCGGCGCTCGCTGTCAATTTCACCGGCCAGCAAAAATTTTTCCACAACACAAAGCATCCCCACACCAAATTCCCATCGGTACACTCCTCAATAACTAATAAAATTCATCCGCGCGATTCACACCGCGTTCATAAAGTATTTTTTAGAGATGCCTTTTCATTACCTCCACAGCATTCTTAAAACAAACTCTTTGCTCAACT
>Ga0302324_100002969_pt1 | contig 38440 bp, 33 predicted proteins | sample Palsa_T0_1_FD_201949 | JGI IMG/M metagenome (GOLD analysis project Ga0302324, IMG submission 201949) | Peat permafrost microbial communities from Stordalen Mire near Abisko, Sweden - Palsa_T0_1 | ecosystem: Environmental > Terrestrial > Soil > Palsa > Peat permafrost | place: Sweden: Abisko... | reverse complement strand
TACGAAAATGTGGCTGCCGTCGCTCTGCTGGCGGCCGGGCGCAGGCCCCCACTGCTTCTCGATCTCTGCGAGCCACAGCTCGCGCCGGATGTAGTCGTCGGCGCAAATGCGCGCATGGACGTTGGCATCGGCGCCGAACCGTGCGGCGTTGCCTTCAATCAAGCGCTGCCGAAGCGCGTCAACGTTCGGCGGCAGCTCAACGCGGTATCCGGCCGTCGCAAGCCCGGCAAGCGTGCGATAGAGCGACTCAAACACGGACAGGTGCGCGGCGGTGCCGATGTTGCCCGCATTGGGTGGAAAGTTGAACAACACGATCGCGACCTTGCGTTGCCGCCGCGGTGTCTTGCGCAGCAGAATCAGCCGCTCGACACGGGCGGCAAGCATTTGCGCGCGTTCCGGGTGCGATTGCATGTTGCGCGAGCCCTCGCCGTGGGCGATTCCCGCGCGGCCCCCAAATACGATGGGGCCCGTGGAACCATCGAGCTCGGGAATGGCAACCATCATCGTGGCCTCGACCGGCACGAGCCCGCGTTCTCCCGCCTGCCATTCCTCGAGGGACTGGAACTCAAGGGGATGCGCCGCGATCTGCGGAACGTCGAGGCTTGCGAGCATCTCCTCAGCGGCGCGTGCGTCGTTATATGCCGGCCCTCCGACCAGGGAGAATCCAGTGAGCGAGACGAACGCGTCGATCTGCGGCTCGCCGCGCGAGAAGAAGAATTTTTTGACCGCCGGGCGCGAGTCAAGACCGGTCGCAAACGCGGGGATCACCCGCAGGCCACGTGCTTCCAGCGCGTCGATGACGCCGTCGTAATGGGCAGTGTTTCCGGCAAGTACGTAGGAGCGCATGACGAGGATGCCGACTGTGCCGCGTACCCGCTCCGGGCTTGGCAACTCGTCGAGCCGTTCGGTGATGCGTCCCGGCGCGCGCGGATGGTACAACCCCAGCTCGGGATAGGCGGCCGGGCCGGCCGGCTGCAGCGCGCCGCGCAGATGACGCCGCGGCCCGTCGGCGTACCGATCCACAAGAAACCGTACCATGTTGACGACGTTTTCTTCGGAGCCGGCGAGCCAGTACTGCAGCGTCAAAAAGTAGGCACGCACATCCTGCGCGGGTCCGGGAATGAACCGCAGGATCTGGGGGATACGCCGCAGCATCTTCATCTGCTGCGCGCCGGCACTCGCACCGCCCTTACTGCCGCCGCGCAGGCGTTTGAGCAGGCCGATGGCGCCGCCCGGCGAGCCATTCATGGTGAAGCGTCCGAGTCGCGTCAGGCGAATCACATCTCCGGCGGACATGCAGCCGACCATCGCGTCGCAATGATCACGGCGGCTCTGCAGCTGCGGCAGCACGGCCTTGAAATGGTCCTCGAGAAACAGCATGGAAGCGAACACGATGTCGCCGTGCGCGATGTCGCTGCGACAGCGCTCGAGTGCCTGGGGGTCGCTGTCCCATTCGGCTGCAGCGTGTACGCTCAACGTGAGTCCCGGAAGATCGCGCATGAGCGTTGCGCGCGCGCGCTCTGCAGCGCTCGCCAAGTGCGTGTCCAAGGTCACGATCACCACTCTCACGGGCGTGGAATCAGCGCGCGAAATGAGCTTTGGCATCGTAGAGCGTCTCCAAAGTTATGGTTGCCACCCCGCGGTCCTGCGCGAATTTCTCCGTATTGCGCCGTGCCTTGCCGCGAACAAAGAACGGGATCCTGCCGAGCTCATGCTCGGCTTCCTGAGCCCAGGAGAGCGTGCCTGCCGGCTTCGCATCTGGCGCGGGTTCCTGGCGCGTATGCCCAGCGCCGAGATGCGAGGCTGCCGCTGCGCCGTGAAACTCAAAGTCGCTGCTGAACATTCCGAGCAGGTGCTCTTCGAGCCCCATCATGAGCGGATGAATCCAGGTGTCGAAGAGCACGTTTGCGCCCTCAAACCCCATCTGCGGTGAGTAACGCGCCGGAAAGTCCTGTACATGGACAGGCGCGGAAATCACCGCGCAGGCGATGCCCAATCTCTTGGCAATGTGCCGTTCCATCTGGGTTCCGAGCACAAGCTCCGGCTGCAACTCGCTGATGCGCGCTTCCACCTCCAGGTAGTCGTCGCTGATGAGCGCTTCGACGCCATGCGCGCCGGCGGCTTCGCGCACCGCGCGCGCTTGTTCGCGACTGTAGGTGCCGATGCCGACGACGGTGAAACCAAGCTCATCGCGCGCCACGCGGGCGGCGGCCACGGCGTGCGTCGCATCACCAAACACGAATACCCGCTTGCCGGTGAGATAAGTCGAGTCGACCGACTTCGAATACCACGGCAGTCGCGAGGATTCCTGCTCGAGGAGCGGCGCTGCGTCGACGCCGGCAAGGGCGGCAACTTCTGCCAGGAATTCGCGCGTCGCCGCGACGCCGATCGGAATGGTGCGCGTCGACGGCATGCCAAAGGCGCGCTGCAGCCACTGCGCGGTGGGCGCCGCAATCTCCGGATACATCACGACGTTGAAATCCGCATCGCCGAGGCGCGCGAGATCCGCAGGCGATGCGCCTGCGGGCGCGACGACGTTGACTTCGATGCCGAGCAGCTTGATCAGCCGCAGCACTTCTACCAAGTCATCACGGTGACGAAAGCCAAGGGCCGTCGGTCCGAGGACATTGCAGCGGGGCGGCCGGTTCGCCGGGCGCGCAGTCGGCACGCTTCCAGGCGCCGGCGCGTGCGGGCCGGCGAATGCGCGCGCGATGCGATAGAACGTTTCCCCGGCGCCCCAATTCTCTTTACGCTGATACGCGGGCAGTTCGAGTGCGACGACGGGCACCGGCAGCCTGAGCGCCTGCGCAAGACCGCCCGGATCATCCTGAATGAGCTCTGCCGTACAGGAGGCGCCGACCAATAATGCCTGCGGCTTGAATCGCTCATAGGCTTCACGCGCGGCATTTTGAAACAGCGCGGCGGTGCTGCTCCCAAGATCGCGCGCTTGGAACGTGGTGTAAGTGACCGGGGGTCGCTTCGAACTGCGCTCGATCATGGTGAAAAGCAGATCCGCGTACGTGTCTCCCTGTGGCGCGTGCAGCACGTAATGCACCCCGGTCATGGCCGCTGCGATTCGCATCGCGCCCACGTGTGGCGGCCCTTCGTACGTCCAGAGTGTGAGCTGCATGCGTCAGGCCACCAGCCGCGCGCGCCGCACGAGTGGCCGTGCAAATAACTCGGCCAAGTCAGCCGCTTGGTCATATCCCTGTATCGGCGTGAACACGAGTTCGATCGACCACTTCGTCGTGATGCCGCACGCTTCGAGCGGATTGGCGAGCCCCAGGCCGCAGACGACCAGATCCGGCCGGGATGCGCGACAGCGATCGAGTTGTTTCTCGACGTCCTGCCCTTCGCTCATCGGTGTTCCCGGCGGCAGAAGAAGGAGCTCGGCCGCGAGATGCTGGCGGTGCAGATACGGACTACCGACTTCGACGATGTCGCATCCGAGCTCACGCATGAGGAAGCGCGCAAGCGGTATCTCGAGCTGCGAATCCGGAAATAGGAATACGCGTTTGCCGGCGAGTTCCGGGCGGTAGCGCGCCACGGCGCGCGATGCGCGCTCCATGGCCGTCGCAGTGACAGCGCAAAAGCGGGCCGGACTCACATGCCAGACATCCGCGGCGGCCTTAAGCCATTGCGTCGTGCCCTCCACGCCGAGCGGAAAGGGCGCCGTCAGGCGTTGCGCGCCGCGCTCTTCAAGCGCACGCGCCGTATCGGCGAGGAACGGCTGGGCGAGCAGAAAGTACGTGCTAGGTCCGATCGGCGCTAGATCCGAGGCCCGCCGCGGTGGAAAAAAGTGCAGCGGTCCGACGCCCATGGCGTCGAACAGTCGGCGCATCTGGTCCTCGACGACGTCAGCCAATGCGCCCACGACGAGTATCGCGGGCTCAGCTTGCGCTTCAGCGGGCGGCATCTCAGGCACGAGCGAGGCAAGACACGCATCCTCCCCCTGGGTGAACGTCGTCTCGATGCCGCTGCCGGAATAATTGAGCACGCGCACGCGTGGTTGATGCGTCCGGGAAAGCCGCACAGCCGCACGCGACAGATCGAGCTTGATCACCTCGGAAGGGCAGGACCCCACCAGGAACAGAATTCGAATATCGGGCCGGCGCTCGAGCAGGCGGCCGACTACGCGGTCGAGCTCGTCATTCGCGTCCGCAAGGCCGGCGAGGTCGCGCTCGTCAATGATGGCCGTCGCGAAGCGCGGCTCGGCGAAGATCATGACCCCCGCGGCCGACTGAATCAGATGCGCGCAGGTGCGCGAACCAACCACCAGAAAAAAGGCGTCCTGGATTTTTCTGTGCAGCCAGATAATGCCGGTAAGACCGCAGAAGACCTCCCGCTGCCCCCGCTCGCGCAAAATAGTCCTTTCGCTGCAGCCGGTCGGGGGGGTGGGAGGGGGCGCGCTCATTTCGTTGCAGCGAGGACAGTGCCCCGCCCATCCGCAGGCACCGGCCATTCGCGTCGCGCTTGACGCAGCTTCAGCAGGAACTGCGTTGCGTTGATGGCATACGCAAGGTAGGCTCCGAGTGCGAGAAACATCTGGTAGCGCAGCTCGAGAAAGCCTGAGAACAAGGCAGCGAGATAGGCGGTATGCAGGGCCAGAACGACCATGCTGAACAGGTCCTCCCAGAAGAAGACTCGCGCGAACAAGTATCGTCCGAAGACGGCGCGTTCCCAGAGGCAGCCGGTGATCATGATTGCGTACAAAAACAGCGTCTTGATCACAACCGAGACGCTGGCGAGCGTCGCGCCGCTGCCGGTGACGAGGTACCGCAGCACCAGAGCAACACTGACCAGGAATGCGAGGAACTGCAGTGGCGCGAGCACTGCCTGTACGGTTGTCCAGCCGGATGCATCACGCCGGCGCCGCTCATCAGGGCTGTACAGGGACGATCTAGCGGCTTGGGCTCCCCTCGGCGGCATTTCTTATGTGCTCGCTATCATTGCGACCGCGGTTTATCGCGTCCGGGGAAATCTAGAACGGCGCGTACAAACTGTCAACAGAACTATACGTAAATCTAACTTGACACTTCTCTGCCGATGGGATTATTCATAGGCTGCGGTGCCGCGGTCGCACTCCGCCGGATCGGGAGAGTCGTGCCATGCCAATAACAACGGGCGTACGCCCGATAGCGGACTCGAGAGGGGGGATTCTGATGCCGAACGCAACACCGTGGGACGAGCGGGACAGGCGGCGGTCCAGTCCGGCGCGAACTGCTCGCGCCGCACTGGCTCGACGCCTGTATGCCGCGCCCCGGCTCATGCCCCGACTGCTGAAGATCTTAGAGGGGGAGATCATTCCGAGGCTGCTTCTTGCGCACCGGCCGGTTTCCGGGACGAAGGACCTGAACGGTGCGGCTCACGGTGCGGTCGAGGCCCACGACGTCACTGCTTTTGTGCGTCTCCTCTTGGGACCGGATGTGACGGCCGCGGCCGGATATATCCATACAATGCGTGCGCGGGGGCTATCGCTCGAACAGGTCTATCTTGATCTGCTTGCGCCCGCGGCGCGCCTCCTTGGCAAGATGTGGGATGAGGATTTGCGCAGCTTCGCCGACGTGGCCAGCGGACTATTCCGGATGCGGCAGCTGTTGCATGAATTCAGCCCAACGTTCGTGAACGAGTCCGACTGTGCCGATCACGGCCAACGCGTTCTGCTGGTGCCGCTGCCAGGAGAGCACCACACATTCGGACTCGTCATGGTTGGCGAGTTTTTCCGGCGCGCAGGCTGGGATGTATGGGATATGTTCCCGGATTCGACGGCCGAGCTGCGGGCCCTGGCGCGCTCACAGTGGTTTTCCGTAATCGGATTATCTCTGAGCTCTCAGACTCGCATTCGCGAGCTTGCGCCGATCATTCGCAGCGTGCGCGACGCTTCCCGTAATCCCACGGTGCGCGTGATGATCGGCGGCCAGCCGTTCATCGAGCGTGCGGATCTCGTGGCGGCGGTCGGTGCCGACGGCAGCAGCAGCGACGCACGATGCGCGGCGATTGAGGCGAAGAAACTGCTCGCAGCACGGGAAAATCGGGTGTGAAGCTTACGAGGAAAAGCGATAATCACGCCGCTTCGGAATCGTAACGCGGCGAGATGTCTGTTTGTCGGTGAAGAAACTCAAGAAAGTAAAGAAACTGCTTGGCAACCTTGATGCGGAAGCCACAGGAGATCTGATCGCCGCGGCTGCGGATATTGTTTTGATTCTTGACAAGCGCGGTGTCATTCGCGACGTCGCGTTTGGCAGCAAGGCTCTCTCCGCGGATATTCCCGGCCGATGGCTCGGCCGATCCTGGCCCGATACCGTTACGGCTGAGAGCCGCTCAAAGGTTGAAGCGATGCTGCAGGATTCAGGATCCAAGGCGGAAAGACGCTGGCGGCAGGTGAACCATCCGGCAGTGCGCGGTGCGAATGTACCGGTTCTATACAGCGCCATTCAGGTCGGAAGTGAAGGCCGCGTCGTCGCCATGGGGCGCGATCTGCGCATGATAGAAAGCCTGCAGCAGCGGCTGCTGGACGTCGAGCAGTCGATGGAGAAGGAGTTTTCACGATTGCGGCACGCGGAGACCCGCTACCGCCTGCTGTTTCAGATCGCAAGCGAAGCGGTGCTGATCGTCGATGCGTCCACGGGCAAGGTGACCGAGGCCAATCCCGCGGCGAGCCAGATGCTCGGCGCCAGCGTGCGCCGCCTCGTCGGGCGCACTTTTGCCGAGGGCTTTGATGCGCACGGTAGCCGTGACATCGAAGCATTGCTCGCGGCAGTGCGTACGACCGGACACGGCGAAGAAGTGCGGGCGAGCCTCGCGGCCGATGGCCGGGAGTTCGTAGTCTCGGCATCACTTTTTCGGCAGCATGATGCATCACATTTCCTCGTGCGGCTGCGCGCCGTTGGCGCCGAAGCGGGAACGGAATCCACCGAGTCGACACCCGCGCAGTCACGTTTGCTCGAGGTGCTGGAGGGCTCTCCCGACGGACTCGTCGTTACGAGCCCGGACGGCGAGATTCTTACGGCCAACCGTGCTTTTCTCGACTTGGCGCAGCTGGCAACGGCCGACCAGGCTTGCGGTCAGCCGCTTGATCGATGGCTCGGCCGCCACGGCGTCGACGGCGTTGACCTACGGGTACTCATCACCAATCTTCGTCAGCATGGTTCCGTGCGGTTGTTCGCGACGACGCTGCGCGGTGAATATGGCTCAAGCTGCGACGTAGAAGTCTCGGCAGTCTCCGCGTTGAACGGCGAAGAGCCTTGCTTGGGATTTACAGTGCGCAACGTCGAGAAGCGCGCCACAACCAATCTCAAGAAGGCCCAGAGTCTGCCGCGTTCCGCGGACGAATTGACGGAGCTCATCGGGCGGGTGCCGCTTAAGGACCTGGTGCGCGAAACGGCGGACGTCATCGAACGCCTGTGCATCAGCGCTGCTCTTAAGCTCACGGGCGACAATCGTGCGACCGCGGCTGAGATGCTCGGTCTGTCGCGTCAAAGCTTGTACGCCAAGCTGCGGCGTTACGGACTGGGCGACCTCGGGACCGAAAAATAACAGGTCTGCTACGCAAGTGTAAATCAGACTAGACGCTGAGGTCTGTCAAGCGTACTTTTCGCGTATGTCACGCCCTGCGGTCAGCGCGGTTGTCCAGCTGCTCAAACCGATCACTTGGTTTGCACCGATGTGGGCATTCGGCTGTGGACTGATCTCGGTGAGCGCTCAAGGCAGATCGCCGTGGCTTGCCGTGTGCGCAGGTGTTTTGCTCGCAGGGCCCCTCGTTTGCGCGACCAGCCAAGCAGTCAACGACTGGTTCGATCGGCATGTCGATGCGATCAATGAGCCGACTCGGCCGATTCCTTCCGGGCGCATTCCGGGCCGGTGGGGCCTTTATATCGCGATCGTCTGGACGGCCTTATCGCTGCTGGTTGCCTCGACGCTCGGGGTCTGGGGATTCGGCGCGGCGATCATCGGATTGTTGCTCGCGTGGGCGTACAGCGCCCCGCCAATTCGCCTGAAACGCAATGGCTGGTGGGGAAACGCCGCAGTGGCCGTGTGCTACGAAGGCGTACCGTGGGTTACGGGCGCGGCGATCATGGCCGCAGGCGCCATGCCCGAATGGCGCGTGCTGGCCATCGCGTTTCTCTACAGCTTTGGCGCGCACGGCATCATGACGCTCAACGACTTCAAGTCGGTGGAAGGTGACCGCCAGCTGGGAATCGGTTCGCTGCCTGTGCGGCTCGGCGTGACCAATGCCGGACGCGTCGCCTGCTTCGTGATGGCATTTGCACAATGTGTGGTTGTCGCAATGCTGCTGGCATGGGGAAAGGTCATGTACGCGACGTTCGTAGCGGTGCTGTTGATCGCACAAGTGATCCTGATGGTGCGTCTGCTGCGCAGTCCGCGTGAACGTGCTCCCTGGTACAACGCAACCGGAACCAGTTTGTATGTCGTGGGCATGCTACTCGGTGCCTTTGCTCTTCGTTCGGACATGCTCCCGCCCACATGAGCCGCGGCGAACTCAGCTGGGCCGGGATCGCGCGCCTCGGACTGGTGCAGGCTTCCGTGGGAGCGATGGTCGTGCTCATGACGTCGACCATGAATCGCGTGATGGTCGTCGAGCTTGCGATGCCGGCAATACTGCCCGGACTGCTCGTCGCTTTGCACTACGCCGTACAAATCGCACGACCGCGATTCGGCTACGGCTCGGATCTGGGAGGCCATCGCACGCCGTGGATCGTCGGCGGCGTGGCCCTGCTCGGACTAGGTTCCGTAGGCGCCGCCACGGCCATTTCCGTGATGGCCGTGCATCCCACAGCCGGTATTCTTGCGGCGATCGGCGCCTTCGCGCTCATTGGTATCGGCGTCGGCGCAGCCGGCACGTCACTCCTCGTGCTGCTCGCCAAATGCGTTGACGCCCGCCGACGGCCGGCCGCAGCAACCATCGTGTGGATGATGTTGATCGTCGGTTTCGTCGTGACCACAGCGGTTGCCGGCCCATTGCTTGCACCCTATTCGCCGGCGCGGCTGATTGCGGTGACGGCGGGCGTGGCTGCGGTCGCATTCGCCGTAACGGTGTGTGCGGTATGGAATGTAGAAGGCCACGCCGAGCTGCGTCCACAGCTCCCAGCGGGCGTGGCCACAAAGAGTCACAGCGCCGCCGGCGGCAGAACAAGCCGGCCATTCCGCGCCGCCCTCGCGCAAGTGTGGGGCGAGTCGCAGACTCGCCAGTTCACGATCTTCGTATTTGTGTCGATGCTCGCCTACAGCGGCCAGGAACTGATCGTAGATCCGTTCGCGGGCGCGGTTTTTCATTTGACGCCTGCACAGTCGACGGCTCTGAGTTCGGTGCAGCACGGTGGCACATTCATCGGCATGCTGTTGATAGCAATAATCGCGACCGCGGCTGGCACTTCGCGCTTGGGTTCACTGCGCGGCTGGACTGTGGCAGGTTGCATCGGGTCTGCGTTTGCGCTCGTGGGCCTTGCGCTCGCCGGACCCATCGGTCCCGCGTGGCCGCTGCGCGCCTCGATTTTTGCACTCGGCGTCGCAAACGGAGCTTTCGCAGTTGCGGCCATCGGCTCGATGATGGCGCTCGCGGGTGTCGGCGAGCCGTCGCGCGACGGCGTCCGCATGGGTTTGTGGGGCGCCGCGCAGGCAGTGGCTTTTGCCGTGGGCGGCGTCATTGCAACCGGCGCCGTGGATTGTGCGCGGCACCTCCTCGGCGCGCCGACGGCCGCCTATTCCACAGTATTCGCAGGCGAAGCCATGCTTTTCCTCTGTGCGAGCGTACTGGCCGCGCGCGTTGGATCAGGCGCGCAAAGCCTACACTCGCCGTCCCTCGCGGCCGTATACCAAACACCTGTCGCGGAGGTTCGCTGGGGATGAGCACTCTCGAGCCCGAGCTATTTGACGTTGTTGTCGTCGGAGGCGGCCCGTGCGGCGCGACTGCGGCAACCCATCTTGCGCGCGCGGGCGTTCGGGTGCTGCTGCTTGACCGCGCCGGTCGCATCAAGCCATGCGGCGGAGCAATTCCGCCGCAGGTCATGAAGGATTTCGCGATACCAGAATCGCTGCTGGTGGCGCGCGCCACGTCGGCACGGATGGTCTCGCCGCGGGATCGGCGCGTGGACATGCCGATCAGCGGAGGGTTTGTCGGCATGGTGGATCGCGACGTATTCGACGAGTGGTTGCGTGATCGCGCCGCGAGCAGCGGCGCCACGCGCAGGTCCGGCGATTTTGAAACGCTCAGCCGCGATGCCTCCGGCGTGGCCGTCATTGATTACCGCAGCACCGCAGTCGAGGGGGCGAACGAGCCGTCACGAGTGCGTGCAAGAGCCGTTATCGGCGCGGATGGCGCCAACTCCAGCGTCGCGCGTGCATTTGTGGCGCCGACGAAGCGTGCACCGCATGTGCTGGCATATCACGAGATCATCCGCTCGCCCTCCTTCGGCAACTCAAACTTCGATCAGTCGCGATGCGACATCTACTACTGCAGCCGACTGTCGCCGGACTTTTACGGGTGGGTATTTCCGCACGGAGAAACCACCAGCATCGGCGTGGGCAGTGCTCGCAAAGGCTTCTCGCTGCGGCGCGCCGTCGAGGCGCTGCGCAAGGAAACAGGACTAGATGCTACCGAAACCGTGCGGCGCGAAGGTGCGCCGATCCCGCTGCACCCCCTGCGGCGCTGGGACAACGGGCGCGACATCGTCCTCGCCGGAGATGCTGCCGGAGTAGTCGCTCCGGCATCCGGGGAGGGGATCTACTACGCGATGACAAGCGGTCGCCTCGCCGCCGAGGCCGTCATGAATTTCCTCGTGACCGGTCGTGCGCGCGAGCTGCGTGCGGCGCGCAGGCGCTTCATGCGAATGCATGGAAGAGTGTTTTTTATTCTCGGCATCATGCAGCGCTTCTGGTATTCGAGTGACGGACGGCGCGAACGCTTCGTCAGCATTTGCCGTGACCCGGATGTACAGCGGCTCACGTGGGAAGCCTACATGTACAAGCGGCTCGTGCGCGCCCGGCCGCTGGCGCATGTGCGCATCTTTTTCAAGGATCTGCTGCATCTCTTTGGAGTAGTGCGACCATGATGGCGGCCAAGCAAAATCGCCTCCAGCTGCTGGCGGGAGCGGGCCTGGCGGCGATCGCGGTCGCAGGCCTCGGCGCTCTGACCACGCAGCTCGGGCCCTGGTACTACAGCCTGAGCTTGCCAAAGTGGAAACCGCCCGACTGGCTCTTCGGCCCGGCATGGACGGTTATCTTCGGGCTGGCAGCAGCCTCGGGGTTTATCGCCTTGAGCCGCTCGCCACGGCATTCCGCCGTCAGCGCACGCATACTCGCACTGTTCGCCATCAACGGCACGCTGAACATTCTCTGGAGTGTGCTGTTCTTTAGACTGCACCGCCCCGACTGGGCGCTGCTGGAAGTGCTCCTGCTATGGTTCTCCATCGCGGCGTTGATGGCGGTGATCAGTCGCGCTTCGAAGCTCGCAAGCCTCTTGCTCCTTCCCTATCTTTTATGGGTCACTTTTGCGGCAGTGCTCAACTATTCCGTCGTGCAGTTGAACGCACCGTTTAGTTCAGGCTGAGCGCGCAGTCGGATATATCTATTACGGATTTACGCATGAAATTATGGACGCTGATGACTTGTGCATTGCTGGCATTCGGTGGCGCGCGTATCGCACAGGCAGCCGGCGCGCTCTGCAAGCTTCAGATCACAGGCAACGATCTGATGCAATACGATAAGAAGGAGCTGAAGGTTCCAAGCGATTGCTCTCAAATAGAGCTCACCCTGACGCATACGGGCAAGCTGCCGGCGCAGACCATGGGCCATACCTGGGTATTGGCCAAAACGACCGATGTCAGCGCGATCATCAATGCAGGCATTGGCGCCGGAGCCGCAAACAATTACGTGGCGCCGGGGGACAAGCGCGTCATCGCATCGACGAAGATCGTCGGCGGCGGCCAAAGCACGTCAATTACGTTTCCAGCCTCGGCCCTGAAGCCCGGTGGGGATTATACTTTTTTCTGCAACTTCCCAGGGCACGCGGCACTCATGACCGGTAAGTTCATCGTCGGCTGATGTTTGCAGGCGCTCATGTCGTCGATTTGATCCTGGTGCTCATCGGCGCAGAGGCGGCGCTGATTTACGCGTTCAGGCGCTGGAATCCCGCGCGCGCGTCACTCGCGCCCCTGGCGTGGACGCTCGCCTCCGGAGCATCGCTGTTGCTCGCATTGCGTGCGTCGCTCGCCAGCGCCGCGTGGTTCTGGATCGCAGGGTGTCTGGTCGCGGCGCTCATCACGCATCTGGTCGATCTCTCGCAGCGCTTGCGCTAAATATTCGGAATTTGCTGAGTATCTTCGGCATGATGGGCACGCCGCCAGTATACCTGCGAGCAAACCGCAACCTCTGAGAGAGCGCGGTCGCTGCGCGCGCTGCCGTTAGCGTGCTCGATCATCGGCAGACCCAAGAACGGCGCGCCTTCCTGCCTGCACCGTCTCCGCGGTTGACGCCCGAATTCCGTGGTTGTGGCATCATCCGAGCATGCTTGAGGAGCATCGCGTCCGCATCGAATTGTTCCGGAACTCGCGCGGGGGTTTCCCGTGAGCGCCATTGCCGCATTGCGCCTCGCGACGTGGCCCGCCCATCAGAGGCTTGAGAAGCGCCTCGACGTCAAGACGCGGTTTTCCAATCTCGACGCTTACCGCGCGCATCTTCAGAGGATGTGGGGATTCTACGCCCCGGTTGAACAGCGGTTCGGCGTTGACGGCTTCGGCGGCGCGCTCGCGGACTACGAAGCGCGGCGCAAACTGCCACTTCTCACGCGAGATCTGATTGCCCTTGGTGCTGACTCCCAAGCCGTGATGCTCACGGATCAATGCCAAAGCGTCCCCGCGTGTCCGGATCCGGCGGCCGCATTTGGGTGCCTGTACGTACTGGAAGGCGCGACTCTCGGCGGGCGGATGCTGTTACCGCTTGTCGAGAGCCGTCTCGAACTCAGTGCGGAGCACGGCGCTGCATTCTTGGCGAGCTATGGCGAAGCTGTCGCGGTGATGTGGCGCAGCTTTGGCGCCGCGCTCGATGCCTGGTGCAGGGTGCCGGAGCGCGCCGCTTGCGCGGCGCGAACCGCCGTTGCGACTTTTGACGCGCTGGGTGCCTGGCTGTGTGAGGGTCGGGCGTGAGCAACGTTTCGGTCCGCTTTGGTGAAGCCGATCTGACGACGTGCGACCGCGAGCCTATACACATTCCGGGATCAATTCAGCCGCATGGCGTGCTGCTAGTCGTCGATCGCCAGAGTCTCGTCATCGAGCAGGTAGCGGGAGACACGATGTCGTTGCTGGGCATCGACGCCGAAGGAGCGATTGGGTTGCAAGTGCCCGCACTGCTCGAGTCGGAGGCCGAAACTTTTGTGCGCGCGCAGTTGGGAACAACGAGTGCGTTCGTTGCGCCCACGATGCGTTTGGGAATCAACCCGCGCCGGGGATCGTCGCCCCTGGACCTTACCATTCACGCCATAGACCGTACCGCCATCATTGAGCTTGAGCCCGCGCGGCGGACGATGACCAGCGCCGGCGATCCGATCGCGCAGCTGAAAACACTGATGGCGGCCGTGCAGCTTACGACCAGCGTCGACGAATGCTGCGCGGCGGCCGCCGCGGCCATGCGCGCCGCGACCGGCTTCGATCGCGCCATGGTGTACCGGTTTCTGCCTGACGGCAGCGGCGTCGTCGCCGCGGAAGAGGCCAGTGCTGGACTCGAGTTGTTCCTCGGATTGCATTACCCGGCGTCGGACATTCCCAAACAGGCACGGGAACTCTATCGCCGCAATTGGCTGCGCGCGATTCCGAATATCAATTACATCGCGGCCCCATTGCGCCCACCAACGAATCGGCGCACGGGTAAGCCGATCGATATGAGCCACTGCGATCTTAGAAGTGTCTCGCCTATCCACGTCGAGTATCTGCGCAACATGGGAGTCTGCTCGACGCTTTCCGCGTCAATCATTTGCCAGGATCAGCTGTGGGGCATGCTGGTGTTGCATCATTACTCCCCCCGGCATGTGTCGGCCGACTTGCGGGTTGCGTGCGAAACGTTTGCGCAGATCCTCTCCTTGCATGTCCAAGCCAGGACGCTCGCTGAGACCTCCGTGTTGCGCAATGATTCACGCCGCATACGTGAGGCACTCGTCGAGCGGCTGACCGGCGCGACCGATATCGGCGGTGTCCTCGCCTCGAGCGATCTGTTGGGCTACATCCGCGCGACGGGGGCGGTCGTATATCTGGAGGGCCATTTACACTTCGTGGGCGACACACCCGCGGCTCCCGAGGTTCTGGCGCTCGTCGAATGGCTCAACGGGATCAAACTGCAGATGTTCGCGACCGAGCACCTCTCGGCCGAGTATCCGCCGGCGCGAGCGTTTGCCGGAATCGCGAGCGGCCTGCTCGCCGTGGGACTTTCGCGCGTACCGCGCGATTATGTACTGTGGTTCCGCCCTGAGTTCGGGCGCACGGTGCGCTGGGCAGGTGATCCTTCGAAGCCGACCAAGGTCGACCGTCACGGCGCGCGGCTGACGCCGCGCGGCTCGTTTGCCGAATGGCTCGAGGTCACCAAATTGCAGTCGGAGGCGTGGTCCGCCGTCGATCTCGAGGCCGCGGAAAATCTGCGCGTGGTACTGTTGGAAAGCGTGCTCATCAGCGTGGATCTTGCGCGGCGCGAGCGTGCGCTCGAGGCCACCAGAGTCATGGCGGAGGAACTTGAGCGGCGTGTCGCGCAACGTACCGAGCAATTACGCGCGCTCGCTGCCGACCTGGAAGCGGTGGAAGATCGTGAGCGGCGGCAGATCGCGCGCGACCTGCACGACGACCTCGGCCAAACGCTCGCCGCCGCGCGCATCCGCCTTGCCGGGCTTTGCAACGACAAGCGCGCTGACGTCCGCGGTCCGGCAAACGACGTGGGCGCATTGATCGATCGCGCCAATAGCTCGATCCGGTCGCTGGCGGCACAGCTGGCACCCGATGTGCTGCATGAACTGGGGCTGTCCCCTGCGCTCGACTGGCTGGGGGAGGAAATCGAGCGAATCTTCGGGCTCAAGGTGAACGTCATTGACGACGGCACGCCAAAGCCTCTGACGCAGGAAGTGCGCTCGATTCTCTATCGGGCAGTGCGCGAATTGCTCATCAACACCGCCAAGCATGCGCAGACTGATGCCGCGATCGTCGAGTCGGAGTGTCACGGGGAGCGGATCGTCGTGCGCGTTTCCGACAATGGGGTCGGCTACGACTCCAAGGCGGTTTTTGAAGGTCCGCATCGAGGTCTGGGGCTCATCAGTGTCCGCGAGCGGTTGGCCCTCATCGGCGGCACTGCGGAGCTGCGATCCGCGCGCGGTGAAGGCACGGTTGCGGTGCTGACCGCGCCGCTGCACACCCATGACGAGTCAGCGCTTGAGCGGCGCGGCAGATGACTATCCGTGTATTTCTGGTTGAAGATCACCGTATGGTGCGTGAGGCCCTGTGCGAGGTGCTCCAAAAGGAGCTCGACATCGAAGTTGTGGGCGAAGCAGGCGATGCACGCGATGCGCTCGAGCAGGTGAGGCAGCTGCGCCCCGATGTCGTCGTGCTCGACATCAGGCTTCCCGACCTCAACGGCATCGAGGTTGCCGCGCGCCTGAAGGATGCAGGCAGCCAAGCGCGGGTGGTGGCACTTTCGGCGTTTTCCGACAAACGCTTCGTGACCGCGATGCTGCGCTCGGGCGCATCCGCTTACGTGACAAAATCGGCTGCGGGCACGGAGCTGGTACGCGCAATCCGGGCGGTTGCGGCGGGGCAGGGCTATTTTTCGCCGGATATCGCGCGGGAAGTGGTGACTGAATTGCGCGATCAGCCCGCCGCAGGCGAAACGCCGCAGCTCGCTCGCCGTGAGCGTGAAGTTTTGCGTCTCATTGCGGAAGGAGTGCGCTCGCCGGCCATTGCTGAGCAGCTGCACGTGTCCGTCGCTACGGTCGAGGTGCACCGTCGCAACATCATGCGCAAGCTCGGGCTGCGAACCATAGCCGAACTCACCAAGCACGCCATACGCGAAGGGATCGTCTCCCTGTAACCCGAGACTTTCGGATCATGCATACCGGGTTCCCGGTAGTGAGCGCTCCGGGAAATGGGGATGTGCCTGACCGGCACCGGCCTATACGCTGCTTCTGACCACACCGGAAGCACCGTGTGTGGCGCTGCCCCGATTCCCAATGAGCCCATGGGCGCCGTTCAGTGCCAAAAGTCTCAGAAGCTGTTCGTAACTGGCTGATTCTGAAGAATCGGCGGCCCGCTGGAGCCCCGAATAATGCCCGGATTTCTTCGGGAGTCGGGTTAGCCGCTGGCCCCGCGCGCGAGCGCACCGCGGTTCGGCCGGCCGAACTCCCCTATGACCAGCTCTTCGCCGCCGCGGCCGAACCCGTTCTAATAGTCGACGCGGCGACCGAGTGCATTGTGGAGGCGAATCCGGCTGCCGCTGCCTTATTGACTTCGACTCGCCCTGCACTCGTCGGGGCGCTCTTGACCGACGCTTTTGTGGCCTCCGGTGCCGAGCCAATCAGGAGCTCGCTTTCACGGGCACGCAGGCACGGAAGCTCGAAGGCGCTCAGCGTCCGAACGCGCGACGGCGGCGCCGAGCTCACCGCGACCTTGTCGCTCTTTCGAACCGCCGCGGAGTCCTATGTTCTGGTTCGCCTGACAGCGCCGTCGTCCGCGCTACTCCACAGTCTTCGGGGAGGCGGTCGCTCGAAAGTTTTGGACGCGATCGAAAGCGCGTCGGTTGGCTTTTTGATGACCGACTCGAACTTCAACGTCGAGTACGCGAATCCGGCGTTTGTCGAGATGATCGAGTTGAGCTCGGTGGATGAAGTGGTCGGCAAAACTCTGATGCACTGGCTCGAGCTCTCAGCGGCAGACCTGGCGAGGCTGAGTGAACAAATGTCGCATCGTAAGGCCGTGACTGTACTCACGACACGCCTGCGTTCGGATCAAAAACGGTCGTGCGATGTCGAGGTTTCCGCAGTCGCGGTCCCAGACCAAGAAAACGCGTGCTGGGGCTTTAGCATCCGCCACCGCCCAATTCTAAATTGACCCCGGCATACGCCTCCTGAGAGCCGCAGCTCGGGCTAAAGCCGAGCGGTTCTTCAAAAAACCAAGAAAGCCGATCGTGGGCGTCGCGGCTTGTGCCAGTATTGTCTCGATCCTACTTCCCTAGTAATGTTGACTCAGGGCTCGGGGGGGCCGCGACTGCCGAAGTAAGGAGAGCGCGTGTCGGGCCGACGATCCAGCGAAGGCGATTCAACGCTATCGAATGCGGCGTTCGCGTCAGGCGCGTTGACAATATCCTCGTCCGGACGTCCAGCACCCAAAGATGAATTAGATTGTGTCGATGTGATCGCAGTCGCCGGCAAGCGCGCGCACGCCCTGCCGCACTGGACCGACGAAGCACGTCTCGCGGGGTTGGTCCGCACACTTGAAGGGGAGATCGTGCCGCGGCTGCTCTCACTGGCCGTGTCGGCTCAAACCGAGCGGTCGCAGAAGACGGCCGGACAAACGAGTGCACCCGGCGACGTGGCCGAACTGGCACGACTGCTGCTCGAGCACGACCGGGGTGCTGCTATTGCTTTCATCCAGATGCTGCGCGAGGGTGGGACGCCCCTGGAACGCATCTATATCGATATTCTCGCGCCGACCGCGCGACTCCTCGGAGAGCTTTGGGAGCACGAGGTCTGTGATTTCAAGGAGCTTGCCACGGGCTTGCAACGCCTCCTGTCGGTGCTCCGAGAGTTCAGCAAAGTCCGACTCTAGCTTCAGGCGTGCGCATGCCGGCAGCCCGTAAATGCAGCGGGGGGAAGGCATAGCGAGCTTTTAGCCCGCGTCATTTTCCAAGCGCATGGGGCTGTGGGTCTTGAGCTTTGCATGCACGTGCCGTCGGTGGTGCGTAAGCGCGCGCAGGACACCGCCATACACTCTTCTTCGCGAACCGGACCGATTTCTCTGTCGCGCCGGCAGACGCGAACGGCGCGCGCAGGGTGCGACCAGGCGCTGGCGGAGGAGGTAGTTCACGACCGCCGGCGCCGCTTCTTTACTGCGTCCAATTCATCCGCGTCCGCGTACCTTTGGTTCGCAGCGTGAAGCTGCGCGCCGTCCCGTACGCGGCGGCATACTGTCACGGACCGTGTGCCATTGTACTGCGAGGTAGCGACGCGCCATGAACGACAAGACCATCCTGCGAGCGCTGTTCGGATTCATTCTGATTTCGCTGCTTGCGTACAACCTCTGGGCGACGGCACAACAGCCGCTCTTGCAGTGGGCGGGGTTAACCACACGCCCTGACAACTGGTGGACAATTGCAACGCTCATCGATGCTTACTATGGCTTCGTGACCTTTTATGTTTGGGTCGTATACAAGGAGCGCCGCTGGCACGCCCGAGTCATCTGGTTCGTCGCTATCATGGCGCTCGGCAACATTGCGATGTCGGCCTACGTGCTCCTGCAGCTGGCGCGTCTGCGCGCCGACGAACCCGCCGCCGCGGTTCTCACCGCGCGCCGCTGAGCAATTGCGATGGTGCAGAACCCCTGGGCCCTGCTCGCCATCGGCGCCCTTGTCGTGGCAGTGATCATGCTCGCGCTGTGGCTACTGGGGCTGGCCCGCAATAATTTCAGCTACGTCGACATCGGCTGGTCAGCCAATTTCGCGGTGCTGGCGGTTCTGTACGCCGCGTGCGCTCCCGGATACGCGCCGCGTAGTTGGCTGGTCGCGGCAATGTTCGGCGTGCACGGATTGCGGCTCGCGTGGCATCTGGCCACGCGTATCGTCGGTCAGCCCGAAGAGGGACGCTATGTGCAGCTGCGCAGGGATTGGGCGCGCGGAGGCAGGGTATCGATGAACGCAAAATTTCTACTGTTCTTCGAATTCCAGGCGCTTCTCAACGTGTTCCTGTCGTTGCCGCTGCTGCTCGTGACGCTCGACCCGATTCCCGTATGGCACGGCCTCGAGCTCCTCGGCGTCGCGATTTTCATGGTAGGACTCGTGGGCGAGAGTATTGCGGATTCTCAACTTGCCGCGTTCAAGCGCAACCCGGCCAACAAGGGTGCCGTCTGTGACTCCGGACTGTGGCGTCTCTCGCGCCATCCCAATTATTTTTTCGAGTGGCTGATCTGGATCGGCTACGCCGTTTTTGCGCTCGCCTCGCCGCATGGCTGGATCGCGCTCGCGTGCCCCATCCTCATGCTGCATTTCCTGATCAATGTGACCGGCGTAAAGGCGACAGAAGAGCAGGCGCTGCGCTCCAAGGGCGATCTTTATCGGCGTTATCAGGCGCGCACGTCGGTCTTTGTTCCGTGGTTTCCGCGACGCGCGGGCAATCAGGCGGACCCGCCATGAAGACGGTACCAGTGCGCGACTCGGCGCCCTCGATTGCCATGCGTCTTCTTGAGTCGGACCGGGTGCCCGATTGGCTGATTCGTTCCCGCATCCGCAAGCTCCTGCGGGAACGCCTGGCCGCCGTCGATCGGGGCGATCCGGAGCGCCAGCAGCAACAGCAAATGCGTTTCATTGGCGCACTGAAGGCGAGCCCGATCGCGATAGACATGACTGCCGCGAATGAGCAGCACTATGAGTTGCCCACGGAATTTTTTCAGGCGGTCTTGGGGTCGCACTTGAAGTATTCCGCGTGCTACTACGACGCGCCGACCGACTCCCTCGATACGGCCGAGGCGCGCATGCTGGGGCTCACCTGTGAGCGGGCGCGAATTGCCGATGGCGAGCGGGTTCTGGAGCTTGGCTGCGGTTGGGGGTCACTCAGCCTGTGGATGGCCGCGAACTTCCCGCGCTCGCAGATCACGGCGGTGTCCAATTCGCGCACGCAGAAGATGTTTATCGACGCCGAGGCCGTGAAGCGCGGCTTAGCGAACCTGAAGATCATCACCTGTGACATGAACGTGCTCGAATTCCCGACAAATGCGGCGTTTGATCGCGTCGTGTCGGTCGAGATGTTCGAACACATGCGCAACTACGAACAACTGCTCGCACGAGTGGCAAGCTGGATGGCACCAGGCGCGACGCTGTTCGTACATATTTTTGCGCACCGGCAGTTTGCGTATCCGTTTGATATCGATGGTGCCGACGACTGGATGGCGCGCTATTTTTTCACCGGCGGGATCATGCCGAGCGATGATCTGCTGCTGTATTTCCAGCGAGACGTACAGCTCATCGACCACTGGCGGCTTTGCGGCCGTCATTACCAGCTCACGAGCGACGCGTGGCTCGCGAATATGGATCGACAGCGGCGCGCCATCATGCCGCTCATGGCACGCACCTACGGCGAACGCGAGCAACTAAAGTGGTGGGTCTACTGGCGCGTGTTCTTCATGGCCTGCAGTGAGCTGTGGGGCTATGGGAATGGACGCGAGTGGATCGTGTCGCACTACCTATTCCAGAGGCGCTGACTCAGCGCGGACTCGCCGGCCTGGCGCCCGGCTTCACCAGCAGCATCTGCACGTCGCCCAGCTGCCTTTCGGCGAAGCCCCCCTCGCAATAGCAGAAGTAGTACTCCCACAAGCGAATGAATGCATCCGAGTAGCCCAGCGCCTTCACTGCGGGCAGACGACTGAAGAACTCCTCCCGCCAATGTCGCAACGTAGTCGCATAATGCGGGCCGATGTCCACGAGATCGTGCAGTTTCATATCGGTCGCGCGTTGTATGGATGCGGCGAGCGCCGTCACACAGGGGATGAAGCTGCCCGGAAAAACGAACCGCTGAATGAAATCGACACCACGCAGTGCAGCTGCATAAAGCTGATCGCGGATGGTGATGGCCTGCAGCAGCATCATGCCGTCGGGCTTCAGGAGAGCACTGCACCGGGCGAAGTAGGTATCCAGGTAGGCAGCGCCCACCGCTTCCACCATTTCGATGGACGCCAGCTTGTCGAACTGCCCGGTAAGATCGCGATAGTCCACCAGCAGCAGTTCGATTCGATCGCAGAGGCCAGCGGCGGCGATCTTCTCTTTTGCCAGGTCGTATTGCTGGCGCGAAATGGTGGTCGTCGTCACTCGACAGCCGTGAAGGCGCGCGGCGTGGATCGCAAGTCCGCCCCAGCCGGTACCGATCTCCAGAAGGTGATCCGTCGGACGCAGTTCGAGTTTCGTGCAGATACGCTCAAATTTCGCGATCGAAGCCTCGTACATCGAAGCATTGGGAGTCTCGAAGATCCCGCACGAATAGGCCATGGTGGCATCGAGGAACAGCGCGAAGAAATCGTTGCCGAGGTCATAGTGCGCCGCGATGTTGCGGCGGCTTCCCTGCTTGGAGTTGCGGCTAAGGAAGTGCAGGAGGCGTGTAAACGGTGCACCGAGCCACGCCCAACCCTGCTCCATATCCGTCAACACCGCAGCGTTCGCCACCATGATGCGCATCAGTGCCGTGAGATCATTGCAGCGCCAGTAGCCGTTGATGTAGGCCTCACCCGCGCCAACGCTGCCGCCGAATGCCGTATCGCTCCAGAAATGCTGATTGAGCACTTCGACCGTCGCACGCAGGCCGGTGCCGGACACTCCAAATTGCCTGCGCATTCCCTGCTCGACGATGCAGATCTCGCCGGCGGCAAGACCCGTCAGCCGCTGCGTCAATAGACTGCGGCCGAGTTTGATCGTCCATGGAGCGGTGCTCGCCGCGGGCGCGCGCGACTGCGCGACTTCACCCGGAATGATGCTGGCTTTCATGGGCATGGGAGACAGTGACCTTGTCGGGATGCGTGAAGACGGGCGTGCGCTTGAGCCACAGCTGCAGTGCTTGCCAGTGAATGCCGGTCACCACTTGGGCCGTCATCAGCGGAAAACCTGCCAGGGCGCCTGCGAGCGTGCGGCTCGTCACGGGCTTGCGCTTGAGGAGTAAGGTTGCGTCGAAGAGCCTCTGCTTGGGCTTCTCATGTTCGAAGTTCTGCATGTGTACGAAGAGCTGTTCCGCCGGCGCTGAGATGCGCCATTGGTACTGCAGCTGCATGGGCATGAAGGGCGACACATGGAAATCCTTGGCAAACTGGAACTGCCAGCTTGTCGCGCCGCTCCTCGCTGCATCAACGGCCAGCACGTAGGCGTGTTGTTCCTTCCAGGGCGTATTCGTGATGACGGCAACGATCACTTCGACTCGCTCGCCGGGCTCGTCGAAGCAATAAAAGAAACTCACCGGATTGAAGCAATAGCCGAAGTAGCGCAGGTGGGTCAGCATGCGGATTGGGCCGCGAGGCAGCCGGCCCGTACGTCGCAACACCAGCTTGCGAACCGTGGCGTCGAGCGGCAGATCCACATCCCCGTCTGCGTCCTGCAGATAATCAGCGCGCCGGAAGCACGCCGGCGCCGGACGGCGCGCCGACCAGAGCCAATAAGGCTCGAAGAGTCGCGGCAGCTCGGCGAGGTCCAGATACATCATGAACAGCCGGTAGCGGAACTCGTGCGCAGTGGGCGCATAGCGCCGGTGCCTAACCCACCCGCTGTATAGCGCGCTGTGCATCCGCGATATCCTCGTCAAAGTGCAAAAGGGCCGTGCGAGCGCTGACGACGCCATCCTCGTGGAACCCGTAGCCCCAGTACGCCCCACAGTAATAAGTACCGCGGACGCCGTTGATCTCCCGATGGCGGCGCTGCGCCGCGACGCCTGCCGGCAGATACACCGGATGGGCGTAGTTGATGCGGCGAATGATCCTGCGCGCATCGATGGCGCGCGCATGGTTGAGGGATACGAGAAAGCGTGTCCGCGCGGCAAGAGACTGCAGGATGTTCATGTCATACGTGATGGCAACCGGCTCCTGCCGGTCCGCCAGCAGGTGGTAGTTCCAGGCGGCGCGGGCGCGCGGGCTGCGCGGCAGCACCGACGCATCCGTGTGCAGGATGGCTTCGTTGTGCGCGTACGGGAAGGCACCGAGCACCGCGCGCTCGGCATTGGTGGGCTCCGCCAGCATGGCAAGCGCCTGATCCGCGTGGCAGGCGAGAAATATGGCATCAAAGGTTTCGCTGCAACCGGTGCGCGTGCTCACTACGAGCTTCTGTTGCGTTCTCTGGATGGCCGCGATCGGGCTATTGAGCTTGAGTGCCGCTCTGCCGCTCGCGAGCAGCAAGCGTCGCACGTACTCGCGCGAACCACCGCGGACGGCCAGCCACTTGGGCCGGTCATTGACGGTGAGAAAGCCGTGCCGGTCGAAGAAGTCGATGCAGAATCGTGCCGGAAAATCCAGCACCGCCGCCGCGGATGCTGACCAGAGCGAACGGGCCATCGGCAGGATGTAGCAATCAGTGAAAGATCGGCTGTAATGACGCTCGGCGAGATACTTCCCAATCGAGAGAGTAGCGTCGCCGCCGACGAGAACCTCCCGCGATTCGCGATTGAAGCGCAGGATGTCGGCAATCATGCGCAGGAATGACGGACGTGCGAGGTTGCGCCGTTGCGCGAACAGCGAGTTGAGGGTCGTGCCGTTGTACTCCAACCCGGTCGTCTCGCAGCGCAGGCTGAAACTCATATTCGAGGGCTGCCACGCGACGCCGAGGTCCCGCAGCATGCTGCAAAAGTGCGGGTAGGTGCGTTCGTTGAATACGATGAAGCCGGTGTCCACTGCGAAGGACTTGCCGCCCGATTCGATATCGAGCGTGTTGGTGTGGCCGCCCGCGTAGTCGTTGGCCTCGAATACAGTGACACGATGCTCGCGCGACAGCCGCCAAGCGCAGTAGAGCCCGGCAATGCCCGCGCCGACGACGGCGATTCTCATTGGCGGGCACACGCAGCACGGATCGCCAACGGAACGGGACGCAGATCTCGGACGACACCGAGGGAAGCGAGACCGCGCAGCAGGTAATACGTGATATCGATTTCCCACCAGAAAAAGCCCTGACGAGCGGATGCTGGATAGCGGTGATGGTTGTTATGCCAGCCTTCGCCCAGCGTCAGCAGCGCCAGCCAAAGATTGTTGCGGCTGTCGTCGCCCGTATCAAAGCGCTGGCGCCCGAAGCGGTGGGCGAAGGAGTTGATCGAGTACGTCGCGTGATAACAAACGACGGTGGAGATGAAGAATCCCCACACCAGCATTTGCCAGCGCGTGGTTCCAAGCCCGGGCGCGGTATGCTCCAGGGCCGCGCCCAGCAAGAATACGCCGACCGCCAACGCCACTGGAACCAGGATGTCAAATCGGTCGAGCAGGCGCAGTTCGGGAAAGCGCCTCAGATCGCGGACCTGACTCATGTCGGCCACGAAGTAACGCTTCGACAGAAACCATCCCATGTGGCTCCAGATAAATCCGCGCTGCGACGGTGAATGCACGTCGTTATCCTGGTCCGAGTGCGCGTGGTGATGGCGATGATGAGCGGCCCACCAGATGGGTCCGCGCTGCACGGCCGATGCGCCCAGGACTGCAAACACAAACTGCGCGGCACGCGAGGTCTTAAAGGAGCGATGGGCAAAGTAACGATGGTAAAAGCCCGTGACGGCGAACATTCGTACCAGGTACAAGCTCACCGCCAACGCCACTGCTACAAAACTCACTCCGACCCAGATCACGGCAAGACAGGTGAGATGCATGAGCGCGAACGGCACGATACGCGCCCATTCGACACCGTCGCCGTCGGCCTCGGCCGCAGGTGCGGCCGCCCCGGCGACGAACCAGTGCTGCAGAGTCTTAAGACAAGTATCTTTCATGGGCGGAAGCTGCGGGAAATTGGCGGGCTGCGAGGTGCTCAGTTCTTACGTTGGGCGCGGGCTTCCGGATGCATATCAGCGGCATCTCTCGGGCGCGCCGGTACTTCTGCCGTAAGGAGACCGATCCGTGCGTTACATATTGATTTATATGAGAAAACTCGACCAGGACCTGGTAACAAGGCTAACGCTAGAGTATTGAGTGTAACCCAAACGAGACACTCTGATGTGTCAGGAGATCTGTAGACGGCCGGAATCATAAGGCGCGGGGTGGAATGCTTCCTCATTGCGTATCGCAACCTGCTCAGATTGGTTAGAGGCGGCTAACCGCAGTACGTCCGCGAGCATCCTCTTGTAGTTTGCCCTCAAGAGAGAACCCTTGCGACGAAGTGACGAGATAGATGCCCTGCGAGGACGGAATCGATGAGTCAATCCATGTCGGACACGACTAAAGCGGCTGCGATCCTGGGAAGCTTCCTGCTGATAGAGGGCTCGTGGGTCATCGTCAACGCAGCGACTGGTCTGCGCAGCTTCCTGGGAATTCTTGGCTTCGCTCCGGGCCGCCTTGGCACTCCCCTGGGATGGCTACTCGCATTGATCGTGACGGCAGGCTTTACTTATTACAGCGCTCGGCTGCCCTCAGTGCGGCACAACATGTTTCGTCCATCCCTATTGAAACTCCTGGCGATATTGATGGCACTAGCTGCGGGGATATTAGAAGAAGCTATTTTTCGACGCATGCTGATGAATCATTTGCAATCGGACGGGTTTTTCCCAACCGTGCAGATCATCCTATCGGGAGTAACCTTCGGGGTAGCGCATGGCATCTGGGGGCTGTTTGGTCGCAACATTGCGGCGGCCGTCGGCGCCATGCTGGCAACCGGTGCCCTGGGTACCGCATTGGCAATCGTTTACATCGCTTCCCACCGCAGCGTGGCTGCCTGCATCGTGGCGCACACCGCAATCGATTTTTTAATCGAACCGGGGCTTGTGCTTGCGGCTATCCGCGGCGAAATGCGCCGCCCATGATTGTCCCCGGTGAATGCGCGCCGACGCTACTCCGGCAGATTCATCGTGCGGAGGAATGCCCTATAACGTGGATCCCCGTCCAGGTTCCTAAGCAGTGGGTCGCCTTTGATAAGCCAAAGAAAGATGTCCTTCTGAGCGTAGGCCCTGTCGAGCCATGAGAGCGCGATGTCCTTCTCGCCACGAAAGGCATGCACTTCAGCGATCCACATTGCCATGTCTCCTGAGTGCTCCGATTCCAGCTTACGTAACTCGGCATCCGCCTCAGCGGCACGATGAAGCGCGTGGTAGACGATTGCCAGTCCGGCTGATCGTCCGCCTAATGGCGTTTCCTGCTCCATTTCTCTCAGGGCACCATCGGTCTTCTCTTGTAGAAGTAGAACAGTACCGAGATCGTGGTGGATTCCCGAGTACGTCGGACTTATTTCCATCGCTCGTCGAAAGGCAGATTCAGCTTCGGCGAGTCGACCCGTGCGCATATAAGTCCAGCCCAATTCCTCGAACGCACTAGCCTGTAGAGGGTCCAATGACAGCGACTCAAGATCAAGGTGCGTAGCCTCATCCCATCGACCCACGGCGAGGGGCTCCTCGGCAGCAAACAATAGGACGGTTGGATCGTTGGGTGCGAGGATCAGTCCCGATTCCATTTCCCGGGCAGCGTTCAGCCAATCCCAGTCATACCAAACGCGAACGCTGCACAGGACCGCGTGCGCGAGCGCTGATTTGGCATCGAGCTTGAGAGCGTCCGTCGCGGCAGCCCGGGCCTGTTCAAACCCAATTTTCGGGGGCACATAGAACCATTGTGCTTGATCGAGCAGCGCACGCGCGAGTGCTTCAGCTGCTGGGACAAACTCAGGGTCCAGCTGCAGTGCGTGCTGAAAATCCGCGACGGCCTTTTCGAAGCCACCTTGATCGTAATCCTCTCTGGCATGCAAGCCGCGAAGGTAAAAATCATACGCCTCGGGGCTTCGCGGCGATTTCCGGGGCCGCGTATCCACTTCCACCTGCAGGGCGCGGGCCAAAGCTGCCGCAATCTGATCCTGGACCGTCAGGACATCTGACGCGCTCCGATCATATGTTTCCGACCAGCGGCGCGCGCCGTCGCGGGTATCAATCAGTTGCGCCGTCACCCGGAGGCGATCTCCAGAACGGCGCACGCTTCCTTCGAGTACGTAAGTCACTCGCAGGGTTGTGCCAATCGTCCGCAGATCGTCGCCATGACGCTTGAACTGGAAGGACGAGGTCCGCCCGATTACCTTCAGTCCTGGGATCTTTGCGAGCTGGCTGAGCGTTTCCTCTGCCATACCGTCCGCGAAGTACTCCTGATCGTGCTTTTCGCTCATGTCGACGAAGGGCAGCACGGCTATGGACTTGTCCGAAATCACCGGGGAAGCTGGCGCGGCTGCAGGTGCCGCTGTCATAGGCCGCTCGCTCGCGGTCTGTTTCGACAGCCAGAACCTGTTGACGACAAAGTACGCCACCATGACCGCGACAACTGCAACGGCGGCTGCGACTATCCATGGCCTTCGTGGCGTTGTGGGCTTACTGTCAATCGGATGCCGCTTAGGCAGAGCGCTCTGTTCGGTGGCTGGTCGCGACGTGAGGTGCCGCTGGACTGCTTCGACAAGTTTGGCGGACGCCGCCTCCGTGCCCCCAGCCCCCACGGTGATCCATTGCGACTCGCTCAGGAAATACTGGAAGGCGGGAGTCAGCGGCGCGAGGTCAATGCGAAACGCAATGATCGGTCGTCGATTGGAAGAGGCACGCTCGATCTCCTTCCCTACATGTGAGGAGGCGATTGCGTGTTCCGAGAGCACGAGCGCGAAGACTTTGGCTCCGGTGATCGCGCGGACGATGCCGTCGGCGTATAGAGATCCAGGGATGACATCCCGAGGGGCGATCCAGCATTTAATTCCGTGTCGCTCAAGGGCGTCGACGATGGCATCGGCGATGGCGACATCCTGGGAAGCGTAGCTGACAAAGACGTGGATGGATGCGTTGGCGACCTGCACTGCCGCTGGTGGTTCAGTCGGCGGCTGGCCCGTTCCCGGTTCGGGCGCTTCTCCCGACATTCCCTGCTCCCATACGGTCTTTCTTCTTACCGACAGAATGCGCCGGGACGCATGGGCCTGCAACTTGCGGCCTGACGGCCGCTATCTTTAGGTCCCCGTCATTCCGGCAAATTCATTTTGCGCAGGAACGCTTTATAGCGAGGGTCATTCGCCAGGTTCTTGAGCAACGGCTCGCCGACCATCTCGACGAGGCCGGTATCCTTCAACTTGTAGGCCTGATCAAGCCATTGAAGTGCAAGATCGCGATCTCCCCGATACGCGTAGGTCATCGCTACATAATACGAATCACTGTCCGCGAATTTTGTGATGAGCGCTTTCAGCGCCTCGTCCGCCTCGGTCTTGCGACCCGCCGCCTGCAAGGCGATTGGCAGAATTGTCAGTCGATTCTCCTCGTCATTTTCCTGCTGCACCATCGCAAGCGCCTCCTCCGGTTTGTCCTCCGCCAGCAGCGTCTTGCCGAGGTATGTGCGAGTCCACAAAAAGTTCGGCGCTATCGCGAACAACTTTCGGTACGCGGCCTCGGCATCTGCGAATCGACCAGCGGCATACAGAGCTGTTGCCAAATGCCAATTCGTGTAGGTGTCGAGCGGATCACGAACAAGCGCCGAGCGCAGTTGTCGCTCCGCATCCTCCCAGCGTCCGAGCCGATAGGAGAGCATGCCGGTAAACATCAGCGCAGACGTGTCAGTGGGGTCCAAGCTGAGAGCTTGACGCCCTTCGGCCTCGGAGGCCGCCCAGTCCCAGTCGTACTCCGCATGCACATATTGAAGGACGGCGTGTGCCTTCGCCAGCTCTGGGCTGAGTTCCAGTGCATGCTGTGCCAACTGGCGAGTGTGCTCGTAGCCCTCTTTTATCGGCAAAGCTCCGTCATCTGTCAACACCATTGCATTAAAGGACAGCCCAACCCATGCAAGGCCAAAAGTCGGGTCTAGTTTGATTGCCTGATCCAGGTATCCGCGCTCCGCCTCCAGTGAAGCCCTGGTGTTTTGCAGTCGAGCGCTCACTGCCCGCAGGTATAACTGGTACGCGTCTAGGTTCTGCGTCCCACCCTTCTGGCGCGTTAAAGGCCCACCCATTAAGGTGATTTGCAGGTTCTGCACCACCGCATTGGCAATGTCATCCTGTACCTTGAATACATCCTGCAGATCGCGGTCGTAAGTCTCTGACCACAGGTGGTAGCCGTTGTCGGCGCGAACGAGCTGTGCGGTCACCCGAATCTGATTGCCTGACCTGCGGATGCTGCCTTCCAGCACGTCGGCGACGCCCAGCTCGCGAGCGATGTCGGGGACCTTCGTAGACTTCCCTTTGAAGTAGAAGGACGAGGTCCGCGCCGGGACGTGCAGGTCGGGAACCTTGGTAAGCAGATTGATGATCTCTTCTGCCATTCCGTCAGCGAAGTATTCTTGGTCCTTCTTCTCGCTCATGTCGACGAAGGGCAGCACGGCTATGGACTTGTCCGAAATCACCGGTGAATCGGTCGCGGCTGGAGGTGCCGCTTCTGCGATTGGACGCTCGCTCCCGACGTGTTTCGCAAGCCAAAATTTGTCCACGACGAGATACGCCACGATGACGGCTATCACGGTGATTATCGCGACGACCGGACGGCGCAATTGCTGGCTCGCCTTTGTGCCAAGCGGAGGGGCCGGAGAAAGGTCCGCCACTCGCGTTGCAGTGGCGCGCGGAGGCGCCGGGATGGCGATTGGTGGGGACGCAACTGCGCGACGTACGGCATCAACGAGCTTGGGCAATGCGGTGTCGACGCCCAGAGTGCTGGCATCGAGCCATTGCGAGGTGTTGAGAAAGTACTCAAGATCCGCAGGCATCGGCGCAGCGTCGATCCTGAAGGCAACCACGGGGTGCCGTTTGGAACTCGCCCGTTCCACTTCTCTGAGTACGTGTTGAGAGCTGGCGGCGTTCTCCGACAGGACGAGCACGATGACTTTGGTGGCATCAATCGCATGAACGATTGCACCGGCATAAGACTCGCCCGGAACCACATCGCGCGGCGCGATCCAGCACTTGAGTCCGTGGCGTTCCAGGGTTTCGACGATGCGATCCGCGACCGCTACGTCCTGCGAGGCGTAGCTAATGAAGACATGGATGGATCCGTTGGAGGCCAACACCGCCGCTGCCGGGTCAGTCGGCGAATGGCCCCCACCCGATTTGGGCGCTTCTCCCGACATTCCCTTCCCCGATCTTGCTTCTTGCCGACAGAATGCGCCGGGAGGCGCGGGCCTGCAACTTGCGGTCTGCCGTCCGCTATCTTTTGGTCTCCGTCATTCCTGCCCGGGAAAGGCAGGTTGGCTGGAGTCAGCTCCACTCTTAATGTCCGATCATTATAGAGCTGCATCAATGCCGCGCAAACTGAGCGTGAGTCTCCCAGGCATACCCAACGGTGAGTTGTTGGGAAGTGACAAAAAGGCGTGATTCAACCTGCTCAATGCCTTGCGATTTGAATCGTATGTACATTCAAGAAGTGCGGTTGACTCGGTCTCCGGAAGGCGTACTTTTCAACGCATAGTCGCCGTCGGCCAACAAATCCGTCAGCCTCAACAACATCAAACGACACGAAAGTAGGGGGATATGCGCCATGGGAACTTTCTATCGGTCTTTTATATCGGCGATTAGCGCGCTAGCGCTTGCAGGGCCGACCTTCGCTCAAGTGCCGTCCTCGAACGACACGAGTGACAGAAACTTTAACACCGGAATGGGGACTGGTGCGCTCGGCGGGCCAGCCGCCACGAACGACGGCTCCGCCAACACGGCCTCCGGGTACCAGGCGCTCTTTTACAATTCGATCGGCAGCTCCAACACGGCCTCGGGGTTCCAAGCGCTCTTTAGCGACACGAGCGGCTCCTACAATACGGCTGTGGGTTATCAGGCGCTGTTTGGCTCGAACGGCAGCTACAACAGCGCCTTAGGGTACGAAGCGCTCTCTTCCAACACGACCGGCTACGACAACACCGCCTGCGGGAACCAAGCGCTCCAGAACAACACGACAGGCAGCTACAACACGGCCTCGGGGTATGCAGCACTTTTTGGCGCTCTTTTCGCCACAGGGTCGAACAATACCGGTATTGGCATAGCTGCGCTCTATTCGTATTCGACCGGCAGCAACAATACCGCTGCGGGGTACGAGGCGCTCTTCTCCACCACGACCGGCTACGACAACACCGCTTCCGGGTACGAGGCGCTCTATTTCAATTCGACTGGTGGTTACAACGCCGCTTCAGGTTACGATGCGCTTTATTCCAATGAGACCGGCAATGGAAATAATGCCGTAGGGTTCTCGGCGTTATTCCACAACACGAGCGGCGACTACAACACCGCAGTCGGCTATGAGACGTTGTACAGCAATACAACCGGCACGGAAAATAATGCCGCAGGGTACGCCACACTCGAAGCGAACACGACCGGCAGCTATAACAACGCGATGGGTGTCAAAGCGCTGTATGAGAACACCACTGGCGCTCAAAACAGCGCAGTCGGCTACGGCGCGCTATATAGCAACACGTATGGGAACTACAACGTAGGGATCGGATACTTTGCTGGTTTCAATCTGACGAGCGGTAGTAACAACATCGATATCAATAATCGCGGTGTCGCGGGTGAGTCGGGGGTCATTCGCATCGGCATCCAAGGGACGCAAGTCGCGACCTATGTGGCTGGTATCTACGGCACTTCGGTGAGCGGCAGCGCGGTCGTCGTCTCCTCCACCGGACAGCTTGGCGTCACGGTCTCTTCGGAGCGCTTTAAGACGGCCATAACACCGATGGGAACCGACACGGCGAAGCTTGGGCAGCTGCGACCGGTCACCTTCAAGCTCAAGAGCGATGCGACAGGTACGCGCCAGTACGGGCTCATCGCCGAGGAAGTGGCGAAGGTGTATCCGGAGCTGGTGGTCCGCGATGAGTCGGGCCGGATCGATGGAGTCCGCTATGACGAACTTGCTCCCATGCTGTTGAACGAAGTGCAGCAGCAAGAGCAGAAGATCGCTACTCAGGCCGGGCAGCTTCGCGATGTGCTGCAGCAACTTGCCATATTGAAGGAAGTCAGCGAAGCGACGCGGGTCGCGTTGCGGCAGCTCCAATCGAAGGACGAGACTGTCGCTCAACGATGATCGCGCCACCGAGCGGAGCGGCGCGGCACGAGAGGCGAAATCGGTTCTACGGCACTTACAGCGCACTTATGGTCTTTCCGTAACGCGCTTAAACGCTTGGAAAGCGAAGCTACCTGCTGATTTATTTGATCGGGGTGACAGGATTTGAACCTGCGACCTATACGCCCGAACTAGCCGCTGTATTCACGCGGGTTTGCGCAAGTCTGCGCTGCGGAACGTTACCGAGCGCATCAACTAGGTGCAAGCTTTACTACACACCCGGCGGACAATCCCACCGCACCGAATGGATCGGAGCCGCTAAAAGAGCGCCGCCCAGTAAAGTCCGCGGAATTTCCCGGGTATATTGGGGGGCGATAGCAGTGCAAGTAGTGACCTTAGCATCAAGCGCAAAGAGACTAACGAAGGCCGGCGCGGCGGAAGCCTTCCAGATAGTGTTCTCGCTCGATGTCTTGTCTGATTGGGATCTCTTTTCGAATCCAGTCTAGCGAAATATTGGGTTGCACGCTGCGAAGCTCCGCCAGAGCCGCCTGGGCCAGATCGTTTTGCCGAGTCATACCGGCGGCCGCAGTCAACACGCGGTGAGCACCGACGAAGTCGGCGCGCTGCCGAATGCCCTCACGGGCCAACCGCATCGCCTCGTCATAGTTGCGGCCAACGAACTGCGCGTACGAAGCGATACCGCAGTAGATCGCGGCCAGTGGATCACGTGGGCTCAGGCGCAGTGCGCGCTGGACTGATGAACTAGCTTCCTGCCAGCGCCCGCAATAAGCTAACGTAAGGCCGTAATACGCTTGCGCCATCCAGAAGTTCGGATTGAGCTGTAGCGCCCACTCAAACTCTGCCAGCGAATCGTCGAAACGCCGCGCGTACAAGTGGACGCAGCCTAGGGCGTGGTGTGCCCAAGGATCTTCGCTGTCCGCGAAGATAGCTGCCGATGCGGCACCCTCTGCAATAGGCGCCGCGACCACCATGTCTTCCCAGCCCATATGCGCACAGAAGGTATGGCTGGTGGCGAGTAGACCGAATGCGTGGCCGTAATGTGGATCGATAGCTGTTGCCTTCTCGAGCAACGCCTGTGCGACCATGTTGTCCTGACGCGTCACGCGCCAATAATGTGACATTGCCCTCATCAGCAGATCCCAAGCATCCATGCTGTCAGGCGGTTTACGTGTGGCGCGAAAGTTTTCCGCGGCATAGAGCTGCGGCTCTATGGCGCTGACGATAGCTTCGGTAATCTCGTCTTGCACTGCGAACACATCGGCGAGGTCTCGATCGTAGCGCTCCGCCCATATGTGACTGCCCGAGCCGACGTCATTGAGCTGCGCGCTTATGCGTACGCGGTCGCCGGCCTTGCGTACGCTGCCCTCGACTACATAGCCCACCCCCAGATCATCAGCGATCTGCTTCAGGTGCACGGCTCTGCCTTTGTAGATGAACGAGGAATTTCGCGCGATGACTAAAAACCGATGTAACTTCGACAGCGCGGTCATGATGTCCTCGCTGATGCCGTCGGAAAAATAGTCTTGCGCCGGGTCGCCGGTCATATTGGTGAACGGCAGCACCGCTATTGCAGGTCGGTCAGGCAATGCCGGCCGGGCCGGGCCGGGACCCTGATCCGCCATTCCAGTGTCGGTCGCTTCCGGGGTCGCCAAACTAACCTTGCCAAGGAAACGAAAGCCCTTGCGGGCGATCGTGCGGATCAGCTTTTGCTCTTTGCCGTTATCCCCGACTGCTTTGCGCGTTGCATTGATGCGGCTGGTCAAGGTCGAGTCTGAGACAATGCGTCCGCCCCACACTGCCGCGATCAGGTCGTCCTTGCTCACGACGCGATCGCGGTTTTTGATCAGATGGACCAGAAGATCGAACACCTGCGGTTCGACTGCAATCGCCTCGGGACCGCGTCGTAGCTCTCGCCGATCGATATCAAGCGTGTGGCCGGAAAACAGAAATTCCACGTCGGAGCCCCGATGCCAGAATTGGCGCCTTTTCTGAAGGAATAATCAAGCCTCTCTCACGAACTAATCAAGTAAAGAGCAAAGCCTTCCAACCACAACCGGCACATGCTGCATGCCGCTAACCCGATGCTTCACCGGAGGGGAGACAATCATGGCCCAAAGTCATGCATTTAACGAGACTGCGTTTGTCCAAGCCAATCTAACCGGCCGCATCTTTGCATTCCTCTACGGAATCGCGGCTTACGGTGTTTTCTTCGTTACCTTCCTATTTGCGATCGGTTTCGTTGAAGGGATGGCGGTGCCGAAAACCATCGATGGCGGTGCCGCAGGGCCGCCCGCCCGAGCGTTGGTCGTTGACCTAGTGCTAATGTCGATCTTCGCATTGCAGCACAGTGTGATGGCACGACCACAGTTCAAGCGTTGGTGGACGCAGTTCGTACCACACTCGGTCGAGCGCACGACCTATGTCCTGGCAGCGAGCCTCGCGCTCGCCTTCCTAATCTGGCAGTGGCAGCCAATGCTGGCGCCGGTGTGGCAGATCGCCAATTCGCGCCTGGCCTTCGCCGTTACTGGCTTGTCTTTCGTTGGCTGGTTAATAGTGCTGACCAGCACATTTCTGATCAACCATTTCGAACTGTTCGGGCTGCACCAGGTGGCGAACAATCTCGCCGGCCGTGCCATGCCCGCACCGAGATTTCGCGCGCCGCTTTTTTACCGGTTCGTGCGGCATCCGATCTATCTCGGCTTTATCATCGCTTTCTGGGCCACACCGAATATGACCATCGGCCACCTCATGTTCGCCGCCGTGACGACGGCGTACATCTTTGCCGGGATATGGCTAGAAGAACGCGATCTGATTAGCGTTTTTGGTGATGAGTACCGACGCTATAAGAATCGAGTGTCGATGCTTCTGCCCTGGCGCAGATCAACTTGATTGGTCATCAAGTCCGAAAAGTTCAGCAGTGCCGCGAGCAACTATGAGGTGGTCACCCTAACGAGGCAACTGCAGAGCCGTGGCTACGGCCTCGAGGCGCTATTCGAGTGGTGTCCAAATGGGAGGGTTGGCGGACCTCGCAGAAGCCAGCAGGTGCACATCGACCCACCCAAGCGCACGACCCACTAGGTCGTGATTTTCAAAAAAAGCGAGTAACTCATCATACTGGCTACCGGCGTGTGCGGCAGCGCGGTGAGGGCACTCAGAACTGTCGGAGGAGGAAAGTTCTGTGCCGTTTCTCTGAGATTCTTGTTCTGAATGGCGGACGGTGCTGGGATCGACCCCCCAAAGCACGGTCGCATCCTGCAGACGACAGGCTGCGCATTCGCCAGGTGTGTTGGACTTCATCTGGACTTTGATACCCGCTGAATCAGCGTTGGCTTGAAACAAATAAGGCGACAACTTGATTATTTGGTCGGGGCAGCAGGATTTGAACCTGCGACCTATACGTCGCGAATACGGATCGTGGCTACGCTCGACGCCTGTCTAATCCACTCCTAGAACTTTAAGATCTTTCAGCGCTGAGAAATCGCGGTCGTGGGTGACCATCGCATCGGCACCGAGCGCGAGCGCGCTTGCAGCCTGAATCGCATCGGCGAGTTTCAGTTTGAGCGCGGCTCGAAGGCGAGCGGCGCTTTCCGCGATATCTGCGTCGAGGTCCACAACAAACCAGGACCTCAGCGTAGCTTTGTAGCGCTCCGCAAGAACCTGATCGCCATTGCCCAAGGGTCCGGCGAGAACTTCGGCCAAGGTAATGGTGGTAACGGCGAAACGCACAAGGCCCTTGTCGTGCGCCTCAAACACGGGCTTAAAGATCGGAGCAAACTTCGGGTGGTTCTCCAGTTCGTAAATGATTGGCGCTGAGTCAACGAGAAGCAGTGGATTCTCGGGCAGGCCTTCGAGGTTCACCGGCTCCATTCATCTCTCAACTTGCGCAGCGCGGTTCGGCCGTCGCGGCCGTAAATGCCCCGGGCTGTGCCTGAGAGCGGCAAGAGCGACCGCTGCTGGTTGCCCTCTGCATGCGCAGAGAAGGGAACCAACACGGCAACTGGTCGCCCATGTCGAGTGATGATGGTTTGACGCCCGCGCTCCGCGGCGATCAGAAGCGTTGGCAACTGATTGCGAGCTTCTTCGGCACCTTTGCGAATTGGCCTTGACACGTATTTCCTTAGAATCCCGTCTTCAGCAAAGCGTACAGTCCGTACAGATTCCTGTCAACCTGCCTTCGTGTCACGCGCGACGTGACGAGCGGTGGAGCTAACAGCGCAAGTCATCGACGTTCCAAAGTCCAAAATGACGCCCGAAAACTAGCAGCGGCAACTCACGGAACGTCTCCAAGACTGCGCCAGTGCGGCCCAAGTACGTGACGAAATCATCAAGGTACAGAAAACCCGCGTACGATCTCAATGGCAACCGCACGCAGCAGACGGTGGGTAAAGCGACGACCAATTACACCATCGGGAGCGCGAACAATCAGCTGCAAACTGTATCGACGAAGACCGCCACGACCGGCTACACCTACGATGCGGACGGTAGCCGGATCGGGGACGGAACAAACTCGTACATCTACGACGTGCTCGAAAGGCTGCGCAATGGCACTAGCGCCAGTGGTACCACTACTTACGTCTATAACGGCCTCGGACAGCGCGTGGTGACCTACCCGGTTGCGCTCGGTGACAGTCAAGGGGATCCGGCCAGCGCGACTTCCGTTTACCCAGGCAGCAACTTCCTCTATGACGAGTCAGGACACCTGGTGGGTGAATATAACTCGACCGGAGGCCTGGTCGAGGAGACGATCTTCCTCGGCGACATGCCGCTCGCAGTCATTCACCCGACGGGTGTCTATTTCGTGCGCAGCGACTACCGCAATACGCCGCGACAAATCGATAACTCCTCGCAGGCAGCAGTCTGGAGTTGGGACCCAGCCGACTTCGGGGAAACGTCTGCCAATCAGAAGCTCTCGGGCGCGACCTTCGGCTACAACCAGAGATTCCCTGGGCCGTACTACGATGGAGCGACGCTCAAGAACTTCAACTACTTCAGAGATTACGATCCTGCAGTTGGGCGGTACTTGGAGTCGGATCCAATCGGGTTACAGAGCGGAACTAACACATATACTTATGTAGGGGCGAATCCTGTTTCAAATGTCGATCCTTACGGGCTCTTGAATTGGACATTGGGCGGCGGTGGTTCGAATGCTGGCGGTGAATTTGGCTCAGGGTTGTACTGGAACTGGGAAAGCGGAGAATTAGGGGCGTTTACGAGCACGCCCAGCGGCTCCATGAATCAACCTAACTCTGCCTTCGGCGGGATGGCCGGCGGCTTCTTCGGGTGCATTAGGGGGGGCACCAACAATGTCAGTGGTCCATTTGAAAACTGGAATTACGCAATAGGGCCTGTATCCGCGAGTTTTTACTATAACGGTAACGGAAACTTAATCGGAGGCTCTATCGGCCTTGGTCCGGGATTTGGGGTTACCCATACATACACGAATACGACGCTCTATCCCTTCAATAACGCGCCGCAACCTGGACCGACTCCGTCACCGACGCCCGGACCGACACCGGTACCGTTACCATGACGAGGACTGCGGCAGTTTCGGGACCCCCGGGATTTCTACCGGGGCGTGATGACCGATCTCGACGCGGTCGCCTTCATGCCCGCATTGCGGGTAATAGGTAATCGCACTGGCAATGTGACGGTCATCATCTGCGCGCATGGCGGTGGTCATTGATTCGAGCGGACAGCTTGGTGCGGTGTCATCCTCAATTAGGTACAGGGACGACATCCAACCGATGGCGGATGCGAGTGAGCGGCTCTCACAGCTGCAGCCAGTCAAATTCCGCTACAAGAAAGCAGACGCCTCAGGCGAGAAGCCGATCCAGTACGGCCTATCGCCGACGAGGTGGCGAAGGTGTACCCAGAGCTTGTGATCCGCAATGGGTCGGGTCGAATCGACGGCGTGCGATATGACGAACTTGCGCCGACGCTGTTGAACGAAGTGCAGGAGCAGCAAAAGATTACTGCGCAGGCTGCAGAAATCCGTGATTTGAAGGAGCAGCAGAAGCGATTCGCCACTCGGGCAGAGGTCCAGGATCTCAAGCAACAGCTGCAGGCAGCGTTGCTTAAGGTCCGTGCCGAGGATGACCTGGTCGCGCGGCGGTGAGGAAAACCAATCCGAGTGCGCACAGATGCCCCGCGCACGCCTTGGGTTACATTGGAAAGCTTGAAGCGATCTTGGCAAACGATGAACACAACATGCTGGTGGCACTCGTGCGACGCCCACGTGAATCGCTGCATCAACTGCTTGATCGGCTCGAGCAGGCCTTGGGTCCGGGCCGTCGACGATCAAATCTTCGTCGATGAGATCAACGGCTCAAATCGATTGCCGCGCGGGGGCTTTGCGCGTCTGTAGCCATAAGAACCGGATTGCGCGCTAAATCCCGCCTCCATGCCGTTCGCGCTGACAGATTCTCTGGCGGTGGCGGGATTTGCCTGTCTTTTCTGTTCTTAACGAGTAATCTCGGACATAGTCGTCTGGGCGACGCAGCTTTTCAACCTCAAGATCGTGCGGAGTGACTTTACATGAAGCGT